>ERZ1370068.5115-contig-4153_pt1 | contig 62617 bp, 74 predicted proteins | sample MGYA00561227_ERZ1370068 | MGnify/ENA primary metagenome ERZ1370068 (study PRJEB38410, sample SAMEA6850437) | metagenome | study: Metagenomic assessment of the ecological functions of the soil: analysis of the soil microbiota associated with the...
CGATCTCGGCCTGGTGCCCGTTCGCCTTGAACCAGAGGTAGCTCAGCTCGGTCATCACGCGCTCCATCATTTCGTCGCGGTTCGTCCGCGCGAAGTCCTGAGCCCCGGAGGTCTCGGACGTAAGCCCCGAACGCTGGGAGCTTCTCGGGAAGGTAGGCGAGGTCCGGGTCCTTGAGCTCGACCAACATGTCGTCCATGAGCTGCTGCGCGATCTTGCCATGAGCGTCACGAAGTCGCCGACCGTCATCCGGCCCCGGGTGGGGTCTCAAGCGCGCTACACTTCGCCTGTACAACTTCATGCGGATTCACTGGAGCCTCCGCGTGACCGGCTATGGCTGCGGGGGTGACGGATCAGGTGTGGGATCCCGAAGACCGGGTTTTTATCCTAACAGTCCGAGGAGGGCCAGCAAAATGAGCGCGGACAAGTTCGGCCTGTTCTTCCGAGCGCCGAAACGCACCGATCAGCTCCCCAGAACACCAATTGCCAACATCTACGTGAAGTCCTACCTGAACACCGAGTACAACGCCAAGGACCTTCCGCTCATCACGCCGGACTGCATAACTATCGGAGAACTTGACGAGTGGATCAATTCACTTATCAGGGACTTGGAGACGGTCAGGCTGGAAGCTCGGACGAAATTTGCCCCATACGATAAGAGGCGACGCAAATGAAATTAGGGCACTACCGGGTAGTGTCTCAGTTTTACCGACCGCACGAGTTTAGCTCGTGTTACAGTCGCGCTGCCACACTCGGTTTATCTCCCAGCTGGGACACCCCGGTGCTTGGAGCGAAGCTTCCACGCCGCTGTCTGGGCCCCTTGGCCCAATGGCGAAAGTCGCGATGGATAAATTTAACGTCAACGATCTCGTGGACCTACTGGCTTCGATGGAGGACACCGTCGGTCGGGTAACGGGTGTTCGTGACGGCGGTACACGGATTCGGGTGCTCTGGCAGCACCGACGCGGCTACGAAGGATACACGACGATCCACGATTCCTCAGCCCTTCGGAAGATACCCGCGGCCAAGTAGCCCGGGCTTCCCCATGGCCGGCGCCAACTACTCACGCCAGGAGGGCGGGCGGTGAGGCCCCTGGCTGCTCATCTGTCGCAAACTGACCCACTACCATCTGAGACACTACCCACTACCGGCGCCGGGGCCGTCTTGACGATCGTTGGGCCAGGGGCGCGTGATCCAGGCGCTAAGTGGAGGGTCGGCAACCAGTACTGATCGGCCGGGAAGCCCCTGACCCACCCCAGGCTCGGGCGGCACCAGAGCGCCGGCGGCCCCCTTCAGGTTCGCGATCTTCGGTACCCTGACGTTCTGAGGCTCGGCGCGAACAGCCTGAGCGCCTCACCGTGACGCACTCGGTGCGCGCTGGGCTTAGCCGGTATAAATAATTGGCTTGATGGATGTTTTGCGGCTTGACTTCCGGCGGTTAGGAGACTACTACTAGCACTCTACGCAGGCGAGTGCTAAGACCCCGCTGATCGGGATCGGCCACCAAGTCCAACGTCTTTACAATCGGGAGGCGGGTTGACCATGAAGATTCGTCCGTTGCATGACCGGATCCTCGTCAAGCGCGAGGAAGAGAAGGACGCCAAGAAGGGCCGCATCATCATTCCCGACAGCGCGAAGGAGAAGCCCCAGGAGGGCAGGGTCATCGCGGTGGGCACCGGGAAGGTGATGGAGGACGGCAAGAAGATGCCGCTGGACGTGAAGGCCGACGACCGCATCCTCTTCGGCAAGTACTCGGGCTCCGAGGTGACGGTCGACGACGAGGAGTACCTGATCATGAAGGAAGAGGACGTGCTCGCCATCATCGAGTAGCAAGGGCTGCACGCAACCCACCCGACCGGGCCGCGAGGGCCGGTCAATTCTCTCGCACGATCGAGGAGGAGAACCAAGATGCCGAAGCAAGTCATGTTCAGTGACGAGGGGCGGGCCGCCCTGCTCCGCGGAGTCAACATCATGGCGGCAGCCGTCAAGGCCACCATGGGGCCGAAGGGGCGGAACGTGGTCATCGACAAGAAGTATGGCAGCCCGACCATCACCAAGGATGGGGTAGCCGTTGCCAAGGAGATCGACCTCAAGCGATCCCTTCGAGAACATGGGGGCCCAGATGATCAAGGAGGTGGCCTCCAAGACGTCCGACATCGCGGGCGACGGGACCACCACCGCGACCGTGTTGGCCCAGGCCATCGTCCGTGAAGGCCTCAAGAACGTCACGGCCGGGGCCAATCCTATGGGGCTCAAGCGCGGCATCGACAAGGCCGTGGACGTCGTCGTGGAAGACCTCAAGCGGATGTCCAAGTCCACCAAGGACAAGAAGGAGATCGCCCAGGTCGCCACCATCGCCTCCAACAACGACAAGACGATCGGGGACCTGATCGCCGAGGCGATGGAGAAGGTCGGCAAGGACGGGGTCATCACCGTGGAGGAGTCCAAGTCAGCCGAGACGGTGCTGGACCTGGTCGAGGGCATGCAGTTCGACCGCGGTTACCTCTCCCCCTACTTCGTGACCGACGCCGAGCGGATGGAGTGCGTGGTCGAGGACGCGTTGATCCTGATCTACGAGAAGAAGCTGAGTGTGATGAAGGACATGCTGCCACTGCTGGAGCAGGTGGCCCACGCGGGCAAGCCATTGCTGATCGTCGCCGAGGACGTGGAGGGGAGGCCCTGGCCACGCTCGTGGTCAACAAGCTCCGGGGCACGCTGCACTGCGTGGCCGTGAAGGCGCCGGGCTTCGGCGACCGCCGCAAGGCCATGCTCGAGGACATCGCCATCCTGACCGGGGGCAAGGCCATCACCGAGGATCTGGGGATCAAGCTGGAGAAGATCACGCTGGAGGACCTGGGCAAGGCCAAAAGGTGGTGGTGGATAAGGACAACACCACCATCGTCGAGGGGGCTGGCAAGACCGGGGCCATCGAGGGCCGCATCAAGCAGCTTCGGGCGCAGATCGAGGAGACCACCTCCGACTACGACCGCGAGAAGCTCCAGGAGCGCCTGGCTAAGCTGGCCGGCGGCGTGGCCGTCGTCAAGGTGGGGGCGGCGACCGAGACCGCCATGAAGGAGAAGAAGGCCCGCGTCGAGGACGCCCTCAACGCAACGCGCGCGGCCGTGGAGGAAGGCATCGTGGCGGGTGGCGGCGTCGCGCTGCTGCGGGCCTCGACGGCCATCGACGGCCTGAAGCTCGAGGGCGACGAGAAGGTCGGTGCCATGATCGTCAAGCGCGCGCTCGAGGAGCCCATTCGCCGGATCGTGGAGAACGCAGGGCTCGAGGGCAGCGTGGTGGTCGAGAAGGTGAAGGCCGAGAAGGGGGTGACCCGCGGGTTCGATGCGGAGTCGCTGGAGTTCGTGGACATGATCCAGGCCGGCATCATCGACCCGACCAAGGTGGAGCGGGTGGCGCTCCAGAACGCGGCGTCGGTGGCGTCCCTCTTGCTGACCACCGAGGCGCTGGTCGCCGACCTGCCCGAGGAGAAGCCGGCGGCCGGCCCGCCGATGCCTCACGGGGACTTCTAGGCCCAGGCAGGCATCCGGGCCTAGGTACTGCGGCCTTTGCTGGCAACGGCAAGGGCCGTAGTACTTTGTGGTCGCGCGTTCTCCTACTCACCCCTGGACGTGGTGAGCCCTCGGAGCGTGACAATCGCCTCCGCCACCTCCTTGCCCTTGGCATCGATCAGGTCCAGCAGCTCCTCTGGGGTGCGGAGATCCTCGTTGTTCCTTGCGTGCGGGTTGACGGCCTTGAGGTCGTAGCTCTTCTCGTCGATCGCCTTGCGCTCCACCGTCCAGCTCCGCTCGCTGTCGGTGCGGCCGGGAAGGAGACGGAAGAAGTCCTCGAAGTGCGCGAGAGTGAGAGGGTTCTTCTTCTGCCTCGGCCTCATCGCGCTCGCGCGTCTCCCGCTCGTCGAGAATGCGGAGGAAGAGGATCCACGTGAAGCTCCGGCACGTACTGAAGCGCGCCAGCACAGTTCGACCGGCGCATGATGTCGCAGATCGCCTTGACCGCAGCGTTCACCGACTGCTGGGTAGGTCAAAGTGAGATGGTTGCGAGCGCTATCGCACGCGGCGGATCAGGTCCTCCGTCCAGCCGCAGGCATGAAGCGCCGGGTCGATCAGCTTGGTGCGGGTGTCCGCCTCACTCAGAGGCATGCAGGGGCGCCGTCTCGGTGTCAGCCGGTGAGACCTTGTCGTGAACGTTCCGTCGACGTCGACCCCGATCCGCGTCGTCATCGCGGCCCAAGCCTAGGATGGCCTGCCCCAGATGAAGGCGTTCGCCGCTCGGTGTCGACGGAAAGCCCAGATCCAGGTTGAGCGTACCGGGCTCGGGTTGTAGACTGCGGCCCGCGGCGACGCCCCATGCACACCATCGCCTATCTCGGACCGGCCGGCACCTTCAGCGAGGAGGCGGCCATCCGCTACGCGGCGGACCGCGGCGACGTGGCCTACCTGCCGCTGGCGAGCATCCCGGCCGTGGTGACGGCCATCGAGACGGACGCGGCGACGGTGGGCGTCCTGCCCGATCGAGAACCTGCTGGAGGGCAGCGTCAGCTTCACCCTCGATCTGCTCATCCACGAGACCGCGCTGCAGATCGCGGGCGAGACGGTCATCCCATTCGCCAGTACCTGGTGACCCGGCCCGGCGTGGCGTTGTCCGAGGTGAAGGTGTTGTACGCCCACCCGCAGTCGCTCGGGCAATGCCGGAAATTCGTCGAGCGCTGCCTGCCGGGGGTGGCCACCGTCGCCTCGTTGAGCAATAGCGCAGCCCCAGCCGAGGCCATGGCCGACGACCGTCCCGGCCGCTGCGATCAGCACCTGGCGCGCGGCCGAGATCACGGGCGCCCAGGTGGTGGCCCGCGAGATCGCCGACAACCTCAGCAATGTCACGCGCTTCATCGTGCTGGCCCGGCACGGCGCCCCGCCCACGGGCGACGACAAGACGAGCTTCTGCTTCGGCTTCACCACGACCGATCGCGCCGGAACGCTCGTCGGGGCACTCCAGGAGCTGGCCGAGGCTGGCATCAACATGACCAAGGTCGAGTCCCGGCCGTCCAAGACGCTGCTCGGCCAGTACATCTTCCTGGTGGACATCAACGGACATCGCGAAGAGGAACATGTGGCGCAGGCGCTGGAACGCCTCCGGGAGCGCACCGGTATGCTCAAGGTGTTCGGCAGCTACCCGCGCTGGCAACCGTAGCGCGGGCAGCCATCCGCCCCTCGGCCCACTGTATTCCGCGCTGAATCAGGGGAGCAGGTCGGCGACGGGAATGAGCGAGCTGGGGGCACCCAGCGGGCTCACCGACGCGGGCGGGCGAAGGATCTCGACGGACCGGTAGACCCAGCCGTGCGCGGTCTCCGGCTCCGGGCGGGGCTCGCGATGGACCTCGAGCACGCCCTCGACGAGATTCGCAATCCAGTACTCGGGAAGGCCGGCTCGCGCATAGAGGCCGACCTTGAGACGCCGATCGAGCCCGAGGCTCGAGTCGGCAACCTCGACGACGAGCGCCGCGGTCGAGGGATGTCCGCTGACGTAGTCGCGATACTCGCCGGCGACCACGGCCACGTCCGGCTCGGGCTCCGAATCATCGTCGAGAGCCAGTGGCGCCTGGAGCCGCACGTGCCACCCGGCGCCGAAGGCAGACCGGAGCGCTTCACCGATCTGCCCCACGATCGCGGCATGGGAGCTGCCCTGCGGCTCCCGGACCGCGAGCAACCCGTCGAGGAGCTCGAGACGTTCGCCGGCGAAGATGCCGAGCTCGACCAGCCGGTCGTACTCAGCCCGGCGCCAACGACGCGTCGGAACGTACGGATCGATCTTCGAGGCCATGAGTGACACGGTAGCCCGGACGCCGCGGCACCGTCAACGTCGCCGGGCCGATAGCACCGTGGGGCCGAAGCCTCCGACAGCCGCGCCGCGGCACTGTTCCGGGCGTGCGCGCTCCACGCCGATGGGACGGTCCGCTGCTGGGGCGACAATGCCGTCGGTCAGGCTCGGCGATAGCTCGACGACGGATCGCCCCGTCGCCGTCAGCGGCCCGCGGCCGGTGGGCCAGGTGTCACCCGCAACGTCGACCCGACCCAGCACGCGAGCCCCAGAGGGACGAGCGCAACAGGTCCGAGCGGAACTCCGAGTGCGGCAAGCACGAAGCAGATGAGCGCGAGGACGCGCAGCACAACGCTGATGTTCATGTGGGTCCTCCCGGACGATCCTCCCACGCACCGAGTGGAGGTCCAATATAGCCCACGCCCGCGCGGAGTAGAATGGGAGCCCTTCGGCCCGTCGTGCACCCATTCAGGTCGTTCGGTCGTGGGCTCGTCGCGGCACTGGTCGTCCCGTCGCGGTGCTGCTCGGGGCGGCCTGTCTCGGGCCTGTCCCTGACCGTTATCCGCCGAGATCCGGCGAGGCGTCGGTCACCATCTACGTCGTCGGCCACGGGTGGCACACCGGCATCGTGGTGCGGCGTGCCGACGTCCCGACGGCGGCGTGGCCCGAGTCCGGCCGGCTCCCGGCCGCACGGTTTCTGGAGGTGGGGTGGGGCGATCGCGCCTTCTACGAATCGCCGGATGCCGGGGTCAGCCTGGCCCTCAAGGCGGCCCTCGCCTCGGAGGCGAGCGTGCTGCACGTGGCGGGCTTCGACCGAACGCCGGCCGAGTACTTCCCTCGCGCCGAGATCATCGCGATCGAGCTCTCCTCGCGCGGCATGGAATCCGTGGCGGGCTTCATCTCCCGCACCTACGCGCGTGATGTGGCGGGGCAGCCCATCGAGCTGGGCCCTGGACTCTATCCCGCAAGCCGCTTCTACGCCGCTACCGGCCGCTACTCGCTCGTCAACACCTGCAATAGCTGGATCGCCGAAGCGCTGCGGGCGGGTGGATGTCCGATCACACCCGTCTGGGCGGTGACCGCGGGTAACCTGCTGTTCCAGGCCGAGCGGTGCGGGCAGGTCATGCGGCGCTGATTCCGGCCTCGCCGGGCGCTACCGCAGCGAGTAGCCCCCGTCGGGTTGCATGGCTCCCGCGACCCCGTAGAGGATCTGCCCGATCACGCAGAACCACGCGTGGCGATCCGGGTCGCTGGGCGAGCACCGCTTGATCGATTTGGACTCGCTGGCGGCAGTCGAGGGCGGCGGTGCCGCGGTCGCGCACCCTGCGACGAGCAGCGCGATCAGGGCGAGCGCCGCTCCCATCGCGGTGTGGTGAACGTTCACGGGAGCAGGTCGGCCACGCGGATGGCGGCGCTCGGCATCGCGAGAGGGCGTACCGAGGCGGGCGGACGGAAGACCTCGCGCCGGCCGTAGCGCCATCCGAATGGCGACGAAGGGTCGGCGGCAGGCTCGCGGTACACCTCGAGAACGCGGTCGATGAGGTTGACGATCCAGTAGTCCGCGAGGCCGGCTTCGCGTAGGCGCCGCCCTTGCGCTCGCGGTCGACGTCGAGGGCTCGACTCGGCCACCTCGACCGTGAGGGCGGGCCGGGACGGATGTGCGGCGCGATAGTCCTCGAGGCTGCCGCGGACCACCGCCACATCCGGTTCGGGCTCGGAGTCGTCGTCGAGCCCGATCGGGCCCTGGGTGCGCACCACCCACTCTGTGCCGAACGCGACCTCGAGCGCTCTCGCCGTCTTCAGGACGGCCGTGTAGTGCAGCGCTCCTTGTGGCTCGGAGACGATCAGCTCGCCGCCGAGCAGCTCGATGGCCTCACCGGGCCGGAAGATGCCGAGGTCGATGAGCTTCTCGTACTCGATCCGGGTCCAGCGGCGGGTCCTGGCCTCGTACGTCCCCATGCCCGGCATCGTATCGGCCACCTACACCGGCGTCAATGTCACCAGATCCATACAGCGCGCCCACGGTTGACTACCCTGCGCGGCTTGGGTTGGGCCTGTCGATGACCCCTGTGCCAGTGCACAGAACGCCCCGCTACTTCCCCGCGACGGATACACGACGATGAAGTTCGACTGGTTGGGCATCTTCACCTTCGGCAACGTCTGCGCGTTCATCTCGTCGTTCTCGCCGATGATCCCGTTGAGATTGAGCAGGTACGCGGTGACCGCGTACACCTCGTCGTCGCTGAGCGACTGCGGCTGGATGTAGGGCATCGAGCGGCGCACGTAGTCGAAGACGGTCGTCGCGTACGGCCAGTAACTGCCGATCGTGCGCACCGGCGCCTTGCTCGCGAGCGTCCCCTGGCCGCCGACAAGCCGGTCGTTCGGCTGCCCCGCGCCCTTGGCGCCGTGGCAGGCCTGGCACTTCTGCTCGTACACGATCGCCCCCGTCGCCGGCGTGCCTTTGCCCGGCGGCAACCCGACGCCGTCGGGTCCCACGCTGATGTCCCAGCCCGCGATCTGCGCAGGCGTCGCCTCGCGCCCGAGGTTCGGACTCTCCATCGCGCCGGGGTCACGCCCGCGCTCGCGCAGCCACTGACGACGAGCGCGAGCGCCACGCAGACGAGATCACGCGTAGACATGCTTCACCTCGCCGTTCGCCGCCACGCTCCAGGCCTGGATGCCGTGGAAGTGGAAGATGCGCGTTGTTGCCGTGCTCGGCGATGAACTTCTCGCGCTCCGGCTGCACGGCCCCGGTATCGTCGGTGGCGCGCGACTTGAGCACGGCCGCGGTGCCGTCCCACTTCCACGGCAGCCGGAACCGCGTGAGCGCGCGCGGCAGCACGGGCGCCACGAGCGGCGCCTGCGTCCACGTCCTGCCGCCGTCGGTCGACACCTCGACCTTCCTGATCGTCCCGTTGCCCGACCACGCGATGCCGGAGATCTGATGGAGCCCAGCGCCCCGCAGCGTCATCCCGTGCGAGGGACGCGTGATGACGGACTTCACCTCCATCGGGTACGTGAACATCAGCGACTTGCCGTCGCCCTGGAGGTCGGTGTAGCGCGACGTCTCGTCCTTGGTCATGATCGGCGCGGACACGATCTTGAGGCGCCGGAGCCACTTCACGCTCATGTTGCCTTCCCACCCGGGCAGGAACAGCCGCACGGGATAGCCGTTCTCCGGCCGCAGCCGCTCGCCGTTCTGGAACAGTGCGAGGATCGCGTCGTCCATCGCCTTGGCCATCGGGACGCTGCGGCTCATGGCGGCGGAGTCCGCGCCCTCGGCGAGAATCCACTGCGCGCTCGGGTCGACGCCGGCCTCCTCGAGCAGCAAGCGCAGCGGCACACCGGTCCACTCGCTGCACGACACGAGCCCGTGCGTCTGACCGGCGGTGAGATTCGGCGGCGCCGGCTGGTAGAGCACCTGGCTGTTGCCGGAGCACTCGAGGAAGTGGATCCGGGAGATCATCGGATAGCGCAGGAGCGCGTCCACGGTGAAGATCAGCGGACGCTTCACCATGCCGTGGATGAGTAGCCGATGCGTGTCGGGGTCGATGTCGGGCACGCCGCCGTGGTGCCGCTCGAAGTGCAGCCCGCTGGGCGTGATCATGCCCTCGAGCGACTCCAGCGGCGTGCGCGAGGCGCCGCTGCCCGTCGTGCCGGGCTGCGAGCGGATGAGCGTGCGCGTCACCTTGCTTTCGTACTTGGCGGGGCTGCCGTACTCGCCCATCCCGGCGCCGGGGACTTTCATCGACGGCGGGACGTCCGGCGGCTCGACCGCGTCGGCGTGTTTCGCTCTGCCTGCCACCAGACCGCTCGCCGCGAGCAAGCCGACACTCTGTTTGATGAAGCGACGCTTGATTCGTCCATCGTGGGCCTCCTGGCGGACCGTCCTCGCACGCGCTGTTGTGTCGTCGCCGTTCAAGGTGGAAGAAACACGAACCCCTCCGCGAATTCCAACGGAGGGGTTTTTCTGTGTTGCTCGCGATCTTCGCCTGGGGCGATCGGGTCGTGGCCGACGCGGCGTTTGAGTTTGTTAAGGGGCTCAATTGCTCCGTCCGTGCCCCTTGCCCTTGCCACTGTCGTGCTCCTTGCCGCGGCCCCGGTCGTGATCGTCATCCCGCTCCTTCCACTGTCGCTTGTCCGCCCACTCGTGTCCCCACTCGTTGGCCCAGTGCGGCGGCCGCTGCCTCTGCCATTGCTTCCAGTGTCCGGGGGACGCGGTAGTAGTTCACCGGCACGAGCAGGACGGGATCGCGGCACGACGCTCGGAGCGAACGACAATCCAGGGGCCGTTGTATCCGGCGGCTCGTGTACCAGCCGCTGTTGGCAAACGCCCAGTACTGGCTCCCGTAGAAGAAGAGGTTCGCGGACGCGGTCGGTACGTACTGGACCGCTCGGACCTCGGGGACGACGACGAGCCGAGGCGGCGACGGGAGATGGATGCCGATGTCGACATGCACCTGAGCGTCCGCGGGCGCAACCAAGGCAAGTGCGAACAATGCAGCGATGAACACGCGCATGAACGGTCCTCCTAGGACTCACGACCTTCTGCTCACGACTTTAGTCGCCGTTAGCCGGCCTGGCAACTGACCTTGATCCACCAGCGCTCGCCGAGCTGGCCGCCGGTGAGCGAGAGAGGCGCGCGTGGTCGCGTACGGCGATGAACCTCGCGTCGGCTCGGCGCAGCATTCCGCCCGGTCAGGTCGTCGCGTTCCGGGCTGGAGCTGACGCGCCGTGGTCCACACCGCGATCGGCCGGACCCGCCCTGCCACGTATTCTTCCCGCGCCGCGCGAAACCATCGAGCAGTCCATCGGCCCCGGCGCCTTCGTCGCGGACCCGGGCAACGAGCTCGTCACTCACCACGATCTGAGCGTTCATCTCGCGCGTGAGCCGCTCCAGCCGGCTTGCCACGTTGACCGTGTCGCCGATCACGAGATAGTCCAGTCGCTGCCCGTCACCGATACTGCCCACGATCGCTTCGCCGTAGTGGAGGCCGAGGCCGATCTCCACCGGAAGCTCCCCGGCGGCCGCCCGCTCCGCGCTCCAGCGGGTCGTCTCCAACGGCCAGTGCCAGGGCGCACCGGAGCGCACGGCTGGCATCGTCCGGCCCGTGGGACGGCGTTCCGAACGTCGCCATGACGGCATCGCCGATGTACTTCTCGAGCGTCCCTCGATGCTGGAACACGATACGCGTCACGCGCTCGTGAAACCCTGCAAGAGCTCCATCGTGCTCGCGGGTCCGAGCAACTCGCTCATCCCCGTGAATCCCCTGACGTCGGCGAAGAGCACCGCGACCGGCTGTAGGCACGCCGCCGTCCCCGCCGGCCCGGAGCTGGCGAGCACGTCGACGACGTTCGGGGAGAAATAGCGCGCGAGGTTCGCCCGGGCGAGATGATCCGCCACCTGCCGCCTCAACAAGGCTCCGCGTGATCGGCTCACGGCTGCCGCCAGAACCAGGGTGAGGAGCAACAGGATCACCGTCTGGGTGCGCCACGCGGCATCGCTCACGAAATACGGGTTCAGGTAGAGCGCGAGCGAGCTTTGTCGGACTGAGTCCGGGTGTATCGATGAGAGGCCCGTGGCCCGTGACCGTGCCCGGCAATCGCACCATGATGAGGTGCCCCACGCTCCAGGCGGCGGCCGTCAGCACGCCAGTCCAGACAACGAGGATCGGCGAGTACGACAGCACGGCGCCTGCGACGTAGATGAAGAGATAGAACACGGTCACGAGCCGAAGCTGCATCTGCGGCGGCCAGTTCTCGGGAAACGTGACCGGAGCCAGTACGACCACCACCAGCAGCGTCACCTCCAGCACCGTGAAGGCGCCGGCCCACAAGACGGGATGCCCATACGCGTCGCCCACCTCGTACTGGGCGACGCCGAACAGGGCGAAGGCGGCGACGGCGAGGAGCCCCAACACGGATCGCAAGAGCACGTAGTTCGTGATCAGCCAGACGGCCAGGGCGGCAAGCACCACGAGTCGAACCCGCAGAAGGAAGCGGAGCCCGTCCTGCTCCGCCTTGGCGACACCCGCCTCGATACTCGACTCCGTATCCGGCCTCCCTTCAGGATCTCGCCCTGCTCCCCTTCGGTGTCGATGCGGACACCCCAGTGTCGGCCTTCCCACGTGCTGGGCGAATCCTACACCGTTCCGCCGCTCGGTCGCTGGCCCGGCCGGGACTTGCTCCGGCCGGGACTCTGACCGCTCCCCGGTCTCGGGTTGGGCCTACGGCTCTTCCTCGCCACGGCGTGCGACCAACCGCTCGATTGAGGCCCAGATGCATGAGGCGTCCCTGATTCGTGGCTCGCGGCCCGCTTCACCTGCTGGGGCGTGGCTTCAAACTGATCCAGGACCGCCGAGGCTTAGGGTCGCGAGCTTGTGAGGTAAGAGGAAGGGTTTGAGCAAGTCCCGTCCCGGGTGAGGCTGCTCCAGGCCGGCGCCATCCACTGGCCGACCTCCAGCGTCGGGGAGATGTGCGTTGGGATTACGCTCGGATCTACCATCGATTCGTGAATCCACCGATTCGCGAATCCAATTGACAACCCTGCGCGGCTTGGTTAAGTCGACCGTCACCGTGCCGGATGCTCCAGGGGAGGACCTCATGAATCCAGTCCCGGCTCCTGAGCCCAGTTCACCAGACGTTGCCCGGCGCCGATTCCTGAAGGGCGGCGTCGTGCTCGGGGCGGCGCTGGCGGCCGGCGCCACCCGATCGGCCGCTGGTCAGCCGGCGTCCGACGATCCCTCCCGGGTCGTCGGCGGTCCCATGCGGCCCTACGGCGACCGCTCCCGCTTCGAGGAAGCCGTGAGGCAGAAGGGTCCCCCGTTCATGCCGGACGAGTGGGGCGCGACCTTCACACCCTGGACGAAACGCTGGGGATCATCACGCCGTCGGCGCTCCACTACGAGGTCTGCCGCGGCGGCATTCCCGACATCGACCCCCGCAAGCACCGGCTCCTGATCCACGGCATGGTCGATCGTCCCCTGATCCTCACGATGGACGAGATCAAGCGGCTGCCCGCGACATCGCGCATCCTCTTCCTCGAGTGCGCGGGCAACACGCGGACGGAATGGCGTGCGGCCGAGGCGGCGCCGACTGTCCAGTTCACGCACGGCGCGACGAGCTGCAGCGAGTGGACCGGCGTGGCGCTCTCACTCCTGCTGCGCGAGGCCGGCGCCCACAAAGGCGCCACGTGGATCGTCGCCGAGGGCGCGGATGCCACGGGCAACGAGCGCAGCATCCCCATGGCGAAGGCGATGGACGACGTCCTCGTCGCCTACGGCCAGAACGGCGAGGCGCCACGCCCGGGAAATGGCTACCCGTTGCGGCTCATCGTTCCGGGCTGGGAAGGCAACGTCAATGTCAAGTGGCTGCGTCGCATCAAGGTGGTGGAGCGGCCCTACATGACGCGAATGGAAAGCCCGGACCACACCAGCCTCAAGCCGGACGGCAAGGCCCGACAGTTCATGTTCCTCATGGAGGCGAAGTCGGTGATCACTTCCCCTCGGGTGGCCAGCGGCTGCCGGGCCCGGGATTCCACGAGATCAGGGGCCTGGCGTGGTCGGGTCGCGGGCTGGTCCGCCGGGTCGAGGTCTCGGCGGACGGTGGAAAGACCTGGCGGAACGCCAGGCTCCAGGAGCCCGTCCTCCGCTTCGCCCACGCTCGCTTCCGGCTCGACTGGCGGTGGGATGGGCGGGAGGCCGTTCTCCAGTCGCGGTGCACCGACGAGACCGGCTATGTCCAGCCGACGCTCACCGAACTGGCCAAGGTCCGCGGCCTGAACTCGTTCTATCACAACAACGCGATCCAGGGCTGGAAGGTCGCGGCCGATGGCAGCGTCCACAATGTCCACACATAGGCTGCGGCTCGTGATGGCACTCATGACGCTTCTCGCCGCGGCCGGCGCCTCGCCGGTGGCGGCCCAGATGCCGACGTACGGCGTGGGCCGCGCGCCCACCGCCGAGGAGGTCACGGATCTGGGATCTCACCATCCCGCCGGACGGCCGGGGTTGCCGCCAGGCAGCGGGACGGCCGCGCTCGGCAAGCCGATCTTCGCGGAGCGGTGCGCCTCGTGTCACGGCGACAAGGGGAAGATCCGAAGTACAGGCTCCTCGCGGGTCGCCCCCGCCCCCTCACCGCAGCCGACCTGGCCGAGAGCATCGACCCGCTCCTTGGTGGCCAACCTGTCCTGACCATCGGAAGCTACTGGCAGTACGCCACCACGCTCTGGGGCTACATTCGGCGGGCGCAGCCCTTCGACGAGCCCGGCTCCCTCACCGCCGACCAGGTCTATGCGGTCACCGCCTACCTGCTCCACGTGAACGGCATCATCGGGGAACAGGACGTGCTCGACGCGCGGAGCCTGCCCAAGATCAGGATGCCGAACCGCGACGGGTTCGTGCCCGACGCCCGGCCCGACGTCGGGAAAGCGGCGAAGGCGCGAACGCGCTCGCCCGAGAGGTCGCAATGATGAGCGCCAGGCACCCTGTGGGACGGCAAGGGCACGGCGCGCACCGGACGGTGGCCATGACCGGCATCGTCGTCGCGGCGGCATGGGTAGTCCTCGTGATCGGCCCAGCTTGGGCGGGCACGATCAAGGGCCATGTGCGGTTCACGGGGCCCGCGACCGAGCAGAAGACGCTGCCCGTCACCACCGATCAGTACGTCTGCGGAAAGGAGAAGGACGCCGAGGATCTGGTCCTCTCCCCGGACAAGGGCATTCGCAATGCCGTCGTGTGGCTCAAATCGGTGCCGCCCGGCGCGACGCGGCCGGCCCCTTCGGCGCCGGTCCCCTCGATCAGAAGCAGTGCGCCTTCACGCCACGCGTGATCGTGGTCCCGGTCGGCGGCACCGTGGACTTCCTGAACAACGATCGCCTCCTCCACAACATCCACAGCCAGAGCAAGGGCAATCCCACCTTCAACCGGACGCAGCCGAAGGGGCGGGCGATTCCGATCACTTTCACCAAGCCCGAGATCATCCGGATCGATTGCGACCTCCATCCCTGGATGCGCGCGTGGGTCGTGGTCGCCGAACACCCCTTCTACGCCGTCACCGGCGCCAGCGGCGAGTTCGCGCTCGGCAGCCTCCCGGCCGGGTCGTACACCCTCAGCGTCTGGCAGGAAACCCTGGGGACGGTGACGAAGGACGTGACGCTGGGGGAGGCCGACGCCAGCGTCGTCGTCGAAATGGGCCGGCGGTAGTAGATGTGATAGCAGAAGCACCACCATGCCGTGCCCGATGCACCAGGGGAGGACCTCATGAACCCAGCCTCGGCTCCTGAACCCAGTTCACCAGACACCGCCCGGCGGCGTTTCCTGAAGGGCGGAGTGGCGCTCGGGGCGGCGCTGGCGGCCGGCGCCGCCCGATCCGCCGCGGGCCAGCCGGCGTCCGAGGATCCGTCGAAGGTGCTCGGCGGGCCCTTGCGGCCCTACGGTGAGCGCTCCCGCTTCGAGGAGACCGTCAGGGAGAAGTGGCCTCCGTCGAAGACGGACGAGTTCGGGAGCGCCCCGACGCCGCTGGACGATACGCTGGGGATCATCACGCCGGCGGCGCTCCACTACGTGGTCCAGCGCGGCGGCCTTCCCGACATCGACCCGCGCAAACACCGCCTCCTGATCCATGGCATGGTCGATCGTCCAGTGATCCTGACCATGGAGGAGATCAGGCGCCTGCCCTCCGCCTCTCGCATCCTCTTCCTAGCCTGGAAAATTCACGAAGGATGAAAGAGAAGGGCCATCGAGCCTCGCAGCGATGCTATAGATGCGGTATCGAGACGCGTCTACACGCACACACGAGGAGGCTCGATGGCTACAGCCTGTATACCGCAAATCACGTTCGGATTCGAGCCCAAAGGGAAGCCGATTGTCGCGACCTTCGACCAGCCGCACGCCAGTTCGGACGGCGGGGCGGTCCTGCTGAAGAGTCTCGATACGCAATTGCAGCTGACCAAGCGACTGGCCGGCTGCCTGGTGGACACGCGCCAGCCGGGCAAGGTGCAGCATCAGGCCCTGGAGTTGGTGCGGCAACGCGTCTTCGGGCTCGCCTGTGGGTACGCCGACTGCAACGACGCCGCGCGGCTGGCCAACGATGCGATCCACAAGCTGCTGCTCGACCGCGATCCGCTCGCGGGCCGGGCCCTGGCCTCGCAGCCGACCCTGTCGCGCTTCGAGAACGCCGTGGGCTGGGAGCCCCTGCGCGACATGGCGCACGGGCTGGCGGACACCGTGATCGAGATCCAGCGGCGGCGACTCCGGGGGCGGGCGACGCGGATCACGATCGACCTCGACCCCACCGACGACCCGACCCACGGCCAGCAGGAGCTCAGCTTCTTCAACGGCCACTACGACACGGCATGCTACCTGCCGATCGTAGCGACGGTCACCTTCAACGACGAGCCCGCGCAGTTTGCGGTGGCCGCGGTGCTGCGGCCGGGCAACGCGTCGGCCACGCGGGGCGCACGCGGGCTCCTGCGGCGCCTGCTGGACAAGCTGCGCGCCGCCTTTCGGACGGCGATGTTTCGCGTGCGGCTGGACGGGGGCTTTGCCCATCCGAAGCTGTTCCAGTTCCTCGAGCGGCAGCAGGTCGAGTACGTCGTGGCGATGGCGAGCAACCGGCGCCTGGAGAAGCGCGCGCGGCGGCTGATGGGCAAGGCCCGGATGCAGTCCAAGGCCACGGGCCAGACGGCGCACCTGTATGGGGAGACGCGGTATGCCGCGCGGAGCTGGAAGCGCAAACGGCGGGTGATTATCAAAGCCGAGGTGGTGCGGCATCCAGGGCGCGACCCGAAGAACAACCCGCGCTTCGTCGTGACCAACCTGCCCGACGCCCCGGAGACGGTCTACCGGTTCTACTGCGGGCGAGGGGACGTGGAGAATCGCCTGAAGGAGCTGCATCACGGGCTGGAGCTGGACCGGACCAGCTGCCACCACTTCCTCGCCAACCAGTTCCGGGTGCTGTTGACGCTGGCGGCCTATGTCCTGTTCCAGGAGCTGCGCCGCCGGGCCGCGGGCACGGCCTGTGCCGATGCGCAGGTCACGACGCTGCGCGAGCGGTTGCTCAAGCTCGCGGTGTGGGTCGAGCGCTCGGTGCGGCGGATCGTGTTGCACCTGCCGGTCACATTCCCCTGGCTCCCGACGTGGCGGCGGATCGCCCGCGCGGTTGGCGCCACGCCCTGACCACAGCGCTCCCACATGCTCCTCTCCCACCAAGGACGCACTGTCATTCCCGAGGGCCTCTCCGCCAGGCCCGCCAGCCGTCGCTTGGCCCCGAGGCGATGCGTGAGGCCATTGCACGCCCGGTCGAGCTGTCGCGCCCCCTTCACTCATGCCTACGGCCCCTTGAGGCGCTCCGAGCTGTGGTGACCGCTAGAATGCCAGGGCAACACGCTGACGGAGTGGCGAGCGCCGACGGGCAAGACAGTCGGCGTCACGCACGGCTTGACGGCCTGCAGCGAATGGACCGGCGTGTCGCTCTCGCTGCTGCTGCGCGAGGCTGGCGTCCAGAAAGGCGCCACCTGGATCATCGCCGAGGGTGCCGACGCGACCGGCAACGAGCGCAGCATCCCGATGGCGAAGGCGATGGACGACGTCCTGGTCGCCTACGGCCAGAACGGCGAGGCAATGCGCCCGGAGAATGGCTACCCGCTGCGTCTCATCGTCCCGGGCTGGACGGGCAACGTCAACGTCAAGTGGCTGCGCCGCATCACGTTGGTGGATCGGCCGTATCTGACGCGCATGGACGGCGTGGGGCAGCCCACCCTCACGCCGGACGGCAAGGCCCGACAGCTCCAGTTCGTCATGGAGGCGAAGTCGGTGATCACCTTCCCCTCAGGCAGCCAGCAACTGCCGGGTCCGGGGTTCTACGAGATCCGGGGCCTGGCGTGGTCGGGCCGCGGGCTGGTCGGTCGGGTCGAAGTATCGACGGACGGTGGGAAGACCTGGCGGGACGCGGGGCTCCAGGCGCCCGTCCTCCGCTTCGCCCACACTCGCTTCCGGCTCGACTGGCGATGGGACGGGCGTGAGGCCGTCCTCCAGTCGCGCTGCACCGACGAGACCGGCTATCTCCAGCCGACGCGGGCCGAGCTGGTCAAGGTCCGCGGCCTGAACTCGCTCTACTTCAACAACGCCATCCAGAGCTGGAAGGTGGCGGCCGACGGGAGCGTCCACAATATCCACGCGTAGGCTGGGGCGGGCGGCGAGGATCGGCGCGCTCATCGTCCTGGCCGGCGTTTCGCCGGTGGCGGCCCAGCTGCCGACTTACGGCGTTGGCCGGCCGCCCACCGCCGAGGAAGTTAGGGCCTGGGATCTCACCATCCCCGCCGATGGTCAGGGCTTGCCGCCGGGCAGCGGGACCGCCGCGCTCGGCAAGGCGATCTACGCGGAGCGGTGCGCCTCGTGCCACGGTGAGACGGGCGAGGACGCGAAATATAGCCGCCTCGTCGGCGGCCACGGCTCGCTTGCCACGGCCGAGCCCATCAGGACGATCGGGAGCTTCTGGCAATACGCCCCCACGCTCTGGAGCTACATCCGCCGGGCGCAGCCTTCGACGAACCCGGCTCCCTCACCGCCGACCAGGTGTACGCGGTGACCGCCTACCTCCTCCACCTCAACGGCATCATCGGCGAGCAGGACGTCATGGACACGAAGACGCTACCGCTGGTCAAGATGCCGAACCGCGGCGGATTCGTGCCCGACCCTCGGCCCGATGTGGGAAGCGGTGAAGGCGCGACCACGCTCGCCCGAGAGGGCGCGGTGATGAGCACCCAGCGGCGGGTGGGACGTCAAGGGCCTGGCGCACGCGGCGCGGTGGCGATGACCGTCATCGTCGGCGCGGCGGCATGGGTAGTCCTCGTGACCGGCCCAGCTTGGGCAGGCACGATCAAGGGCCATGTGCGGTTCACGGGGCCCGCGACCGAGCAGAAGACGCTGCCCGTCACCACCGATCAGTACGTCTGCGGAAAGGAGAAGGACGCCGAGGATCTGGTCCTCTCCCCGGACAAGGGCATTCGCAATGCCGTCGTATGGCTCAAATCGGTGCCGCCCGGCGCGACGCGGCCGGCCCCTTCGGCGCCGGTCCCCTCGATTCGAAGCAGTGCGCCTTCACGCCACGCGTGATCGTGGTCCCGGTCGGCGGCACCATGGACTTCCTGAACAACGATCGCCTCTCCCACAACATCCACAGCCAGAGCAAGGCCAATCCCACCTTCAACCGGACGCAGCCGAAGGGGCGGGCGATTCCGATCACTTTCACCAAGCCCGAGATCATCCGGATCGATTGCGACCTCCATCCCTGGATGCGCGCGTGGGTCGTGGTCGCCGAACACCCCTTCTACGCCGTCACCGGCGCCAGCGGCGAGTTCGCGCTCGGCAACCTCCCGGCCGGGCCGTACACCCTGAACGTCTGGCAGGAGACTCTGGGGACGGTCACGAAGGACGTGACGCTGGGTGAGACCGATACCGCCGTCGTCATCGAAATGGGACGGCGGTAACGCGTCGCCGCTCAGGCTTCGGGCACCAGCTTCCGGATCAGCGCCAGGAGCTCGCGCGGGCTGTAGGGCTTGGCCAGATACGCGGATGCCCCCGCCTCCTGCGCCTTCTGTTCGTCGCCGCTCAGTGGCGAAGGACGTCACCACGATGATCGGGATGCGGGCGGTCGTCGGATCCTGGCGGATCCGGCGCGTGGCGTCGAGGCCCGACAGGCTGGGAAGCTGGACGTCCATGAGGATGACGTCGGGTTGCGTTTCGATGGCGGTCGCCACGCCCTGCTCACCGTCGGTGGCTTCGAGGAGCCGATATGTCGTCGAGCTGAGAAGCTGGCGGACGATCTTCCGGTTGAACTCGTTGTCCTCGACGTAGAGCACGGTTTTCTGACTCACGCGACCCTCCCGTCCGGGAGCCGCACCGGGACCTCGAACGAGAACGTCGATCCCTCGCCCTGTGTGCTCTCCACCCAAATGCGGCCCCCATGCAACTCGACGAACTTCTTGGTGATGCTGAGCCCGAGGCCGGTGCCGCCGTATTCGCGGCTGATGGTGGCGTCCACCTGCCGGAACTCCGAGAAGACGTTTTCGATCTGGTCCTGGGAGATGCCGATCCCGGTGTCGGTCACGCGGTAGACGAGGGTGTCGCCACGTCGCTCGGCGGCGATCTCCACGCACCCCTCCTTCGTGAACTTGATCGCGTTCCCGGCCAGGTTCACGAGGCACTGGGCGATACGTTGGCCGTCCCCGTAGGCGACGGGGAGGTCTGCCGCCACCGAGACGACGAAGTCGAGGCCTTTCCCGGAAGCGAGCGAGCGGAGCGAGGCGTGGACGGTCTCCAGCACGTCGTTCACCAAGTAGTCGCCGAGAGCCAGCTCCATCCGGCCCGCCTCGATCTTGGAGAGGTCGAGCACGTCGTTGATCAGGCGCAGCAGATGCCTGCCATTGGTGTGGACATCGACGAGGGGTTCCCGCAGCGCGGGGGCACCTCGCCGTAGAGATCCTCGAGCATCAGTTCTGTGAATCCGAGGATGGCGTTGAGCGGGTTCTGAGCTCGTGGCTCATGCTGGCCAGAAACTCCGATTTGGCCCGGCTGGCCCGCGCGAGACGCTCGTTGAGGCTCCGCAGCTCGGCAGCCGCCGCGCGCTGCTGCTCGTCGAGGCGCTGGAGCTCCCGGCTCATCCGGTTCATGTTCTCGGCGAGCGTGCCGAACTCATCGCGGTTGGGGATTCTCACGGTGACGCCGAAATTCCCCGCCGCAACCTCGGCGAGGAATTCGTCAGCCCGCCGAACGGGAAGGATGAACGACCAGGAGATGACGAACCCGAAGAACATCGCCAGCCCGATGGTCAGGACGGCGAATCCCCCATCACGAAGCGGGAGCGCCGGTCGGCAGCGACGGCGCTGGCGCGGAGGCTGGCCATGCGCGCCTGCTCCGTGGCGACCACCTGTCGAACGAGCCCATCGATCGTCCGGTAGAGCGGCTCCTCTCGGGTGGTCAGCGCGTGCCTGGCGTCGTCGATCTTGCCCTCGCGGATGGAGTTCGCGATGTCCGCCACCACCGCCATCGCGTCGTCCTGCGCCGCTCGGATCTGCTCGATCAGCGCGCGCTCGTCGGACGGCGCCGCCGCCTCGATGCGGCCGAGCGTGTCGTTGAAGCGGTTGTTCTCGCGAAGGATCTGCGCCACCGCCGCTTCGTCCTGGCGCACGAGCGCCATCGCCGTGTAGTGCATCTGGAGCGCGAGCGCGTGCTCGATCTGCTGTGACCAGTGCACGCGCTCGTGCGCCTCATCGAGCGAGCGGCTGTGGCGTCCCATCGCCCCCATGATCTGCAGGCTGATCGCACTGACAGCGATGATCAGGAGCGCAATGAGCAGGAACCCGCACAGGAGCTTGGTGTGAACCGAGGTCCGGATGCGTGCCACCCACCGCACGAGCCCGCCGAGCGGGGACTGGCCGAGCAGAAAAGCATCGAGACGGCCGGCCCGCGCGGCCCTCAAGATCCGCCTGCGATTCGGAGGTGCTTGAGTCACACTCCCGTAGCTCTGCGTGAGGATAGCACGATCCGAGCTCGGAGTCGTCCTGCTCGTCCACCAGACAGAGCGAGCTCCCGATGCGCCGCCGGGTAACTCGTCGACACGCTGGCAGGGACTGCCCTTGACCGCTCCCCAGTCTCGGGTTAGCCTACGGCACTTCCTCGCTCCGGTGCGACCGATCCCCCGAAATGGAGGCCACAATGAGGCGTCCCCGATTCGTGGCTCGTGGCCGGGTTCACCTGCTGGCTGTCGCCCTGATCTTGATCGGGCTCGCCGCGGCAGCCCTGGCCCTCTCGTCGCCCGCCAGGGCCCAGGCCAAGGGAAAGCTGGTCCTCGCCTGGCATGCCGGCTTCGCCTCCCGCTGGCTCGATCCCCAGGAGCACGACGGCACCGCCACGCCGGACAACTTCTTCACCGCCCTGCACGACGCCCTCATCAAGAATCAGGGGACGCAGCTCTACGACCATCTCGCGCTGGCCGAGCGGTTCGCGGTCGCCGCGGACGCGAAGAGCGCCACGTTCACGCTGCGCAAGGGCATCAAGTTCCACAACGGCGAGCCGGTCACCCCGCAAGACGTCAAGTGGAGCTACGAGAACTACCGGGGCGCCAAGGCCGACGTCTTCAAGAAGAAGACCGAGCGCGTCGAGATCGTGGACGACCGCACGATCCGCTTCGTCTTCAAGGAGCCCTTCCTCGACTTCGCCATCCTCTTCGGGACCGCCAATGTCGCCGGCCCCGGCTGGGTGGTGCCCGAGAAGTACTACAAGCAGGTGGGGCCCGACGGCTTCAAGCAGAAGCCCATCGGCGCGGGTCCCTTCAAGCTCGTCCGCCACGAGCCGGGCGTGAAGGTCGAGATGGAGGCCTTCGACGGGTACTATCGCCCGGTCAACGTGAAGCAGCTCGTCATGGTCTCGGTGCCGGAGGCGGCCACCCGCGTGGCCATGCTGGAGCGCGGCGAGGCGGACATCATCTACAACGTCCCCGGCGAGCTGATCGCCAAGGTCGGGAAGCTTCCCGGGGTCACGCTGGCGCCGGTGCTGTCGGGCTCGTTCTTCCTGGAGTTCCCCGGGTTCCAGGACCCCAAGAGCCCGTTCCGCGACAAGCGCGTGCGCGAAGCGGTGAGCCTGGCCCTCGACCGGCGCGCCATGAACCAGGCGGAGACAGCCGGGATGGGCAAGGTGACGGGCAACTGGATCAACGACGACGTCCAGTACGCGATCGAGTGGCCCGAGTTCCAGCGCAACGTGGAGAAGGCCAAGCACCTCCTGCGCGAAGCCGGCTATCCGAACGGGTTCGACGTGGACTGGGTCACGCCGATACCCGCGTTCTACTCGCGGGGCGAGCGCGTCATCGCGCAGCTCCGCGAGGTCGGCATCCGCGCCAAGTTGCAGACCATGGAGCGGGGCATCTTCTTCCAGCGGCTCCAGGGCGGGCTCAAGGAGTTCCCCGGAACCCAGATCATCCTCCAAGGCGTCCGGATCGCGGGAAGCTGGTCGTTCTGGTACGAAGGCTACTTCAAGTGCGGCGGCTTCAACTCGCGCGACCGCATCTGCGTCAAGGACCTCGACGCCAAGTTCGAGCTGTACGAGCGCTCGATCAATCCGGCGGAGCGCAAGAAGCTCGCCGAGGAGATCCAGCGCGGCATCCTGGAAAACTACTACCTCGTGCCGGTGTTCCGCCACGCGTTCGTCAACGCGATCGGCCCCCGGGTCGTCGCGCAGAAGTGGCAGGACGTCTTCCCGACCATCACGACCGGCTATGCCTATCCCTGGGAGGACCTGAAGGTGAAGGACCAGTAGCCGGGGCCGTCGGCATGGCGCAGTTCATCATCCGGCGCGTGCTCTACAGCATCGTCACGATCTTCATCCTGAGCGCGACGATCTTCCTCATCGTCCGGCTCACGGGCGATCCCGTGGCCCTGATGGCGGAAGCCAGCGCGCGCCCCGAAGACCTCGACCGGGTCCGTCACCAGTGGGGACTCGACCGCTCGTGGCCCGTGCAGTACGTCACCTTCATGCAGAACGCCTTCAAGGGGAGCTCGGCAAGTCCTTCAACTACCGGCTCCCGGTCACCGAGCTCTACTTCCAGCGGCTGCCCAACTCGCTGACCCTCGGTCTCGCCGCCACGCTCATCTCGCTCCTCATCGGCGTTCCTGCCGGCATCATCTCGGCGGTGAAGGTGAACACCTGGTGGGACAACGTCGCGAAGGGCGTCGCCCTGCTCGGCCTCTCGATCCCCGGCTTCTGGCTGGGGCTCGGTGCTGATCCTCGTGTTCTCCGTCTGGCTGCGATGGCTGCCGACGTCCGGGGCCGGCGACTGGCGGCACGTCGTCATGCCCGCCCTCGCGCTGGGATGGTACTTCGCCGCGTCGATGCTCCGGCTGACCCGCTCGAGCATGCTGGAGGTCCTGGGCAGCGAGTACATCAAGCTCGCCCGGCTCAAGGGGCTGCCGGACATCGTGGTCATCGCCATGCACGCGTTCAAGAACGCGCTCATCCCGGTCTTCACGCTGGCCGGCGTGAACATGGTCGTGATGGTCAATGCCGCCGTCATCATCGAGGTGATCTTCGCGTGGCCGGGGATCGGCCGGCTCCTCTACGAGGGCATCTTCCAGCGCGACTTCCCGCTCGTGCAGGGCGTCGTGATCATGGCCGGCTTCATGATCGTCGGCGATCAACCTGGTCGTGGACATCCTCTACGCCTTCATCGACCCGAGAATCCGGCTCACGAGGTAGGGGACGATGGCGACTCACGTGGCGCGGACGCCGGTTGGCTCGGGAAGGGCGGTGAGCACGCTCTGGGCATTCATCAACGCGGTGCGGGAAGCGCCTCACGTCGCGGTCGTGATCCTCGGCGGCTTCACGTTCGTGGCGATCTTCGCCGGCCTCATCGCTCCGCACGACCCGACGCTTCCGGTGAAGGGCGCCGAACGTGTTCGACCCGCCGTTCTGGATGGAGGGCGGCAACATGGCGGCGCCGCTCGGCACCGACTTCCAGGGCCGGGACATCCTGAGCCGGCTGATCTACGGGGCGCGCGTGTCGCTGGTCGTGGGGCTGATGGGGACGCTCGTGGCGGGCGGCATCGGGACCGCGATGGGCATCCTCTCCGGCTACGTCGGCGGCTGGGTCGACCAGATCATCATGCGCGTGACCGATGCCTGGCTCGCGTTGCCCGCGATCGTCTTCGCGATCTTCCTGGCCGCCCTGGTCGGGCCCAGCATGTGGAACATCATCGTCATCCTGGGCGCCGTGTACTGGACGCGGTACGCGCGCGTCATCCGGGGCGAGGTGCTGACCCTCCGCGAGCGGGAGTTCGTGAAGCTCGCAGAAATCGCGGGAGCCGGCAAGTGGCGCGTGATCAAGCGGCACATCCTGCCGAACGTCATGAACACGGCGACGGTGCTGGCCAGCCTCACGGTGGGCGTCGTCATCATCGCGGAAGCGTCGCTGAGCTTTCTCGGGGTCGGCGTGCCGCCGCCTCAGCCCGCCTGGGGCCTCATGCTCTCGGAGGCGCGCTCCACCTTGATGGCGGGCCAGTGGTGGCTCACGGTGTTCCCCGGGCTGTGCATCCTGCTGATCGTCCTCGCGACCCAGCTCTTCGGCGACTGGCTGCGAGTCCGCCTCGATCCCCAGCTCAAGAACCTGTAGGGACGCGCTCGCGCTTAATGACTCCCGTTCTCGAAGTCTCCGACCTCCAGACGCACTTCTTCACCTTCGGCGGGACACGCGTCGTCAAGGCCGTGGACCGGGTGAGCTTTGCGCTCCACGAGGGCGAGACGCTGGGGCTCGTCGGCGAGTCGGGGAGCGGCAAGACGACGACGTGCCTCTCGATCGTCGGGCTCCTGCCGCGGGCCGCCCGCATCGTGGGAGGCAGTGTCCTCTTCGAAGGGCGAAGACCTGACCCGCATGAGCCAGCGCGAGCTGCGGCGGATCCGCGGCCGGCGGATCGCCGTCATCCTCCAGGATCCCATGGCGTCCCTGAACCCGCTCTTCACCATCTTCCGGCAGGTGGCGGAGCCCGCGTTCTTCCACCAGCAGCTCCGGGGCCGAACGCTGCGGGAGCGCGTGCGGCACCTCCTCCGGGCCGTGCGCATCCCCTCGCCCGAGTGGCGGATGCAGCGAGTATCCCCACCAGATGAGCGGCGGCATGCGCCAGCGCATCGTCGGCGCGATCGCGCTGGCCGGAGGGCCGAGCCTCGTCATCGCCGACGAGCCCACGACGAACCTCGACGTCACCATCCAGGCGCAGTACCTCGACCTCCTCAAGGACATCCAGCGCGAGACGGGCGTGGCCCTGATCTTCGTGACGCACAACCTGGGCATCGTCGCGAAGATGTGTGACAAGGTCGCCGTGATGTATGCCGGCAAGCTCATCGAGCAGGCGCCGGTGCGAGAGCTGTTCGATGCCCCCAAGCACCCGTACACGCGCGCCCTGCTCGGCTCGGTGCCGAAGCTCGGCAGCAAGGAGCCCCTGTATTCGATCCCGGGCCAGCCACCCAACCTGGCCACCCTGCCCACGGGATGCGCCTTCCACCCGCGCTGCCCCGAGGCCCTGCCCCGCTGCACGACCGAGGAGCCGGGAGACTTCTCCCTCGGTGACGGCAGCGTCGCCCGGTGCTGGCTCCTGGAACGCGACACGGAAGCGCAAGCGGACCGTGGCCGAACCCATTCTTGAAGTCCGGGGGCTGACGAAGCACTTCCCTGCCCGCCAAGGGCTGCTGGGACGCAAGCGAACGTGGGTCAGAGCCGTGGACGGCGTGGACTTCGCCATTCATCCCGCCGAGACGCTGGGCCTCATCGGCGAGTCCGGATGCGGGAAGACCACCACCTCGAAGCTGATCCTGCTGCAGGAGACACCCACCGCCGGGACGATCGCCTTCGAGGGCCGGGACATCGCCGGCCTCGGGGGCAAAGATCTCATGGCGTACCGCCGGGCCGTGCAGGTGGTGTTCCAGGATCCGTTCAGCTCGCTCAGCCCGCGCATGCGCGTCGAGGACATCATCGCCGAGCCGCTGGAGATCCACAGCGGCCTCTCGCGTGCGGCGATTGCCGAGCGCGTCGGCGTGGTGCTGGAGCTGGTCGGTCTCCAGCCCGACGTGGCCCCGCTGTTCCCGCACGAGTTCAGCGGCGGGCAGCGCCAGCGGATCGCCATCGCCCGGGCGCTCGCGACCGACACCCGCCTCATCGTGCTGGACGAGCCCGTCTCCGCGCTCGACGTGTCGGTCCGAGCCCAGATCATCAACCAGCTCGAGCACCTGCAGCGGACCCTCGGCGTGAGCTATCTCTTCATCGGCCACGACCTGGCCACCGTGGCGCACATCAGCCACCGGATCGCCGTGATGTACCTGGGCAAGATCGTCGAGACGGCGGACAGCGACGCGCTGTGCGCCCGTCCGATGCACCCGTACACCAAGGCGCTCTTCGCCGCCGCGCTGCCGTCCCATCCCGACGACCCGCCGCACGAGCGGGCCATCGCCGGCGAGGTCCCGAGCGCCCTCAGCCTGCCATCCGGGTGTCGCTTCCACCCGCGCTGCCCGTCGGCGATGCCGATCTGCTCAGAGGTGGAGCCGGTGCTGAAGGCTCGGGAGGGCGGCGGCGAGGTGGCGTGCCACCTGTATTGAGAGAGGAAAGGACATCGATGAGTGACGCGACCGAGCTGGTCGGCCGGCCTGAACCGTTTCGAGCGGTGAGTTACCCGTGGCGCCTCTATTGCGGAACGGGCGCCCTCGACAGCTTGCCCGCCGAGGTGGCGCGTCACGGCGCGCGCCGCGCCTTCGTGATCTGCGGCCAGACGGTCGCGCACCGGACAAATCTGTTGGCGCGGATCCGCGATCGGCTCGGCGACGTCTACGGCGGCGTCTTCGATCGCATGGACAAGGACAGCAGCTATCCCGCCGTCCGGGCGGCGACCGACGCGGCGCGGGCGGCGGAGGCCGACCTGATCATCGCCGTCGGCGGGGGCAGCGTCATCGTCGGGGCCCGTGTCACCGCCATCCTCCTCGCCGAGAAGGGCACCGCGTTCGAGCTGATGACCCAGTATCCGGAGGGCAAGCCGCCCGTGAGCCCGCGGCTGATGGCGCCGAAGCTGCCGATCGTCAACGTGCTGACGACGCCGACCAGCGCGATGAACCGGGCCGGATCGGGCCTGAGGAACGACGAGCTCGACCACCGCATGGAGTTCTTCGACCCGAAGACGCGCCCCGTCGCCCTCTTCTGGGACGCGGAGGCCCTGCTCACCGCCCCGCTATCGCTGGCGCGATCGACGGGCACGACGACCTTCACGGCCTGCTTGCACAGCGTCGCCACCGGCTCGGCGAACCCACTGGTCGAGGGCGACCACCTGCAGGCGTTTCGGCTGGCCAGCCGCGCTCTCCCGCGCCTGGCCGCGGAGCCGAACGATGCGGGCCCCGCATCGATCTCTGCGCCGCCGCGTTCCTGCAGAACCGCGCGGCCGACGACGGTGCCACGCGCGACGGGCGGGATGCAGCGTCGAGCGCGGCCTATGCGCTCGCCACCGCCCTGCACGTCCGCTATGACCACGTCGGCCAGGGGAGGCGACCTCGGCGGTGACGCCCACGGTGATCCGGCGGCTGGGAGCAGCCGGGCCCGGCCCGCGCCGGATGGCGGAGGCGCTCGGCGTCGCGACGGAGCGCCTCGCTCCGGAGGCCGCGAGCGCGGCCGCGGCGGATGCGCTCGACGCGTTCTACCGGGGCATCGGCATGCCGTCCCGCGTCCGCGAGCTCGGAATACCCGAGGCGGAGCTGCCGCTACTGGCGCGGGACACGCTCAAGAACTTCAACGCCAACCGCGGCGCCCGTCCCGCCGACCACGTGGACCAGATGCTCGAGCTGATGCGCGCCTGCTGGTAACCCTAGACGGAACGCCGGGCGGCCGGCCCCGTCACTTCGCCTTGAGCTGCACGTCCTCGTAGGGCGCCGAGTAGGCGTGGCCGGGGATGAGACCGAGCCCCGACTCCTGCACCCGCGGGCCCTGGCCATTGATGAACGCCAGCTCCCACATCGGGATGTGCATCACCTTCTCGTGCATGAGCTGCTGGATCTTGTGGAGCAGGGCCTCGCGCTTCTTGCGATCGAGCTCGGCCGCCTGGTCCTTGAAGAGCGAGTCGATGTCCGGATAGCTGCCGTAGACGTACGCGCCGCCGGCGACGACGAAGCTTCCAGGCGCGTCGCCGCGTTGCCGAACGCGCCGCTGGCCGTGTACGCGAGGTTCTTGTACTTCTTGTCCGCGTAGCTGCTCCAGTGCGCCGCGCGCTCGCAGCGGCTTCAGCCGGCTGCGGATGCCGACCTGCTGCAGGTAGCTCGCGATCGCCTCCTGCACGTTCGCGTAGGAGATGTCGAGGTAGTAGTCGCCCGCGTCGAACCCGTTCGGGTAGCCCGCTTCGGCGAGGAGCTTCTTCGCCTGCGCGGGATCAAAGCCGTAGGCCGGCGGCTGCCAGTAGAAATCGAAGGTGCTCGGGATGATGCTGTACGTCAGCCGCGAGTGACCGAGCGTCACCGCCTGGTTGATGGCCTTGCGGTCGATCGCGAGGTTGGCGGCCAGCCGCACGCGCCGGTCGTGCCAGGGTGATTTCGGGTCCCACTGGTCGAGCATGCTGACCCACTGGGGGCCTGGATCACCGCCGGCTTCAGTGTGAGCCCGGGCGTCCGCTGCAGCTCTTCCGCGAGCTCGCCGCGGATCGAGTACACGACGTCGATCTCGCCGCGCTTCAAGGCGGCCAGCCGGGTCGACTCGTCCGAGATGACCTTGAAGACGAGCCGCTTCACGCTCGGCGTCTTGCGCCAGTAGCCGTCGAAGGCCTCCATGACCAGCTCGACGCCCGGCGTGAACGGAGACGAACTTGTACGGCCCGGCGCCGACGGGCGCCTTCTTGTAGCCGTCGTCGCCGACCTTCTCGACGTACTTCTTCGGCACGATCCAGCCCGCGCCGCTGGCCGCCGTGTAGAACGTCATGAAGTCGGGCCAGGGACTCTTCAGCCGGAACCGCACCTGCAAGGGCCCCGGCGTTTCCACGGCAGCGACGCGGTCCTTGATCGCCTTGGCGGCGGCGCCCTGTAGCGCTCGAACGAGAACTTCACGTCCTCGGAGGTCAGCGTGTCGCCGTTGTGGAACTTCACGCCCTTGCGGAGCGTGAAGTCGTACACGCGCCCGTCGGGCGACATCTGCCACGACTCCGCCAGGCTCGGCGCGGTTGGGTTCCCGGGCATCGCCTTGGCCAGCGCGTCGTGGAGCGCGTACATGACCATGAACGGCGTGATGATCCCCTGCGGTCTCGGCGGGATCGAACCACTTCGGCGCGAGCGAGACATGCACGCCCCACGTCATCTGGCCCTCGGGGGCGGCAGCGGCGGGCGCGGCGATCGCGAGCAGAACGAGCAGGGCGAAGGTGGCAACTAGGCGAAAATGGCGCAAGGTCTGCCTCCTCATTGGAACTGGATTTTTGCAGGCTTCGTTCCCGCGACGCATCGGCCTCCCCTTGCCCATCATGGGCGGGGCAGCGCTATGCACGGCCGGCCGCGCTCATGACACGGAGGCCCGCGGGCTCGAAGCGGCGAAAGTCCGGTGAGATTCGTGGTCGCTACCGACGCGCTCGCCCGGAGAGCCGTCGCCGCGATCATACAATCATTCAACGAGCCGCGCCGACGGCCGGCGAGATTGAACAGCTCCGCAGCCATCCCGGCATCCGGAGCGAGCAGCGGCACCGGCTCGTGCAAGACCCTGGCGGCCAGCTCCACGGCATGCACGTCCACAGGACCGCACAGGAACTCCGCCCAACCGACAGCACTGATGCCGATCGGTTGGTTCTGCGCGAGCCACTCGCGGAGCCGCCGGTCCTCGGCAGACCCGCGACGCAACGCACTGATGAGGAACCCCGTGTCGAGATGGATCATGCACCACGCGTTTCACTGCGGGCCGACGCCGCGCGGCGCTCGACCCTGACCGCCTGGGCCCACGCCCGCGCCCGGGCAGGCGTGAGCTTCAGCGAAAGCTGAAGCTGGTCAAGCGCCTGCAGCGAGTCGCCGGCTTCCGGCCGCTGCTGCTCCGCCGCGGCGTGGATGGCTCGCCGAAGCGCCTCGGACTTCGAGACCTTCCAGCGCTGAGCGATCCTCTCGAGCGCCCGCACCGTTCCGACGTCCATCACGTACGTCGACTTGATCGTTGGTGTGGCCATACCGTGATTATGGCCATATCGCGCTCGATCGAGCAACCCCGATCTCGAGATTCCTCTGTGCGCCAGAGCGTGCTAAGCCACTGGTTTCAAGGCCGCTGTCCTGACGGCACCGAATAGACCGGCACGGTATTGCTTCTGGTCTTGAACTGCGCCGCGGCGTGGGACTCGACGCGGATTCCGTCGGCCAGCCCGTTCCGCGTGTTCTCGTCGATCAGGATCGGCTGGCCGACGACCTTGGTGTGCGCCTCCAGGTGGGCGGCGAGGTTCACGGTGTCGCCCACACAGGTGTAGGTCACGCGCTGCTGCGGTGCCGGTGAAGCCGGCGATCACCGGGCCCGAGGCGATGCCGATCCCGATCCGGATCTCCACCCGCCCGCGCAGCGACCTGCTCCCGGTTGAAGCCGTCCACCAGCTCCAGCATCTCGAGAGCGCGCACGGACCGCGCGCTCCCGGTGATCCGCGCGGGGCAAGGGCGCGCCGAAGATCGCCATCAGGCCGTCGCCGAGCATCTGGTTGACGATGCCGCCGTGGCCGCCGATCGCGTCGAACATGAGCGTGTAGTAGCTGTTCAGCAGCTCGATCGTGTCGGCCGGCGGCAGGGACTCGGTGATGCTCGTGAACGAGCGGATGTCGGAGAACATCACGCTGGCCTCGACGTGCTTGCCGCCCAGCGCCAGGCCGGTCGTCAGGAGCTCGTCCGCCACCTCGGCGGTCGCGAACTTCCGGAACAGCTCCCGCTGCTGGTCGCGCAGTCGCTTCTTCTCCAGGCTGGCGCCGATCGCGGGCCTTGAGCAGCACCGGGTTCACCGGTTTGAAGAGATAGTCCTCGGCGCCCATCTCGATGCACCGGGCGACGCTGTCCACCTCCTCCACCGACGACATCATCACGACCGGGAGGTCGCGGAGGCGCGGGTCCGCGGCCAGCGCCTCCAGCACCTGGTAGCCGTCCATCTCGGGCATCTCGATGTCGAGCAGCACCAGATCGACGCGGCGCTGGCGCAGGATCTCGAGCGCCTCGCGCCCGTTCTCGGCGAACGTGACCGCGTGCCCCAGTTGCTCGAGCGCGCGCCCGAGGAGCAGGCGGTTCACCCGGTTGTCGTCCACCACCAGGAGGTCGCCGGCCTGAGGCGCTACGCGGGGAGGTCACGTCGGAGCGCTCCCAGGCGCGCGCGCGGCCGCCTCGTACCCGGCGACGAGTGGCTCGATCCGATCCGCCGCTCCGTGCAGGCTCCCGGCCCGGGCCATCGCCTCGAGCTCCTCGCCAGGGCCGCCAGCTCCGTGGCGCCGAGGGTCTCGCCGTTGGACTTGAGCGAATGGGCGGCCCGGCGGAAGGCGTCGACATCATTCTCGGCCAACGCCCGTCGCAGCGTGGCGATCAGCTCTCGGGCGTCCTCGGCGAATGTGTCGATCAGCTCGCGCGACGAACGGCCACCCATCGTCGCCGTGAGCCGCTCGACCACTGTCCGGTCGATCGCCGCCACCGCCGGCGCACCGCTCTGGTCCGCATCGGGGCGCCGAGCGGCACCGCTCGAGCGCGGCGACCAGCTCCTCGACCCGGATCGGCTTCGCCACGTAGTCGTCCATTCCCGCCGCCGTGCACAGCTCCCGATCACCCTCCATGGCGTTCGGCCGTCATGGCGACGAGCCGCGGGCGACGCACGTCCGGCCAGCGCCGGTTGATCTCGCGGGAGGCCTCGAAGCCGTCCATCTCCGGCATCTGCACGTCCATCAGGACCACGTCGTACGTCTGCCGCTCGACGGCGTCGATGGCCTCGAGCCCGTTGGCCGCCAGGTCGGCGCGGTAGCCCATCTGGGCGAGCAGCCGGAGGGCCACCTTCTGGTTGACCACGTTGTCCTCGGCCAGGAGGATCCGCAGCGGGTGGCGGCGCGCCATGTCCGGGTCGAGCTCGCTGCGAGCCGCGCCTGGCTTCGGCACGTGGACCGGCTGGTCGGCCAGGACGGTGGCCAGCGCGTCGAAGAGCTGCGAGGGCTTGATCGGCTTGTGCAGATACGCGGCGAAGCCCTCCTCCTCGGCGCGCGCCTCGCGACGGCCGAGCGACGTGAAGAGGACCAGCGGCACTGCCGCGCCCGCCGGGCTGCTCCCGGATCGCATGCGCGAGGGCCACGCCGTCCATCTCGGGCATGTGCATGTCCAGGATGCCGACGTCGAAGCGCTCGTCGGCCCGAATCCACGCGAGCGCCTCGGCGGGCGATTCGGTCGCCCGCGCCAGCATGCCCCAGGCGCCGAGGTGCACGGTGAGGATGCGGCGGTTGGTGGCATTGTCGTCCACCACGAGCACCCGCTTGCCGCGAAGCGACGGCTGCACGCCGCTCAGATCTCGGCGGGTCGGGGCGGGCGACTCGGCGGCCATCGCTCGGATCGTGAAGCGGAAGTCGCTGCCCGTCCCCACCTCGCTCGTGACGACGATCCGGCCGCCCATCAGCTCGGTCAGCCGCTGGCTGATCGCCAGCCCCAGACCGGTGCCGCCGTACCGGCGTGTAGTCGACGCGTCGACCTGGCTGAACGACTGGAACAGGCGGCCGAGCCGGTCCGCCGGGATGCCGATGCCGGTGTCCCGCACCGAGAAGGTCAGCTCGTGAAGGCGAGCCGCGCCCTCGATGCGGTGCGCGCTCACCGAGAGCACGACCTCGCCCCGCTCCGTGAACTTCACCGCGTTCGACAGGAGGTTCAGGAGGACCTGGCGCAGCCGCGTCACGTCGCCGACGATGGCGGCGGGAGCGCCGTCGCCGAGCACGTAGGCCAGGTCGAGGCCCTTCTCGGCGGCCCGGGTAGCCACGAGGTCGAGGGCCCCCTCGACGCACTCGCGCAGATCGAACGGCTGAGACTCGAGATCGAGCCTCCCGGCCTCGATCTTCGAGAAGTCGAGGATGTCGTTGATGACGGTCAGGAGCGTGTCGCCGCTCTGGCGGACGATCTCCGCGTATTCGCGCTGCTCGTCGGACAGCGCGGTGTTCAGGAGCAGCCCGCTCATCCCGATCACGGCGTTCATCGGCGTCCGGATCTCGTGGCTCATCGTCGCCAGGAACGCGCTCTTGGCCTCGTTGGCCGCCTCGGCCTCCCGGCGGGCCTGGAGCAGCTCCGTGATGTCGTGGTAGATCGCGATGGAGCCCACCTCGGCGCCGTCGACGACCACCGGCATGGACGAGACCTCGACGTCCACCAGGGTGCCGTCCTTCCGGGCGCGGCGGGTGATCGCGCGGACCCGCTGACCCGAGTGCATCTGGCGCAGGTTTTCCCGGACCTCCTCGCGGATCTCCGGCGTCGCCACGAGCTCATCCACGTCGCGGCCGAGGGCCTCCGCCGGCGAGTATCCGAAGAGCCGCTCGGCGCCGGGATTCCATCCCACGACCGTGCCGCGGAGATCCATGGTCGCGATCGCCACCGGGCTCGTCTCGACGAGCGCGTCGGAGTACTGCTTCTGGCGCTGGATCTCGCGGAAGAGCCCGGCATTGTGGATGGCCAGCACCGACTGGGCCGCGAAGGTCTGGAGCGTGGCGACGACCTCCGGAGAGAAGGCGCCCCGCTCGCGCCGCACGATGACCAGGCCGCCGAGCAGCCGGTCCTCCCGGACGAGCGGAACGGCCAGCAGCGAGCCCATGCCTTCCCTCGCCAGGAGCGCACGGCTCTGGGGGCGACCGAGTTGTCGGTCGCCCTGGATGTCGTCGACCTGGACGGGCTCCCGGATGACTCCTGCCCGGCCGACCGCCCCCTCGCCGAGCCGGATCGGCGCAGCCCGTAAGCGCCTCCAGGTGCTCCGGGGTGGTCTGGTGCGTGGCCCGCGCGTGGAAGGTCTGGGCGGCCTCGTCGAACTCGTACACGATCCCGCCGTAGCTGCCGGAGAGCTGGACTGCACGGCTCACGATGGTGACAAGCACCGTTTCGAGATCGAGCGTCGAGCTGACGGCCTGGCTGACCTCGCCGAGCGCCTGGAGCTCGCCGACCGATCGCGTCAGGTCTCGCGTCCGCGCCTCGAGCTCTTTGAACAGGCGGACGTTCTCGATCGCGATCACCGCCTGTTCGGCGAACGTCTGGAGCAGCTCGGTCTGCTTGTCCGTGAATAGCCCGCGTTCGGGCCGTCCGACGGCGATCGCGCCGATCGGCTCGCCTTTGCGCAGCATCGGGACCACCAGAAGGCTCCGGAAGCCCATGGTCCCCAGCTCGCTCTTGAACGCGTAGGCCGGATCCTCGAGCACATCGGGGATCTGCACGACGGCGCGGGTCTGGATCACCCGCCCCATGGCCGACCCGCCATCCGCGCGCGCCGGGAATCTACGCCGGAGCGCCTCGACTCCTTCGGGGTTCACGTTGTGGAACGCGGCCATGTGCAGCAACTCGCCGTCGTAGAGCGCCACCTGGCCGTAGCCGGCGCCACACAGCCGGAGCGCGCTCGCCGCGATGATGTCGAACACCGGCTGGGCGTCGGTCTGGCGCGCCGCTGATCGCGCGCAGCACCTCGCCCGTGGCCGTCTCCCGGGCGAGGGTCTCGGTCAGCTCGACGTTCCGCGCCTCCAGCTCCTGGAACAGCCGGACGTTCTCGATCGGCGATCACGGCCTGGTCGGCGAAGGTCTGGAGGAGCGCGATCTGTCTGCTCCGTGAAGGGACCTGCGACCTCGGCGCGGACGAGTGCGATCGCGCCAATGGCGACGCCTTCGCGCATGCAACGGGACCATCAGAAGCCGTGCGGATCGCCGAGTGCGCCGCGATGTACGCGCGGCACTCGTGGGAATTCGTCCTTCGCTGCACGTCAGCGACGTGGACGATCGCGCCCGTCCAGTACCGATCGGCCGCGGCGACGGTCCCGCGGTCGAGCCGGCATCGGAGAACTGCTCGCGATACTGCCCAGCTCGGCGATCGGTCCGTGGTGCGGCGACGGAGTGAGCCAGCGATCGCCGTCGCAGCGCGCAGATGGCCGCGTCGTACGGGCATCGCACAGTCGGACGGCGCTCTCCGCGACCGCGTCGAGGACGGGCTGGACGTCGGTCGGCGAGCTCGAGATGACGCGCAGGATCTCGCTCGTCGCGGTCTGCTGCTCCAGCGTCTCCGTCAGGTCGCGTGTTGCGCGCCTCCAGCTCCTTGAAGAGCCGGACGTTCTCGATGGCGATCACCGCCTGGTCGGCGAAGGTCTCGAGGAGCGCGACCTGTCGCGTCCGTGAAGAGCTGCGCCTCGGTGCGGCGGATGTGGATCGCGCCGATCGCGACGCCTTCTCGCAGCATGGGCACGCTGAGGATCGTGCGGAAGCCCATGCGCCGCGCGTTCGCGCTGCCCTCTGGGAATTCGTCGGCTTCGGCCTGCACGTCAGCGACGTGGACGGTGCCGCCCGTCCAGCACCGCTCGGCCAGCGACCGTCCCGCGGATCGAGCGGAGGGAAGACTCCCGATGGGCTCGACGGGGATCGGGCCGTGATGCGCGACGAGGCGGAGCCGGTCGCCGTCCCGGCGGCAGATGGCGGCGTCGGACGCCTCGCACAAGCCGAGCGGCGCTCTCCGCGACGGTGTCGAACACCGGCTGGACGTCGGTCGGCGAGCTGCGAGATGACGCGCAGGATCTCGCTGGTCGCCGTCTGCTGCTCCAGCGTCTCGGTCAGGTCGCGGTTGCGGACCTCCAGCTCCTTGAACAGCCGGACGTTCTCGATGGCGATCACCGCCTGGTCGGCGAAGGTCTCGAGCAGGGCGACCTGTCGGTCCGTGAAGAGCTGCGCCTCGGTGCGACGGAGCTGGATCGTGCCGATCGCGAGTCCTTCTCGCATCAAGGGCACGCAGAGTATCGTGCGGTAGCCCATGCGCCGCGCGTTTGCACTGCCCTCCGGGAATTCGTCGGCCTCGGTCTGCATGTCAGCGACGTGGACAGTGCGCCCGTCCAGCACCGCTCGGCCATTGCTCGTCCCGCGGACCAGGGGAACGCGTCGACTGGCACGGCGTGATCGGGCCGTGATGCGCCGACGAGGCGGAGCCATCGCCGTCCCGGCGCGAGATGGCCGACGTCGAACGACTCGCACAGGCGAGCGGCGCTCTCCGCGACGGCGTCGAGCACGGGCTGGACGTTGGTCGGCGAGCGCGAGATCACGCGCAGGATCTCGCTGGTCGCCGTCTGCTGCTCCAGGGTCTCGGTCAGATCGCGGTTGCGCGACCTCCAGCTCCTTGAACAGCCGGACGTTCTCGATCGCGATCACCGCCTGATCGGCGAAGGTCTCGACGAGCGCGATCTGCTTCTCGGTGAAGGGCTCGACCCTCGTCTTCCAGATTGCGATCACTCAAGAAGAGCGCCCTCCCTCAACATCGGAACCGCCAGCACGGTCCGCCAGCCTTCGAGCCTCGCCGCCTCTCCAAACTGATAGCCGGGCTCGGCGAGAACATCGTGGAGATGAACGGGCTGCCGGTCGGACGCGGCCCTGCCCGAGACAGAACCTGGTCCCAGTGGCACTGGGTGTTGCTCGAAGTAAGCCCTCAGGTCGGGCGAAGTTCCGTAGCCGATCGCGAAGCGAAGCACTTCGCCGTCGAACTGGAAGATGTGGCCATGCTGGGCACCACATAACCTGGTGGCGCTCTCAGCGAGCGTTCCGAGCACGGGCATCAGATCGAATGTCGAGCGGCTGATTACCTTGAGGACATCACTGGTCGCCGTCTGCTGTTCCAAGGCCTCGGTGAGGTCGCGGTTGCGGGTCTCCAGTTCCGTGAACAGTCGGACGTTCTCGATCGCGATCACCGCCTGGTCCGGCGAAGGTCTCGAGTAGAGTCGACCTGCCGTTCCGAGAACGGGGTGGACTCCCCTCCGAACACGACGACCGCGCCGATCGGCTTGGCGGTCTCGCAGCATTGGCACCGCCAGGGCAGCTCCGGAAGCCGGCCGACCTCGCCGCTTCGGTGAACTCGTGAGTCTGGATCGTCCTCCACGTCGGGGATGTGCACGGTCGCTTGAGTCAGGATGGCGCGGGCGCCACGCTGTGCTTCGGCCTCGGCCGGATCGGATAGACGCGACGCAGTGCGGCGGCGAACTCAGGGACTGACGTCGACGTGGGCGGCGACGTGGATGAGGCTCGCCGTCGAATCGCGATGACCCCGCGTGCAGCGCGCCGCAGCAGGCTGCATCGCCGCGCTCGGCTATCACGTCGAACACCGGCTGGACGTCGGTCGGCGAGCGGCGGATGACGCGCAGGATCTCGCTGGTGGCCGCTTGCTGCTCGAGCGCCTCCGCCAGGCGCTGCTCGAGCTGGCGGTCGCTGGAGCCTTCGCGCTTCGCCGACTTGCGCGCGACAGGGCGCTTGGCTTTGCCCTTGGCCTTCACCGGCCTTGTGCCCTCGACGCATCGGCCTCCCTCACCAGCATTGGCTCGGCGAGGTCGGCACGGCCGACAATGGCGGCTCAGGAACGCGCGCTCCCCGCGCCGTGCGAGCTCAAAGGTCGCCGAGCCGGCGGAGCTTGTCCTCGACTTCCCGCAGGAGCGTGCGCGGCAGACCGCGCAGAGCGCGAATGAACCGGCCGTTGTCGATGGCGCGGCTCTGGTCGATCATGACCTCGCATTCCTGGCGATTTCCGGCGATGCCGCGGGGAAGCGATACCCGCAAGAGGCTCGCCCCGACAGTCGAGTCGTGCACGGCAAGACCCATGTCGACGGATGTCCTGCCTCGTTGAGCAGGTCCGTCTGGATCACAAGCACCGGTCGAACCTTTCCGGGCTCGCTGCCCCGGCGCGGGCTGAGATCGGCCAGATAGAGCGATCCCCGCCGGACCCTCACCATCCATCGAGGCCGTCGCCGAGAAGGGCTCGAGCTCCTTCAACTCTGCCGTGAGCGACTCACGCGTGGCGAGCGACGCGCGCCGATACGCTTCTCGCATTCTCTCTCGGTCCGTCGTCTCCTGAAGCAAGCGCAGCCCGCGTCGGACGACCTCGACTTTGCTCTTCGCCTTGAGCCGGGCCTGGAGCGAGACGACCAGCTTCAACTCTTCCGGCGGCAACGTGATGCTGGACTTGGTATTGGTTTTCATACCTCAAGGATACCACATCCGGCGCGTCACTACGCCACACCAGATGAGCCGGGCCAGGTACTCGGGATCGGCGCGGAGCGCGGCCGACTCCCCGTCATAGACGATGCGGCCCTTGTCCATCACCACCGTGCGCGCCGAGAAGGCGAGCGCCACGTGGCTGTTCTGCTCGACGAGCACGATCGACAGCGCGCTCTCGCCGCGCAGGCGCAGCAGCACGGCGGTGAGGGCCTCGACGATCACCGGCGCCAGCCCCTCGGTCGGCTCGTCCATCAGCAGCACCGAGGGATTGGTCAGGAGCGCCCGCGCGATCGAGAGCATCTGCTGCTCGCCGCCCGAGAGCTGGTCGCCCATGTTGGACAGCCGTGCCGCCAGGTTCGGGAACAGCTCGAACACCCGCGCCGGCGTCCAGTGGCCCGGCCGGGCCGCGACCTCAGGTTCTCCCGCACGGTGAGCGAGGGAATATCTCGCGCTCCTGGGGCACGAAGCCGAGGCCGCTCCGGGCGCGGCGAAAGACGGGGACGCGGTCGAGGCGCTGCCCGCCCAGCATCACCTCGCCCTTGTGCAGCGTGGTGTGCCCCATCACCGTCGCCAGCAGCGTGCTCTTGCCGACGCCATTTCGCCCGATGACGCTGATGCAGTCGCCGCGCTCCAGCGCGAGGTTGACGTCTTCGAGCACGACGGTCTCGCCATAGCCCGCCGCGACGTGCCGCAGCTCGAGCGCGCTAGCCATGGGCGGCCTGCCCGAGGTAGACCGCTCGCACGTCGGGATTGGCCGCCGATCTCGCGGGGTCCCCGCTGGCGAACACGGCGCCGTTCACCAGCACCGTGATCTGCGAAGCGAATCGGAACACGAGGTCCATGTCGTGATCGATGATGAGCACGCCGATGTGCCTGGGCAGGCCGTCGACGGCGTCGAGAATGATGTGGCTCTCGGCGCTGGGCACGCCGGCCGCGGGCTCGTCGAGGAGCAAGACCTCCGGCTTCAAGCCCAGCGCGATCGCGAGCTCGACCAGGCGCTGGCGGCCGTAGGGCAGCTCGGAGATGCGGTGCCGCGCGTTCTCCGCGAGCTTCAGGGTCTCGAGCAGATGCATCGACTCTTCGACCACGTCCCGGCGCAGGCCGGCGGGCCGAAACATGGACGGGGCGGCGCCGACGCGCTCGGCGACCGAGAGGTAGACGTTTTCCAGCACCGAGAGCCCGCGGAACAGCCGATTGATCTGGAAGGTGCGGGCGATGCCGAGCTTGACCCGCTGCGGCCTGGGCGACACGCGTGACGTCACGTCCCTTGAGCAGCACCTCGCCCGACGTTGGCGCGATCAGGCCGCTCAGGAGATTGACGAACGTGGTCTTGCCGGCGCCGTTGGGGCCGATCAGCGCGTGGCGCGCGCCGGCCTCCAGGCGAAAGTCGATGTCGCGCGCGGCGGCGAGCGCGCCGAAGGTGCGACAGAGGCCGCGGGTCTCGAGCAGCGGCGCGCTCACCGGCCTGCCTCCGCCGCGCGGCGGCGGCGCCAGAGGTTCTCGACGAGGCCGAGAATGCCGTTCCTCGCGAACAGCGCGATGACGACGAGCAGGAGCCCCAATCCGAGCTGCCAGGCGGTGGGGTAGACCTTCGCCAGAAAGTGCGAGAGCGCCATGTAGGCGACGGCGCCGACGAAGGCGCCGTAGAGGCGCCCGTAGCCCGCCGAGGACGAGGATGATGAGCACCGTCGCCGCGCGGTCGAGGCCGAGCGTGCCCAGGTTGACATAGGCGTTGGCCTGCGCCCAGATTCCGCCCGCGACGCCGGCGATCGCCGCCGAGACGGTGTAGCAGGTGACGAGCCGCGCGCGCACCGGCGCCCCGACCGCGTGCATGCGCAACGTGTTCTCGCGGATTCCCGTCAGGCTCTGCCCGAACGGCGAATAGACCAGCGTGCGCACGAAGACGAAGCACACGAACAGGACGGCGAGGACGTAGAGATACTGCGTCGTCGGATACAGCGGATTGAACTGGAACACGCCGAAGAGCGGGCGGATCGGCAGGCTGTCGAGGCCGTCGAACCCGCCGGTGTAGGCCTGGCCCAGGTTGGCCGCCTCCTCCAGAAGCGCCATGGTGCACAGCGTGAGCATGAGCAGGGTCAGGCCGCGGGTACGCAGCAGCACCAGGCCCGAGCCCAGGCCGACCGCCGCCGCCACCACCGCGGCGACGATCAAGCCCGTGATCGGCTCGTTCCACACCCCGTGCTTGGCCAGCATGCCCACCGCATAGGCGCCGGCGCCGAAGAACGCGGCATGGCCGAGCGTCACGATCCCCGCATACCCCAGCACGAGGTCGAGCGAGAGCGCAAAGAGGATCGTGACCAGCAGCTCGGTGCCGAAGCCGAGATACTTCGGGAAGGCGAAGAACACCGCAATCGCGAGGATCCAGGGGATCGGCTCCCACAGGCGCACCCGGTGGCGTGAAGCCATGGCCAGCGCCGCCGGATGACCGGCGAGGCCGGCCGACGGCGACGTCATGCCGCCTTGCCCCCGAAGAGCCCCTGCGGCCGCCAGAGCAGCAGCAGGATCGTGAGCCCGTAGATGAACAGCGTCCCCCTGCGGCACGTACTTCTTGAGGACGAAGTCGAGCACGCCGATCAAGAGCGCCGCGTAGAAGACGCCGGTCACGCGGCCGAGACCACCGACCGCGACCACGATCAGGAAGAACACGAGGTACTTGAGGGCGTATTGCGGATCGAGGCCGAGGAACTCGGCGCCGAGGCCGCCGCCCAGCGCGGCCATGCCGCTGCCGAAGGCGAAGGTGACCGTGAACAGGCGACCGATGTTGATGCCGAGCGATTCGGCCATTCGCCGGTTGTCGACGGCGGCCCGGATCTGCGCCCCCATTCGCGTGCGCTCGAAGGCGAGCCAGAGGCCGACCGCGATCACGATGCCGATCGCGATGAGCACGATGCTGTACGTGCGGTACCGCGTGATCCCCAGATTGATCTGGCCCTGCAGGATCGAGGGGAGCGTGAGGGGCTGGTTCTCGGGCCCCACCAGGAGCGTGACGGAGGCGGTCATGATGAAGACGAGGCCGATGGTGAAGAGCACCTGGTCGAGCTCGCCCGCCGCGTAGAGGCGGGCGTAGAGCAGACGCTCGAGCACCGCGCTGACCGCCGCGATGGCCAGGAATCCGAAGACGAGGGCCGGCACGAAGCCGAGGCCCCAGTGCTTCATCGCGAGGACGATCGCGTATCCCCGAGCATGGCGAAGCCGCCATGGGCGAGGTTGACGAAGCCCATCAAGCCCATGGTGACCGAAAGCCCCACCGACACGATGAACAGCACCATGCCCGCGGCCACGCCGCCCAGGAGCATGCTGGCGACGTCGACGCCGAGGATCATGCGCGAGCTCGCGGGAGAGGCGCCTGCCGAGACAGCCGCGCGCGGGGGGACGGCGGCGCTCGTGGTGTCGCGTCCGTCGACAAGCCTATCGGCGACAAGCTCCCGGCGTCGTCGCGGTTCGAGCGCCGGTCTCGCCGCCAGGCGCAACCCGGTTCGCGAGGCGAGGCATCGGCAAGGGGCGCGGAGCCCGCGCCGAGCATTCACTTCGGGGCGCAAGGCCCGATCTTCTGCTCCTTGCACGCGTCCTTGACGCCGTCGATCTTGCCGATGACCTTCTGGAAGACGTGGCCGTCCTTCATCACTGCCTCCGACAGGTACTCGTTCATGACGATGTCTCGGGTGACGGGGTCGATCATGATGGGCCCGCGCGGGCTGTTGAACTTCCATCCCTTGAGGGCCTCCAGCGCCTTGTCCGTCTCGATCTTGCCCTTGAGCGTCTGGACCACGTGGACGATGGCCGCCATGCCGTCGTAGCCGCCGACGGCCATGAAGTCAGGAGTCGAGGTGGCGCCGTACTCCTTCTTCCACGCCTCGACGAAGCGCTTGTTCTCGGGGTTGTCGAGATCGGCTTGGTAGTGGTGCATCGTGATCAGGCCGACTGCCGCCGGTCCCATGGCCTGCAGCTTGGTGTCCTGGGTGATGTCACCTGGGCCGATCAGCTTGATGCCGGCCTCGCGCATGCCGAGTGCGGCGTAGGTCTTGACGACGGCCGTGGCATGGTCGCCCGCCGGCACGAAGACGAAGAAGACGTCCGGTTTCTTGTCCTTGGCGCGCTGGAAGAAGGGCGTGAAGTCCGGCACGGCGCCGCCGCCGCCCATCGGGATCTCGTCGACGACCTTGCCGCCATTGGCTTCGAAGCTCCGCTTGAAGGCGGCCAGACTGTCCTTGCCGGGCGGGAAGTCCGTGTAGCCGACCACCGCGGTCTTTGCGTTCAGGAGCTTGGCCGCCGCCTCACCCAAGGCGTAGCCGGCATGCCACATGCTGAACGAAGTCCGGACGTAGTACGGCGAGAGGTTGGTGATGTGCGCCGTGCCCGCGTTCATGATCACGGCGAGCTTCTTGCCCGCGGTCACGATCGGGGCCGACGCGATCGCGTTCGGAGAGTAGATCCAGCCCGCCAGGATGTCGACGTTGTCCTGGGTGAGCAGCTCCTGGACGGCGATCTTCGCGTTGGCGCCGCCGGGATCCTTCACGTCCCGCCTGATCAGCGTGATCTTGTACGGCTTCACCTTGTCGGCGTTGAGCTTGAGGTAGAGCTCCATGCCGCGATCAACCTGCTGGGCGAACTCGGCGCCGATGCCGGTGTACGGCAGGTTGACGCCGACCTTCACCTCCTGAGCCTGAGCCCACGCGGTCGTCATGACGAGCACGGCGGCTACCGCGATGATCCGCTTCAGCATTGACTGTCCCTCCCTGAGGGTCCGAACCAGGGCGGTCGGGTACCGGCGAATACTAGGACGAAATCCGGACGGGGCGCAAGGCATCCGCGATCCGCAACGCCGGCCGCGAGAGCGGGCAGGCCCGCGCGCTACCACGGTAGGATCGCCGGCTCGTACGTCTCGATCCGCTCGTGCACCGTCAGCACCGGCTCGATGCCGTAGAGCCGGCGCGCGTTCTCGCCCATCAGCTTCTGCTGCGCCTCGGCCGGTACGCCGAACTCGGCCATGCGGTGCAGGCCGTCCCACGCGTCCTCGGCGTCGTGATGCGGGTAGTCCGAGGACCAGATCGCGACGTCCTGGAACACGTCCCACAGGCGGTAGACCAGCGTCTCGTCCGACTCGAAGCCGATGAAGCAGCGCTCGTTGAAGACCTCGACCGGATCGCGGATCAGCCGGTTGTCCCGCTGGAAGGCGAACAGGTTCGAGAAGTTCGAGCACCGGGCCAGGACCAGCGGCAGCCACGACGCGTTCGACTCCAGCACGGCCGCCTTCAGCGTCGGAAACTTCTCGAGCCACCCCGTCTGGACCACCACGGTCACCCAGGTCATCGCCTCCATCAGGAAGCCGAGGGTCTCGGAGGCGTCGATCGCCGGGTCCATGGCGGCGGTGATGTTCGACACGAACTGGCCCGGCGAGTAGACCACGGACTCGTCGGTGAACAGGAGGCCCTGGCCCGAATGGCCGCGCGCCTGGGCCATGCGCTGACCCCATTCCGGCGTCAACGCCTCGCGCGAGGGAAACGTGTGCATGGCCAGCACCACGCCGGTGGCCTCGAACTCGCGCCACAGGGGTCGAACTCGGGCAGTGTCGGATAGCGGCCGTTCCAGAAGCAGGGGCGGACCGCGGCCGCCTTGAAGCCCAGCTTGGCCACGCGTCGGAGCTCTGCGATCGACGCCTCGACGCTCTGCAAGGGCAGCACGGCGCAGGGGAAGAGCCGCGTCCGGTCGGCCGCGCAGTAGTCGAGCACCCAGTCGTTGTAGGCCCGGGCCAGCACCGTCGCCGCCTCGGCGCTCTTCACCAAGGCCAGGCGCACGAACCACGTGGGAAACAGCATCACCTGGTCGGTGCCGAGCGCATCCATGTCCCGGAGCCGCGCCTCGGGGTCGCGGCAGCCCAGCAGGCGCCCGAACTTGCCCTGCCATGCGTCGGTGCCGGGGGTGAGCTTGCCCACCTCCTTCTTGTCCCACCGGGCCCAGCCGACCTCGGCGGCATTCGAGCGCTCGCGCGCGGCCGGCACCACGCGCCCGTTGATGAACAAGAGGTCGCTGTCGGTGTGAAAGCAGAACTGCGTCTTCACCCAGGCGCGGCTCTTGGCCGGGACGTACTCGTCCCAGACCGACGGCGGCTCCACGACGTGGCTGTCGCAGTCGAACACCGGGAACTCCTTGCGCGCGCTCGTGGCCATCGGCGTGCCTCCTTGTTTCTTTCATTCTCCGAAACGGCGGTCTATTATCCGGAGTCGAGAAGACGACTGTCAATGAAGCCGGAGACACGGGGACTCGAACGCTTCTCACTGGCCGAGCGCGTCGTGCTGGTCACCGGCGCGACGCGGGGCCTCGGGCTCGAGATCGCGCGCGGGATGGCGGCGGCCGGCGCCATCGTCGGCATCAACGGGCGCGACCCGGCCCGTGCCGGCGAGATCGCGGCCGCCATTCCGAATGCCTTCGCCGCTCCCTTCGACATCACCGACTTGCCGGGCGCGGCGGTGGCCATCGACGCGATCGTGGCCCGGCACGGTCGCCTCGATTGCCTCGTCAACAATGCGGCGGTGCGCGACCGGCGCAGTCTCTCGGATATCGCGGCCGAGGACTTCCGCCGCGTGCTCGAGACCAACTTGGTGGCCCAGTACGAGCTGTCTCGCGTGGCCGCACGGCACATGACGGCGCGCGGTCAGGGGCGACTCGTCTTCGTCTCCTCGATGGTGGGCGCACAGTCGTTCCAGGGTGATCCGGCTTACGTCGCGTCGAAGGGCGGGCTCGAGGCCCTCGTGCGCGCGCTCGCGGTGGAGCTCGGCCCGAAGGGCGTCGCGGCCAACGCGATCGCGCCCGGCTTCTTCCTGACGGAGGTGAACGTCGAGCCGTTCACGCAGCCGCACATCGTCGAGCTGGGGCGACGCATCCCGCTGCAGCGCTTCGGCCGGCCCGAGAGCTCGTGGGGCCGCGATCTTCCTGGCCTCGGATGCCGCGTCCTACATCACCGGCCAGGTGCTCACGGTCGGACGCCGGGCCTCTCGATCCCGCGTCCTACATCGCCCATTGATGCTCACCGTCGAGCGGCTGTTCGCGGTCAACTCGGACAGTGGGCCACTATTCATGCACGCGCATCCGTGGGTCGAGCGGGGGCCTGCGCTCGCCACGTGCGTGCTCTGTTCACGAATGAGGCGGGCTGGGAACTAATCGAGGTAACCCGGCTAGGCTTCGTTTCGTCGCGCGAGCCAGCGTCAACCTCGCGGAGGAACCTCGTGACCGCGCGGTTGAACGCGTCCGGCGCCTCGAGGTTTGTGAGGTGGCCGACGCCGGGGATCAGCACGTGGCGCGCGCCGGGAATCGTGTCGGCCATGAACCGGTGGACCTTCACGCACGGCTCGTCGTGCTCGCCGACGATCAGGAGCGTGGGCACCGACAGCTCGCGCAGCCGCGGCGCCAGCGAGTAGATGCTGGGCCGCTTGGTCAGGACCTCACGGCCCGTGTGCGCAAGGCCGCGAGCCCGGTGGGTCATGAGACAGGAGCGGATGAACCGCTCGGCCGCCGGCCCCTGGGCGGCGTACCGCGCGAACAGCGGATTCGCCAGCGCCGCGTCGGCGAAGGCCTCGAGACCGTCGCGCTCCAGCGCATCGGCGAACGCGTGGACCGTCGCGACCCAGTCGGCAGCCTCGTCGGAGCCCGCGCCCGTGTCGGCGACGATCAGCGCGGTCACCATCGCCGGATGGGCGAGCGCGAAGTTGAGCGCGATGTTCCCGCCCATCGAGAGGCCGCCCACTGCGGCGCGGCGAATCTTCAGATGCTCGAGCAGCGCGCGGAGGTCGGCGACGGAGATCGGCTGGGAGTAGGCGGCCGGGTCGTCTGGAGCCTCGGAGATCCCGTGACCGCGCACGTCATAGGTCACGACGCGCCACGAGCGCGCCAGCGCCTTCACCTGCGGATCCACATGCGGAGCCCGCAGGCGAAGCCGTGCGCGAGCACGAGCGGCGGCCCGTGGCCGGTGACCTCGTAGTAGAGCGACACGCCGTTCACATCGACGCGAGGCATCGCGCGACCGGGATGGCTGCGACCACCGTGTCGGGTGAGCTTACGAGCGTTCTCTCACGACCGGGTTGCGCAACACGCCGATGTCCGGGATCTCCACCTCGACCACGTCACCGTCCTTCATGTTCTCCGTCGCGCCGTCGGTGCCCATCCACAGCACGTCGCCCGGGTACAGCGTCAGGTACTGGCTCATGCGGCTGATGAACTGGCGCACGCCGAAGATCGCGTCCTTGATGGCGTAGGAGAACACCTCCTTGCCGTTCAGCCGGATCGTGCAGCGGAGATCGTCGGGGTCGAGGCCGGTGACGATCCACGGGCCCATCGGCTTGAAGGTGTCGGTGTTCTTGCCCCGCCAGAACGTCCGGTCCCCGCGCTGCCAGGTGCGCTCGCTGACGTCGTTGCCGATCGTGTAGCCGAGGACGCAATCGAGCGCCTCGGCTTCCGACACGCGCTTGCAGCGCTTGCCGATCACCGCGACCAGCTCCCCTTCGTACTGGACCTGGTCCGTCGCGTCCTTGGGGATGACGATGGGCTCGTCGGTGGCGATGAGCGCATTGTTGGCCCGGTAGCCCACGTCGGCGTTCGGCGGGAATTCCGGCTTCACGCCCCGGCGATGGGCCATCTCGGTCACGTGCTCCCGGTAGTTGACGCCCGCCGCATAGAACGTGGGAGGAATGACGGGCACGAGCAGCTTGACCTGGCTCAGCGGAAAGCGTCGTCGCCGTCCGGGCATAGCCCTCGAAGGGGTCCCGGTGACCTCGGTCACGGTGGTCTCCTCGATGATGCCGTAGGCCACCGTGCGCCCGGACTGGAACCGGCACCATCTCATGGCCGATGCCCCTTCAGGAAGCCGCCCACCTCGCGGTTGAACACGTCGGGGCGCTCGAAGTAGGTCGAGTGGCCGGCCGCCTCCACGCGCACGAAGCGCGAGCCCGGGACGTGCTGGTGCACCATCGAAGACAGCTCGGGCCAGATGAGGCCATCCTCGTCGCTGGTCAGGAAGAGCGTCGGCACCCGGGTGGCGGCGTAGCGTTCCACAGGCGTGGTGAGGCGGCCGAGCTGCTCGCGGAATTCCGCGGGCAGCGGCGCATTCGTCCCGGCAATCTGCGCGTAGAGGAAGGACTTGATCGGGTGCTCCACGCGGAACGTCTTGCCCAGCGCCGCGTGCCACAGCACGGGCGGCCGAGGCGGGCTCGCGGCGGTGAGCTGCTGGCGCAAGGCGGCGATCTCGGGGTTCGTGAGATTGCCGACCGTGTTCGCCAGGACGATCGCCCAGAATCGTTCCGGCGCCTGCACGGCGGCCCCGACCGCCGCCCAGCCCCCATCGACTGCGCGACCAGCGCGGCGCGCGCGATCCCAGGTGGTCGAGCAACGCGATGGCGTCGGTCGCGAGCGCGGCGGGACCCGGCCCACCGCCACGTCCGGCGACTGGCCGAAGCCGCGCTGGTCCACCGTGACGCACCGGTACTCCTCGGCGAACACCGGGACCTGCTGCCACCAGCTCAGGTGATTGCCGCCCGCGCCGTGCAGGAACAGCACGGTCGGCCCGTTGCCGCCGGTGTCCTCGTAGCAGAGGCGAAACCCGTCCTTCACCATGAATGCCATCGCGACTCCCTCCTCGGATCAGGTCGGCTCGGATCAGGTCTGGAGGTCACCCACCGCCGTGGCGAGCGCTTCGAGCTCGGTACGCCACGACGCGGGCGCGGCCACCGGGCGCACGACGAACTTGGAGAAGCCAACGGCGATGAACTGCTCGATCAGCTTTCGCAAGCGCGGGATAGCCGACCGGCGTGAGCTCGAGCGCTCGGGGACGCCGGGCGGCCATCGTGCGCGCCGTGGCCGGGTCGATGGGCGCGCTGGCGTAGCCGATGCTCATGCCGAAGTGCTCGCTGCTGATCGAGCGCCCGGCCCGCGCCGCCGCCGCCTCGATGACGACGCGTCCCGCCGCCGCCTCCTCGGGCGTGCACAGCGAGGGCAGCCACCCGTCCGACAGCCGGCCGCAGCGCTCGAGGGCGGCCGGCACGTTGCCGCCCAGCCACACCTCGAGCGGCTGCTGCATCGGCAGCGGCCAGAGCTTGACGTCCGTGAAGTGACCGGCGGCGCCGTCGTGGCTCACCGTCTCACCCGCCCACAGGCGCCGCAGCAGGGGCAGCGCCTCGTCGATGAAGGCGCCGCGCTGCTTGGGGTCGACGCCGATGGCCTCGCGCTCCGGCGCATAGGTGAGCCCGGGGACCAGCGTGACCAGCAGCCTGCCCTTGCACAGCACGTCGAGGCTCGCGAGCTGCTTGGCGAGCCGCAGGACATTGCGGCCCGGCAGCAGCATGGTCGTCCCGACCTTCAAGCGCGGATTGCTCGCGGCGGCCCAGGCGAGGCCCACCACGGGATCGAGCACGGGCCCGGTCAGCACCTCCGAGAGCCACAGCGAGTCGAACCCCAGCTCGTCGAGACCCTTCACGAGCTCGGCCAGCGCCTCCGTCGTGGAGGATGCGCCGGCGGCGCCCACCCCGATGCGTCCGACTCTTTCGCCATCCTCGCCTCCTCGTCCAGGGTCAGATCGGTCCTGCACGCCCGGATCGATTCTACTGCGTCCACGAGCCCAATGCGTCGCCTGTTCCACCGACGCCCGCCCTGGCGTATCGTTCTGGGCGTGATCGTCCACCTCATCGACGGGACGTTCGAGCTGTTCCGCTACTTCCTCTCGCCGGCGGCGGCCTTCGACCGGAGCGCGCCCCCGGAGCTGCGGGCGGTGCGCGGCGTCGTCGGATCGGTTCTCGGCATGCTCGAAGGCGGCGCCACGCATGTCGGGGTGGCCACGGATCACGTCGTCGAATCGTTCCGCAACGCGCTCTGGGCCGGGCTACAAGACGGGCGAGGGCATGGACCCGGTGCTCTACGCCCAGTTCCAGCCGCTGGAGGAGGCGCTGAGCGCGCTCGGCGTGGTCGTCTGGCCCATGGTCGAGTTCGAGGCCGATGATGCGCTGGCCGCGGCGGCGGCCATGGCCGCCGCCGATACGCGCGTCGAGCAGGTCGTCGTGTGCACGCCGGACAAGGATCTGGCGCAGTGCGTGCGCGGCGACCGCGTGGTTCAGCTCGATCGGCGCACGCGCGAGCTGCGCAACGAGGCGGCGGTGCAGCAGAAGTTCGGCGTCCTGCCCGCGTCGATTCCCGATTGGCTGGCGCTGGTGGGTGACAGCGCGGACGGCTTTCCCGGCCTGCCCGGCTGGGGTGCGCAGGTCGGCGGCCACGGTGCTGGCCCGCTATCAGCACCTCGAGCACATTCCGAAGTTGGCCATGGAGTGGGACGTGTCCGTGCGCGGAGCGCTGCGACTGGCCACGACGCTCACGGAGCAGCGGGAGCACGCGCTGCTGTTCCGGGTGCTCGCCACGCTGCGCGCGGACGCGCCGATCGGCGCCGACGTGGACGCGCTGCGCTGGACCGGACCGCGCCCCGACTTCGCCGCCTGGTCTGAGCGACTCGGCACGCCGCCGCTCAGGAGCGCGCCGCGCGCGCTGGCGGCAGCGCGCGCCGCGATCATGCCCTGAGCCAGTGAGCCTGTCTCCTCATGGGTCACGAGATCATTGGCCGCAGTTACCAGCGTCTACGCGGCGCAATCCGGATCGGCGCTTCGGGCCTTCAGCTCAAAAGATCGACCACCCGGAAGCTTTCGGCGTGCACCACCCTTGGGTGGGACGGCGTAGCACTCCGCCGGCGATCATCCTCGACGAACACGATCGGCCCAGGGGCGTGGCGCTCCGTGAAGGGGGCACCCGCCGAAGTTGACGATCGCCGAGCGCGAGCCGTCCTTCGAGAGCATGTTCCTGACGCGCGACAACCGACCCTGGAAGCTCACGAAGTTGATGCCGAGCCGCAATCGCCCGTCGTGCAGCTGTTCGAGGAACTCATAGCCCTGTCGAAAGATGCGATTGTCCTCTTCCAGGATGGGGTCGTTCGGGTCGCGCGGATCGTCGGTTCTGGTTCGCCCGGTGCATGTGGCTGGCCCTAGCAACACCGAGGCCGTCATGGGCGGCAGCCGGCGGACTGATATGCGCCAGTTTGAACGCTGGACTCACCAAAGATCAGGATCCCTTCCTCGAAATCGGGAGTCCGGGCCCGGCCGGCTCGAGGGGGAACCCGTCAGCTTGTCCCGTCCCACGAGGAAGCTCCTGAGTCCTGGGGGCAGTCGCCGCCAGCGTTCGAGATCGATGGCCAGGCGAAGAAGGCCATGCGTATGTCCCTCCTTCCATCCACGCTGGCTGCTCCGACGTGGCGGTGATTGACCGCGGGCCGCCGGTCGGCCTTGATGTTGCTGATCCCGTCGTGGGAACCCGATCCAGCTCCGCTTGTCCTCGCGATTGAAGCCGCCGTGGACCGCGACGATCTCGAGCGGCAGTGAAACTGCTCCACGATCATCATCCACACTTCGGCGACGGCGCGGTTCACGGCGAGCTCCGTCCAGGCGATGAACTGCAGGGCCAGATCGGCCTCGCCCGGTCTGGCGATCCTCTTGCTTTGGCCGCCCATCAATCTTCCGGAACGGCCCCTGGTCCAGCCGGGCAGTTGGTCCGGCCTCGGCATCCTCGGGGTGGTAGCGTGTCGAACAGGCTAGCACCGAATCCAAGCCAAGCAGGTCAGCTTGGGCGCGGTGCACGGCTTGCACTCATCCGGGTCCTTCCGCCGCGATGGATTCGGTCTCCTTGCCGCGGGCGGATCCGGTCGCACGTCGGTGGCGAATTGCGGATCGCGCAGTTCCTGCAGCATCGCCCAAATCCTCGCGATGGCCGTTCTGGCTTCACCGATGCCGGTATCTCGCTTGACGTTGAGTAGGAGCAACCGATAAGACGACGGCGGCGCCTCGCCCTTCCGATGATAGATGCCATCCTGGAGCCGCGAGTCCAGGGCCTGGCCGCGGGCGCCGGCCGGGGGTATGCGAAGCCTGTCGTGTGCACGGTAGCCATCGAAGTCCTACCGCCGCGCGCGACGGGAAGGGTGAGGATGGGCCGCTTCCGTCGCGGGGACTTCGACCCGCCCCCTCTGCGCGGGGTTCGCGACGACGCGGCCGCCGCCATCAGGAGCGTCAAACGTGGCGGTGGCTTCCATGTCGCGCATTCGCCACGTAACGGTGTTGGAATTCGTGGGAAAACTTAAAATTGGCTCGTAATCGCCTCGTCAGCCTTAGCGTCGAACGTCGAAGGTTCCGCTCCGGTTCGCGGTTTTGATGACCCACATGTTCCGCCGGGTCGGACGGTCTTGGTTGGGGCCCTCGGTCGTCGACAGGGTGAGGATGATGCGTGTGACCTGGTTAGCGCTCTTGCAGATCAACACCTCGATCACGCTGGCAGGAGCCGCAGGGACCCAATAGGAATCGAGGGGAAGATCGGCCTGGGTCGCCAGTTCGAGGGCGTTGACAGAGCCCTTGATGGACGACGTGGAAAGTAGCGTCGGGGTTGCCCAGCCACCAACCCTGGTTCGTGTACCACTTCTTGTTCAGGTAGTTCGCCTGGTCGACGGTGACCTCGGCCTGATTCCGGAGGACCTGGCAGTACTCGATCGCGTCGCTCGCCCCTTTCAGCGCGGCCAGAAACGCCGCGCGCCTGTCGAACTCGGGGCTGTCCCGTCCCGGTGTGATTCACGAGCGCATCGATCTTGCTGAGGACTATGCCCTTCGAAGGTGTCCGATCATGCCATCGCCCATAGGGTCCGCCTTTCTCTGGTCCTGGAGTGGTTGGGTGACCGGTGGTCCGGCTCATTGGCCCGTCAAGCATCGTCGCTCTGCCACAGCACCTCGGCGAGACCGATCCGGCTCAGTCCCATGAACGTGAACGGGCCGCGATCGACGAGCTGATAGGCCGTTGTCCGCGAGGAGCTGCGCGACCGCATCGGCGACAAAGATCTGGCCGGGCTTGGCGCGGCCGCAGATCCCGAACGCGATCTGGACGGCGGCACCGAACAGGCGCCCTTCCGCGGTGACAGGCTCACCGGCGTTGATCCCGATCCTGACCTGCATTGCTTCGGTCGAATCGCCCGGGTTGCGTCTGGCGAACGCCTTCTGGATGGCGATGGCGCACTCCACCGCGGCGGACGCCGACGAAAGGATGCTTCGATCCCCTCGCCGGTGTGCGTCACCTCGGCCCCGTGGTGCGCGTCCAGACACTCGCGGATGACCCCGCTGTGGATCCGGAACAGGCGTTGCGCCTTCGTGTCTCCCGGGTGGCTGATCAGCGCGTCGGAAGCGACGATGTCGCTCACCAGGATGATTCGGGGCGCGCGAGCCGCTCTGTCGTCGCGCTCCTCCGGGGCGGAGCGGCGGCGCCGGTCGACCGGGCCCGCCAGGCCCTTCTCGCGGGCGTAGGACGCCGCCGTGGCGCTCATCACTCACCCTGGTCTTGTCGAAGATGCTGGCCAGGTGTCCAGCGACGAAGTCTGCGGACGCAGCGACGAGATCGGCGGCAATTTCCTCCCGAGTTCGGCCCCGCGTCATCTGCACCAGCACGTCGACTTCCCGATGGCTGAGGTCGTCCGGATAGGCCGAGCGACCAGGGCGAGGTGGTCAGGATGCTGACTCCGAGCTCCTGGGCAAGCCGCGCGCGGCGCGCGCGAACGGCTGCATTCGAAGTCGAGGAAGATCGCCGCCGCCTCTTTCAGTAGCTCGACGGTCAGCGACCGATGGCTCGTGCCGCCCTGCGCGATCAGCAACTCTGCCTGGTCCAGGTACGTGCGCGCCAGCTCCGGCCGCGCCCCGACCCGGGTCGCGGCCTCGACGGCTCGTCTGGAAATGCGCCTCCGCCAGGTCAGAACTGCCCTTTGACCCGAGCCGCCACCCCGAGCACGCGCGGGATCAGAAACATCCAGCCGCTGGAGAAGAGCAGGCCCCGTTCGGCCGCGCGCGCCAGCGGCTGGTACCGCGCGCTCGGCGATCTCGGCGTTCGCCGGCGCGTCGGCGACTCCACCAGCGCGCACAGCAGCGCCAGCGAGTACGTGTCGCTGCCGATCAGCCCCAGCACGTCGGCGGGCAGCGGCTCCGTCTCTTCGCCGGCATCCGCATACGCGCGCCGGAGCCGCCGGAAGATCCGTGCGAACGTCGGGATGATCCGCCCGGGATCGGCGAAGACCTTCCCGGCTCGACCAGGAGGTCCAGCGCGTCGTCCGCCTCGACCCCGGCTCCCCGCACGGCCCTCGCGCACGCGGACGCGAGAAGGGCGCGAAAGCCGCCCACGGGTGATGCGACCGCGCGACCATCAACATGCTCTCGTGGGCGCGCCGCTCCGCAAGGTCGAAATTGCCCTGCGCGACCGCCACGGCGGACAGATGGGACAATCCGACCGACTGATTGCTGCCAATCCTGTGACCTGCGAGTCACCTCGCAGGCCGCCACCGCTACGGCCGCCGCCTCGTTCAGGCGCCCGAGCAGCGTGAGGGCGAGGAATTCGATGAAGGGCCCAGCCCTCGCGGATGACGTCGCCCGCGCGTCGCGCGTGAACCACGGCGCTTTCCCAGGCGGCGACGGCTTCCGCGGCCTCGAGCTCGTGGATGTGAGCCTGACCGAGGGAGTAGCTCGCGTGCGCACAGAGATGGTCGTCGGCGATCTGTCGACCGAGGTCGAGCGCGTGCCGGGCCCACTTGCGCGATTCCTCCGCGTGGCGAGCATTGCGGTAGACCTCGGCCATCACGGCCGCCACGTGCCCCGCAGCTCCGGTTCCTCATCCCCCAGAGACGTGAGGACGTCCTCGAGGGTTTGACGTCGGCCAGCGCGCCCAGCGGGAGCGCGGCGAGCGTGAAGCCCGTCCGCGCCTTCTCGAGGAGCGCCTGGCGCCAATCCGCGGGCGTCTCCGGCAAGGCGGTACGCGGCGATCGCGCTCGTAGTGGTGCACGCAGGGACCGACATCCTGGTCGTGGTAGTGAGCCGGTCCAGCCCAATAGTGGATGTCCGCGAGTTCCCGGACGGACAGGGAGCCGCTCGACTCCGCAGCCGACAGCGCCGCCTCGTAGTACTGCGCGGCCTCGCTCAGGCGAACACCCGGAACCCGTGTGCACCAGCGCGAGCGCGCGTAGTCGACCACGGTCTCAGCGTCCGCTCATTTTGCCAGCGCGCACGAAATGGTGCGCGATCGTCAGGAGGTGCGCATCGGGCGCGTCGGCGTACAACCGCTGCAGCGTCTGGGCGATGTGCTTGTGCAACCGCTGCCGGCGCAGCGCGTTCGGCTCTCGGTAGCACACCTGCCGGATCAAGGGGTGCATGAACTGGACGGTCTCCCCGTCGCTCCGGGCAGTCGCTGCTGCTCCGTCTCTTCCAGCACGTCCAGCAGGTCGTCGTCCGCCATACCACTGACGGCGGCCAAGGTCTCGAACACGGAAGCGATCGCCCAGGATGGCCGCGAGGTGAGAATCCGCTGGGCCGGCTCGCTGAGGGCCCGGGCGTGCGTGACGATTGCGCCGGTCACGTGGTCGGGAAGCCGGAGTCGGCCGAGTCGAGCGCGGCGACCAGATATCCGCCCTGGTCCTCGAGCGCGTGCTCGTGGATCAAGTGATGGACCACCTCCTGCACGAACAGCGGGTTCCGCTTGTGTCGCCTCGCTGACGGTGGTGGTGAGCTGGTGAGACGGACGCTCGGGCCGAGGCCCCCGATCAGTTCGCGGATCTCCTGCTCGTTCATACCTTCCAGTGTCAGGTCCGACAGATCTGCTCCCGCCCGATGCGGCCGATCAGGCGCGCGAGCCGGTCTTCCTGCCCCACCGGTCGATGGCTGCCGATGATGATGACCGGAACCGGGTCGCGCGCCACCATGTCGGCCACGGTGAACACCACGTGATCGAACAGGTCCAGCGACAGTCGATCGGCCCAGTGAGAGATCATCCACGACCATCACTCGTCGGGAGCACTGAGCAAGCGTCACGATGGCGCGACTGATGGAGACGAAGAGCTGCACGCGGTCGTAGTCGGCCTTCGCGGCAGAGGACGGGTAGCTGGCCGATGGTCGCGGAGCGCCGACTGCGACCGCGCGGGATCCTGCTCGGCGCGACCGACGCGGTGCAGCTGGCTGATGGTGCGGATGTCGGCATCGATCGATTGTCTGACGTAGTCGGGCATCGCCTCCAGTCGCGGCAGCAAGCCCTCGACGAACGGCAGGTACGGCAGCGTCAGGTCTTCGTGGAAGCGGCCGGAGCAGATCTGCATCCCCAGCCGCTTGGCCGTCGACAGCGCTTCCTGCAGGAGCCGTGTCTTGCCGATTCCGCGTCGCCCTCGAGTAGCACCACGCGCGGATCGCCGCCCGGGTCGCATCTTGCAGCCAACGCTCCAGCGCTGCGAGCTCGCGAACTCGGCCGACGAACGGCGGCTGGACCAGGCCGCTCGGCGGCCGCCCGGGTTCGGCCACCACGCTTCGGAGTCGGACGCCCCGCAGTCTCCGGGCTCCCGGTCGAGGACGCCCGGTCGAGCCGCCGTCCCGCGCTATAGAGGTTCTCTTGCTTCATCCAGTCTCGCGGCGTCTTGCGCGAGATACCCAGGTCTGCGGCGGTCTTCGTGATGTTGCCACCCTGCCGCTCAAGGCATCCGCGATCCGCTGCCGCCGGTCGCCAGCAGCCGGCGGCCGGGTGCTTCACCTGCAGGCTCGCCGGTGCGGTCGGCGCCATGAGCTCCAATCGGTCCGCCGAGATGACGTCGCCGTCGACGAGGAACGTCGCTCGCTGGATCACGTTCGACAGCTCTGCACGTTCCCTGGCCAGGGATGCTCGAGCAGTCGCCGTTGTGCATCCGGAGCCAGGGTCTTGGGCGGCGTGAGTCCGTACTCCTCGCACGAACGCGCCAGGAACTGCTGGGCCAGTTCGACGATGTCTCCTGGCCGCTCACGGAGCGGCGGGAGCGTGAACGTCATCACGGCCAGCCGCTCATACAGGTCTCGCCGGAACTTCTGGTCCTGGACCTCTGCCGACAAGTCGGCGTTCGTGGCGCTGATGAGCCAGACGTCTACTGGAATCGGTTTGGTCGAACCGACGGGGATGACCTGCCGGTCCTCCACCACCTTGAGGAGTCTGGCTTGATGGCCCTCCGACAGGAGCCCGACTTCATCCAGGAAGAGCACGCCGCGGTCCGCGGCCTCGAAGAATCCCTTTCGCGGTTGCCGTGCCTCGCTGTGCGCGCCACGCACGAAGCCGAAGAACTCGGATTCACCGAGCGTCTCGGCGATGGCCCCGCAATTGCATCGCGACGAAGGGCGCGCCCGCCCGTGGACTGGCCAGGTGAAGCGTGCGCGCGAGCAACCCCTTGCCGGTTCCGGTCTCGCCTTGGCTGAGCACCGGCGGCAGACGCCCACCGGCGCCGGCCCGGGCGAGCACCTGCCGGGCGCGGACCTTCATCTCCTCGAAGACGGGACTGCTGCCCAGGAGCTCGATCATCGAGTGGCCAGCTCTTATCGGGGGCATGTAGAGGAGATCAGTCCGCCTTCGTCTCGCGCAAGTTCACGGCACGCACCCTTCGACGACTCCGCGTCAGGTCGTATTCGGAACGCCATCCAGACCAGCCGCCGGAGCATGTTCGTGCCCTTGCTCGGCTGCGACTTGCCGAATCCGTTCCGGCAGCGGACCGCGCCCCCACGGCGGCGCGGGCATCTACCGGCCTCAGGGTACACCGCCTCTCTCGCTCAGTCACCTTCTGACCTCGACTCCCGGTTGCGCCGGGCACTGTCGGGCTCCTGGAGGGCTGCTCGGTGAGCACCCCTGGGCCAATGCGGGTAAGACTCTGTTTATCACCCGAGAGGCTGGCTTGGCAATGGCCGCCGGAGCTTGTGCAGCCGGAACTCCTGCGGCTGGCCGTCGTGCGCTCGACTCGTTTGCGCGAGCCCCGGTCTGGCCAACGGCGCAGCCGGCGTGCCCGGCGGCCCCACCGACCGCTCGCGCGCCGCCGTCGGCGGCGGCGCCGGCGGGCAGGGGCGCGGGCGCAGCAGCGTCGGCGGATCACGCGCGGTTCCCGATTCAGGTGCGCCGCGACGCGCCCGCTCGCGAGCCGCGATCACGCGCTCAGCCGTCGGCGCGCGGGCGCCGGGCCGATCCGCAGCACTTCCCGGTACTTTGCCACCGACCGGGCAAGCGCGCAGTACTCGACATCAACGCTCTAGCCTCCGGGCGCGCCGACGGCACCCCCGACGCCGCGAGACTCGGGCGGGGCGGGGCCGCGACTCGGCCCTGAGCGGGCCATCCCAAGGTGCGCGAGAAGTTTTCGAGCTATAGGGCGCCGTTCGCGGCCTACCCTCCGCCGCCCTCGTCGAAGCCAGACCGACGGGCCTCCAGGTTGGAGTGCACGTCGATGAGGACGGGCTGGCCCTCCTTGTTCAGGGTCTGGGCCCTGGCCAGCGCGGGGGCGATCTCCGCCGGCTGCTTGACGACGATGCCGACCGCGCCCAGGCCTTCGGCGATCTTGGCGTAGTCTCCCGTCATGTGCGTCACGGCGAACTTCTCGCGCGCCACCGGATAGCCGCCCGGGTAGGTGGCCATGTCCCCGTTGTTCAGGAGCACGGTGGTGATGGGGCGCCGATGCGGCCGGCGGTCTCGATGTCGAGGCCCGACATGCCGAACGCTCCGTCGCCCATGAAATTCAGGCAGAACTTTTCTGGGCGGGCGAGCTTGGCGCCGATCATCAAAGGGATGCCGTAGCCGCGACATAAACGCCACTTATAGGACGCCAGCCCCAGAGACAGCACGCCGCGTTCTTACTTGCGCCCGACGGCGTCGAGCGCTCACATGGTGGCTGCCGTGAGGGCCGATGCCACAGCTCCGCTGGGCTCACCTGAAGAGAAGAAGTTGCGACAGTAGCGCCGCTTGTCGACCCGCCCCTATTTTGTCTTGTTGAAGTCGAAGTTGAATGGACCCGACACATTGGAGCTCCCATTACCGACCAACCCCCAGCTGTTACCCCGGTCCATCACGACGGCCGATCCCGAGCGCTCAGAGGCGGCCATTCCACCGGTGCCGCCCGTAGAAATGAACTGGATGTGGCCGTTGACGATCTCGCATCTTCCCTTCAGACAGGAAGGCGCCCCCGAACTCGTGTAGGCTGCCGTCCGGCTTGATCATCAGGGTCGCGGGGTAGTTTGATCCACTTGAGGGCGACACCAATCCATTCCATGTCCCTGTGAGTGCAGGCACATCAGCGGATGTAATTTGTTTGGCCGTACCAGTCGGACCACTGGTAGCAGAGCAACCGGCGATTACACCTGCGACCAGGACTGCTATCACGATTGACTGGACCTTTCTCAGCTTCGCCATCTCGACCCTCCATTGGTTTTGGTGACAGATTCCGCACTGGACAGCCCGCGTGACTGCCGCCGACAATACGCCGGATGCTACCATCAGGTGCGTAGATGGGACAAGGGCCCTGGTTGCCGGAATGTCCATTCTCAGACCCCATGCCCCGGCCCCGCCGTTCCGCCCGCCCCCGATACTTCGGCCGACACCCGGGAGTATTCTGGCTAGTTCATCTCACACGGGCGCGAGTATGCCTATAGGACTTTCGGCCTACGAGCGATCTCGCGGCCGCCCGGTCGCGTCACGCGTCCGCCCTCCTCGCGGGAGCGTAGGGCGACATAAACGCCACTTATCGGACGCCAGCCCTCCTCCTCCCCCAGAAAGCAGCCGCCCCGGCGGCCGTCAACGGACTGGGAGAGTGGCTTCACCGAGGCGGCGGATCGAACAGAACGAGATCGGGGATGTCGGCGAAGTCTCCGGGGTTCAGCGTCCACAGTCGGGCGCCGCGGGTGATCGCGCAGGCGGCGATCGCGAGGTCGAGCTCCCGGGCCCGCGCACGCCGGACCTGGCGGTAGAGCGTGGCGGCCAGGGCCGCCTCGACGGGTCCGAACGGCGCGGCGCGCGCCGCCGGCAGCAGCGCCTCCTGGTCCGAGACTTCGGCCTCGACACGCGGGCCCCGCAGCCACTCGTACAGCACGAGGGCCGACACGACGATCGGCTCGCCGTCGGCGACGAGCGCGGTCAGGGCCGGCGCCGATCGGCGCCAGCCGGTAAGAGCGTCGACGAGGACGGATGTGTCGAGGTGTGTCACGCCGACGTGGGGGCGCGCCCACCCGCGGCGCGCCCGGCGGATCTGGCGGAGCTCCCGGTCCACCGCCGATTGCGCGCGCGTGGGCGGCTCCCGCCGGATGCGCTCCAGCACGGCCAACATGCGTGTCCGTTCCTCGTCGCTCAGGCGGTCAGCCCGGGTCTCGTAGTCCTTCACCGCGTCGCGCACCACCCGGCTTTGCGGCGCCCCGAGCCGGGCCGCGATCCGACGGATGCGCGCCACCGTCTCATCGTCCAGCGTGTACGTAACCTTCACCATATTCGCCATACTACCATACGCTATGGCGGCATGCCCCAGCGCGCTCGGCGCCGGAACTCAGACCGGCGCACCGGAAGGTGAGCGCCGAATGCATCAGGTCAGCAGGCGAACGAGCCCGACATGCGCCTTGACCGTCTCGAACTCGTGGATCACCTCGAGGCTGGCCTCGACTCTCTCCGGCGCCAGGCCGGAGAGCGGCACCAGCCTGCGGTACTTGGCGTCCACGTCGGCCCATTCGATTCCGCGCGGGGCGGACCCGCGTGGAAAATCCACGTGATCGGAGAACTGCCGGCCGTCCTTCAGCGTGATCGTGACCGTCGCGCCGTGGTGGTGCGGGAACCGGTCCGGGTACGGCGGCGGATTCGGGTCCACGGTGATCTTGTCGATGAGCCCTCCGATCACCGGGTCGGTGACCTTGTGCCTGGCGAGGCGCATGGATCCAGCCATGGCCCTGTCCGCCACCGCCGCCGCGATGAAATAGGCGGGGCTGTGCGCACGACGCCAATCAGGTCAGTCGGATGCTTGGGTCCGGGCAGCGTACGGCTGTAGCTTCGCGCGAGGAGAGCACGATGCCGGCGCGACTTCACGCCGGATGAAGCGATCGCCATACGCGAACTGGCTCTCGCTACCAGCCGAGGGTTCATCGACCTGCGCGATCCGTCACGGCGCGATCGGAGGAGATCGAGCGCGCCCTGCGGCTCCGCCGGCTGTGTCCGGTGTGCGGCGACCGCTCACGCCCAGGCGTCTGCAGGACCATTGCGAGCGCTGCCCGCTGAGCCGCCGGCGATGGATCGCAAGTGATCGGCCAGGAGGAGAGCCACGCGCAGGTCAGCCGGAGGGCATTCCATAGCGACTCGTCGCGGCGAGCATGAGCGCAGCTGCGGGTCGCGTTCGCCGAGTCGGACGTTCGCAGGGTCCGCGTCTCTACGCCAACGTCGGGGGCCGACCTCACCGCATTACGCCGTCGCCGTGAGAGTAAAGGGTGGTACTGCCACCCTGCGACATCCCTGCTACCCGGACCGCGCTTGCTTTAGGGCGTCGGCGTTATTCTCCGTTTTTAACGGAGCCTCGTGGCGGCCTATTCCACGTCGGTATCGTCGGACTCGTCTGGCGGCCAATCCGCAGGCGTCAGTCCGTCCAGGGCGTCGGCGATCTGGCGAAATTCAGCGGGCGTGAGGTGCAAAGCTCTGACATCCGCCACTCGGGTCGTGGCAGCGACCCCGCCGACCACGCTTGTTTACGTAGATCAGGTGCGGTCTGCACCTCCACGTACCCGCGACCCTCACGATCGACGCAAAGCCAGCGCCGAGTGACGGAGTCGGGACCGTATTCGTGATTCTGAACGTCTGGGAACGCAAATATCAAGCGCGCATCGTAGGCGTTGATCCTCCGTTCGGTCGTATCAAAAGGGAGACCATTGCCTCTTCCTCGGTTCGCCGAACAGCTTCCGCACCAACAATTGGGTGAGGGCCGTTTCTCGGTTCGTCATGTCAGACATCCCAGTCTTCCGGCTGGTCACACCTGGATCTCACGATGGGATCACGCTGGCGCCACGCAATTACGTGCAACTTCCAGATCTGCCAGCGCAGGACTGATACATCAACTGCTACTGAACGTACCTTGATTGCTTACTGTATCAGTTGCCATCGATCACTGATCGTGTTATATTCGAGTCAGACTCGAGATGCTTTGCGCGGTCAGCGCTCACGGTCAACGGAGTGCCGCTTGAGGCCTTCTATACAACGAGATCTCCTCGCCACAGCGTCGATCCACAGCTATAAAGACACGGGCACAGCTTTCACGGTCAAGATTGCGGCACTTATCGGCCATGTCAATGACGTCCGACCAAGATAACCCCGGATTGTCAGCTGCTCGCCGCGGTTCGTCATCTGGACCGGGGCGGTCACGATGGCGCTCTGGGGTCTCGGACATCGAGTCATGCTGCGCTTGCCCGGCACGGGCTCGATCCGCAGCTCGCTCATCGACAAGCCCTGGCTGGGCCCCACCAGATCGCTCGAGCTCTACCTGGATATCGCGTGAGCGATGCAGCGTGGCACGCAGACGGTGCTCCTGGCCCTCCTGACGGCGGTGTTGGCGGCAGCGGTGCGCGCATTCGCGGAGCTTGTTGACCCCGTGTACGTGTTCGCTCGGAATGCGGGGAATCACGCCCGGACCATAGGGGAGCTCTGTTGCCTTGCAGGGTGCGTGCCGGTGGCTTCGAGGATCGGATTGAAGTGAGACGTGCGTCAGTCGGTGCTGCGTCCGCGCTCGAGAGCTACGTTGTCGGAGACTCGGTGCCGTAGCGAGCTGAAGATAACAGCTTGTTGGACCGGAGCCAGAAACAAACACCGCGCCCGAAGAGGAGGACAAGAATGGAAATGCGGACCGGCGACGAAAGGGCAATTCTTGGCTTTACCTTGATGTTCGTCGTGTTCGCTGCGGCGGCGTACGTCTGCGGCCCGGCCAGGCGGCTCCACCCGCAGATATTAAAGAGCCTAGCCGGTAAGTGGTCGGGCTGTGCTTCACACACGGGGGTTCGAACGTCCCCTCGAGGTCAGTATCGCAGCCGGACGGTACGTGCGCGAGCAAGTGGGGCGAGTAAGACGGGACGGGCACTGCCATCAGGGTCGGGGGCGGCAAGCTCATGGCTGACGGCCACCTGCTTGCATGGTGCTGGGACGACGACGCCAGCGCGGAGAAAAGAGCAATGTT
>ERZ1370068.3048-contig-2172_pt1 | contig 62594 bp, 81 predicted proteins | sample MGYA00561227_ERZ1370068 | MGnify/ENA primary metagenome ERZ1370068 (study PRJEB38410, sample SAMEA6850437) | metagenome | study: Metagenomic assessment of the ecological functions of the soil: analysis of the soil microbiota associated with the...
AGGTTACGTATTGCTGCGGCTCGAGCGCAGGTCGGACGGATCGTCAACGGCAACGGTGCCGATAACACGCATCATCGTCGCATCCGCAAAGGCTTATCTCAACGCGCTCTCAACAAGCTGCATGGCAAGCACAGGGAGCGGCTGAACCCCAGCTGGCGGCATAGGGCAGACCGTGAGTGCCGGCGAACAGGCAAACCTGTCGGCGAATATCAACGCCGGTACGACGCCGACGTCGTCATGCGGCCGGAAGGCCATGGATCGAACTGTTGTCGGCGCGCCGCTGATGGCGGTGACGCAGTTCGATCGAGATCATTCGCGCTACCACGGCCATCTTGCGGCGACGATCCTCGAGATGGAGCGCGACCCCGCGTACCGGATGTGGGCGACGGCTGGCGGACCTGATCACCTTGCAGTGCGAAACAACCAACATATTGATTAACATTTTTGGTCTGCGCGCTGCGCCGCAATATCGGCTAAAATCGGTCACCTGCGACCTTTTGCCGCATCCGCGTTCGCGAATGCAGGCCATCCCTTCACGTTCGCCGAGAGAGTCGACCATAAGCCGCGCCAGATTTCGGCCCCGGCATCGAGATCACCGGCCGGATCACGCCGGAATACGCCGAGATCCTGACCGCCGCCGGCGGTCGCGCTTCGCCGCGAAGCTGCAGCGCGCGTTCGGCGGCCAGCGCGCCGAGCTGCTCGCCCGCCGCGCGCAAGCGCCAGGCGGAGCTCGATGCCGGCGCAGCTGCCCGATTTCCTGCCCGGAGACGCGCGCGCGATCCGCGACGGCGACTGGACCTGCGCCGCCGATCCCGCCGACATCGCCGATCGCCGCGTCGAGATCACCGGGCCGGTCGACCGCAAGATGGTCATCAACGCGCTCAATTCGGGCGCGAGCGTGTTCATGGCCGACTTCGAGGACGCCAACACGCCGAAGTGGGACAACAACCTGCAGGGGCACATCAACCTGCGCGACGCGATCCGCCGGCGCGATCGACTACACGTCGCCCGAAGGCAAGGCGTACCGGCTGAACGAGAAGACCGCCGTGCTGTTCGTGCGGCCGCGCGGCTGGCATCTGCCGGAGAAGCACGTGCTCGATCGACGGCGAAGCCGATCTCCGGCGGCATCTTCGACTTCGCGCTGCTACTTCTTCCACAACGCGAAGGAGCTCCTCGCGCGCGGCAGCGGCCCGTACTTCTACCTGCCGAAGCTCGAGAGCCACCTCGAGGCGCGGCTGTGGAACGACGTCTTCGTGATGGCGCAGGACGAGCTCGGCGTGCCGCGCGGCATCGATCACGCGCGACGGTGCTGATCGAGACGCTGCTCGCGGCGTTCGAGATGGACGAGATCCTCTACGAGCTGCGCGACCACTCGGCGGGGCTCAACTGCGGCCGCTGGGACTACATCTTCTCGTGCATCAAGAAGCTGCGAAACCAGCGCGGACTTCTGCCTCGCCGACCGCGCGCTGGTGACGATGACGACGCACTTCATGAAGAGCTACGCGCGAGCTGCTCGTCAAGACCTGCCATCGGCGCAACATCCACGCGATGGGCGGGATGGCGGCGCAGATTCCGGTGAAGAACGACGAGGCGCGCCAACGCCGAGGCGTTCGCCAAGGTGAAGGCCGACAAGGAGCGCGAGGCCACGCACGGGCACGACGGCACGTGGGTCGCGCATCCGGGGCTCGTGCCCGTCGCGCTCGAGGCGTTCGACCGGCTGATGCCCGCGCCGAACCAGATCGCGACGCGGAAGCGCGAGGACGTGAACGTGACGGCCGCCGATCTGCTCAAGTTCGAGCCGGAGACGCCGATCACCGAGAAGGGCCTGCGGCTCAACATCAACGTCGCGATCCAGTACATCGGCGCGTGGCTCGCGGGCCAGGGCGCGGTGCCGATCTTCAACCTGATGGAAGACGCGGCGACCGCCGAGATCTCGCGCTCGCAGGTCTGGCAGTGGATCCGTTCGTCGAAGGGCAAGCTCGACGACGGCCGGAAGGTCACCAAGGACGATGGTCGCGGCGATGATCCCCGAGGAGACGCAGAAGATCCGCGAACTGCTCGGCGCCGCCTATGGGGCCGGCAAGTACGACGACGCGGCGCAGATCTTCGCCGACCTCGTCAACAACGACACGTTCGTCGAGTTCCTGACGCTGCCCGCCTACGAGCGGATCGACTGACGCTCAGCGGCGCTCGTCGCCTCCGCGCGTCGAGGCTCGCGTCGCCGATCAGCGATTAGCCAAATCTATCGCGAGGATTGGTACATTCAATTGGACGTATGGGCCCGCGGCGCGCAGAATCGCTCGCATCGGCACCGGTCACCGAGTCGCGCGCGCCGGTCGATTGTCCGTTCCCGGCGGCGGGAACGAACGAAGCAGCGCGGTCAACCGAAGGAGATGCACGATGAAGAGTCTCAACGGCACCAAGACGCACGACCAACCTGAAGGACGCGTTCGCCGGCGAATCGCAGGCGAACCGGCGCTATCTCTATTTCGCGAACAAGGCCGACGTCGAAGGGCAGAACGACGTCGCGGCGGTGTTCCGCTCGACGGCCGAGGGCGAGACCGGCCACGCGCACGGCCACCTCGATTACCTGGCGCAGGTCGGCGACCCGGCGACGGGCCTGCCGATCGGCGCCACGCGCGTCGAATCTCAAGGCGGCGATCGCCGGCGAGACGCACGAGTACACCGACATGTATCCGGGCATGGCCAAGGCCGCGCGCGAGCGAGGGCTTCGACGAGATCGCCGACTGGTTCGAGACGCTGGCGAAGGCCGAGCGGTCGCACGCGAATCGTTTCCAGAAGGCGCTGGACGTGCTGTCGGACTGAGACCGTTCGTCTCGCGTTGCGGCGTCGCCGAAGCGCGGCGCTGCAACGCCGGCTCGGTGCGTCGCCGCGTGACGACGCGCTGGCTTCGCGCGTGCGACGCGAGAATGGCCTCGTCGGCGCCGCGATCGCATGACGCCTTCGTAACCCGAGCCTGCCCGCACCCGACGATGACCGAGCGCGAAGGCAACCTGCAGGCGCCCGACCCGGCATCCGCTCGACTGGCGCAATCCCGGAGTTCTACGACGACGCGGCGCTCGACAAGGAGCTCGAGCGCGTCTTCGACATCTGCCACGGTTGCCGCCGTTGCGTGAGCCTGTGCCAGTCGTTTCCGACGCTCTTCGACCTCGTCGACAACTGCGACGACGATGGAAGTCGACGGCGTCGCCAAGGCGGACTACGCGAAGGTCGTCGACCAGTGCTACCTGTGCGACCTCTGCTACATGACGAAGTGCCCGTACGTGCCGCCGCATCCGTGGAACGTCGACTTTCCGCACCTGATGCTTGCGCGCGAAGGCGGTCGAGTTCAAGAAGGGCGAATCGACGTTCCGCGACCGGCTGCTGACCAGCACCGACCGCGTCGGCACGGCTCGCGACGATTCCCGTCGTCGTGCAGATGGTCAACAAGGCGCAATGCGACGCCGTCGGCGCGCAAGGCTGATGGACAAGGCGCTGGGCGTCGCGTCCGCGGCGGAGCTGCCGACCTACGACAGCGCGCGGTTCCGCGAGACGGCGCCGGCGCTTCCGTCGCGTGGCCGGTCGAGGACGGCGCGCGCACGCCGGGCAAGGTGGCGATCTTCGCGACGTGCTACGTCAACTACAACGAGCCCGGGATCGGCCACGATCTCCTCGCGATCCTCGCGCACAACGAGGTTCCGTACGCGATCGTCGAGAAGGAGGCGTGCTGCGGGATGCCGAAGCTCGAGCTCGGCGATCTCGAGTCCGTCGAGAAGCTGAAGGACGTCAACATTCCGGCCGCTGGCCGCGCTGCGCGCGAACGGGTTACGCGATCCTGACCGCGCGTGCCGTCGTGCACGCTGATGTTCAAGCACGAGCTGCCGCTCATGTTTCCCGACGACGCGGACGTGAAGGCGGTCGCCGACGCGATGTTCGATCCGTTCGAGTACCTCGTGCTGCGCGACAGGGACGGCCTGCTGCGGAAGGACTTCAAGACGCCGCTCGGCAAGGTCGAGCTATCACGTCCCGTGCCATTCGCGCGTGCAGAACATCGGGCAGAAAACGCGCGAAGTGCTCGAATGGATCCCCGAGACGACGGTCAACACGGTCGAGCGCTGCGCCGGCCACGACGGGACGTACGGCGTGAAGCGCGAGTTCTACGCGAACTCGATGAAGATCGGCAGGCCCGTGTTCAGCCAGATGGCTGAGCCCGAGCCCGACTTACGTGACGTCCGACTGCCCGATCGCGGGCCGGCGGATCATGCAGGGGATCGACGAATCCGGCGCCGCGCATGCTGGCGCGCAAGGAGCATCCGCTGACGCTGCTGCGGATCGCTTACGGCCTCTAGCCGACCGAACGACTCCGACAACGCCGTAGAGGAACCGAGCATGGCGCATGAAGGCTATCACGAGCCGGTCGACAAGCTCTCCGCCGAGACGCATGGATTTCCATCGCGCGGTCGTATCGCTGATCGAGGAGCTCGAGGCGGTCGACTGGTACAACCAGCGCGCCGAGCGCGTGCACCGATCCCGAGCTCGAAGGCGATCCTCGCGCACAACCGCGACGAGGAGATCGAGCACGCGTCGATGACGCTCGAGTGGATCCGGCGGCGCAGCCCGGCGTTCGACAAGCAGTTGCGCGAGGCGCTGTTCAAGTCGGCCCGATCACCGGCGAGCACTGAGCGACGCGATGCCGCGATCGCCCGCGACAGCCTGATGTCGCTCGAAGCCTACGCGAAGGCGCGCGCCGCGAGTTCCGCGCGCGCGTGCTCGCGCACAAGAAGCCGCGCACCGTGCATCTGGGCGAGCACGTGACGCTGCTCTTCGAGGACGAGCTCACGATCCGCTACCAGATCCAGGAGATGCTGCGCATCGAGACGGTCTTCGAGGAGGCGGGCATCCAGCGACGAGCTCGACGCCTACAATCCGCTCGTGCCCGACGGCTCGAACCTCAAGGCGACGATGCTGATCGAGTACGAGGACGCCGACGAGCGCAAGGCGCGCGCTCGCGCGCGCTCAACGGCATCGAGACGTCGCGTCTGGATCGAGGTCGAAGGCGCGCCGCGCGGTCGTCGCGATCGCCGACGAGGACCTGCCGCGCGCGAACGACGAGAAGACGGCGCGCCGTGCATTTCCTGCGCTTCGAGCTCACGCGCGAAATGGTGTCAGCGTTGAAGCGCGGGCGCGCTCGGCGTCGGCGTCGATCACCCCGCACTACCAGGCGGCGATTGCCGCGGTCGGAGCGGAGACGCGGCGCGCGCTCGCCGCGGATCTGCCTGACTGCCGGCTGCGCCCCGCGTCGCACGTCCGCGGCGAGGGTCTCAATCGCGGAAGTTGCCGAACTGAACGGGGAAATCGGTGATCGACTTCTTGACGAGCGCGATCGCGCCCTGCAGGTCGTCGCGCTTTGGCGCCCGAGACGCGCACCGCGTCCCCTGGATCGACGCCTGCACCTTCGATCTTGCTGTCCTTGATCAGCTTGACGATCCTCTTCGACGAGCTCCTGCTCGATGCCCGACGCGGATCGGTGACGACCTGCTTCACCTTGTTGCCGGAGATCTTCTCGACGTCGCCGTACTTGAGCGCGCGGACGTCGACGCCGCGCTTGGTGAGCTTGCCGGTCAGGATGTCGGTGACCTGCTTCAGCTTGAAGTCGTCGTCGGCGTAGATCGTCAGCGTCTTCTCGGCGTGCTCGACGCGGGCGTCCGAGCCCTTGAAGTCGAAGCGCGTCGAGACTTCCTTGTTGGTCTGGTCGAGCGCGTTGCTGACCTCGACCTGGTTCACTTCGGAGACGATGTCGAACGAGGGCATGGTGAGCGTCGATGGCGGGCGAGGGACGCCAGTCACCGCCAACGTCGGCGCCGCGCAACTCGACGCGGCTGCGACGTCGCCATGTCAGCCAGCGTCGTCGATCGACCTCGGCCAGCTCTTGTGCAGGAGCCGCGACAGCGCGCGGTCGGCGAGGACGACGCCGCCCGTCTGGCAGCGCGCGCAGTAGTTGCATTCGTTCTCCGCGTAGACGATGCGCTGCACCGGCGCGCCGCAGACCGGGCAGGGCTTGCCGAATCGGCCGTGCACGGCCATCTCGGGTCGAAAGGCGGTGACCTTGTTCGGGGAATCCGCCGCCGGCCTGCGCGCGCAGCCGCTCGATCCATTCGGCGAGGACCGCGCGCGTCGCCGCGAACAGTCGCGCCGATCTCGTCCGGCTCGAGCTTCGCGGTCAGCGCGATCGGCGACAGGCGCGCGCGGTGCAGGATCTCGTCCGAATAGGCGTTGCCGATGCCGGCGATGAGGCGCGGATCGGTCAGCGCGCGCTTGAGCGTGTGGTTCTCGCTCGTCGAGCGCGCGCGGTGAACGCGGCGAGATCGGCGTCGAAGATCTCGAGTCCGCCGGCATCGAAGCGCCGCGAGCGCCGCTGCGCCGCGCACGCAGTGCAGCGATGCGCGGCGCTTGGTGCCCGGCTTCGGTGAACGCGAGCGTGCCGCTCGCGAACTCGAAGAGCGCGAGCGTGATCCGCGCCGGCGGCTTCGCGTCGCGCGCGAGCCAGCGCAACCGCCCGGCGATCATCAGGTGCAGGACGAGAAACCATTCGCCCTCGAGCGCGAGGACGAGGCGCTTGCCGAGGCGCCGCACGTCGACGACGCGGTTGCCCGCGACCTCCGACGATCGGCGGCACGGCCGTGCGCAGCACGAACGGATTGAGAATCCGCGCGCGTTCGAGGCGCTGCGAGCGCACGCGCGTGGCGAGCGCATCGCGGTAGGTCTCGAGATCCGGCAGCTCGGGCATCGGGGGCCGAGGCAGGGCTCTGCCGAGGAGTCCGCGCGATCCGTGCGTCCGAATCAGGTGACGGCCCTCTGCGCGAGGAACTTCGGGCTGGTTCCATTCGCCGGTGCGCAGGATCCGTCCGATCATCTCGACGGTGTCGAACACGTCGACGAAACGGACATAGAGCGGCAGCAGGCCGAAGCGCAGAATCGTCGGGGGCGCGGAAATCGCCGATGATGCCGTTCGCGATCAGCGCCTGGACGATCGGATAACCGCTGCGGGTGCGAGAGCGAGACCTGGCTTCCGCGCGCGCTCGCGTCGCGCGGCGACGCGACGGTGACGCCGAGACCGCTCGAGCGTTGCGTCGGCAAGCGCGAATGAACAGATCGCCGAGGGCCAGTGCTCTTCGCCCGCAACGCCGCGACGCTCTACGCCGTCGAAGACCTCGAGCGCCGACTCGAGCGCGAGCAGCGACAGCATCGGCGGCGTACCGCACTGCACGCGATCGATGCCCGCGGCAGGCGTGTAGTCCTGGCGGCGAACGCGAACGGGTGCGCGTGGCCGAACCAGCCGTGTGAGCGGATGGCGCGCGCGCTCGAGGTGACGCCGGGCGACGAACGCAAACGCCGGCGCACCTGGGCCGCCGCGTTCAGGTACTTGTAACCGCATCCGACGGCGAAATCGACCCGGCATCGTCGAGTTCGACTCTCGAGCGCGCCGGCGCTGTGGCTCAAGTCCCACAGCGTCAACGCACCGCGGCGTGCGCGGCCGCGGTGATCTCGCGCATCGGGTGGATGCGGCCGGTCCGATAGTCGACGTGGGACATCGCGAGCACGGCGACGCGACGGGCCGGAGCGCCGCGCAGCACGGCGTCGCGATCCGGTCCGACGCGCCATGAAGCTCCGCGCCGAGCAGATCGGCTAACGCCTTGCGGCGATGTAGGTCCATCGGTGGGAAAGTCTGGCCGGCGGTCAGCAGCACGGTCTCTGCCGGAATTGAGCCGCACCGCCGCCACGCAGCAGCTTGAAAAGGTTGACCGATGTCGAGTCGGCGACGATCGACCTCATCCGCGCCCGCGCCGGATCAACGGCGCGATCTCGCCGCCGTGCGGCGCGCGGCGTCGATCCACGCGGCGTCGTTCCACGAACGGATCAGTCCGGATGCCCCATTCGCGCGTCGACGATCGCGCGCGATCCGTGCGGGAACGTGGCGGGAAGCGCGCCCAGCGAGTTCCCGTCGAGGTAGATCACGTTGTCGGGCAGGACGAAGCGCTGCCGCAGCGCGGCCAGCGCGTCGGCGTCGTCCAACGCGACGCAATCCTGTCGTGTGATCGCCATCTCTGTTGCGGGATCGACGCGCGATCGCCGCGGGCGAGCGGCGCCGGGTTACGCGGCGAATCCGATCTTTCTTGTGCGTGCCGTCGCAATAGGGCTTGTTGGCGGACGCGCCGCGATCGGCACAGAAACGTCGACTCCGCGAACGCCGCGCGGCCGTCTGCGCCGATGACGACGAGGGGACCCGTGCAGCATCAGCGGACCGTTCGGACGCTGGCGGATCGTGAGCTGCCCGCCTCCGACGGCGCGGCGAGGCGCTGTCGGCCTGCGCGCGAGCGGTTCCGGCGTCCGTGAAAGCCGACCTTCGCTGTGGCTGCCGTCGCAGACAGCGGCTTGTTCTGCGACGCGCCGCAGCGGCATAGGGCGATCCGCGTGTCCGGCGAGCGCCACATCGCCGTCGCGCCGGCAAGCAGCGCGAGATCGCCGCGCAGACATGTCGGGCCGTCCGGCGTCAGCGTCAGCCGCGTTGGTCGTCGGCGATTGGCTTCCGCGCCGCCGTCCGCGTCTCGAGCTTGAGCGCGCCGGTCGGGCAGCGCTGGATGGCTGCCGCCAGGGTCGTCGGCGTCCGACGTCGCCGGGTCGGATCCAGCGGCTTCGCGCGGGGATCGAACACCGTCAGGCAATCCGCGCACGTACATTCGGCGGCGTGGATGCAGCGCGCCGCGTCGTACGGTCACCGCTGAGCGCGGCGCCTTCGTAGCGATGCAATTTCGACGTTGCGCTCATCGTGGATCGCCGCCTCGCCGACGCGCCGCTCCCGAGCAGGGGGACTCGGCCAGAATAACCGTTCTCGGCTGCGCGACGCCCCGCGACTCTCCTCATGTCGCACATCCTGCAGGATCGTTCCCGTCGGCCAGAAGGTCGGCATCGCGTTCTCCGGCGGTCTCGACACGAGCGCGGCGCTGCACTGGATGCGCGCGAAGGGCGCGATTCCCTACGCGTACACCGCGAACCTCGGCCAGCCCGACGAGCCCGACTACGACGAGATTCCGCGCCGCGCGCTGAGCGTACGGCGCCGAAGCGGCGCGCCTCGTCGACTGCCGCGCGGCGCTCGTCGCCGAGGGGATCGCCGCGCTGCAGGCGCGGCGCGTTCCACATCTCCACCGGCGGGGCTGCCGTACTTCAACACGACGCCGCTGGGCCGCGCCGTCACCGGCACGATGCTCGTCGTCGCGATGCGCGAGGACGACGTCCACATCTGGGGCGACGGCAGCACGTTACAAGGGCAACGACATCGAGCGCTTCTACCGCTACGGGCTGCTCGCCAATCCCGGATCTGCGCATCTACAAGCCGTGGCTCGACGCGGCGTTCATCGACGAGCTCGGCGGCCGCAAGGAGATGTCGGAGTACCTGAACCAGCGCCGGCTTCGGCTACCGGATGAGCGCGGAGAAGGCGTACTCGACCGACTCGAACCTGCTCGGCGCGACGCACGAGGCGAAGGACCTCGAGTTCCTCGACAAGGGCATCACGGATCGTCGAGCCGATCATGGGCGTCGCGTTCTGGCGCGACGACGTCGCCGTCAAGCCCGAGACCGTGTCGATCCGCTTCGACGAGGGCCGCCCGGTCGCGCTCAACGGCATCAGCGTTCGCCGACGACGTCGCGCTGCATGCTCGAGGCCAACGCGATCGGCGGCCGCCACGGCCTCGGCATGAGCGACCAGATCGAGAACCGGATCATCGAGGCCAAGAGCCGCGGCATCTACGAGGCGCCCGGCATGGCGCTGCTGCATCATCGCGCTACGAGCGGCTGGTCACCGGCATCCACAACGAGGACACGATCGAGCAGTACCGCGACGAGCGGCCGCCGCCTCGGCCGGCTGCTCTACCAGGGCCGCTGGTTCGATCCGCAGGCGATGATGCTGCGCGAGACCGCGCAGCGCTGGGTCGCGCGCGCGGTCACCGGCGAGGTGACGCTCGAGCTCCGCCGCGGCAACGACTACTCGATCCTCGACACGACGAGCCCGAACCTCACCTACAAGCCCGAGCGGCTGACGATGGAGAAGGGCGAGTCGTCGTTCACGCCGCAGGACCGCATCGGCCAGCTGACGATGCGCAACCTCGACATCGCCGACACGCGCGACAAGCTCGCTCACCTACGTGAAGACCGGCCTGCTGCGCGCCGTCCGGCGACTCGCCGCTGCCGACGCTCACCGACGGCGACGCGAAGACGCGAAGTAGGAATCGCTGGCGGTCAGTCGACCTTGAGGCCAGAGCTTCTGCGCAGCGACCGGAGCCCAGGCGTGTCGGTCTCGCGCTCTGATCAGTGTCGCCGAAGTCCGTCGGGCGTGCCGCCGATCAGGTCGAAGCCGACGCCGTGCATCTTCTCGACGACCTCGGGCTCCTTCAGGATCGCGTCGATCTCGGCGTTGAGGCGCGCGACCGACGGGCTGCGGCGTGCCGGCCGGCACGAGCGACGCCGTTCCACGCGAGCGCTTCGAAACCCGGGTACCCGGCTTCCGCGATCGTCGGCAGCTCCGGCAGCAGCGGGAAGCGTTTGGCGTCGTGACGGCGAGCGCGCGCAGCTTGCCCGCCTGGATCTGCGCCTGCAGCGGCTGCATGACCGCGAACATCATCTGCGTCTCGCTCTGGATCGTCGCGGCTGCACGGCGGGCGGCGAGCCATTGAACGGCACGTGCACCGCGTCGAAGCCGGCAACGGACTTGAGAAGCTCCATGTTGAGGTGCGACGCGCTGCCGTTGCCGACCGACGCGTAAGCTGAGCTTGCCCGGATTGGCCTTGGCGCAGCGCGACGAGCTCCGGCACGTTCTTCACCGGCAGCTGCGGCGTTGACGGCGAGCACGTTCGGCTGGCTCGACGCGATGATCACCGGCGCCAAGTCCTTCTGCGACGTCGTAGGAAGCTTCTGCGAGCAGCGGGCCGAACGCGAGCGGTCCGTTGAACCCGAGCAGCATCGTGTAGCCGTCCGGCGCCGCCTTGCCACTTCGGCGGTCGCGACGGTGCCGCCCGCCGCCGGTTTGTTTTCGACGACGACCGGCTGGCCGAGCGCGATCCTTCAGCCGGTCGCCGATCGACGCGTGCCAGCGCGTCGATCGAGCTGCCCGCCGGCGCGGCGACGACGAACGCGCACCGGCTTGGTCGGGCCAGACCTGCGCGCGCTGCAGTCGATGACGCGACGCGCAACGCCGCGAGGGCAGCGGAGGAGACAGCGAATGCGCTGCATGCTCGCGGACCGATGCTCAGTCCGCTAGTGGGCAGCACCGGCCTCGACGTTGTGGCCGTCCGGGATCGAGGACGAACGCGCCGTAGTAGTTCGGGTGATAGTGCGGACGCAGGCCCGGCGGGCCGTTGTCGCGACCGCCCGCGGCGATCGCGGCCTGGTAGAAGGCATCGACCTGCGCGCGCGTGTCTGGCGCGGAACGCCACGTGGATCGGCGGAACGGTTCGGCGCTGCCCTGGCCGATCCAGAAGTCCGGCTTCGGCGCGACGCCGAAGCCCGCGAAGCCTTCCCACTCCATCAGCACTTCGTAGCCGAGCGGCGCGAGCGCCGCGCGATAGAACGCCTTGCGCTTCGCTGACGTCCGAAACGTTGACTCCAGTGTGATCGATCATCGCGGATCTCCTACGAGTCGACGCGCGCCGCACACGAGATACTCGAGCAGCGCCTTCTGCGCGTGCAGCCGGTTTTCGGCCTCGTCCCAGACGACGCTCTGCGGCCCGTCGATCACCTCGGCGGCGACCTCCTCGCCGCGATGCGCGGGCAGGCAGATGCATGAACAGCGCGTCGGGCTTCGCCTGCCGCATCATCGTCGGCGTCGACCTGCCAGTGCGCGAAATCGCGCGGCGCGCGACGTCGTTCTCGGCCTCGAAGCCCATGCTCGTCCACACGTCGGTCGTCACGAGGTCGGCGCCGCGGCACGCGTCCATCGGATCGGCGAACGACTCGAAGTGGCTGATCGTCGGCGAGGCCCGCGCGCGCCGCCGTCACCTCGTAGCCGGGCGGCGTCGACACGTGCACGTCGAAGTCGAAGATCGCGGCCGCCTGCAGCCACGTGTTGCAGACGTTGTTCGAGTCGCCGATCCACGCGACGGTCTTGCCGCGGATCGAGCCGCGGTGCTCGACGTACGTGTAGATGTCGGCGAGCATCTGGCACGGATGGTATTCGTTGGTGAGCCCGTTGATCACCGGCACGCGCGAGTGCGCGGCGAAGCGCTCGATGATCGCCTGCTCGAACGTGCGGATCATCACGACGTCGACCATCCGCGAGATCGACGCGCGCGACGTCCTCGATCGGCTCGCCGCGCGACAGCTGCGTGTCGCCGCGGTTCAGGTTGATCGCGATGCCGCCCAGCTGGTTCATGCCGGCCTCGAACGACACGCGGGTGCGCGTCGACGCCTTTTCGAACACCATCGCGAGCGTGCGGTCGCGCAGCGGCTGATAGAGCTCGTAGCGCTTGAAGCGCTCCTTGATCCAGCGCGTTCGCGCGATCAGGTGATCGTAGTTCGTCGAGCGAGAAATCGCTGATCTGCAGGAAATGCTTGGGCGGGGCGGCGGGCATCGCGGGCGCGCCGGCGTGCGGCGGAAGCCTATCGAATCAAGATTTTATCATGGGCCTTCACGCGCGGCGATGCATCGCGCGCATCACCATGCTGCGCGCCTCAGTCGGCAGCGTTCGCGGCAACCTGCGCGGAGCCGCGGCGGCGTACGCGTCGATGTCGGGGCCGGGCAGCAGGTGCAGATCGACCATCCCGTTCTCCCACGCCTTCTCGAGGTCGCGCTCGATCGACGGCGAGCGATTCTTCGTCGGTGCGCCGGAGCCCGCGGATGCCGTACGCGCAATTGCGCCCGTGGAGCTTCGCCATGTAGAGCGCCATGTCGATGAGGCTGATCGCGCGCTCCCACGAGAGCATCACGTCCTCGGGCGGCAACGGGATCGGCGCATACCCGATCGACGCGGTGACGCGGATCAGGCTCTTCTGGTACTCGATCGGCTCGGACGCGATCGCACTCATGATCCGCGCGGCGATCTCGTCGAGCTTTCCGGCGCTGCGTCGCCGGAACGAAGACGAGGAACTCCTCGCCGCCCCAGCGGACGATCATGTCGGTCTCCCGGAGCGTGTCGCGCAGCGGCGCGCGACCGTCACGAGCACCGTGTCGCCGGCGGCGTGCCCGTAGCGGTCGTTGATCTGCTTGAAGAGGTCGATGTCGATCAGCAGCAGCGCGTGCGATCGACGCGTCGCCCGTGCCCGTGCGCGGCGTTCGGGCCGGTCGCGGCTCGTCGCGCATGAAATCCTGGAAATAGCGCCGGTTGTACAGCGCGGTCAGGGGGTCGCGGCTGCTGCGGAAATTGAGCTCCCGGTTCTTCTGCGCGAGCAGCCGGTTGGTGCCGCGAAGCTTGCGGTAGAACACGGCGATCACGAGGCACGATACGGCGAACGTCGTCGCGAGCAGCCACCAGATGCGCTCGCGGAGCTCGCGGTTCTCGAGCTCCGCCGCGTTGAGATCCTTCTGCCGATTGAGCAGTCTCGATCTCGCGGCGGCGCTTTTCGGACTCGTACTTTTCCTGGATTTCGAGCACCGACTTCTGGTGCGCGACGGCGCGCGATCTCATCGTAGAGCTTGCGCTCCCGGTGGTAGAGCGCCAACGCACCCTTGTAGTCGCCGGCGCGTTCGAGGTAATGACTGTATTCGCCGAGCAGCGACTGCGATCTCCGCGGTCGCGCCCGTGCGCTCGTAGTCGGCGAGCGCCTCGTCGGCGAGGCGCTTGCCCTCGGCCGCGCGGCCGAGACCGAACAGCGCGAACCCGATGTTCGGCCTTGCTGGTCGCGATCAGCCCGGCATCGTCGTACTCGCGCGCGAGCTCGAGCGAGCGGCGCGAATGCTCGAGCGCGACGTTGATAGCTCCTTGTGCCGCAGCTGGATGTCGCGCGAGGTTGATGAGAGCGAGGCTTTCCGCCACGCGCGACTGCGCCTTTGCGCGCGATGGCGAAGCGCGTCCTGCATCGCCGCGAGCTCGCGCACGGGATCGTCGAGCAGCTCCATCGCGGCCGACTCGGCCATTCGCGCCTTCGCCATCCCGTATGCGAGCTCCCGCGGTCTCGGCGAAACGGTAGGACTGCCGGCTCGCGTCGAGGCGCGCGCTGCGCTTGCTTCATCGCCAGATAGAGCTGGGAAATCTGGTAGAGCGCGTACGAGCGCCGGTAGGCGTTGCCCGCGTGCCTCCGCCGTCGAAAGCGCGGTCTGCAGACTGGCGAGCGATTCGTCCGATCTGGCCGCGACCGCGGGCGGTGATCCCGATCATCATCGCCGACCAATAGCCGAGATTCGGATCGCTTGCGCCGTCCGCGAGCGCGCGCGCTTCCTTCGCGAGCGCGTTCGCCTTCCCGTAGTCGCCGGACAGCGATTCGACGCTGCCCAGCGATGAGTCGCGCGGTGGCGAGCCACAGGTCGTCGACGCGGCGCGGGCTTCGCGTTCCATGCGCTCCGACCAGCGCGACCGCATCGGTATTCTTGCCGGAGGCGACCATTAGCCTCGCCATAGAAGCGCGTAGACGAAGCGGCGCTCCATCGGCGACGCGGCATCGGCCTTGTGCGGCGAGCGCGGCCAATTCGCTCAGCGCGAGCGCTTCGGATAGGCCCGCAGAGAGATCTCGATCTCGCTCGCGCGGATGCCGACGACCTGCGCTACGGCGCTTGCCGGCGCCACGAAGAAAGCGGCGAGCAGCCGCCAGCGCCGCGATCGAGGCGCCGGCCGGCGAAACACGGCAACGAGCCTGCCGGGCCGCGCCGCGCGCGGTGCGGTGTCGGCGCCGCCGCCGCGCACGAGCGTGCACGCACGAGGAGCGGACATCCGCTTCGGGCGGCGTAGGACGGATGCGCGGCAGGTGCGTTCGACACGGTCTTGTTTCCGGATGCCAAACGAGACAGGAGGTCGCTCATGGGCTCGCCGGCCATCCGTCGGGCGCCGTTCAACCTGACGCGCCACGCATCGCGCAATAATGAAGCAATAGCCGTGCCCGTCGACATTTCGCTTCGGAGCGGCTTTCACGCACCGGATATCGTGCGCGGCACTGTGCTCGGAGCCGCTGTCGTGCGACAGCTGCCGTCGATTTGCGCTGCTCGTGACGCGCTTCCGGCGAGCGCACCGATCCGAAACGGTTCACTCGGCGGATGCGCTCCTGCTCGATCGGGAATGCAAAAGGGCGCCCGAAGGCGCCCTTGCTTGCCGGGATGCGGGCGGCGGCTACGCCATCGCCTTGATTGCGTGGGCGAGGCGGGACTTCGTCCGCGACGCGAGATTCTTGTGGACGATCTTCTTGTCCGCGATGCGATCGATCACCGCTTGCGACGCCTTGAGCGTGCAGCTGCGCGGCGGCCTTGTCGCCGGCCGAGATCGCCTTCCTCACCTGTTTCACTGCTGTGCGCAACGACGAGCGCAGGCTCGCGTTGTGCTTGTTGGTCACTATCGCTTGCCGGGCGCGCTTCCGGGCCTGGGCGCTGTTCGCCATGGGTGGATTTCCTTCGAATTCTGGAGGAGCCGAAAAAGACCAAGCATAATAGCATCTTACGACGGCCCGCGCAACGTCGCGCCCGCTGCCGTCGCATCCCCGCCGAATGCCCGCCCACTCACGCACTCGCCTCGCCGATCGCTGCGCCCTCGCGCGCTCGGGCCGGGCACCCGGAAGCCGATGCCGCAGGGGCGCCGCTTGAACCTGCTGCGCGCGCTGTCGACGGTCAGCGGAATGACGCTGCTGTCGCGGATCACCGGTCTCGCGCGCGAGAGCCTGAAGGCCGCGGCGTTCGGCGCCGGGCTGCAGATGGACGCGTTCGAGGCGGCGTTCCGCCTTCCCAACATCCTGCGGCGCCTCTTCGCCGAGGGCGCGTTTTCGCAGGCCTTCGTCCCGATCTTCGCCGAGTATCGCCGACAGCGCGGCCTCGACGAGACGCGGGCGCTCGTCGGGCGCGTCGGCACGCTGCTCGCCGTCGTGCTGCTGTGGCTGTCGATCGCTCGGGGTCCTCGCCGCGCCGTGCGCTCGTCTACGTGCTGGCAGGCGGCTTCGCGCAGACGCCGGGCAAGGTCGAGCTGACCGCGTCGATGATCCGGATCGTGTTTCCGTACATTCTCTTCGTGTCGCTCGTCTCGCTTGCCGGCGGCGTGCTCAACGTCTACCGGCGGTTCGCGATCCCGGCCTTCACGCCGGTGCTGCTCAACCTGTCGATCATCGGCGCCGCGATCTTCCTCGCCCCGTATCGTCGACCCGCCGATCGTGGCGCTTGCCTGGGGCGTGCCGATCGGCGGCGTCCTGCAGCTCGCGCTGCAGCTGCCGCCCGCTCGCGAAGATCGGGATGCTCGCGCTGCCGCGCTTCGATTGGCGCGACGAAGGCGTGCGGCGCGTGCTGGCGGCGATGGGACCGGCGGTGATCGGCGTGTCGGCGGCGCAGATCTCGGCGCTCATCAATACGCAGCTCGCGCGTCCGCACTGGGCGACGGCCGCATCTCGTGGATCACCTACGCCGATCGCCTGATGGAGTTCCCGAGCGCGCTGCTCGGCGTCGCGCTCGGCACCGTGCTCCTCCCGTCGCTCGCGAAATCATCACGCCGACGAGAACCCGGAGCAGTACACCGTCGCTGCTCGATTGGGGCCTGCGCCTCGCGTTCATGCTTGCGCTGCCGGCGGCGGTGGCGCTGTGCGGTGCTCGCCGACTCCGCTCATTGCGACGCTGTATCAGTACGGGCGCTTCACCGTGAACGACGTGCTGCAGACGCGCGCCGCGCTCCTGGGCTACAGCGTCGGACTGCTCGGGCTCATCGTCGTGAAGATCCTGGCCCCGGGCTTCTACGCGCGACAGGTCATGGCGACGCCCGTGAAGATCGCGTTCACGACGGTCCTGGTGTCGCAAACGTTCGCGGTCATCCTGATGTTTCCGATGGGCCACGCGGGTCTGACGCTGTCGACGTCGATCGGCGCGTGCCTCAACGCGGCGCTGCTTGTTCTGGTTCCTGAGGAAGCGCGGCTACTACGTGCCGAGCGCGGGATGGCTCCTGTTCCTCGGGAAGCTCGTCATCGCGTTATTCGTGCTCGCCGGCGTGCTGATCTGGCTCGGGCGGGCCCGCGTCCTTCTGGCTCTCCGCGTCGCTGTGGCCGAAGGTCGGCCGTCTCGCCGGGTCTGCGCAGCGGGCGCCGTCGTGTATTTCGCGTCGCTGTGGCTGCTCGGATTCCGGCTGGCCGATTTCAACCGCCGCGAGATGCGCTCCGAGGCCGAGGCGCCGGGCGACCTCGAGCCATGACGCGCGCGGCCTGATGCCCGCCGCTCGCGGTGTCGCGCACGCCGCGTCAGTGGCTTCCGCCCTTGCGGTACGGGCAGCGCGGTTTCACGCACTCCGCATACAGATAGAGCGCGTGCTCGGTGATCCTGAAGCCGCGCTCGCGCGCGACCGCGGTCTGCCGCTTTTCGATCCCCGCATCGTAGAACTCCTCGACGCGGCCGCACTGCAGGCAGACGAGATGGTCGTGATGGTGGCCCTCGTTCAGCTCGAACACCGCCTTGCCGGACTCGAAATGGTGGCGAATCAGAAGACCCGCCTGCTCGAACTGCGTCAGCACGCGGTAAACCGTGGCGAGGCCGATGTCGAGGCCTTCGTCGAGGAGCTTGCCGGTAGACGTCTTCCGCGGTGAGGTGCCGCACCTTCGACGTCTCGAACAGGTTGATGATCTTGAGCCTCGGCACGGTGGCCTTGAGGCCGGCGTTCTTGAGGTCGTTGGGCGAGGACACGGCCGTGGTCTCCGAGTTCGGCGTAACGCGATGGCGGCAGACGGATGGACGAGGGATCCGCAGGGAGTCTCGGGCCGGCGCAGCGATGGCTATAATAGCGAGTCATCCACCAAATTCACAGGCACGTGCTCGTTGAACTCGCCTTTGCGCCTCCTGCTGCCGCGCCTGACCCGTGCCGGCGCGTCGTTCTCGCGGCCCTCGTCGCGCGGGATGCGCGACGGTCGACACCTACATGCCGACGCTGCGCTCGTTCGGCGTCTACAAGCTCGACATCAACCAGGGTAACTACCTGTCGCAGGACATGGTCGACAAGCTGCAGGGTCGGCGCAGACGAAGCCGCAGGTCCGGCAACTGCCTCGGCACGCCGCTGCTGGTGAGCCCGTTCCGCGACAACCGCTGGGACTACGTCTACGAGTTCACGCAGCAGGGCCAGGTCGTCGCGCATCGGACATTCACCGCGTATTTCGTCGACGACAAGCTCGCGCGCTGGGAGGGCGACGAAATGCCGGCGTCGATGGCCGACCTCAACCGCGAAGCCCTCGCGCGCACGTCGAGCGAAGACCGCTGGGGCGAACCGCGCTCGTGGTGGGATTCCGATCCTCGACGTTTTCCGTAAGTGACGATGGTCCGGATCGCCGTTCGCCGGTGCCGGCGGGCGGATGGGCCAGGCGCTGATCGAGGCGACGCTTTCCGATCGGGAGCTCGCGCTTGCCGCGGCGTTCGACGTCGCCGGCAGCCCGGTCGCGGGCCGCGACGCGGGCGAGCGCTCCGGCCGCGCGACCGGCGTGATCGTCGGCACTGACGCCGACGCGGCGGCGGCAGCGGCGGACGTGCTGATCGACTTCACGCGCCCCGAAGGAACGCTCGCGCATCTCGCCGCGTGCGTCGCGCCATGGCACCGGCGCGGTGGTCGGCACGACGGGCTTCTCGGAAGCGCAGAAGACCGAGCTCGCGGGCTGCGCGCGCACGGTACCGGTGGTATTCGCGCCGAACATGAGCGTGGGCGTCAACGTCCTGCTGGCGCTCGTCGAGAGCGCGGCGCGCCGACTCGGCGCCGACTACGACATCGAAATCGTCGAGATGCATCACCGGCACAAGGTCGACGCACCGTCCGGCACGGCGCTCGGTCTCGGCGAAGCGGCGGCGCGGGGCGCGGGACCGCGCTGGCGGAGCGCGCCGTCTACGCGCGCGAAGGCGTGACCGGCGAGCGCAAGCGCGGCGCGATCGGCTTCGCAAGCCTGCGCGGCGGCGACGTCGTCGGCGAGCACACGGTGATCTTCGCGGGCGCGGGCGAGCGGATCGAGCTCTCGCACAAGGCGGCGTCGCGGCAGAACTTCGCGGCGGGCGCGCTGCGCGCCGCGCATTTCGTCGCTGCGCACGCGTGCGCACGGCCGGGCCGGTCTGTTCGACATGCGGGACGTCCTGGGCCTGCAGGTAGACGGCGATGGCGCTGCCGCCATCGCATCCGTTCGATCTCGCCGGCACCCGCGCGCTCGTCACCGGCGGCGGGTCCGGGCTCGGCTTCAGCGATCGCGCGACGGCTCGGCGCGCGCCGGCGCGCGGGTCGTGCTGAACGGGCGCAACCGCGACAAGCTCGCCGCTGCCGCCGGCATCGCTCGCGCACCGAGGGATCGACGCCGCGTCCCGCGCCGTTCGACGTCACCGATGCCGCCGCGGTCGCCGACGGGCGTCGCGCGAAGTCGAGCGCGCGCTGGGCCCGATCGACATCCTCGTCAACAACGCGGCGATGAATCAGCGGAAGCCGCTCGAGGACTTCGCGCCCGAAGAATGGCGCGCGCTGATGGCGGCGAATCTCGACGGTCCGTTCCTCGTGACGCGCGCGCTGCTGCCGGCGATGAAGGCGCGGCGCCGCGGCAAGATCATCAACATCTGCTCGCTCGCCTCCGACATCGGGCGGCCGCAACATCGTCCCCTACGCGGTGAGCAAGGGCGCGGTGCAGGATGCTGACGCGCGCGCTCGCCGTGGAGCTTCGCGCCGCACGACATCCAGGTCAACGGAATCGCGCCGGGATTCTTCAAGACCGAGATGAACGCGCCGCTCGTCGCCGATCCGAGTTCTCGGCGTGGGTCGCGCGCCGCACGCCGGCCGGACGCTGGGGCGAGCCGGCCGAGATCGCGGGCGCCGCGGTGTTCCTCGCGTCTCGCGGCCGCCGATTACGTCACGGGCCACGTGCTCTACGTCGACGGAGGCTTTTCGGCGTCGTACTGAGCGGGTCGGCGGCCGGTCGCCGCGGTTGTACCGGCAGCGCGTCCGCCGGTATAATTGCGAGCCTCAAAGCGGGAACGGCTGCGGGTGTCGCCGGCGTTCCCGCTTCGCACGTCCGGACTCCCGCGAACGCCACGCGGTGCTCCGCGCGAGGCCCAGCGCGATTCCGCCATGCCCGATTCGACTGCCGCCGCCCCTGCCCGCCCGTCGCTGCTTCCCGGCGACAACGCCCGCCGTGCTGGCGCTCGCCGACGGCAGCGTCTTCGCGGCCGCGCGATCGGCGCCGCGGGCCACTGCCGTCGGCGAAGTCGTGTTCAACACGGCGATGACCGGCTACCAGGAGATCCTGACCGACCCGTCCTACGCCGGCCAGATCGTCACGCTCACGTATCCGCACGTCGGCAACGTCGGCGTGAACCCGGAGGACGTCGAATCGCGGCAGCCGTTCGCGGCGGGGCTCGTGATCCGCGATCTGCCGCGCGTTCGCGTCGAACTTCCGCGCGACCGGCGACCTGGGCGCCTATCTCGTCGGCGAACGGCATCGTCGCGCATCGCCGACGTCGACACGCGCCGCCTCACGCGAATGCTGCGCGAGCGGGGCGCGCAGAACGGCTGCATCGTCGCGCGCGCCGCCGACGAGCGACATCGACGTCGACGACGCCGTCGCGCGGGCGAAGGCCGCGCCGTCGATGGCGGGCCTCGATCTCGCCAAGGTCGTGAGCTGCGCCGCGCCGTACGAGTGGACGGCGAGCACGTGGGCGCTCGGCGCGGGCTACCGGCGCGGCAGGCGCCGCGCTTCCACGTCGTCGCCTACGACTTCGGCGTCAAGCACAACATCCTGCGCCGTGCTCGCCGAGCGCCGGTGCCGGATGACGGTCGTGCCCGCGCAGACGCCGGCGGAGACGGTGCTGCGCGCTGTCAGCCCGGACGGCGTTTTCCTGTCGAACGGCCCCGGCGACCCCGAGCCTTGCGACTACGCGATCGCGCGCGATCCGCGACGATCGTCGACGCGGGCATGCCGACGTTCGGCATCTGCCTCGGCCATCAGCTGCTCGGGCCTCGCGTCGGGCGCGCGAACGATGAAGATGAAGTTCGGCCATCACGGCGCGAACCATCCGGTGCAGGATCGCGACACCGGACAGGTGCTGATCACGAGCCAGAACCACGGCTTCGCGGTCGACGCCGCGACGCTGCCCGCGACCGCGCGCGTCACGCACGTGTCGCTCTTCGACGGCAGCCTGCAGGGGCATCGCGCGCACCGACCGGCCGGCGTTCAGCTTCCAGGGCCATCCTGAAGCGAGCCCCGGCCCGCACGACATCGGCGTATCTGTTCGACCGCTTCGTGAAGCTGATGGAACGAGAAGATGAACGACCCCACGCTCGTACGTTCGCTGCCCCCGAGGGCGCACAGTGCCTTCGCGGCCGGCGCACTGACATGCCGAAGCGCACCGACATCGAGTCGATCCTGATCATCGGCGCCGGCCCGATCATCATCGGGCAGGCGTGCGAGTTCGACTATTCGGGCGCGCAGGCGTGCAAGGCGCTGCGCGAGGAAGGCTACCGCGATCATCCTGGTCAACTCGAATCCGGCGACGATCATGACCGACCCGGAGATGGCCGACGTCACCTACATCGAGCCGATCACGCTGGCCGATGATCGCGAAGATCATCGAGCGCGAGCGGCCCGACGCGCTGCTGCCGACGATGGGCGGGCAGACGGCGCTCAACTGCGCGCTCGACCTCGCGCGCGAAGGCGTGCTCACCAAGTTCGACGTCGAGCTGATCGGCGCGTCGAAGAAGGCGATCGACAAGGCCGAGGACCGCGAGAAGTTCAAGGCGGCGATGACGCGCATCGGGCTCGGCTCGGCGCGCTCCGGCATCGCGCACGACCTCGAGCAGGCGCTCGAAGTGCAGGCGGACATCGGCTTTCCCGGCGGTGATCCGGCCGTCGTTCACGCTGGGCGGCACCGGCGGCGGCATCGCCTACAACAAGGACGAGTTCGTCGAGATGTGCAAGCGCGGCCTCGACGCTCTCGCCGACGCACGAGCTGCTGATCGAGGAGTCGCTGCTCGGCTGGAAAGAGTTCGAGATGGAGGTCGTGCGCGACCGCAAGGACAACTGCATCATCGTCTGCTCGATCGAGAACCTCGACCCGATGGGCGTGCACACCGGCGACTCGATCACCGTCGCGCCGGCGCAGACGCTGACCGACAAGGAATACCAGATCATGCGCGACGCGTCGATCGCGGTGCTGCGCGAGGTCGGCGTCGACACCGGCGGCTCGAACGTGCAGTTCGCGATCAATCCCGACGACGGCCGGATGATCGTCATCGAGATGAATCCGCGCGTGTCGCGCAGCTCGGCGCTCGCGTCGAAGGCGACCGGCTTTCCGATCGCGAAGATCGCGGCGAAGCTCGCGGTCGGCTACACGCTCGACGAGCTGCAGAACGACATCACCGGCGGCGCAGACGCCGGCGTCGTTCGAGCCGACGATCGACTACGTCGTCACCAAGGTGCCGCGCTTCGCGTTCGAGAAGTTCAAGCAGGCCGACGACCGGCTGACGACGCAGATGAAGTCGGTCGGCGAGGTGATGGCGATCGGCCGCACGTTCCAGGAGTCGCTGCAGAAGGCGCTGCGCGGGCTCGAGACGCGGCGTCGACGGCTTCAACCTCAAGACCGTCGATCCCGGACAAGATCGGCGACGAGCTCGCGTATCCGCGCGCCGAGCGGCTGTGGTACGTCGCCGACGCGTTCGGCGTCGGGATGTCGCTCGAGGAGATCCATCGGCACACGAAGATCGATCCGCTGGTTCCTGGCGCAGATCAAGGAGATCGTCGACACCGAGCTCGCGCTCGAGCAGCGCACGCTCGCCGAGCTCGACGCAGGACGAGCTGCGCGGCGCTGAAGCGCGATGGGCTTCGCCGACCGCCGGCTCGCGCATCTGCTCAAGGTCGACGGAGGCCGACGTCCGCGCGCGGCGGCACGAGCTCGGCATGCGGCCGGTCTACAAGCGCGTCGACACGTGCGCCGCGGAGTTCGCGACGCAGACCGCGTACCTGTACTCGACGTACGAGGAGGAATGCGAGGCCGCGCCGACCGACCGGAAGAAGGTGATCGTGCTGGGCGGCGGTCCGAACCGGATCGGGCAGGGGATCGAGTTCGACTACTGCTGCGTGCACGCGGCGATGGCGCTGCGCGAGGACGGCTACGAGACGATCATGGTCAACTGCAATCCGGAGACGGTGTCGACCGACTACGACACGTCGGACCGGCTGTACTTCGAGCCGCTGACGCTCGAGGACGTGCTCGAGATCGTCCACGTCGAGAAGCCGTTCGGCGTCATCGTCCAGTACGGCGGCCAGACGCCGCTCAAGCTCGCGCGCGACCTCGAGAAGAACGGCGTGCCGATCATCGGCACGTCGCCCGACATGATCGACATGGCCGAGGACCGCGAGCGCTTCCAGCAGATGCTGCACCGGCTCGAGCTCTGCGCAGCCGCCGAACCGCACGGCGCGCACCGAGGCCGCGGCGATCAAGGCGCCGCGGACGAGATCGGCTATCCGCTGGTCGTGCGCCCGTCGTACGTGCTGGGCGGCCGCGCGATGGAGATCGTCCACGAGCCGCGCGACCTCGAGCGCTACATGCGCGAGGCGGTCAAGGTCGTCGAACGATTCGCCGGTGCTGCTCGACCGCTTCCTGAACGACGCGATCGAGGTCGACGTCGACGCGCTGTGCGACGGCACGCGACGTCGTGATCGGCGGCATCATGGAGCACATCGAGCAGGCGGGCGTGCACTCGGGCGATTCGGCGTGCTCGCTGCCGCCGTTCTCGCTGTCGCGCCGAACTGCAGGACGAGCTGCGCCGGCAGACGGTCGCGATGGCGCACGGCCTGACCGTCGTCGGGCCTGATGAACGTGCAGTTCGCGATCCAGCAGACGGAACGGTCGTCTACGTGCTCGAGGTCAATCCGCGCGCGTCGCGCACGGTGCCCTACGTGTCGAAGGCGACCGGCCGGCCGCTCGCCAAGATCGCGGCGCGCTGCATGGTCGGGCAGATCGCTGCAGGCGCAGGGCATCGCCGGCGAGATCGTCCCGCCGTACTTCTCGGTCAAGGAAGCGGTCGTTTCCGTTCATCAAGTTCCCGCGGCGTCGACACGATCCTCGGTCCGGAGATGAAGTCGACCGGCGAGGTGATGGGCGTGGGCGAGACGTTCGCCGAGGCGTTCGTCAAATCGCAGCTCGCCGCGGGCGTGAAGCTTCCGGAGACGGGCAAGGTGTTCATCAGCGTCAAGGACGCCGACAAGCCGCGGGCGATCGAGCTCGCGAAGATGCTGGTCGGGCTCGGCTTCTCGCTGGTCGCCACCGCGCGGCACGGCGGCGGCGCTGACGGCGGCCGGCGTGCCGGTGACCGCCGGTCAACAAGGTGCACGAAGGCCGCCCGCACATCGTCGACATGATGAAGAACGACGAGATCGCGCTCGTCGTCAACACGGTGCAGGAGAAGCGCGCGGCGATCCAGGACAGCTATCAGATCCGGCGCGAGGCGCTCACCGACCAGATCCCGACCTATACGACGCTCGCCGGCGCGCGCGCGCGGCGCTCGGGCTGCCGGGGATGCGCGAGCTCGTGCCGTACGCGATCCAGGCGCTGCACGAGCGCCTGCGACATAGTCACGGACATCCGCGACGCAGATCTGGCTGCGATGCACATGAGCAAAAGTCCCGATGACCGTCGAGGGCGCGAAGCGCCTCAAGGCCGAGCTGCACCGGCTGAAGACCGTCGACCGGCCCGCGGTGATCGCGGCGATCGCCGAAGCGCGCTCGCACGGCGACCTCGCCGGAGAACGCCGACTACGACGCGGCGAAGGAGCGGCAGGGCTTCATCGAGGGCCGGATCGCCGAGGTCGAGCGCCAAGCTCGCGCAGCGCGCAGGTGATCAATCCGGCCGAGATCGACGCCGACGGGCGCGTCGTGTTCGGCGCGACGGTCGAGCTCGCCGACGTCGAAACCGGCGATCACGTGACCTATCAGATCGTCGGCGACGACGAGGCCGACATCAAGCACGGCAAGATCTCGGTGAGCTCGCCGATCGCGCGGGCGCTGATCGGCAAGACTCGCCAGGGCGACACCGCGGAAGTGCACGCGCCCGGCGGCGTTCGCGAGTACGAAGTCCTGGCCGTGCGCTACGCCTGACGCGCAGTCGCAAATTCTGTACGCGAGGCTCCAGCGCGCGCGCGGCATCGCGCGGTCGATGCCGCGGCGGGTTTGCTTGTGCTTAGCTCTTGGCCGCGACTGGTTCCGGCGTCGGGCGCACGGCCGCCACAGCGTCAGCGTCTTGCCGAGATGCTGAACCGGCGCCGCGTCGAGATCGGCGCAGACTTCGCGCGAGCAGTCGCTCGCGCTCGTTCGCGATCGTCGCCGAACACGCGGACCTTGATGAGCTCGTGCGCGAGCAGGTTGACGTCGATTTCGTGCAGCACCGGCAGGCGTGAGCCCGTGCTCGGCCGATGCTGACGACGGGCTGCAGGTGGTGCGCCTTTGCGCGGAGCGCGCGGCCGCCGGCCGATGTTAGAGTTCGCATCGACGGATTCTACAGCGGCGCTCGATCGCGCCCGCTGCGCCCGCGACGACCTGCCGGCATGGCCGCCAAGGCACCGAAGAAGAACAAGTTCGTCAAGGCGTGGATGACCGGAGCACGTCAACGACCCGTGGGTCAAGGAAGCCACGCGCCTGGGCTACCGCTCGCGCGCCGCGTTCAAGCTGATCGAGCTCGCCGAGCGCGACCATCTGTTCAGGCCGGGGATGCGCGTCGTCGACCTGGGCGCCGCGCCCGGGAGCTGGACGCAGGTGCTGCGCGAGCGTCTCGGCGCCGAAGCCACGATCGTCGCCATCGACCTGCTGCCGATGGCACCCGGTCTCCGGGGCGACCCTCGTGCAGGCGGACTTTCGCGAGGACGCCGGGCTCGCGGCGCTCGAAAAGGCGCTCGGCGACGGCAAAGTCGACCTTGTCGTTTCCGACCTGTCCCCCAATCTATCCGGGCGTGGAGGCCGCCGATCAGGCCCGTGCCGTGCACCTTGGTGAGCTTGCGCTCGAATTTGCCAAGGCGCTGGCTGCAACCCGGAGGCGATCTCGTCGTCAAAGCGTTCCAGGGCGAAGGATTCGTCGAGCTCCGGCGTGCGTTGGAAGCGCATTTCGCGAAGGTTTACGTAAGGAAGCCCAAGGCGTCGCGGGACCGGAGCCGCGAGGTCTACCTGGTCGGCAAGGGTCTCAAAAGCTGAGTGAGTAGCGGTATTTCGCACGAATGTCGTCAAATCGAGACATCCCGCTGGCACGAAACTGGCTGCGCTCCCACTGAACGGATAGAATCGAACCGTTGGCGCATCCAGGTAGCTGCCGTCGCAGCGTATCGGGAACGAGGGCGGCGGCCCGCGGACGAATGCGTCACGAGGAGCGACATTGAACAATCTGCTCAAGAATATCGGCATCTGGCTCGTGATCGGCCTCGTCGTGCTGACCGTGGTCAAGCAGTTCGACGCGCGCCAGGGCCGCAAGGACGCGGTCCCGTATTCCGAGTTCATGGACCGGGCGAAGGCCGGGCAGCGTCGAGTCGGCGACCGTCGAGGGCCGCACGATCAAGTGGATGTCGGCCGACAAGAAGCGGTTCGTCACCTACAGCCCCGGCGACATCTGGATGGTCGGCGACCTCGTCAAGTACGGCGTCAAGGTCGAGGCCAAGCCCGAGGAGGAGCAGTAGCTTCCTCGCGCAGATCTTCATCTCGTGGTTCCCGATGCTGCTCCTGATCGGCGTGTGGATCTTCTTCATGCGCCAGATGCAGGGCGGCGGCCGCGGCGGCGCGTTCTCGCTTCGGCAAGAGCAAGGCGAAGCATGCTCGACGAGTCGAACAACACGGTGACCTTCGCCGACGTCGCCGGCTGCGACGAAGCGAAGGAGGAAGTCGCCGAGCTCGGTCGAGTTCCTGCGCGACCCGTCCAAGTTCCAGAAGCTGGGCGGCCGCATCCCGCGCGGCGTGCTGATGGTCGGCAGCCCCGGCACCGGCAAGACGCTGCTCGCGAAGGCGATCGCCGGCGAGGCGAAGGTGCCGTTCTTCTCGATCTCGGGCTCCGACTTCGTCGAGATGTTCGTCGGCGTCGGCGCGGCGCGCGTGCGCGACATGTTCGAGCAGGCGAAGAAGAACGCGCCGTGCATCGTGTTCATCGACGAAATCGACGCGGTCGGCCGCCAGCGCGGCGCGGGCCTGGGCGGCGGCAACGACGAGCGCGAGCAGACGCTGAACCAGCTGCTGGTCGAGATGGACGGCTTCGAGGGCAACGCGGGCGTCATCGTCATCGCCGCGACCAACCGGCCCGACGTGCTCGACCCGGCGCTGATGCGGCCGGGCCGCTTCGACCGCCAGGTGGTCGTGCCGCTGCCGGACATCCGCGGCCGCGAGCAGATCCTGCTCGTGCACATGCGCAAGGTGCCGATGGCGACCGACGTGAAGGCCGAGATCATCGCGCGCGGCACGCCCGGCTTCTCCGGCGCCGACCTCGCCAACCTCGTCAACGAGGCGGCGCTCTTCGCCGCGCGCAAGAACAAGCGTCTCGTCGACATGGACGACTTCGAGATGGCGAAGGACAAGATCGTCATGGGCGCCGAGCGGCGCTCGATCGTCATGCCCGAGGAGGAGCGGCGCAACACCGCGTACCACGAGTCGGGGCACGCGATCGTCGCGCAGCTCCTGCCGAAGACCGATCCGGTGCACAAGGTCACGATCATTCCGCGCGGCCGCGCGCTGGGCGTCACGATGCAGCTGCCCGAGCAGGACCGCTACAGCATGGACCGCGAGCACATGCTGAACGTGATCGCGGTGCTCTTCGGCGGGCGCATCGCCGAAGAGCTCTTCATGAACCAGATGACCACCGGCGCGTCGAACGACTTCGAGCGCGCGACCGCACATCGCGCGCGACATGGTCACGCGCTACGGCATGTCGGACGCTGCTGGGCCCGATGGTCTACGGCGAGAACGAGGGCGAGGTCTTCCTCGGCCGCTCGATCACGCGCACACGTCAACATGTCCGAAGAGACGATGCGCAAGGTCGACGGCGAGATCCGCAAGATCATCGACCAGCAGTACGCGCGTCGCGCGCAAGCTGATCGAGGACAATCGCGACAAGGTCGAGGCGATGGCCGCGGCGCTGCTCGAGCTCGAGACGATCGACACGCGACCAGATCGACGACATCATGGCCGGCCAGCCGCCGCGACCGCCGAAGCCGACGCAGATCGGCGGCAGCAGTCCGCGCCGCGGCTCCGCCGGCGCGCGCCGGACGCGGCGCCGTCGCGCGAATCCGGCCTGAGCCCGGCGCCAGGTCGACGCGCGGCGTCCGAGCAAGCGGCTGACGGAGCGCGTCGCGGCTCGCGCCACGCGTCCGCGCGGCTTCGATGTCGCTCTGACACCTGCTACGCGTGACCCGACTCTTCCGCTGCGGCCGCTACACGTTCGACCTCGCGCGCCCGCTGGTGATGGGCATTCTCAACGTCACGCCCGATTCGTTCTCCGACGGCGGCCGATATCTCGATCCGCGCGCGCGCGCTCGCGCACGCGCGGCGGATGGCGCGACGACGGCGCCGATCTGATCGACATCGGCGGCGAATCGTCGCGGCCGGGCGCAGCGCCGTGCGCCGAAGGCGGCGAGCTCGCGCGCGTGATTCCGCTCGTCGCGGCGCTCGCGGGCGAAGGCATCGCCGTCGCGGTCGACACGCGCAAGCCCGCGGTGATGCGCGCGGCGATCGCAGCGGGCGCGTCGATGATCAACGACATCGGCGCGTTGACGGCGCCGGGCGCGATCGAGGCCTGCGCTGCGGCAACGACGCCGGCGTCTGCCTGATGCACATGCAGGGCGACCCGGCGACGATGCAGGACGCGCCCGTCTACTGACGACGTCGTGACCGAGGTCCGCGATTTCCTGGTCGCGCGCGCCGCAGCCTGCGAGGCCGCCGGCATCGCCGCGCGAGCGCATCGTCGATCGATCCGGGCTTTGGCTTCGGCAAGACGCTGGCGCATAATCTCGCTCTGCTGCGGCGCGATCGGACGTTCGCCGCGACCGGTTATCCGGTGCTCGCGGGACTTGTCGCGCAAGGCGTCGCTCGGCGAGATCACCGGGCGGCGGCGTCGACGAGCGGCTGCCGGCGAGCCTCGCGGCGGCGCTTGCGGCGGTGGCGCGTGGCGCGTCGATCGTCCGCGTGCACGACGTGCGCGAAACGGTCGATGCGCTGAAGGTCTGGAACGCGATCGAGCAGGCTCGTGACGATCGAGCGCGACGCGACAACGATGAATGAGAACGCGCGATGACGCGACAGTATTTCGGCACCGACGGCGTTCGCGGCCGTGTCGGCGAAGCGCCGATCACGCCGGAGCTCGTGCTGAAGCTCGGCTGGGCGGCCGGCCTCGTGCTCGCGGCCGACTCGTCGCGCGACGGCGTGCGCCCGGCGGTGCTGATCGGCAAGGACACGCGGATCTCCGGGCTACCTGCTCGAAGCGGCGCTCGAAGCCGGGCCTGTCCGCGGCGGGCGTCGACGTCTATCTGTCGGGTCCGCTGCCCACGCCCGCGGTCGCGTACCTGACGCGCGCGCTGCGCCTGTCCGCCGGCATCGTGATCAGCGCGTCGCACAATCCGTTCGACGACAACGGGATCAAGTTCTTCTCGGCGGCGGGCGCGAAGCTTCCCGACGGCATCGAGCAGTCGATCGAGAGCGTGATGGCGCGCCGCTCGCGTGCGTGCCGTCCGCGCGAGCTCGGCAAGGCGCGCCGCGATCGACGACGCCGGCGGGCGCTACATCGAGTTCTGCAAGAGCGACGTTCCCGAACGAGCTCGACCTCAAGGGCTGGCGCATCGTCGTCGACTGCGCGCACGGCGCCGCGCTATCACGTCGCGCCGCCGGTGTTCCACGAGCTCGGCGCCGACGTCGATCGCGATCGGCGCCGAGCCCAACGGCATCAACATCAACGACGGCGTCGGCGCGACGCACCCGAAGCACCTGAAGGCGGCCGTCGTCGAGCACAAGGCCGACATCGGCATCGCGCTCGACGGCGACGGCGATCGGCTGCTGATGGTCGACCGCGACGGCCGCGCGTACGACGGCGACCAGCTGCTCTACGTGATCGCGATGGATTACCGGCGTCGCAACGCGCTCGGCAGGCGGCGTCGTCGGGCACGCTGATGAGCGAACCTCGGGCTCGAGCAGGCGCTGGCGCGCGCGGGCATCGCGCTCGAGCGCGCGCCGGTCGGCGATCGCTACGTGCTGGAGAGGCTCGAGGAGAAGGGCTGGCTGCTCGGCGGCGAGAATTCCGGCCACGTCCTCTGCCTCGACAAGCACACGACCGGCGACGCGATCATCGCCGCGCTCGCGGTGCTGCGCGCGCTCGTCGAGCAGCGCACGACGCTCGCGCAGCGCCGCCGCCGGCATCACGCTCTTTCCGCAGCGGCTCATCAACGTGCGCGTGCCGAAGGGCTACGACTGGAAGGCGAACGACGGCGATTCGCGCCGCGCAGGCCGGGACGGTCGCCGGCGCTCGGCGACGCGCGGCCGCGTCCTGCTGCGCCCGTCGGGCACCGAGCCGGTGCTGCGCGTGATGGTCGAGGCGCGCGAGGCGGACGATGCGCCGACAAGCATGCGCAGGTGCTGGCGGATGCTGATCGCGGCCGCCGCCGGCGGCTGATGGTTGCCGTCGTCGCATTCGGCGCCGGACGCGCAGGCGCGCCGCAGGCCGTCGCGGCGTGGCTCGACACGCTGCGCGGCGCCTATCCGCAAGAGGATCTCGACGCGTTCGCGGCGGCGCTCGACTACGCGCGCGAGCGCTGCGGCGACCGCGCGCGGCCGCGACGGCGAGCCGCTGATCGATGCGCGCGCTCGGCGACGGCGACGATCCTCGCCGGCTGAAGCTCGACGCCGGGACGGTGCGCGCGGCGCTGCTGGTCGGACTTCCCGGCGCGAACGCGTTCGACGCGGACGAGGTCGCCGCGCGCGTTCGGCGCCGACGTCGCCGACGCTCGTCGCAGGCGTGGCGCGGATGGACGAGATCCGCGCGATGCCGCCGCAGCGGCGACGCCGACGAGCGCGCGGCGCAGGCCGAGCGCCTGCGCAAGATGCTGCTCGCGATGGTCGAGGACATCCGCGTCGTGCTGATCAAGCTCGCCGAGCGCACGCGCGGCGCTGCGCTACCTGATGGCGGGCGGACGCGCGATGATCGAGCCGCGCAGCAGCGCCGCGCGCGAGGTGCTCGATCTCTTCGCGCCGCTCGCCAACCGGCTCGGCGTCTGGCAGCTCAAGTGGGAGCTCGAGGACCTGCGCCTGCGCGCGCTCGAGCCCGAGACGTACAAGGCGATCGCGAAGCTGCTCGACGAGCGCCGGCTCGACCGCGCAGCGCTACATCGAGGACGTCGTCGCGCCGCTGCAGCGCGAGCTCGCCGCGGCCGGGCATCCGGGCCGACGTCACCGGGCCGCCCGAAGCACATCTACAGCATCTGGAACAAGATGCGCCGCAAGCAGTCGGGCATCGACGCGCTCTACGACATCCGCGCGGTGCGCATCCTCGTCGACGACGTCAAGGACTGCTACACGGCGCTCGGCATCGTCCATCACCTGTGGACGCCGCTGCCGCGCGAGTTCGACGACTACATCGCGAAGCCGAAGGCCAACAACTACCGGTCGCTGCACACCGCGGTGATCGGCCCCGAGGACAAGCCGCTCGAGGTGCAGATCCGCACGTTCGAGATGCATCAGCACTCCGAGTACGGCGTCGCCGCGCACTGGCGCTACAAGGAGGCCGCGCACAAGGGCATGCGCCGCGATCCCGCGTTCGAGGACCGGATCGCGTGGCTGCGGCAGGTGCTCGACTGGAAGGACGCGGTCGCCGACGAGTCGGAGTGGCTCGCCGCGTTCAAGAGCAGCCTCTTCACCGACACGATCTACGTGCTGACGCCGCAGGGAAAGGTCGTCGACCTGCCGCGCGGCGCGACGCCGGTCGATTTCGCGTACGCGGTGCACACGAGCCTCGGCCACCGCTGCCGCGGCGCGCGCGTCGACGGCGCGATGGTGCCGCTCAATCACGCGCTCGAAGAACGGCCAGCGCGTCGAGATCGTCGCGGCGAAGCAGGGCGGCCCGTCGCGCGACTGGCTGAATCCCGAGCTCGGCTACGTGCACGAGCCACCGCGCGCGCGACCAAGGTGCGCCAGTGGTTCAAGGCGCAGCAGCACGAGGAGACGCTCGCGCACGGGCGCGCGATCGTCGAGCGCGAGCTCGCGCGCGCCGGCGCGACGGCGGTGAACCTCGACGCGGTCGCGGCCAAGGCCGGGCTTCGCGCAAGGCCGGACGAGCTCTTCGCCGCCGTCGGCGCGCGACGAGCTCAACACTGCGGCAGATCCAGGCGGCGATCAAGGCGCGTTGCTGCAGCCGGCAGCGCTCCGCGAACGCGGCGGCCGAAGCCGGAGGTCGTCGCGCAGCAGAGCAAGGCCGGCGGGCGCCGGCAGCGGCATCCTCGTCGTCGGCGTCGACCGGCTGATGACGAGTCTCGCGCGCTGCTGCAAGCCCGCGCCGCCCGATCCGCATCGTCGGCTTCGTCACGCGCGGCAAAGGCGTCACCATCCATCGCGCAGAGCTGCAGCAACGTCGCGCGCATCACGCGCGCGCGAGCCCGGAGCGCCTGATCGCCGCCGATTGGGGCGCGCCGCGCGACGAGGTGTTTCCCGGTCGACGTCGTGCTCGAAGCGATGGACCGCCAGGGACTGCTGCGCGACATCACCGAAATCTTCTCGCGCGAGCGGATCAACGTCACCGCGGTCGAACACGCTGACGCGCAACAGTGCGACGCGGATGGCGTTCACGCTCGAGGTGAAGAGCCTCGACGCGCTCTGGCGCGCGCTCGCGCTCGTGCGCGACGTGCGCGGCGTCTGTCGGCAGGACGGCGTGTAGCGCTCGAGGTCGGAGCGTAGATGGCGGGCGGCGTCAGCGCAGCGAAGGGTGGCGATATTCCGCGCCGCACCGCATGCGAGGATCACCGGAATCACGCCCGGCCTTGAACCGAAACAGCGCCAGCCGCCGCGACGAGGCCGATTGCCGAGCGAGCAGCGGATCGAGTCCGCCGACCAGTGAGCGCGCCGCGCCGTCCATCCGTCGCGGCCAGAACACGTGCCACGCGAAGAACACCGCGAGGTTCACGATCACGCCGACGACCGCCGCGGTGATCCCGGTCAGCGGCGCGGTGAATCTGCAGCTGGCCGTGCGTCGATCTCGACCAGCGGCCCGCCGGCGAGGATGAACAGGAAGCGACGGCAGGAACGTGAAGAACGTCGCGACGCACGCGCCGGCGACGCCGGCGAGCGAACAGCGCGTCGGGCCGAACAGCTGCCTTGCGTCCAGCCGCCGACGAAGCCGACGAACGCGACGACCATGATCAGCGGCCCGGGCGTCGTCTCGCCGAGCGCCAGGCCGTCGATCATCTGCGCCGGCGTGAGCCAGCCGTAGGTCTCGACCGCGCCCTGATACGACGTAGGGCAGCACCGCGTACGCGCCGCCGAACGTCAGCAGCGCGGCCTTGGTGAAGAACCAGCCCATCTGCGGCAGCGGCGCCGTCAGCGCCGTACGCGACGACGAGCGCCGACCAGCGCGACCGCCCACAGCGACGCGAACGCGCCGACGACCGCGCGCGAGCCGCGACCAGCGGAAGCAGCGCGTGCGGCGGCGTCGGCGTGTCGTCGTCGATCACGCGCGGGCAGATGCGCGTCGCCGCCGCTGCCGTGCGCCGCCGCCGACCGCGAACTCGCTTCGGCGCGATGCGGCCGCCGATGCAGCCGATCGAGCCGCTGCGGCGAGCACGATCGCCGGAAACGGCGCCGAGAACGCGAAGATCGCGACGAACGCCGCGGCGGCGATCGCCCACAGCAGCGGCTGCTTGAGCGCGCGCGAGCCGATCCGCCACGCCGCGTGCAGCACGATCGCGACCACCGCGGGCTTGATGCCGTAGAGCACGCCCGCGACCGCCGGCACGTGGCCGTACGCCATGTAGAGCCACGACAGCGCGATCAGGATGACGAGCGACGGCAGCACGAACAGCGCGCCGGCGACGATGCCGCCCCAGGTCCGGTGCATCAGCCAGCCGATGTAGGTCGCGAGCTGCTGCGCTTCCGGGCCCGGGCAGCACCATGCAGTAGTTGAGCGCGTGCAGGAAGCGGCGCTCGGAGATCCAGCGCTGCTCGTCGACGAGCTCGCGATGCATGATCGCGATCTGCCCGGCCGGGCCCGCCGAAGCTGACGAACCCGAGCTTCAGCCAGTAGCGGAACGCCTCGCCGCGCGTCGGCGCGCGCAGCGGCCGCGTTCGCCGAAGTGCGCGCGCGCCGCCGTCGCGTTCGGCGCTGTCGCGCTCATGCGCGCGTTCGCGGCCGCGCAGCTTCTCCGGATACCAGCCGTGCGTCTCGGCTGCTGCGCTTCGCGGCACCACGCGTAGAGCGAATCGTAGACGAGCATCCCCCACTTCAGCATCGCGTGGTCGTCGGCGAACATCGCGCGACGAGCCCGAGCGACACCGCGAGCAAGCCGGGCGCCTCCGCGCGCGAGCTCCGAGCGCGCCGGTATCGGCGCCGCGGACGATCTTGGCGAGGACGGCGAGCGCCGGATGGTCGAGATCGTGCAGGCGGATGAACGCGTCGAAGCTGCACTCGCGACCCGCGTGCGTGTAGCGGACATCGGGAATGTCGTAGGCGCGTCGCGCCGTTCTCCGCGGCGAATCTCGCGCACCTGCGCGGTCGGCACGTAGAAGAACTCCGCCGCCGGATCGATGAAGCGCCGGACGAGCCACGGGCACGCGATGCGGTCGATCTTCGGCCGCTCGCGCGTCACCCAGCGCGTCGGCGCGACGAACGGGTTCGTCGCGTTGCCGTCGGCGCGCCATCGCTCGAGGCCGCCGGCGAGGTAGCGCGCGTCGAGCCCGCGTTCGCGCAGCGCCGTCGCCGCGCCCTGGCTCGACCTCGTGACCGCGCACGCAGTAGACGACGACGCGGACGCCACGGCTCGAGCGACCGAGCCCACGCGCCGACTGCTCTCGGCAGGCGCCGGAGCGCGCCGGGAATGATTTCGGGATCCTGCGTCGAACGCCGGTTGCCGGCGCACGTCGATCAGCAGCGCGGCGGCGGAAAGCGCCGCGAGCGCTGCTGCGTTGAATTCAAGGTGGAGTGATCGGCCGGTGTCCATGGTCTTCGATGCCTCCTGCTGCGTGGGCAGCAATCGAAGCAGAACTTGGATGGCGCGGGGCCAGCGATGCGGCGGGGCGTCTGCGAAAGCCCTGCCTCATGCAAAGAGCGCGTCAGCTCAGATCAATCCTTCGAGCAACTGCACGTCGACGAGCTCGCCGGCGGCGACAGTTGCCGGTCTCGGCGCCGGAAGCACGATGAAGCAGTTCGCCTGCGACATCGACGACAGGATGCCGGAGCCCTGATCGCCGGTCGTGCGCACGGTGCAGCCGCCGTCGCCGTCCGGCGCGAGGATGCCGCGCTGGAATTCGGTGCGCCCGGGCGCTTTGCGGATCGGCGCGCCGAGCGTCACCTTGAACGTCGGCAGCGGCGCGACGTCGCGCTGCCCCTGCAGGACGCAAGCAGCGCGTCGCGGACGAACTCGTAGAACGTCACCATCACCGCCACCGGATTGCCCGGCAGCCCGAAGAAATGCGCGCCGCCGATGCTGGCCGTAGGCGAGCGGCCGGCCCGGCTTCATCGCGATCTTCCAGAACAGCACCTCGCCGAGCTTGTCGAGCAGCTGCTTGACGTAATCGGCCTCGCCGACCGACACGCCGCCCGAGGTGATGACGACGTCGGCGGTCGGCCGCCGCGTCGGCGAACGCGCGCTCGAGCGCCTCCGGCACGTCGGGCACGACGCCCATGTCGAGCGACGTCGCAGCTCGAGGCGCGTCAGCATTCCGTAGAGCGTGTAGCGGTTGCTGTCGTAGATCTCGCCTGCGGCCAACGGCGTGCCGATCGACTCGCAGCTCGTCGCCGGTCGAGAAGAACGCGACGCGCAGTTTCCGGTAGACGCTGACCTCGCCGATCGCCGAGCGAGGCCATCATGCCGAGCTCGGCCGGGTGCACGAGCTGGCCCGTCGCGAAACACGACGCTGCCCGCGCTTCAGGTCTTCGCCGGCGAAGCGACGGTTCTGTCCGGCCTTGGCGACGGCGCCGGCGGCGATCGCGCACGCGGCCCGTCGTCCTCGCTCGCGCGCTCCTGCATCACGACCGTAGTCGGCGCCTGCGCGGCATGACGCCGCCGGTGAAGATGCGCACGCACTCGCCCGGCGCCGATCGCGCACGCCGAGGGCTTGCCCGCGAACGATTCGCCGACGCGCACCAACACCGTTTCGCCGTCCGGCACGAGATCGGCGAAGCGCACCGCGTAGCCGTCCATCGCCGAATTGTCGTGGCCGGGCACCGTCAAGCGGCGAAACGATGTCGGCCGCGAGCACGCGGCCGAGCGCGTGGCGGATGTGCGACGCGCTCGGTCGCCGTGACCGGCGCGAGAGAACGAGCGGATCAGCGCGCGCGCGCGGTCGACCGGCATCGAGTTCGGGATCGTAGTCGTCGGCGCAGGAGATCTTCGCGCAGGGCCCTGCGATTCACGGGTTCGGCGCCGTGCGGATGATCGAGTCGGATGCAGAGGGCGCAACGCGGCGGCATCACGCCTTGGCTGCGCGGCAAGCCTGTCGGTGGTGTTGATGTTGCGGAACGCGTCGGCCTCGTCGTCGAACGCTGACCTGACGACCGTCGAGTGCGGCGTACCACGCGTCGATCTTCCGTCCTCCGCCTTCGAGGAAGCGCGGCGAGGTGCGGCAGCACGGTGCGGCGCACGAGCGCGAACACCGGGATGCGGCTGGTCGAATGTGCTGCGCGACCGCGAGCTCGGCATCGCTCGCGACGAGCGCCCGCGTGCAGCCGAGCGACGAGATCCGCCGGCAGGAACGGCGAATCGCAGGGCACCGTCACGACCAGCTGCGATGCGTCGCGTGCGTCATGCCCGGCGTGCAGGCCGGCGAGCGGCCCGGCGAATCCACGCCGACCGCATCCGGCAAACACCGGGTGGCCGAGCGCGCGCGTAGCGGTCGAGGTTCTGGTTGGCGTTGATCAGGATGTCGGCGACCTGCGGCGCGAGCCGCTCGCAGCACGTGCGCGACCATCGGCGTGCCCGCGAGCTCGACCCATCCCTTGTCGACGCCGCCCATCCGGCGGCCCTGGCCGCCGGCCAGCACGATGCCGGTGACGTCGGCGCGCGAGCCCGTCATCGCGGCGCCGCGGCGTCGGCGCCTGAATCGACCCGCGCCGGTGAACAGCAGGTAAGTGCTTGCCGGTCGCGCGGCCGATCATCGTGATGCCGACCTTCTGCGCGATCTCGTAGCCCATCTGCGTGAGGCCCGAGCGCGACACGAGGAACGGAATCCCCATCTGCGCCGCCTTGATCACCATCTCGGAGGTCAGCCGGCCCGTCGTGTAGAAGATCTTGTCGCCGCCGTCGATCGCGGTCGAGCCACATCTGGCCGGCGATCGCGTCGACCGCGTTGTGGCGCCCGACGTCCTCGACGAACATACAGGATCTCGCGCGACGGTCGGCGCTCGTTCGGTCGCGAGCGCGCAGCCGTGCACCGCGCCCGCCTGCTTGTAGATCGTCTCGTGCAGCCGGACGCGGTCGAGCAGCGCGTAGAGCGTCGCCTGCGTCGAGCGTCGCGCCGGCCGGCAGCCGCGACCGCGTCGATCTCCTCCATCAGGTCGCCGAACACCGTGCCCTGGCCGCAGCCGCTCGTCGTCGTGCGCTTGCGCGGTCTTCGCCTCGAGGTCGCTGCAGGCCGTGCGCGCGTCTTCACGACGACGGCGTCGACGTCCCAGTCGACCTGCACCGAGACGATGTCCTCGATGCGGTCGAGCAGCCGCTGGTTGCGCAGGTAGCCGATCGCCAGCGCCTCGGGCGCGGCGCCGAGCGTCATCAGCGTCAGGAGTCTCGTGCTTGTCGACGTAGAGCGTGAGCGGATGCTCGCCGGCGATCGGCGTGTCGCGCACTGCGCCGCGTCTCGTCGATCGCCGCGCACGTCGAACGTCGACGGACGCGCGGCGTTCGGTGAGCACCGGACGATAGGGCGTGTTCGGGCGCGTTCATCGGCGGATCGCGTCTACCCGCCGATGTAGCTCATCTCGACTCTTCGGCAGGCGCAGCGGTGCTCGCGCTGCGAATCTCGGAATAGCGGTCGGCGCGCCGCTGCCATACCGCGGCGATCGCGATTGCCGATCTGCGCGTCGTCGAAGCCGCCGCGCAGCGAGCGCGCGCAGATCGTGGCCGGCGGTCGCGAACAGGCACGTGTAGAGCTTGCCGTCGGTCGACGAGCCGCGCCCGCGTGCAGTCGCGGCAGAACGCCTGCGTCACCGAGGCGATGACGCCGATCTCGCCGCTGCCGTCCGCGGTAGCGCCAGCGCTGCGCGACCTCGCCGGCGTAGTTCGGATCGGCACTCGCGAGCGGCAACTCCGGCGTCGATCGCGCGGACGACCTCCGCCGGCGGAACGACGTCGTCCATCCGCCAGCCGTTGCGTCGCGCCGACGTCCATGTACTCGATGAAGCGCACGATGTGGCCGCTGCCCTTGAAGTGGCGCGCCATCGGCAGCGATCGACGTACTCGTTGGTGCCGCGCTTCACGACCATGTTGATCTTGATCGGCGCGAGCCCGCGCGCGGCCGCGGCATCGATGCCCTCGAGCACCTTCGCGACCGGGAAATCGACGTCGTTCATCGCGCGAAACGTCGCGTCGTCGAGCGAGTCGAGGCTCACCGTCACGCGGTCGAGTCCCGCGTCGCCGCAGGCTGCGCGCCTTCTTCGCGAGCAGCGCGCCGTTGGTCGTCAGCGTGAGGTCGAGGTCGCCGAGCGTCGCGAGCATCTCGACCAGCCGCTCGATGTTCCGGCGCAGCAGCGGCTCGCCGCCGGTCAGCCGGATCTTCTGCACGCCGTGCTCGACGAAGATCGCGCGCGACGCGCGCGATCTCCTCGAAGGTCAGCAGCTCGGCGTGCGGCAGGAACTGGATAGTCGCGCGCCGAAGACGTCCTTCGGCATGCAGTAGACGCAGCGGAAGTTGCAGCGGTCGGTGACCGAAATGCGCAGGTCGCGCAGCGCGCGGCCCGCGAGTGTCCGTCACCGGACCGACCGGCGCACGCCTCGCCGGCCGCCGCTGGCGAAGCGCGTCGCAGCGGCGTCGCCGCGCGCATTCGGCCCGCCAGCTTGCGGAGATCGGAGATCGGGATGATCGTGGCCATGCGTTTCGATCGTCGGAACCATCGGGCGGAGCCGCGCAATCAGTGATGTTAGCAGAGGCGCAAACCGTGGTGTATGATCGCCGGCGATGGATCGCCGCGCCTTTGCTTCATAGCGGCGCGTCGATTCAAATGTCCATGACTCCGTCGCGGTTTCCGGTCTCCGTCATCATCGCAACTGCACGCCGCTCGCCAACCGCTGGCAGAGCGAGCGCTGGGAGCCCGTGGCGGTCGAAGCTGCGCGCAGCGGCGAGGCGCATACCGCGCCGCTGCCGGTCCGTGATCCGATCGACGCTGCGGGAACGCGCTGGCGCTTCGACGGCTATGCGATCGAGCTTCATCGATCCGAGGCCGAGGGCTATTTCCTCAATCACGACGTCGCCCGGATCCGAAGGTGTTCGTGATGTGGCGGATGACGCGAGGAGCGCGGTGATCACCGCCGATTCGCCCCGAGGTCGTCACTGTCAGCTACAACGAGGCGGCAAGCGGCTCATGGACGGCGGCGAGCAGCGTCGATGCGGTGCCGATGCTCGCCGAAATCCTCGCGTGGATGGCGCCGTTCGTCGCCGAGCACTACAAGCCTGAGCCGAAGCGAGAAGGTGCGGCGCAACGATCCGTTTCGCGGATCGCGATGTGCCGGCGAGCCGCGGCGCGCAACGTGATGATCGCGAGCTGGCGCCGATCGACTGTCCGATGACCACCGACGAACCGTCGTCATCGCGGCTTCTCGCTGCAGGCGCTGGTCGCAGCGCAAGCTCGACGGCCGCGCGCGGCCGCTGCAGTCGCGAACCGGCGCCCGATGCCGCGAAAAGTGTGCGCGGCGCCTACCTGCCGCCGCGTCGACTGCCGCCGTCTGACGCATCGCGTCCGCCGCGCCCGATCGCACGACGCCGCGCCGCTGCCGTCCGGTCGAGTCGCTGACGATCGATTCCGATTTCAGCGCTGCTTCCTCGAGCCCGAAGGTCGACGAAGCGCTCAAGCTGCAGGCGCTGAAGCGGTTGTTCGCGCGATCCGCATTTCAACGTGATGGACGGCCTCGACACCTACGTCGACGACTACTCGATAGCCGATCCGATCGCGCCGGATATCGTGCGCCAGCTCATGCACAGGCCGATACATCTTCGATCCGCCGCGCGACGCGCGTGAATGAAGCGGGCGTCGTCGAGGACGTCCGCCGCCGACGAGGTCGCGCTCGACGCGAGTGCGCCGCGGATGCGCCGTGCGCCGATGCGCCGTCGGATGCGCTGCCCGATTCCGTCCGCATGCCAGCGCGTCGCCGGCGCCGATGCGGCAGCGGATGCGTGGCACGCTGAAGCGAGCCGGCGTCGCGACGCCGCGCGAAGGATCCGAGCCAGCGCGCCGATGAGTCTCGACGGCGTCAACCTGCATCTGTGCTCGTGCAACGGGACGATGCCGCTCGATCGGGAGGCGCTCGCGCGCGCGCTCGAGCTTTCCGGCACGCCGGCGATCCGACTCGATGCTCGTGCCAGGAAGGAGCTCTCGGCGTTCGCGGCGCCAAGCGTCCGGCGATGTCGTCGTCGCGTGCACGCAGGAGGCCAAGCTCTTCGGCGACGTCGCGGAGGAGGGCGGCATGCGCGCAGACGATCCGCTTCGTCAACATCCGCGAAACGGCGGGGATGGTCGGCCGAGGCGCGGCAGGCGACGCCGAAGATCGCGGCGCTGCTCGCGCTTGCCGGACTGCCCGATCCCGATCCGGTGCCGCGCGTCACCTACCGATCGCAGGGCCAGCTGCTGATCGTCGGTCCCGGCGGAGGGCGCGCTGCACTGGGCGGACGCGCTGTCCGCGCAACTCGGCGGTCACCGTCCGTCGTCACGCGGACGCAGCGCCGGCGCGGAGCTGCCCGCGGAGCGCAAGTACCCCGTCCATTCCGGCAAGGTCGCGAAGCTCGCCGGCTGGCTCGGCGCGCTTCGAGGTCGCGTGGGTCCAGGAAAATCCGATCGATCTCGATCTTGTGCACGCGCTGCAACGCGTGCATCAGGGTCTGTCCGGAGCAGGCGATCGACTGGAGCTACCAGATCGACCTCGACCGCTGCAAGGCGCACCGCAAGTGCGTCGCCGCGTGCGGCGCGACGGCGCGCGATCGACTTCGCGCGAGCGACACAGCGCGTGCCGAGCGATTCGATCTCGTTCTCGATCTGCAGGCGGCGCCCGCGCTCGCGCATGCACCAGCCGCCGCAGGGCTACTTCGCGCCGGGCGCCGATCCGCGTGGCGCAGGCTGAGCGGCGGCCGAGCTCGCGACGATGACCGGCGAGTTCGAGAAGCCGAAGTACTTCGCGTACAAGGCGTCGATCTGCGCGCACGCGCGGTCGCAGAAAGGTCGGCTGCACGCAATGCATCGACGTCTGCTCGACGCGAGGCCATTCGCGCCGACGGCGATGGCGTCGTGGTCGAGCCGCAGCTCTGCATGGGCTGCGGCGCGTGCGCGACCGGTGTGCCCGTCGGGCGCGATGACGCTACGCGCTACCCGTCGGTCTCCGATCTCGGCCGGCGCGATGCGGACGCTGCTGGCGACCTACGCGAAGAGCGGGCGGTCGCGACGCGCGCTCTGCTGCTCCACGCGGAGGACGGCCGCGCGGCGATCGCGCGGCTGCGCGCGGCGCGGCCGCGGATTGCCGGCGCGCGTGATCCCGCTCGAAGTCCATCACGTCGCGTCGATCGGCCTCGACGTCTGGCTGGCGGCGCTCGCGCACGGCGCGAGCCAGGTCGCCGTGATGCTGCGCGACGGCACGGAGGCGCCGCAATATCGCGACGCGCTTGCACGCGCAGATGGAGATCGCCGACACGATCGCGCAGGCGCTGGGCTACCAGGGCGGCATTTCCGGCTGTTCGATGGCGCCGACACGCCGGCGTTCGATGCGGCGTTGTGGTCGTGGCAGGCCGCGCTTCCGGTGCGCGCCGCGGCCACGTTCGCGTTCACCAACGACAAGCGGACGACCGCGGCGCTCGCGATCGAGCACCTCGCGCAGCACGCGCCGGTGCCGCAGCGCGAGATCGCGCTGCTCCCGGCGTCGCCGTACGGCACGATCGTCGGTCGATCACGACACGTGCACGATGTGCCTCGCGTGCGTCGGCGCGCTGCCCGGAGGGCGCGATTCTCGACAACACGCGGAGACGCCGCAGCTCCGCTTCATCGAGGCGAAGTGCGTGCAGTGCGGGATCTGCGCGACGACCTGCCCGGAGCACGCGATCGCGCTGTCGCCGCGCGCTCAACCTCGCCGCCGAGGCGAAGCAGCCTCGCGTCGTCAACGAGGCGGCGGTGTTCAAGTGCATCGCGTGCGGCAAGCCGCTCGGCCCGAGAAGATGATCGCCAACATGCTCGGCAAGCTCGCCGGGCATTCGATGTTCGCGGCGCCGGGCGCGCCTCGACCGGCTCAAGATGTGCGCGGACTGCCGCGTGATCGACCTGATGAAGAACGAGCGCGGCGTGGACATCCGCGATGTCTGAAGCGGCGGTCAGCCGACGTCCGCACGCTCGAGCCGGAGGATCAGGCGCGCGCCGATTTCTACGCGCTGCTCGCGCGCCTCTTTCAGCGAGACCGCCCGACGCCGCGCTGCTGCGCGCGCGATTGCGCGGCGCGCCACCGCTCGCGCCGTCCGCAGTCCGCGGCGGCAGGCGACGATCGCGCGGCGTCGCGCTGGCCGTCGCATGGAACGCGCTGACGAGCGGCGAGCGCGAGCGCTGGACGCCGATGCCGCGCGGGACGAGTACCAGACGCTCTTCGTCGGCGTCGGCCGCAGCGAGAGTGAGCCTCTACGCGTCGCACTACGTCGGTCCGCAGTCAGGGCGGCCGCTGGCCGGAGATCCGCGCCGACGCTCGCCGAGTTGGGACTCTGCGCGCCGTCCGGCGACGAGCGAGTTCGAAGACCATCTCGCGCTGGTCCTCGAGACGATGCGGATGCTGGTCGCCGGTGACGCCGAGCGTCCTCCCGGCCGACATTCGGCGCAGCGCAGCGTTCTTCGATCGTCACGTCATGCCATGGGCACTCGAAATGCTGCAGTGCAATAGCAAGATTCTTCTGTTGCTAACTACTACCGTTACGTAGCACAATTCTCGCACGTTGCTTCGTGGGCGATCGAAGAGGCACTCGTTCGCCATCGCGTGAGACACAAATTCGTCACGTATCTTCTCGGAGGCTCGCATGCCCATACGCCAAGTCTCTGCGCGAACATCCCGCGTGCGCCCGACGCGGCGCAGCAATCCCGCGTCCACCGATCCTGCGCGTCGCCGCTTTCTGTTCGCGCTCGGCGTCGAGCGGCGCCGGGCGCCGCGGTCGCGACGGCCGGTGCGCTGCCCGCCGCCGCGCACGCGCAGGCGGCCGCGCCGACCGGATCAGGATGCCGCGTATCGCGAATCCGAACACGTTCGCGACTACCTACCGCACGACCCGAATCTAGGATTCTCCAGGAGGAGGAAGGATCATGCTGCTCACCAAGACGAGAGCGAAACTAGTCGCCGCAGCCGGTCCGCGTCTTCGCCGCCTCGCGGGAGTACCGCTCCCGACGATGGATCGGCGGACGTTTTTGAAGCGCTCGGGCCTCGTTGCCGGGGCCGGGGCGTTCGCGAGCCAGCTGCCCTATGGCGCGATCGGCAAGGCCGACGCGGCAAGCGACGCCGCGACGCGAAGACTCGAAGTCAAGCGCACCGTCTGCACGCACTGCTCGGTCGGCTGCTCGGTCGACGCGATCGTCGAGAACGGCGTGTGGACGCGGCAGGAGCCGGTGTTCGATTCGCCGCTCAACCTCGGCGCGCACTGCGCGAAGGGCGCGTCGGTCCGCGAGCACGGCATGCACGAGCACTCGCATCGGCTGAAGACGCCGATGAAGCTCGTCAACGGCAAGTGGCAGAAGATCATCGTGGGACGAGGCGATCAACGAGGTCGGCGACAAGCTGCTCGCGATCGCAGCAAGGAATCGGGCCCCGACGCGGTGTTCTGGGTCGGCAGCTCGAAGCACAACAACGAGCAGGCGTACCTGCTGCGCAAGTTCGTGTCGTTCTTCGGGCACGAACAACTGCGATCACCAGGCGCGGATCTGCCACTCGACGACGGTCGCCGGCGTAGCCAACACCTGGGGCTACGGCGCGATGACCAACTCGTACAACGACATGCAGAACACCAAGTGCGCGATGTACATCGGCAGCAACGCGGCCGAGGCGCACCCGGTGTCGATGCTGCACATGCTGCACGCGAAGGAGACCGGCGCGAAGATGATCGTCGTCGATCCGCGCTTCACGCGCACGGCGGCGAAGGCCGACGAGTACGTGCGCATCCGCTCGGGCACCGACATCGCGTTCCTGTTCGGCATGCTCTATCACATCTTCAAGAACGGCTGGGAAGACAAGCAGTACATCCACGACCGCGTCTACGGCATGGACAAGGTCAAGGAAGAGGTCATGACCAAGTGGACGCCGGACAAGGTCGAGGAGGTCTGCGGCGTGCCCGAGGCGCAGGTCTACAAGGTCGCCGAGATGATGGCCAAGAACCGGCCGTCGACCGTCGTCTGGTGCATGGGCCAGACGCAGCACACGATCGGCAACGCGATCGTGCGCGCGTCGTGCATCCTGCAGCTCGCGCTCGGCAACGTCGGCGTGTCCGGCGGCGGCACGAACATCTTCCGCGGCCACGACAACGTGCAGGGCGCGACCGACGTCGGCCCGAACCCGATTCGCTGCCGGGCTACTACGGCCTCGCCGACCGGCGCGTGGAAGCACTACGCGGCGGTGTGGGGCGTCGACTACGAGTGGATCAAGAAGCAGTACGCGTCGCAGGCGATGATGGAGAAGCCGGGCATGACCGTGTCGCGCTGGATCGACGGCGTGCATCGAGAAGAACGAGCTGATCGACCAGGACTCGAACCTGCGCGCGATGGTGTTCTGGGGCCACGCGCCGAACAGCCAGACGCGCGGCAAGGAAATGGTCGAGGCGATGAAGAAGCTCGACCTGCTCGTCGTCATCGACCCGTATCCGTCGGCGACCGCGGCGATGGCGGCGATGGTGCGCAAGGACGGCGTCTACCTGCTGCCGGCGTGCACGCAGTTCGAGACCTCCGGCTCGGTGACCGCGTCGAACCGCTCGCTGCAGTGGCGCGAGCGCGTGATCACGCCGCTGTTCGAGTCGCAGACCGACCACGCGCTCATGTACGCGTTCGCGAAGAAGTTCGGCTGGGACAAGGAGTTCGTCAAGAACTACAAGATCGTCAAGCCCGACGGCGAACCAAGTTCGACGAGCCCGAGATCGAGTCGATCCTGACGCGAGATCAACCAGCGGCACGTGGACGATCGGCTACACCGGGCCAGTCGCCGGAGCGGCTGAAGCTCCACATGAAGAACCATGAACACGTTCGACGTGAAGACGCTGCGCGCGAAGGGCGGCCCCTGCGACGGCGACTACTTACGGACTGCCGTGGCCGTGCTACGGCACGCCGGAGATCAAGCATCCGGGCTCGCCGAACCTGTACGACGACGTCGCGCAGCGATGATGGACGGCGGCGGCTGCTTCCGCGCGAACTTCGGCGTCGAGCGCGACGGCGTCAACCTGCTCGCCGAGGACGGCTCGTATCCGAAGGGCTGCGAGCTCACGACCGGCTACCCCGAGTTCGATCACGTGCTGATGAAGAAGCTCGGCTGGTGGGACGAGCTCACCGACGACGAGAAGAAGGCGGCCGAGGGCAAGAACTGGAAGACCGACCTCTCGGGCGGCATCCAGCGCGTGTCGCGATGAAAGCCACGGCGCCATCCGTTCGGCAACGCGAAGGCGCGCGCGGTCGTCTGGAACTTCCCGGACGGCATTCCGCAGCACCGCGAGCCGCTGTACTCGCCGCGGCCCGGATCATGGTCGCCAAGTACCCGACGCACGACGACAAGAAGGCGTTCTGGCGGCTGCCGACGCTCTACAAGACGCGTGCAGCAGGAGAACGTCGCAAGGACAGGTCGCGAAGAACTTCCCGCTGGTGCTCACGAGCGGCCGGCTGGTCGAGTACGAAGGCGGCGGCGAGGAGACGCGCAGCAACCCGTGGCTCGCCGAGCTGCAGCAGGAGAACTTCGTCGAGATCAACCCGAAGGACGCCAACGACCGCGGCGTGCGCGACGGCGAGTACGTGTGGGTGAAGACGCCGACCGGCGCGCAGATCAAGGTCAAGGCGATGGTCACCGAGCGCGTCGGGCCGGGGACGACGTTCATCCCGTTCCACTTCTCGGGCTGGTGGCAGGGCAAGGACATGCTCGAGTTCTACCCCGAGGGCGCCGCTCCGATCGTCGCGCGGCGAGGCGGTCAACACCGCGACGACGTACGGCTACGACTCGGTGACGATGATGCAGGAAACCAAGACGACGCTCTGCCAGGTCGCGAAGGTCACGGCGTGACGGGAGGAGGCAACCATGGCCCGAATGAAATTCCTCTGCGATGCCGAGCGCTGCATCGAGTGCAACGGCTGCGTCACCGCGTGCAAGCAGGAGCACGAGATCCCGTGGGGCGTGAACCGCCGCCGCGTCGTCACGATCAACGACGGCGTGCCCGGCGAGCGCTCGATCTCGGTCGCCTGCATGCACTGCTCCGACGCGCCGTGCATGGCGGTGTGCCCGGTCGACTGCTTCTACCGCACCGACGACGGCGTCGTGCTGCACGACAAGGACCTGTGCATCGGCTGCGGCTACTGCTTCTACGCGTGTCCGTTCGGCGCGCCGCAGTTCCCGCAGGCCGGCGCGTTCGGCGTGCGCGGCAAGATGGACAAGTGCACGTTCTGCGCGGGCGGCCCGGAGACCGACAGCTCGGAGGCCGAGTTCAAGAAGTACGGCCGCAACCGCCTCGCCGAGGGCAAGCTGCCGGCGTGCGCCGAGATGTGCTCGACCAAGGCGCTGCTCGGCGGCGACGGCGACGTGCTCGCCGGACATCTATCGCGACGCGCGTGACCGACGCGCGGTAAGGGCAGCGAAGTCTGGGGTTGGGCGACCGCCTACGGCCGACCCGGAGGCGCCGAAGCAACCTGGCGCGGCGCCGGCGCCTGCACCCGGCGCCGCACCGGCCGGAGGGCCAAATCGTGATCCGGCGGCATGGTCATCGTTGCTGCGCGTCGCTCGCGGCCAGCGTCGCGCAGCGCGGCTCGCCGGCTGCGGCGAGCGCCCGCAGGTGGTCAACTACAAGCAGGGCAAGTACCAGGCAAGCCCGACACGGCGGCCGTACGCGACGGCGCCGTGGAACGGCAACAAGCAGGAGTGGGAGCAAGCGCTCGCGACCCGCAATCAGAGCCAGAACGAATACAAGCGGATCCGCTGACGCGTCGTGACGGGAGGAATGGTGAGCCGAACCATACTTGCGGGCGGCGGGCGCGCTCGTCTGCCGCGCTTTGTCTTGCCGCCACGATCGCGGCTGGCGCAGTCGCCGCGCCGTCAACCCGACCGAAGCGCGGCGACGCGCGACCGCAGCAGCAACGGCAAGTCAGCCCAGCCGCTCAACAATCAGCCGGTGTGGAGCGAGGTCCGCTCCGGCGCGCCGCAGGTGACGACCGTCAGGGTCGCGAGACGAACGTGCTGATCCAGCCCGAGGGTCAGACGTGGCGCGGCTGCGCGTGCCGATTCTCTTCTGGGGCGGCATCATCGTCGCGCTCGCGGTGCTCGGGCTCGCGGTCTTCTACCTCTGCGCGGCACGATGGGCGACGCCGAGCAGGCCGGGCGAGCGCATGATCGAGCGGTTCTCGCCGATGGACCGCTACGCGCACTGGTTCGTCGCGATCGTCTGGGTCGCGCTCGCGATCACCGGGACTCATCCTGTCGCTCGGCAAGGCGGTGCTGCTGCCGCTCGTCGGCTACACGCTGTTCTCGTGGCTCGCCACGCTCGCGAAGACCATCCACAACTTCACCGGGCCGCTGCTCATCATCGGCGTCCCGTGGCTGTTCGTCCGGTTCATCCGCGACAACGGGATCGGCGCCGAAGACTTCCGCTGGTTCGTCAATATCATCGGCTACTTCACGGGCCACGAGTACCCGTCGGACCGCTTCAACGCCGGCGAGAAGCTCGTCTTCTGGTTCGTCCTCACGCTTGGGCTCGACGGCGCTGATCGTGACCGGGCTCATCCTGCTCTTCCCGAACTTCGATCAGACGCGCTCGACGATGCAGATCGCCAACATCCTGCACGCGGTCGCCGCGTACCTGTCGATCGCGCTCGCGTGCGTGCACATGTACCTCGGCACGCTCGGTCTGCAGGGCGCGTATCGCGCGATGCGCGACGGGTACGTCAGCGAATCGTGGGCCGAGCATCACCATCTGCGCTGGTACGAGCGGATCGTTGCCGGCAAGGCACGCCAGAAATTCGTCGTGCCGGATGCGAAACCGGAAGCAGAACGAAGCCGAGCGCGTCGAGCGCGCGTACGCGGCCCGCATGACGAGACCTGCATCGGGAGGCGTGAAAGATGACGACGCTGCGCGCACTGGGGATGCCGGAATGGTGGCGGCGACCTTTGGTCTCGCGCTCGCGAGCCCGCCACCGCCACCGATGGACGAGAAGGCCGCCGCCGAAGAGAAAAAGAAGGATGACGCGGCCGCCGAAGCCGCCAAGGCCGCGCAGGCGAGCCGAAGATCGCGTGGCCGCGCGCGGCAGCCAGCGGCGGCAAAGGGCAGCAACACATCCGGTGGCTGGGCCCCGTGGTGATTCCGACGGCTGCCGCTGCAGTTGTCAATTCCAGCAGCGCGCCTGTCGCTGCGAAATCCGCGGCGCCCGCTGCGGCGTCGGCGAAAAGTAGTGAGGACGCCGGCCCGCGGCACCGCGTTAAAAAGCAGGGGCTGCGGCCCTTTGTTCGCCCCGCAAAACGACATCCATTGCACGCGTCAAGGTACCGGACAGGTGGCTTTGGCGCGGCGCGTTTGTAGTCACTACCTCGATGCGCGGTGTGCAGCGGTCATTGATCGTGCAGATTTCGCGTCGCGCATGATACCCGTGATCGCGTCCCTGGATACTACGCAGAGGCACTCCAGATGGTGATTGATGACCTTAGACGGAAATCATGCGCGCCGACGGGTCTTCGAATCATGCGGATTTGGCCTCATCTTCGCAGTAAAGCGTTATTCTCGATCATCGCCGCGGCAATCAATGTTATTTGGCGGGCGCCTTCGCGTTTAAATCTCCGGCGATTGGGCAAACGCCGGGCTGGCGGCGCTGTTGGCGCCCAGGCGTTGTTTTTGCGCTGCCTAATCGTTTATGGATACAAGATTTGCCTTGCTGCTCCAGCTAAGGTTGTCAGCCCGCTGGTTCTCGGAATCATGTTTTTCTTGGTGATTGCCACCCACGGGTGATCATGTGAAACAGCAAGCGTATACAAAACATCCCCTCAGACTTCGCGTTGATCGTAACGCGATGCGTATCGATCCAGCGGGTGCCGCTTCCGGCTCGCCTCCAGAAAAACCATTGATCAATTTTAGGATACCTGGTGAGTCTCATCAGAGAGCTTTAAAAAGCTTCGCGCGCGCGTACGAAAAAGAAATTCTGGATGTTGCCGATTTTCCCAGGTAAGAAGCTGGTCCTCGAAATTGCTATGCTGGCTGAAAAAGCTCCCAACGCCTTTCATTTATACGATCTTCTAAAATGATCCAGCGATGGGGTGTGGCCGACGAGCATGTGGAGTTCGCCGACAATGTCTCACCGGCGCCTCCCCACTATTTGCGGAGCATGCCGAGATCCTCATCGACCCCGCCGACGGGGGCCATACGGCAACCGGGATGCAATTCTCTGCGCAACCGCGGACGCCGCATCGAGGTCGACGGAATCCCAACTTTGTACTCTAAGCTGATTGGAATCGAATCGTCGTTTCCTCGATGTGACGGAGACATCGTGAAGGGATTCTACGAAGACACCCGTTTCCGAATTACGACGGTTTCTGATTCGCGCGCGAGAGCCTTCGCGCCCGCCAAGGCAAGCTTTGAGTCAGCGCTGCTCGAACGAACAGCTTCCAAAAGGTTCTGTTCTGAAGCTGGCTGCGGCACGGGCCAGTTGGAGCAACTTCCCGGCATGCTCGGGAGCGAAACGTCTTCTGCTTCGGCGACCTCTGCCCACCTCAGCCAGGTGCTTGGCCATGGGCTTCGCGGATCGATACGCATCGAACGGCGTTCTTCCGATGAACCTGTTCGCCCGCGCCGCCGATGACACATAACGACGCCGCGGGATCTCCAATGGCAAATACCATACGGGCGACTGGCGGTAAAAAGGCGCCTGGTCGAACCGAAGGCGTAAAGCGAGGTGCGGCTTGATCCTGATCGGCTTCAAAGCATCAGCGAGGTGCGGCATCACGCTCTGGAAGGCGTGGGCGTTTCGTACGATCGGGCCGAAGTTTCATTTCACCCCGCCGATTAAAGCAAGGAGCCGGACAGAATCAAGGCCTGGTATTCAGGGACCGTACGAGCAAGAACGTATCGAAACTGGCATTCCATGGACGCAGTTACTCCGCTGGTTCGGCAAGTACGGCGTCGACTCCTGTGAAACGGCATCCCCGGCGCTCATCGGCACCGAATTCAGCGAACGCGGTACAACTTTTCAGCCGCAGCAGCAGGGAAAATGACGGCTCGCCGGATCGCCGCGCAGTCGGCGATGCCGCACCCCGGCGGGACGGCGGCCATTCAGCCGCGATCGTCGCTACAGCGCTGACCCCTGCATGATCATCCCCAGAAGACCGAATCGGAGGTGACCGGTAGCATCTAGATCTCGGCGTTCTATCACGATAGCGCCGCCGTTCTCAGCGCCCAGGACGACGGTGATCGTCGCCGCTGGCGTGGAGGAGCGTTTCAACGGAGGAAGCACGATCCGGATTTCGAAGCAGTGGTCGTGACTACGCGTCTTGAGTCCTGGTGCGGCACTCTCGACTAGATTGACAGCATCCGCCTTCTACGATAAAGCTGAGCTGCTGAAATTCGAGCGACTGCTCGAAACCTATCTCACCGCGCCGCGCGGCTTCAAGTCGTTCAGTATGGCGATTCCGGTGTGGGCTGCGGGAGAAACTGCCGCTGGTAAGACCTGCTCATCAAGAAAGCGCGCCTGCTGGGCAGCCGCAAGAACCTGGACGCCCTGCTATGCTGTTCTCGAGCATCACTTTGGAGCCACGCTGGTGAGCGTTTTCTTTCCGTCGCCCCCTCTTCGATGAAAGCTGGCGGCGTCCCGACGATGGACGGCGTCGGCGAACGGGCAACGACACGCTGGCCTGGGGGAAGGGCAACGCGCTCGAAGTAAATGTGCGCGAAATTCATTTTCCTCATTCAATCGGTCTGCTAAAATACTGGTGGCGTTCACCGGCTGCCACCCCGTTTCGCGTGTCTGGCGACGGCGAGGTGATGGGGGCTCTGCGCCGTACGGCACGCCGAAGTATTGCAGTCATCGAGAATCGTCTGATCGATCCCAAGCCTGACGGCAAAGGCTTTCAATACTGGATCTCGGCTACTTCGATTACTGCATCAATCACCGAATCATATCGCGCCGTTTCGACGATGTATCTGGCGGACCGCCAGCCTGCCGGAAGCACTGCTCTCAGCGCAAATGGATCGGAGCGCGTTTCGATCCAGTGGTCACCGAAGAGGTTGTCTTGCGGCTGACCTGATCGATCGCCGCGGAAACTGGCGCTGTGGGAATCTCTTGTCATGAGTGTCGCCACCCCGAACTGGTACGCCAATGGAAAGGTGCTGCGCGACGGCAGATCTGGCGGCGGAATATCTGATCCTGGCTGCCGCCGGCGATGCTGGCGGTCCCGGGCGGTAAAGCTGGTTGGGCTTCCAGAATGGCATCGAGGTCACCCTCGCGGCGCGTCCTTGAACGGCCAAGACGGGATGAATGGTCTCCTGAACTGGGACCACCTGAGCTATTCAGCAGAATGAGGCTCCGCCTTCGAGCGGCAGGCGCAAAGTTCACCGTCCATTCGGATGATGCGTGCGATCATCACATGCCCGCGCGCGCTTGCTGACGGCAAGGCCTTCCCCGCCCGGCTGGTTTCAGGGGCTGTATGGAATTCGGTCTGCGGGCGACAGGCTGGGCGGCCGCTCGACTTCAGGATGCGCCGCCCACGAAGTAATCGTTGCTGAACCTCGTCAAATATCGCGAGTCGTTCCGGTCCAGTTTGCGCCGTCCAAAGCAGCGGGAAGTCCGTGGTTGTGACTTCATCTCGAGTTTCCTCGATCAAAGGTTAAACCTGCAGATGCCGCGCCAGAAATGATGTCGTCACCGCGCGGCGCGCGAAATTACGCCGGAGCAACACGCACGTTCGGGATCTGTAAAGCCTTAAACGCAGCCTCCCGATCCACATCCCGCCGTCACGCATGATCGACTCATCGGCCTATGCAGAGACGTGCGCACCAGGATACCAACCCCCGTTACCATGCGCTCAACACCATCGGTGTTCGAGCGCTTGACAGGCTGTCCGGTAACGTGCCGCGCTTCATGTTCGAGGCGATAGCCTTCGGACCGTGGGGAACAAAGACGCGCCTCAGGCGCTTTATGGGCACCGAAATCAAGTCCTTCATGATCGGGAAAACTGGTCGCTGCACAAGGAAGATCGTTAAGATCCGGCGCTGAAAAAGAATTACGAGCGGAAAAATGATCCGCAGGATTGAGCATCGCGTTTGATCCTTGTATTCTCGGAGGTCGGTAACCCAGAAACCGCGCGAGTCGCTGTTTCGCAATCACTCTGAGGTCCTTTCGTCGCACCCGATGCCTTCTCCATCTTCAGATCTGAGGAGGGGAGGTTGCCGCTCGCTTCTTGTGCAAGTGGGCTTTGCTGATTAACGCAGGTCGTGACCGCTGGTCCCTGGTGATGCTGTTGGTGTGGAGAGGCAGCGCGATTCGCGGTTCGGCAAACGCTGCGCTATGCGTTTGCCAGATCTACGAGAATATTATTACTGTCGATCCGAAGATCGATTTGCGCGTCGGCCAATATGTCAAAGGGACACATTTCGACCGCCGCTTTCGAGATTTCGCGGTCCCGAGATCGAAAAGTCCGAAACCCCCGGCATGGTACGCGCCGTTTCTCGGAGCCTCCACAACCTGGTGCGCAGAACCGTAAAACGAATATGTTCCGTTTCGGCATCTCGCGTGGCGGCAGCGTCCCCGCCAAGACATTTCCGAAAACGCGAACGACACTACGTCAATGGCGGAGTGCCAGCTATACCGTGGCCTCGTCGTTGAAGAATCTACCGCGCTTCCCGCTTTCGCAACCCGGATGCTATCGTCATTTATGAGGATGAACGCGAATTGCCGGGCGAACTGCGCGACGTCGCAGCCCAGAGCGGAATCGTCGCCGACGCGAAGGTTCAGCGTCGTCCTGCCGGAGCCACTATTCGGTTCTGTGGAACCTGGTCGAAAAGAATCAGTCATCGCGCGAAGCGCGAAGCGCAACAGGACACCGGAACCGCCTCAACGTCGACATTCCACAACCCAGCGCGCGTATCGGGAAGAGTTTCGAGATCAGCCTCGTGCACGGGGCGCAGAAGTACGCGAAAGCGCGGTTGCGATCGCCACTTTTCTTCTGATGCAAGTTCGGCGCGCATCAGACACCGGAGCGCCAGTACAGTGCGTTGTCGTCGGCAATTTTCACGTTGCCCATTAGCGCGAGCGGAATTGAGCACAAAGTGCCGTACGATCGGCAACCAAATCATTCGAGAAGTGGCGCGCAGACCGGCATATCCAGACACACCGCCACAGCGAGAACGATATCTCCGGGTGACCTCACCCATTTTCACAGCCGGGACGGTCCACTTTACTGATGTGGAAGCAAAAGCGATGGCGGAGCGGGTAAGCCGCGCATTGTTTCCGCGAATCCGGCTCTGCGAACCCCGGCAGGCGGCGATAACGCGGTAATCAGCTGAAGCAGCCCCTGGGGCGAGGAAACACAAAGCTGAATCGTCCCGAAGAAGGGCGCAATCTGCAAGCGGTCCGTTCCGAGCCTCGGTTGCCGACGGCATGCAGATCCGGGGCTCGCGCATTCTGGGCGGTCAGCGGGGTGCGCGGCGAGGTCGTTCACACGCGCACAAATGGACGCGGCGTGGAAGCCCTACTGACCCGTCATACCGCGCCAGATCCCGTCCTAACGTAACCCGCTGTCGGCAACTATGGCGTGCCGCAGCCCCGGCGGCCCGGCAGCCTCGACTGACCCTATGAATCGGACCGCATCCACCAGAGTTCAAGCGCTCGTGGTGGGGCAGCATTGCGACGCCAGTCACCGCGCTGAGGCGCACGCCAGCTGAGACGAATGGCGCTGGGGCCGTGGTGGCAACCGGGGCTGACACTGGCGTCGACACCGACACTGGGCAGCGCTGACGGCGGCGGCTGCGCGAATGCGGCACGATTACTGAGTGGCTTCATCCGGAGTCGATGGGCGAGGGGGACTTGCGAGAACTGCGACGGCGTCGATATGCGAGAAGAGGTAATTTTTCGCTCGTCATGCCCGCACGAAACGATCGCCGCCAAAGGCGGAAAGCTCTCCGTTCTGCTGGTCGACGCCGCTAGAAGCAGACGCGAGTCACACGCTTCGGCTGTCGGTGCGCGCAGTGTCGACTGCGCGCTTGGCACGCCGATCCCGCCGCATCGGCCCGGACCGCCGATGGACGATTGGCAATGGCCCGGCGATCCCAGCGATTTGCCGCTGATCGCACAGGTCCGAGCGCTGTTGGCTACACTCACTGAAAGCTTAATCTTCGGCGTTTGCCCGGCAATCAGATCTAGCGCTAGCGGCCGGGCGGACAATGCCAGCTTCCCGCCGCCACTGGTGCGGCGTCAATCAACCGGCAGATCTGCTACCTGGCGCTGCTACATCACGAGCCAATCACGACATTTGCCGTGAAGGACGACATCGCGCTACCCAACGACTGGGAACCGTGGTTCATCAAATCGCCAACGATCGGTACTGAACGAAGGCATCCGGTCGCGACATAGCCCGTGGTTCAGCATCCAGTTCCAATCCAGCGCAAGCCCTTCCGGCCCGGAGAGATACGCGCTTCAAGCTTCTCCAGCGATTTCAGCGCGCCTTTGCCGAGTCGATGGCGCACGGTTGAGCATGTTCGGGCGTCGACCTCCTGAACAATCCGCGTCAGCTCGCCGCCGCCCAAAGCCCAGATCGGCCAGGCCGGCGAGTTCCGACTGCCACGCCATTCCAGGCACTGGGCGCTGCGCGAGGAGGGCATCGCCACGGTGCTGGTCAATCCCAACATCGTTGCCCATCCAGACCAGCCGAGAGCTGCTGATCGATTTTTTATCGTCGCCGCCACACCCGAGTTCGTCGAGAGAATCATCGCTCGGGAAGAGAACGTGGATGCGATCCCTGCTTTCCCTTCGGCGGCCAGACTGCGCCGCTCAACTGTGGCCCCGCGTTGCACGACGCTTGAATTCTTGCGCAAACACGAAAACCGCCAGTCGCTGGCACGCCACCATCTCCTGCAATCCAGCACGATGATACCGGCCGATGGACCAGCGCCTGTTCGTGGAGCGCCTCGCCGAATCGGCAAAGACGGTTCCAGGCAGCCGCGCGTGTCGTACGCCCGAAGAAGCCCGCCGCGATCTGCGATCATCTGCCCGTGATGCGCCGCAGGCGAGTACGCGCTGGGCGTGGAGGTGCGCGGCATCGCAGCGAAGCGGACATCGACGCGGCGCTGCGGCGTGCTCTTTCCGACGGCGTCACGCAGGTGCTGTGGTAATGCCTGGAAAGGGTAAAGAAGACTGAGTACGAGGTGCGGTGCGCGACGAACGGGAAGATCCGTGACGGTCTGCAACATGGAGAACTTCGATCCCATAAGAACCACACCGGCGATCGATCGCCGCTTCACCTCTCAGACGCTGAATGACGCCGAGTACCAGTCGCCGCGCCCATCGCCATCCGAACGATCCGCGCCATCTCCGGATCAGCCGCATCGCAATATCCAGTACGCGCCGACCCCGCAGTGCCGACTACCGCGTGATCGAAGCCGAATGCGCGACTGTCGCGATCGAGCGCGCAGCCTGCGAGCAAGGCGACGGGCTATCCGTTGGCGCGCTGCCGGAAGCGAAGCTCGCGCTCGGCTACGCACTGACCGAAATCCTTAACGGCAGATCGCCGCGAATGCACTACGGCGCTCTTCGAGCCCTGATTATCTGGTCTGCAAGTTCCCGCGCTGGGATTCCCGGTAAGTCCCGACGCCGGGGCCTGACGCCGCTGGGAGCGAAGAGGAAAAGCGGCGTCACGGTGAGGTGATACATCGGCCACATGCCGAAGTGATCCAGAAACACCATGCGCGATGCCGACATCATCGCGCGCGGGCCTGTGAACCGGGCGTTGGCAAAGTCCGTCTGACGACCTTCGTGGATCAGTTGCGGTGGTCACCCGCGCCAGGTGGATTCGCATTGTGTGTGGTAAGATCGTAACAGGTCGGTATCTGAATTAGATCACCATTTAACTGCGCCGACCGCGCCAGCGTTTTTGTACTATCGAGCCAGAACGTCGAGATGGGATGACGCCTGAGGCGCAGGACGAGCTTCCGCTGTCAAAGTGGACCTCCCTCCTTTCGGCGTGAGTGTTGCTTCAGTCTACTTCTTCCCGGATCAGCGGTCGCAGCAGAATCACCTGCGCGCCTGCCGAGACCGCGCCACCAGCCAGCAGCAGACACACGGCACGAATTGAACGCCATCTGTAAATGGGATACTCGCCATGGCAGAGTTTCCCGGTGAGGTCACTAATCATTCTTACGCCATCAGCCAGGACGGCTGGGACGTTCCCCGTCGCATAGCCAGGGAAGATCCTCTTCAGATCCTTTCGTCAACCACCGATTGGTTCACCAGTGGCGTCGAACTCGATCATGAAAGGGCGAATGCGGCAGGCGCTTCCGCAAAGAACGATTAGAACAGACATCATGCTTGAATTTAGGATAACCTGAAAACCGCTGGAACCGACACTTCCTTACATGACTGGCAGTGACACGTGTGTAATTTCGACGAAATCAGCCTTCGGCAGAACTGTGCTTCTGATCTGTGCGATTTCCACGAGCACATCCCATAGATTGGCTTTCGTTGTCGCATGCTGGCAGCCAGGTTCCAACAACTCACGTTAATATGGTAAGCTCTGGCTGGGTAAGCTTATAGGTGTCAAAACAAAAAGAATTACGATCATTAGCAATACAGAGAACCCGCGCGAAATTCAAAATCTCTCCTCTCTAGATCGTCTCTCAAGATCGATCAGCCAGTTTACTGTAACATTAATGATGGCTTACGCTGTGGAAGAAACCAATGATCAACTGGCGCGGATCTTCCGGTGTGCTGTTGATCAGAGCTATAGCTGCGTTTTGGAGCTGGCGGCGATGGTTGTCGCACGTGAACCCATAGATCGAGAGCTTGCGATGTATCCGCCAGCGCCTTCAGAGCCTTCCCCGAGTAACCATGTCGTCATCTCCAAAATTATGAGACTCACGCGCGTAAGTCGACTCAGGCGTCAGCGCGGCTGACACCGTAGCTGCAGGCAGGGGCATCTCCGAGGAATATTGAGATGCGCTCGGCGTCCAGTTGTGCAGAGACTCCACCCTGGTACTGCCGCCTCCAGACGCTCAAGAATATGATCGACATCGAGCGTCTGACAGATCGCGTGGCAGGTGCTCCGGATGGTAACCGGGCTTCATGAACACCAGTTTCTCGCCCAGCCAACGCGGTTGTGACTGAGCAAAACCGCGCGCCTCAGCAGCTCCCGTCGCACCCGTGATCAAAGAAACTCAGGCTGTGCTGGTGTCGCAGCGCTTCGAAGGGTCCGTGAGGATATTCCGTTAACTGGAGCCCCTGATGACATCCTGACTGGTGTCGCGCTTCAAAGCCTCTTATGCCCCTTGTCGTAAGTCGATGGCAGATCCGATGCCGGGGTAAATCATTGGGAAGAGCGGACACGTCCCGGTCGCGAACCTTCATCGCAGCGACCACGTGACTGGTTGCCCGCGAATCGGTTGAATCTCCATAAAGGCGTGCGCCGCTGAATTGGGAACCTTGTGGCGGTATCGCATCGTTTCCGCCACGCGGTGTGATCACGCCGCTAACGAGCTAGTTTTCGCTTCCACATCCCACGCAACGCGTACCGTCGAAATCAACGGAGAGATCGAATTCCCGTGCACGGTAGGAGAAGGCGGAACCGGTGCAGTGCAGCCTGATCGGACTGATAGCCTCGCAGTGTGGCACCAGGATCAATCGTTGGGTGGGATCGCGCCAGAGAGACCAGCACGCCGCCCTGATTTGCGCGGCTGGATCCGCTGTCGCGTAGTCGAGCGTGGCGTGCCAGCCACGCCTGATTTAGCGCCAGTGGCGTACTATTGAGTGCCGTGGAGGAACCCTGGAGTTCTGGTGCGCTGCGGTTTGAATGACCATGCATGCTTCCAGGGGCCCTCGTGATGTCGGAGATACGAATCCACCCGAAACCCAAATGGACTAGATGATTTCATAGTTGTAATAAATTGAGACTGAGATCCATATTCAGAAGCCCCTAGAGATTCACTGGTCAACCCTGTGTTGATTGTTTTGGTAATCTTGCTGCAGCTTCGATGGAGAGTTGGGCGCCAAGAGTGGTCAGTGTGTAAAAGCTGACTGAACCAGGAATGGGCAGTCTGGTCAGGGGTTCTGAAATCCCCTGCCTCCTGCCAGCACGATGAAATTGGAATCCAATAAGAGCAGGTAAATGGTCATACGCCTGGCAGGAGAGCTGTCCGTGTGCTAAACAGGTTTAATGTCCAGAGGTTGTGGTTCTGTTCAAATGGCGGAAGTTGCGGATCAGCACAAGAGTTGATCCAAACCCTCTCGCCTCTTCCAGACTGATTTGTCCGCTTGACTGGTGCCGGGCAGGTGGGCAGCAGACGCTGACAAAAACAAAGGTGGCGTGGAAATTCTGCAGGTGGTGACGACGACGCTCGCGATCGCCGTGCTTGGAAGTGGAGTTTCGCCAGCATGCCCGAAGCGCCGAGTCCGCTGGCAATAGCTTCCAAAGCGGGAATCCCGCGCGCAACGCACAGAGTCATGTGGTCAGCATCCAACCCAACGTAAAAGCCAACGCAGAAAGTCAGAAAACGCGCCAGGTTCACCATATTTTGCTTGTGAGCTTTGTTTAGGTGCGATCGCCGTTGACCGTCGATCGGGGCCCCGCTGGGCCTGATAAGCAACCAATCCGCGCCATCGGGATGGGGCGCTATGACCTGATCCTTCCGCGCCATTAGATAAATGTGGTTGTTAAAACGGTCAGTTTTTTTTGACCGTGAAGGCGCTCGTGCAATACCGGGGGCCGCGCCGTAGCGACATCAATCCATGTGTAGTGGTGAATGGCGCCGCGTCTGCGGCAACACAGCCCTGAGGCGAAGGGCGTGCGCTGCAGATTAGCGCGCCAGGAACCGCCCCGGCCCCGGCGTACACGCCGGCAGCGAGAAACAGAACAATCGCTGTAACTGATGTCGATCCCCGAAGAGGTGGCTTCTTTCATGCTGGGAACCCATCAACACGCGAATCCAACGCGTGCGTTTATCGCTCGCCGCGCCACTGACGCGGTAGGGACGGCGTGGGGAGCGGCGGGCGCAGTCGTGCGTCGCCGGCGCCATGACCGGTCTCCTCGGTGGGTCCGCCGATGGTGGATTCGCGTGTGTCCGGTCGCGCGAAACGATGGAAGCTGGAGCTGGGCAGAGCGAGGTCGAGGTCGTCCACGATTTCGCGGTCGATCGCCCGATAAAGTGGCCGCATGTAGAACGGCAGGCGGGCAACAGGATCGCCGACGTGCCCCATGGACAGCACACACGTTCCTCTGCATTCCACGGGACTGCTGATCTGCTCGAACGGAAAGCCCAGCCTCCGGAAAGTGTGATGCGAGACGAGGCTCGATGAGGAAAAGCAGGGTCTCCGATTCTGAGTCGATGCGCCAGCGCGATCGCTCCAAGATAAAAGACCGGAAGGTTGGACATAGAGGGAACGCGGGGATGCGCTCGCGTACCGCCCGTGGCCGGCGCGACGGTAGCATCCTTGTTGCGCGCTGGCCGTTTTCGGCGCCGAAACTCCCGCGCCATCACCAAGCGCGAAATTTCCGCCAAGCGCTCACGGCGGACCATCCATCGGGTCGAAAGGCGGCAATCTATCTTGCCGGCGCATATCTTTCTCGCTCGGCAGCCTGGAGTTCGGGCCGCTCATCGGACGCCAATATCAGCCGAATGCAGCCCGCCGAGGTCCCCGTCTTGAGGCACCGCAACAACAGATGACGCGAGTGTTCGTCGCGCTCGTCGCGCTGCGCGGCCTTCGGCATTTGTTGGATAGAACCCCGGTTCCTCGCAGAAGACTTTGTGTCGGAGCCAGAAACACCTCGTCCCGTATTTCCGGGTTGTCTCGCAGAGCGCAAGCTCGAAGCGCTTCGTGAACTCGTTGGCAGTAAGGCTGAATGTCAGGTGGCTGGGTGAGCATACTCGCCCTCCACGCGTCTGTACCTGGAAAGGCCACGACCCACGAGGCGCGCCGACACCAGGCAACCCGCTTCCAATTCGGACATGGACACTTGCAGCGCCAACGGTAAAGCCAGCATCGGTCAAACTTGGCAAACCGGGGGCGGGGTCGGAAGTTGGGCGGATGGTAAGGGCTGGCACCGGATTGGTGCCTTCAACCGATTGAATATCAGAGCGTTTGAAGACTCCCATCGAGGCGCAGAACGTTCCCACATCACGGCGTCAGTTCGTCAGTGATCGAACCACGCGGTACCTGGCGGACGCGATGCGCAACCGTAAGGCGGAATCGCTTCTTGGCGTCCCTTCCGAGCGAGACGCGCTCCCACTGGCTTGAGGTGGCAGCCAGTTATTGCGACGCCTGAGAACCCCAGTCAGTGTCATTTAAGCGCTTCAGCAGCAAGTACCATGCCCGTACCAGCGGGCGTCCAAGGGATCGCCGCGCTTGACTCCTCGTCGCGGCACGCCATGGGACGCGACGCGCACTCTGTATCTGAATTCTGATGCGACGCCGATCCAACTGGCGCGCGTTGTGCCCTTACTGCGGTCTATACGTTTATTCAGAGCGTCGCGCGTATCATTCTTGGCACCAGTTGTTTCGCGTCTAACGTAGTCACTGGTCTGCTTCGTTCAACATCTTCCCAAGACGACATGACACGGGAATAGCAGCCGGGCCAGACGAAGGTCACGTCGTATCATCCTGTCGTCCCGGAGGAAGCAGAGAATTTCACCAAGATTCGAGTGTTTCGTGAGAAGGGGGCTCATGTACCCGCGCAATCGTCGAAGAACGTCTATCGGCCGCGCTCTGCGGGCACCGGTCGGCATTACCAGGTGACCATCGCAGGCCGTGCGCTCGACCGAGTCATCCGGCGGCGTGCCGCGCGCCGGCGGCGGTCGCCGGAATACAACTGGGATTCGCTGGTCCCGGCGACGCCGTCAATGTCGTGGTTTGGCGTAACCCGGAGCTTTCTCCGCCGCGTCGGTGCCCGTCTCGGCCCGACAAAGTGGCAGAGATATCGACAGCACGCCGCTGCGTCAGTGGACCTTCCGGCGTTGGGCAAGGACCCGACCTTACGCCTGGGCGCGAGCATCGAAAAGGCCCAGTGTCGAAGTACATCCGCGATCCGGTCGCGTACCGCCATCGCGCACCGGTTTCCTGGTTTCGCGGCGCCGTACAGCGAGCAGACGCGCGGTGGTCGGAGAAGCGTGGAAGCCCCTCCCAGCTTCTGCCGTACAAGCAGGTAAGCACGACCGATCCTCGAGGTGACGACCGCCGCGCCGGAGGCCTGACCGATTCGCCGGCTGGCGGCAACATGGCGACGACGGCGGCGCACCTGCGAGGGCAACAACGCTAACGCAGCGTCCGGCTCTGGCGATCTGATCGCACGCGGCGATATCTCCGCCAATCGTTGAAATGGAAGCCGGGCGACGTGCTGATCATCTCCACGCCAGAGCCTCTTCTAACTGATCAATTCACCCGGCTATTTCACCATTCCGCCGAAAGCCGACGGAACCAACTCTGGGCGACCTTTTTCCGACAAGCAGAAACGTTCCCGTGCGCGGGATGTGGCAGCGGCGTTGGATCGGTCCCGCCGCCGCCTGGGTCGCCGGGATACTGGAGCCGGTGAGCTTCCGTCATGCGGCTGCCGGACGTCTGGCGAGGCGTCGGCGCGCATCTACGTGGACACGCAGCCCGTCCCGAGGCCGTTGATGGTGGAAACGCCGCAATACGTAACTGAACGAAGCACAA
>ERZ1370068.5971-contig-4973_pt1 | contig 62589 bp, 109 predicted proteins | sample MGYA00561227_ERZ1370068 | MGnify/ENA primary metagenome ERZ1370068 (study PRJEB38410, sample SAMEA6850437) | metagenome | study: Metagenomic assessment of the ecological functions of the soil: analysis of the soil microbiota associated with the...
ATTACGTATTGCTCGGGGCGTGCGGCCGGCGGCGCTGACACTCGTCGGGGCGTGATCGGTCGAGTTGGCCATGCAGCGGGTCAGACGCGGACGCGCGGGTCGAGGGCGGCGCAGGCGAGGTCGGAGAGGAAGCTCCGGCGATATGAGCACCAGCACGGCGACGAACAGCGTCACGCCGGCCACGGAGTTCACGTCGTTCTTGGTCACCGAATCGACGAAAGCTTACTCGCCCATGCCGTGCCAGCCGAAAATCTGCTCCGTGAACGTCGCGCCGACGAACAGCAGCGCGAACTCGTAGGCGAAGAACGTGGCCATCGGGATGAGCGCCGTGCGCAATCCGTGTCTCGATCGAGGCGCGCGGCCGGCGGCAGACCCTTGGCCTGCGCCGTGCGGAGGAAGTCGCTGCCGAGCACGTCGAGCATGGCGTTGCGCTGATACCGGCCGTAGAACGCCACGGCGAGCGGCGATCAGCACGAGCGACGGCAGGACCAGGTGGACAGCCGGTTCGCGCAGCCCGGTTCCACGACCAGGAGTCCAGCCCGGCGTCATCTCGCCCGTCGTGTAGAAGCAGTCTGGTGTCGCCCGTGAAGCCGAGCAGGTTGAGTTCAAGCCGATGCCCGGCATTCTGAACATGCACGGCGAGCACGACGACCGGGATCGACAGGACCACGAACGAGAAGATCGTGAGCACGTAATCAGACGGACTGGTACTGCTTGACGGCGCCGTATGCGCCGGCGGCCACGCCGAGGATGGTGCCGACGAACGATCCGATGCAGCACGCAGGCGCAGGCTGACCCACATGCCGGCGGCCGAGCTCGTCGTTGACCGGCGTGCCCTCGATGGTCAGCGCCCAGATCGCCGCGCGAGCCCGCTCGGCCCAGCGGCCGAAGCGCGCCAGGCCACCGGCGTCTTGTCGTTCATGTTCAGCGCGTCGAGGGCGGCGTCGACCACGGGCTTCGGGCGGCGGCGGTGACTGCGTCCCCGTAGCGGGCCTGGGATTGAAAGCTGTGTCAAAAGAGCACATAGGCGACCGATGTGGACACGGCGACGAGCAGCGCGAGGTAGATCAACCTTCTGAGGAGGAACCTGAGCATGTAGAGGTGTTGGCGAATCTTAGCAGGGACGAGACGGTGAAAGGGTGCGAGGGTGCGATGGTGCGGGGGTGCGAGGGTGCGTCCGAAGGTGCGAGAGCGCAGACGGTGCGGTAGGATCTCGCCGGTGTTTCCCCGACGCCCGGATTGAGTCGTCACGGGCGCCGCCGCGTATGCGGCGCCGGTGCTGATGCTGGCGGCCGATGCGGCGCTGATCGCATATCGATCGGTGCCTGGCCTCGCGCTGCGGTGCCAATGGTTCCTGACGCTCTTTTTGCCGGCGATTGGCGGCGTGCTGTTGCTCACGCACGACCGCTCGCGGTGGCAGATGGGTGCCGGGGCCAGGCGGTGGCCGTGCTGGGCCGCGGCCATCGCCTCCCGCACCGGGCACGGCGGCGCCAACGCGCCCGCCCGCTGTGCTGTTTCCGTTGGGACCGTTGATTCTGTCGTCTGGTGATGATCGGCTCGTCGGTCCCGCGGCGTATCGCGGCCCCTTCACGCCGCCGGCGCCCTGCTGTTTCCGCTCGCACACATCGCTGGCGTCCCCGCAGCTCATCGGCGGGGATGTCATTCTGCTGGCGGCGTTCTGCAGCTCGCGCCGCGCATGATGGGCCAGGCGAGTTAATGAACCACCAACCAATTAACCGACCATGCACCATTTTGCTGTTCTATGAAATGCCGTGGACAACTACGTGCTGAGAAACGCGTGCTGTTCCGCAAGGAAGCACTTTGCCCATGCGAAGGCTGCCGTCGCGCGAGGCGAGCTCGTCCTGCCGGCGCGCTCGCCAATCCGGTGGACGGCACCGTGCTGCCTCGCGGGCGATTCACCCGCCGCGGCCGAGCGTTTTGCCAGGGCCGATCCCTATGTCCTCAACGGCCTGATCACGCGGTGGCGCGTGCGCGAAGTGGACCACCGTGGTCGGACCCACGGCGGAAGTTCAGCTGCCGCCGCTGTGAAGACGATCATGTGCGACGGTGCGACGGTGCGGGTGCGGCGGTGCGTCCGACGGTGCGAGGGTGGAGGGTGCGAAAGCAGTGCGAAGGTGCGATCGCGCCGAACCACTCACCGTACCTGCGCACCTTCGCACTTTCGGACGCATCGTGCCGCACCGCACCGTCGCACGCCCGCACCCTTCTAATCGTCCATGCCGACCGTCTTTCACGCGCGATAGTTATCGCGACCGCGCTGGGAAGGTGGTTCCCCGACAGACCGGGCCACGGTTCTGGCTGTTGACCGCCTTCTGCTCGATGGCGCCAGACCTCGATAAAACATAGGCTTCGCCTTCGGCGTCCGGGCATGACGACCTGTTCGGCCACCGAGGCATCACGCATTCGCTGAGCTTCGCGTGGTGGCCGGCTTTGTCGGGGCGCGTGTATACCTGGCACCCTCCTTGGGAGCTGGGAGTTGGCGGTCTGAAGTTGACGTGGGAGTTGGGTTGGGAGTGGTGCGTTGGGAGGAGCTGGGCCCCTTGGGAGCTGCCTGGGTGTTCTTCTCCTCGTGACCAGCGAGCCACGGGCTCCTGGATGCCATGACCGACGGCGGCCGGGGGGATCGCGGCTGCTGGCGCCCTTCAACAACGGCCGGTTCTTCTTCCCATGGCGTTCTCATCCGGGTATCCCCAATCGGGGTCGGGTTCTTCTCGGCTCGGGGCCTGGCGGTGCTGGTCAACGAGCTGCGCTGATCGTGCTGCCCTCGGTGATAATTGCTGTGATCGCGCGGGTCGGAAGCCGGCCCGTTAGGCGTAACCTCCTGCTCGAACATCTGATGCCGCTCTCGGTCGAACCTCGTCGGTGGTGGGTCGCAACCGTTGTGGCGGCCACGAGCGGCTAAGTGCGTTTGCGCAATTGAAGAGCGGCGCCCCCGGTCGATCAGTTCAAGACCGATCCCGAAGGCTTCACGCGCGCGCGCTTCCCGCCGGCTGACTGGCCCGATCGCGACTTCACCATCTGCCGTCTCCGGTACACGAGCGTCCGCTCCGAGCGTGACGGCAGCGGCTGGAAGACCGACTATCCCTACAGCGAAATCAATCTCCTCATCCGCCTGGGCGAGATGACGACGACGCCGATCAGCTACAGCGCGGAGCAGAAGCGCCCCAACACGTGGGTGGTGAAGCTGACGGACGCGAAGCTCTACGACTGCCCGTTCCTGATTGCCTCGGACGTCGGCACTATTGGCATCAAGGATGAAGAGGTGTCAGCTCTTCGGGAATACCTCCTGAAAGGCGGGTTTCTCTGGGTGGACGACTTCTGGGGCACCGAGGCGTGGAACCAGTGGGAGGAGGAGATCGGCAAGGTGCTCCCGCCGGAGGAGTATCCAATCGAGGACATTTCCGCCGCCGACCCAATCATGCGGGAGATGTTCGACCTGGAGAAGGTGCCGCAGATTACCAACGTGACCTTCTGGCTCAAGAACAACGGGAAAACGTCGGAACGCGACGAGGACAGCGCCCAGGTCCACGTCCGGGCGATCCGCGACAAACATCGCCGGATCATGGTCCTCATGACTCACAATACCGATGTCGGCGATTCGTTTGAGCGCGAGCGCGAGGACAGCGAGTATTCCCGCCTCTTTTCGCCGCCCGGCTACGCGCTCGGCATCAACGTCTTGTTGTATGCGATGACGCAGTAAAACTATGATCGCCGCCTTTAGCGGGCTCGGGGCTAGGCTCGACGGCTCAAGAGCTGACGCTGGTGTTCGAAAAACTTTTCCAGGCGCTCTTCTCGTATCGGCCGGTCGTCTTTCAGCAGGGAGACTTCCGCTTCGACATCACGACGGCGTCGTTCGTGGCCGCGGGCATCGCTGCGCTCGTCATGGGCGCGCGCCATCCTGACCTATCGCAGCGTCAGCGTGAACGGCCGCCCGCGCGATCGCGTGGTGCTCACGGTGCTTCGCATGGCCGCGCTGGCGCTCGTCGTCTTCTGTCTCTTCCGTCCAACGCTGGTCGTCAAGGCCGCCATCCCGCAGCAGAACGTCGTCGCCGTATTGCTGGACGACTCGCGGAGCATGCAGATTGCCGACTGGACCAACAACCAGCCGCGCGCCGAGTTCCTGCGCCAGGAACTTGCCGCCAACACGAGCCCGCTGCTGAAGTCGCTCTCCGAACGCTTCCTGGTGCGGACGTTCCGCTTCTCGTCCACGTCGGGACGCGTCAATTCGGTGAAGGACCTCACCTTTGCCGGCTCGCAGACGAAGATCGGCACGGCGCTCGATGGCGTCCGCGAAGAGCTGGCCGGGCTGCCGGTCGCTGGAATCGTGCTCGTCACCGACGGCGCCGACACGAGCGAGGCGTCGCTCACCAACACGCTCCTGAACCTCAAGGCCGAAAAGCTGCCCGTCTTCACCGTCGGCGTCGGCAGCGCGAAGCTGCGCGCGCGACATCCAGGTCGATCGCGTCAGCACGCCGCGCTCGGTCCTGAAGGGCGCGTCGCTGCTCGTCGACGCGGTCATCACGCAGTCCGGATATTCAGGACAGACCGTGACGCTCGATGTCGAGGACGACGGCCGCATCGTCGGTTCGCAGAAGGTGCAGTTCCCGGCGGACGGCAGCCCCGCGGCGGTGCGCGTGCGCGCGACCGCCAGTGAGCCTGGCCCGCGCGTGTTCAGCTTCCGCGTCGCGCCGCAGCAGGGCGAGGTCGTGACGCAGAACAACCAGCGCGACTCGCTCGTCGAGGTTCGCGACACGCGCGAGAAGATTCTCTACTTCGAAGGCGAGCCGCGCTCCGAGATGAAGTTCATCACGCCGCGCCGTCGCCGACGACAAGAACCTGCAGATCGTCACGCTGCAGCGCACCGCGGACAACAAGTACCTCCGTCTCGACGTCGATCACGCAATGTAGACGAGCTGCTCGGCGGCTTCCCGAAGACGCGCGACGAGCTGTTCGCGTTCAAGGGCTGATCCTCGGCAGCATCGAGGCGGCCGCCTTCAGCGCCGATCAGCTGCAGATGATCGCGGACTTCGTCGATCGGCGCGGCGGCGGCCTGCTGATGCTCGGCGGCGCCCGCTCGTTCGGCGAAGGCGGTTACGGCGGCACGCCGGTCGCCGACGCGCTGCCGCTCCTCATCGATCCGCAGACGCGCGCCTCGGAGCCGACGACGTTCGCGCGGCTCAAGGTGCTGCCGACGCGCGCCGGACAGGCGCACGCGGTGACGCAGATTGCCGGCGACGGAAGACGCGTCGGCGGCGCGCTGGCCCGAGCTGCCGCAGGTGACGACGATCAACGTGCCGCTGCCGATCAAGCCGGCCGCCACGGTGCTGTTGAACGGCACCGACGAGCGGCATGCGCACGATACCCATGCTGCGTCGTGGCAGCCCTACGGCCGTGGCAAGGGATCGCGCTTCCTCCCGCAGGACTCGTGGGAGTGGCAGATGCACGCCAGCATCCCGCTCGAGGACCATGACGCACGAGAACCTCTGGCGTCAGATGCTGCGGTGGCTCGTGGCCGACGTGCCCGCACCGGTCGAGGCGACCACGACGACCGATCGCGTCGGAGCCGGGCGAAGCGGTCACGATTGAAGCGTCGGTGGTCGATCCGACATGGGTCGAGCTCAACGACGCGCACGTGATGGCGCGCGTCACGCGTCCGGGCGGCATCGACGCTCGACGTGCCGCTGCAGTGGACCGGCGAGCGCGACGGCCAGTACCGCGGGACGTTTGTCAGCACGGTTGCCGGGCGCCTACGAGATCGCGGTCGACGCCGACCGCGACGGCAAGCCGATCGGCACCAACACCGCCTACGTGCGCGCGGGCGCGGGCGACGCCGAGTATTTCGATCCGACGATGCACGAGGCGCCGCTGCGCGCATCGCCGGATGAAACGGGCGGACGGTTCTATACGACAGCCAACGTCGCGGGGCTGGCGGAAGACGTCAGCTACGCGGGGCGCGGTGTCACATCGGTCGAGGAGCGCGAGCTCTGGAACATGCCGATCATCCTGATCATGCTCGTCGGGCTCGTCTGCGCCGAGTGGGGCTACCGCCGCGCGGTTGGATTGTCGTAATGCTGCACGCCTTCCTCCTGGTCCTCGTCGGCCTCGCAGGCGATCCCGAGCACGGCGAGCTGTTCCACAAGTGGGGCGGCGAGCTGGCCGAATCGGCCGGCCGTCTTGGCGTGCCGGCGGACCACGTGGTGTACCTCGTCGATCAGCCTGGCGAAGGCGAGGCGCGCGTCAACGGCAAGGCGACCGTCGAAGAGATCAACAAGACGTTCGATCGCTTCGCGAAGCACGCCACGCCCGAGGACGCGGTCTATGTCGTGCTGATCGGTCACGGCAGCTACGACGGCAAGAGCGCGAAGTTCAACCTGCCGGGGCCTGACATGTCGGCGGCCGACTTCAACGCGCAGTTCAGGAAGCTCCCGACCGAAGCAGATCGTGTTCGTGGACACGACGAGCGCCAGCGGCCCGTTCGTCAACGAGCTGTCGGCGCCCGGCCGGACGATCATCACCGCGACGCGCAACGGGGCCGAGAACTTCTCGACGCTCTTCGGCGGCTACTTCGTGGACGCGCTGACGGGCGAGGAAGCCGACGCGGACAAGAACCGCCGCGTGACGATGCTCGAGGCGTTCCAGTTCGCGAAGGCCGCGGTGCAGCGCGCGTACGACAAGGAAGGGCTGCTGTCGACCGAGCACGCGGTGCTCGACGACAACGGCGACAAGGCGGGCGAGCCCCGATCCGTCGACGACCGGCGCCGACGGCAAGGTCGCGTGCGCTGCTCGCGATCGGCTCGGCCGCCGACGCGGCGCCGCTGCCGGCCGACCCGAAAGCTGCGCGCGCTCGTGCTCGAGCAGCGCGACCTGGAGCACCGCGTCGAATCGCTGCGGCTGCTCAAGGAGAGCATGGACCCGGCGAAATACCAGAGTGAGCTCGAAAAGCTCGTGACCGATCTTGCGCTGAAGACCCGTGAGATTAGAAGCCTCGAAGGTGCCAAATGAGTGATCGCGTGACGATGAACCCGTACATGGCCAGCGACGTCGTCGATCTCGACTCGCCGGACGACATCAAGCTTGCCGACCGGATGAAGGTGGGCCGCGAGCAGATCCTCCATGAGCTGCGCAAGGTCATCATCGGACAGGAAGACGTCATCAACCAGGTGCTGAACACGCTGTTTGTGGGCGGCAACAGCCTGATCGTCGGCGCGCCGGGGCTCGCCAAGACGCTGTTGATCCACACCATGGCGCAGGTGCTGCAGCTGAAGTTCTCGCGCATCCAGTTCACGCCGGACCTGATGCCGTCCGACATCACCGGCACCGACCTCGTGCAGGAAGATGCCGCGACCGGCCGGCGCCAGATGGTGTTCGCGCCCGGTCCGATCTTCGCGAACATCGTGCTCGCGGACGAAATCAACCGCACGCCGCCGAAGACGCAGTCGGCGCTGCTCGAGGCGATGCAGGAGCACCGCGTCACGATCCAGGGGCGGACCTACAATCTCGACGAGCCGTTCTACGTCTTCGCGACGCAGAACCCGATCGAGCTCGAAGGCACGTATCCGCTGCCCGAAGCGCAGCTCGATCGCTTCATGTACCACATCATCATCGAGCACCCGCCGCATGACGAGGAAATCGACGTCGTCCGGACGACGACGGCCATCCAGGATCCAAAGCTCGAACGGCCCGGTGAGCGGCGAGGATCTGATCGCGTTCAGAGGCTGGTGCAGGAAGGTGCCGGTGTCGGAGCCGGTGATGCGGCACGCGCTCGACATCGTGCGCGCGACGCGGCCGCGAGCGAAGGAGTCGCCGGACTTCGTGAACAAGTGGGTGGCGTTCGGCGCCAGCGTCCGCGCGGCGCAGTACTCGTGCTCGGCGGCAAGGCGCGCGCGCTCACGAGCGGGCGCTATCACGTGAGCTTCGACGACATCCGCGCGCTGGCGCACCCGGTGCTGCGCCACCGCATCATCACGAACTTCCACGCGCAGTCGGAAGGCGTGACGACCGATCAGATCACCGATCGGCTGCTCGAGACCGTGCCGATGCCGCGGTCGGGGATGTAATGAGCCTCGCTGCCGGCCATTCGCAGAGCGCCATTCCCGGCGCTCGCTTCATGGATCCCTCGGTGCTCGCGCGCATCGGGAACCTGGAGCTCGTCTCGCGCGCGGTCGTGGACGGCTTCATCAACGGCATGCACAAGGCGCCGTAAGCTTCGGCGCCTCGGTGGACTTCGCCGAGCATCGCGGCTACGTGCCGGGCGACGACATCCGCCGCGTGGACTGGAAGCTCTGGGCGCGCACCGACCGCTACTACGTGAAGGAGTACGAGGCGGAGTCGAACTCGAACTTCTCGGTGCTGCTCGACGTGTCGAAGTCGATGAACTTCGGCACGACGGGCATCACCAAGCTCGATTACGCGCGCATCCTCACGGCGTGCCTCACCAACCTCGTGCACCACCAGCGCGACCGCGTGGGGCTGGTGACGTTCGACAACGACGTCGTCAGACTTCGTTCCCTCGTCGGCCAAGCACATGGAAGTCGTGCTGCACACGCTCGACAAGGTCGTGGCGGGACGGCCGAGCAGCCTGAAGCCGCCGTTCCAGAAGATGGCGGAGCACTTCGGCCGCCGCGGCATGCTGGTGATCATCTCGGATCTCTACGAGGAGCCGGACGCGGTGCTCGACGCCATCGCGCCGCTGCGCTTCCGCGGCAACGATCTGATCGTGCTTCCACGTGCTCGACAAGTCGGAGCTGGAGTTCGGCTTCACCGACGCGTCGGCGTTCGAGGACATCGAGTCCGGGCGAGCAGATGCCGGTCGTGCCAGACGCGTTCCGCAAGGAATACCAGTCGCTCGTGCGCGCACACCTCGACGCGCCTGCAGCAGCGCTTCTCGGCGAACCGCATCGACTACACGGTGCTCGATACGTCGAAGCCGATCGACCATGCGCTCTATCGATACCTGTCGAGTAGAGCCAGAATGATGAAGGTCGGTAGATGAGCTTTCCTCGCGCCGCTCTTCTTCGTCGGCCTTGCCGCGCTCGCGGTCCCGGTGCTGATCCACCTGACGCAGCGCGAGAAGAAGATGGTCCAGCAGTTTCCGTCGCTGATGTTCGTGCGGCGGATCCCATACCAGACCGTCCGCCGCCGGAAGATTCGCGACCTCGCGCTGCTGTGCGTGCGGCTCGCCGGCGCTGCTGCTCATCATCGGCGGCGTTCGCGCGTCCGTTCCTGTGGCGGCCGAATGCGGCCACCGCGATCGGTCCGGGCGCGCGCGAGGTGGTCGTGCTGCTCGATCAGAGCTACAGCATGGCGTTACGGCGACCGCTGGGATCGCGCGAAGGCTGCCGCGCGCGACGCGATCAACAGGCTCGGAGCCATCGGATCGCGGCTCGGTGGTGCTCTTCTCGTCGGGCGCGGACATCGCGCTTCAGGTCGACGGCCGAGAAGGATCGCCTGATCGCGTCGATGGACACCGACGACGCCCGACGCCGGCCGCGACACGGTTTGGTCCCGCGTTGAAGGTGGCGGGCAGCATCCTCGCGGAATCGCCGCTGCCGCGGAAGGAAGCGATTCTCATCAGCGACTTCCAGCGCAACGGATGGCGCGGCGAAGAGGGCGCGCGCCTCCCTGCGGGCAGCACGCTCACGCCCGTGGCCGATCGGCGGGCCTGGCCGACAAGGCGAACGCCACGGTGACGACGGTGTCGCTCGCGCGCTCGACGTTCTCGAACCAGGAGCGCGTGACCGTGACGGCGTCGGTGGCGAACCGGACGATCGCGCCGATCGCGGGCGATTCGCTGACGCTCGAGGTCGGCGGGCCGCGGCATGCAGACCGAGCCGCTCAATGTCGCGGCCCGAAGGGTCGGCGTCGGTGGCGTTCGCGCCGTTTACCGTGCCGTCGCGCAACATGCGCGTCACCGTGCGCGCCGGCGCCGACGCGCTCGCAACCGACAACGTGTTCAACCTGGTCGTCTCACCGTCGACGCCCGTCCGAATCGTCGTCGTCGACAGCGGCACGAAGGCCGGCGCCGGTCTCTATCCTGACACGTGCGCTGTCGATTGGCGACGCGCCGAAGTTCGACGATCCTCAACCGGCAGCCGGCAACCGTGTCCGGATGACGATCTGCGGCGTGCGTCCGTGGTGCTCCTCAACGACGTCGACGTGAACGCGGGTCTCGGCCGGCGTCTCGCGCGCTTCGTGCAGGATGGCGGCGGGTTGTTCGTGGCCGCCGGTCCGCGGGCGACGTGGCCGCAGGGAGGCCGACATTCTTCCCGCGTCGCTCTCGCAGCCGATCGACAAGTCGCGCGGCGAGTCGGCCCGCGTGGGCGCGCTCGAGTACGGCCACCCGGTGTTCGAAGTGTTCCGCGCGCCGCGCAGCGGCGATTTCTCGACGGCGCGCTTCTATGCCTATCGCTCGGTGACCGCGGCGCCGAACACGCAGGTGCTCGCGCGTTTCGACGCGGGCACGCCGGCGCTCGTCGAACGGAAGGTCGGCAGCGGACACGTGATGCTCTGGGCCTCGACGCTGGATCTCTCGTGGAGTGATCTGCCGCTCAAGCCGGTCTTCCTGCCGTTCATCCATCGCTCGATGGTGCACCTCGCGAACTACACCGAGCCGTCGCCGTGGCTGACGATCGGCCAGGTGTTCGATCCCGACGCGTCGAGCGCCAAGGCGCAGGCGAGCCGGGCGCCTCGCGCTGACGCCATCCGGCAAGCGCCTGCCGCTCGAGGACGAGGGCTCGCAGGCACAGGTGCTCGAGCTCACCGAGCAGGGCTTCTACGAGATTCGCGGGCAGAAGGCGAACTCGGACGTCACGGTCGTGGCCAGCAACATCGATCCGGCCGAGTCGGACTTGACGGCGCTCGATCCGGCGGAAGTCGTCGCCGCCGCGACCGGCGGCACCGGGCAGAACGGGCAGCAGGCGGCGTCGGACGTGCCGCTCACGCCGCAGGCACAGGAGCGATCGCAGCGGCTCTGGTGGTACCTGCTGGCGACAGGCATCCTGCTGCTCGGCGTCGACACCCTCTTCTCGAATTGGTTATCAAAGACGTAACCGCGGGCGTATTCTGAGAGGCACCATGTTCGACTTTCTGCGACACGCCATCGACCCCTCCCAACGACCTGCTGGGCATCATCCGCTACGTGCGCGCGCGGTGGCGCGCCAAGCTTGCCGTCAAGGGCGCGGTCCGGGCGTTTGTCACCAACGTGGCGGTGTTCTTCGTCCTCGCCTACCTGATGCAGTGGGCGCGGTTCAACCCGCCCGTCGATCCTCGCGCGCGCGGATCCTTGCTGGCCGCCGCCATCGTGAGTCGCGGCGTATTTCTTCCTCGTCAAGCCGCTGCGGCGCCGCGTCACCGACGACCAGGTGGCGCTCTACCTCGAGGAGAAGGAACCGTCGCTCGCGGACGATGCTCGTCAGCGCGGTGGAGTCGAGCCGCGAAGGGCGGCACTGGGAATCGACGCGCGCTCGTCGCAGAAGCTGGTCGCGCAGGCGATCGAGAAATGCTGCGAGGCCGACACCGCGCGCCGCGCCGAGCATGGGCCGCTGCGCGCCAACGGCGCGGTCTTCGCCGGCGTCGTCACGGCCGCGATCCTGGCGGTCCTGCTCGGTCCGGCCTTCTTCCGTCACGCGCTGTCAGCGGTGCTGATCGTGTCGCGCAGCGTCGAGGCGGCCGCGCCGTACAAGATCGCGGTCACGCCCGGCAACATCTCGGTGCCGAAGGGCGCGGATCAGACGATCGACGCGCAAGCTCCTGCGGGTTCAACGCGCAGAATGTCGTCGTGATGGTGCGCCGCGACCCGACCGTCGCACACATACGAGAAGCAGCCGCTCGTGTTCGCAACGACAAGGGCGACCTACGAAGGGATTCGTCTTCGGCGTGAAGGGCGCGACGGAGTATTTCGTCGAGGCCGAAGGCGTGCGCTCGCCACATCTACACGCTGAAGGTCGTCGACGTGCCGTACGTCCAGAAGCTCGGGCTCGAATACAAGTTCCCGGCGTATACCGGCCTCGAGCCGGAAAAGATCGAAGACGGCGGCGACATCGCGGTGCTGCGCGGCACCGACGTCAAGGTCACCATCACGGCGACGATGAAGACCAAGGGCGGCCGGATTGCGCTCAACGACAAGGACACGGTGCCGCTGACCGTTGAGGCGGACGGCACGCTCACCGCGTCGTTCAAGGCCGACAAGGACGGCTCGTATCACGTCGAGCTCGATGCGCCGAACGGCGAGCGCGTGCGCGGCGTCGCCGCAGCTACACGATCGACGTGCTCGACCGACCGCGCGCCGACGGTGACGTTCGCGCGTCCAGGCCGCGACACGTCGGCATCGGCGATCGAAGAGGTCTACGTCGAGGCGGCGGCCGACGACGACTACGGCGTCAGGGATCTCGAGCTGGTCTACTCGGTGAATGGCGGAGCGGAGAAGACCGTCCCGCTGTTCAACGGCTCGAAGCGCCTGCCCGCGGTCAGCGCGGGCCACACGTTCTATCTCGAGGAGCTCGGCGTGAAGTCGGGCGACTCGGTCTCGTACTACGCGCGCGCGACCGACAACGACGGCGTTGACGGCGGTCAGAAGGCGAGCAGCGATCTGCTACTTCGTGCGCGTGCGTCCGCTTCGATCAGAAGTTCCGTCAGGCGCAGTCGCAGGGCGGCGGTGGCGGCGGTGGCGGCGGCGGACAGAACCAGGTCGACGCGCTGTCCGAGCAGCAGCGCCAGATCATCTCGGCGACGTTCAACGTGCAGCGCGACAAGCGCACGGTGTCGGCCGACAAGTTCCGCCAGAACTCCACCGTCGTCAGCCTCTCGCAGCAGAAGCTGCGCGAGCAGGTCGAGGGACTCCTCACGCGCATGAACAGCGAGTTCATCCAGCAGGACCCGAAGCTGAAGGAGATTGGCGAGCTGCTGCCGCAGGCGGTGAAGGCGATGAAGGAAGCCGAAGCCAAGCTGGCGGCGACCGCGCCGGACGTCGCGCTCGGCCCCGAGAACAAGGCGTTGACGCTGCTGCAGAAGGCAGAAGAGGAATACGAGACGCAGGTCAGCGTGCAGCAGGGCGGCGGCGGTGGCGGCGGCGGATCGTCGCAGCAGCGCGAGCTGGCCGACATCTTCGAGCAGGAGCTCGACAAGATGGCGAGCCGCTACGAGACCGCCGATCGGCAGATGCAGGCCAACGGCGACCGCCAGGTCGACGAGCTGCTCGAGAAGCTGAAGGAGCTGGCCCGGAGGCAGGAGCAGGAAGCCGAGCGCGAGCGGCGGCTGCAGCAGGGCAGCGCCTCCTCAACCCCGAGCGGCAGCGCGCAGCAGCGCGCGCTTGGCGGATCAGGCCGAGGAGGCCGCGCGCCGGCTCGAGCGGCTCGCCCGCGAAGAGAATCGTCCCGGAGCTGCTCGACTCGGCGCGGCAGATGCGCGAAGCGGCCGACGCGATGCGGCGTGCCGCGGCGGGCGGCAACGCCAGCGCGGCGTCGCAGGCGCAGCAGGCGCTCGATCGGCTGAAGGAAACGCAGCGGAAGCTCGAACGGTCGCTCAGCGACCGTGCGGACCGCGACATCAAGGACGCGCAGCAGCGCGCCGAGGAGCTCGCGCGCGAGCAGCAGGAGATTGCCAACGGCGTCAACGGCCTCGCGGCAACCGGCCAGCAGCGGCGCGACCAGGCGCAGCGGATCAACGAGAAGAAGGACGACCTCGAGCAGAAGCTCGGTCAGCTCGAAAACGATCTCGACGCGGCGGCGCGCGACGCGGCGCAGCAGGAGAAGAACGCCTCGCGCAAGCTGTCGGAGGCGGCAGGCGCTATCCGCGACAACCGGCTGCGGGACAAGATTCGCTATTCGGAGGCGCTCGTCAACCGCGGCTACGGGCAGGAGACGCTGCGCGCGACCGAGACCGACATCTCGGGCGGCATCGATCAGCTGAAGAAGCGGCTCGATGAAGCGGCATCGGCGCTCGGCCAGGGGCAGCAGCAGAATGCCGGGTCGAAGGCCGAGCAGGCGCTCGGACGGACGCAGCGGCTCGCGCGCGGCCTCGAGTCGCTGCAGGAGCGGACGCGCGAGCGCGCGCAGCAGAACGCACGCAATCAGCAGGGCCGCGACGGCCAGGGCCAGCAGTCCGATCAGAAAGGGCAAGGCCAGCGCGGGCAGCAAGCCGGCAACCAGCAGGGACAGGACGGCCAGCAGGGCCAGCAGGGTCAGGGCCAGCAAGGGCAGAACGGCCAGGGCCAGAACGGTCAGCAGGGGCAACAGGGCCAGTCGGGTCAGGGCCAGGGGCAGCAGGGCGGGCAGCAGGCTGGTGGCCAGCAAGGCGGCGGTCAACAGGGTGGCCAGCAGGCCGGCGGCGCGAACGGCGGCTTCGGCAATCAGTACGGCTACAACAACGGCGGCGCCAACTACGGCGGCGGCACGTGGCTACGGCAACCTGCCGTGGAACGGGTCGTACTACAACGGCACCGACTTCGGCCGCCTGTCGGATGAGGACATCCGCCAGCTTCGGAACGAAGCGCGCCAGTGAGCGCCAACGACGCGCAGGATCTGCGCGGCATGCTGCGCGGCTTCAACGTCGATCCGAAGGAGCTCGGAGCAGATTCTCGCGGCGCTCCGCCGGCTCGAGGACGAGCGCGTGCTACAAGGACGCGAAGGAGCTCGCAGAGCCTGCAGACGTTCGCGACCGAAGGGCTGAAGCGGCTCGAGTTCGGGCTGCGGCGCCAGGTCGAATCGGGCGACGAAGCGGTCGTCCTCGCCGGTTCCGACGAAGTGCCGGACCAGTTCAAGAAGATGGTCCAGGAGTATTACCGGTCACTCGGTAAAACACCGAGATAACTGGCCTCTTAGGTGCGATGGTGCGAAGACGTGCGATGGTGCGATAGTGCGTCCGACGGTGCGACGGTGCCACGTGCACCTCGCATCCACCGCCGCACCTCTCACTTCGCACCGTCGGACGCACCTTCGCACCTGTCGCACCTTCGCACTCATCGCACTTCTCGGCGCAGCAACCGCCGGTTACGCTCAGTTCGGCCGAGGTTTCGGCGGATTCTTCCGGGTGCGCCCGCAGGTTTGCCGACGCCAACACCTTCGGCCACGGCTTCAACTACTGCCGCGTGATGCTACACGAGCAACCGGCGCGAGGCCGGCGGCCAGGGATGGTCCACCGACTTTCCCGATGCCGAGCGGAATTTCTCCAAGCGCCTCGCCGAGCTCACCAAGATGCGCGTGAGCAAGGACCCCACCGGCGAAGCTGAACCACATCGTCGTCCGGCTCACCGACCCCGAGCTCTATCAGTGCGCGTATGTCAGCATGGAAGACGCCGGCACCGCGCAGCTCAGCGACGCGGAGGTCGAGGCGCTGCGCGCGTACCTGCTGAAGGGCGGGTTCCTGTGGCTGGATGATTACTGGGGCGACGAGGCGTGGGACCAGTGGATTCACGAGCTGGCGCGCGTGCTGCCGCCGGACGAGTATCCGACGTTCGAGATCACGCCGGCGCATCCGGTGTTCCGCACGCTGTTCGATGTCAAGAAGCTGCCGCAGATCCCGTCAATCCAGTTCTGGCGCGGCAGCGGCGGCGACACGTCGGAGCGCGGCGAAGAGCGCGATGCCGGATTTCTACGGCGTCAACGACAAGCATGGGAACCTGATGGTCGTCATGATGCACGACACCGACGTGGCCGACTCGTGGGAACGCGAGGGAGAGGACGTCCGGTTCTTCTACCAGTTCTCGCCGGACGGGTACGCGATCGGGTTGAACGTGCTCATGTATGCGATGACTCACTGAACCGAGCGCGATGTCACGTTCGAGGTGCCAATGTTCACGGTTCGATGTCCACGTCCATGTCGCACGTTCGACGCGACTCGCCGCTCGCTGCTCACTCGTCGCGTTGCTGCTGCCGCTGCTTGCGTGGCGGCGCAGACGATTTACCGCACGCCTGACGGCCAGGCGCGGAAGATGGGCAACCCGGCCTACGACGGCCGCTTCGTCTTCACGCGCATCCGCTATGGCGGCCGCGGTTTCGGCGGCGGGTTCTTCGGCGGCGGCTCCACGTGGAGCCACGACTATCCGGCCGCGGACTTCTACATCTCCGACGCGCTCGACACGCTCACGCGGATGCGCGTCAATGCCTGCGTCCACCAACGTCCTCGAGCTCGAGGACGATCGGATCTTCGACAACCCGATTCTCTACGTCTCCGAGCCAGGCTACTGGCGCATCAGCGACAAGGGCGCGGCGAACCTGCGGCTGCACCTGCTCAAGGGCGGGCTGGTGATCTTCGACGACTTCGAGCACCAGGACGAGTGGGACAACATGGCCGCGCAGATGGCGAGGGCGCTTCCCGAGCGGCGGTGGATCAAGATCGACGTCCACCATTCGATCTTCCATTCACTGTTCGACCTGAAGGCGCTCACGGTGCCCCATCCCGAGCGTGCCCGTCGAGCCTGACTACCGGGCGCTGTTCGTCAACGACGACCCGAACGACCGGATGCTCGCGCTCGCCAATCACAACTGCGACATCGCGGAATATTGGGAATGGTCGGCGGACGAGCGGTTTCCCGTGGACGTGACGAGCGGGGCCTACGAGCTCGGCGTCAACTACATCGTCTACGGCATGACGCATTAGGCCCGACCCCAACTTCCAGCCGGCGTTGCGCATCGCTATCCGGCTGTCGCTGAATCATCGACAACTGATAACCGACAACTGATGAACCGTACTGAAGTGGCGAACCTGCCCGGCCGGAAAAATCTGCGACACGATTCTCGACGCCATCGGCAACACGCCGATGGTCCGCGTCCACAGCATCACCGCGCGGCGTCATCGACGCCGACGTCCTCGTCAAGCTCGAGACCTTCAACCCCGGCAACTCGATCAAGGACCGCATGGCCGTGCGGATGATCGAGGACGCCGAGCGCGCGGGCCAGCTGAAGCCGGGCGGCACGATCATCGAGGGCACGTCCGGCAACACCGGCATGGGCCTCGCGATCGCCGCGGTCGTGAAGGGCTACAAGTGCATCTTCACGACGACCGACAAGCAGTCGAAGGAGAAGGCCGACGCGCTCAAGGCGTTCGGCGCCGAAGTGATCGTCTGCCCGACCGACGTCGATCCCGAGGATCCGCGGTCGCATTACTCGGTCTCGTCGCGCCTCGAGCGCGAGGTGCCGAACTCGTGGAAGGCCAACCAGTACGACAACCTGTCGAACACCGCCGCGCACTACGAGCAGACCGGGCCCGAGATCTGGGAGCAGACGGACGGCACGGTGACGCACCTCGTGTGCGGCGTCGGCACCGGCGGCACGATCAGCGGCGTCGGACGTTATCTCAAGGAGACGCAACCCGCGCATCAAGGTGTGGGGCATCGACACCTACGGATCGGTCTTCAAGAAATACAAGGAGACCGGCATCTTCGACAAGAACGAGATCTATCCGTACATCACCGAGGGCATCGGCGAGGATTTCCTGCCGCAGAACGTCGACTTCAACGTCATCGACCACTTCGAGAAGGTGACCGACAAGGACGCCGCGATCATGACGCGCCGCATCGCGCGCGAAGAAGGCATCTTCGCGGGCAACTCCGGCCGGCTCGGCGATGGCCGGCCTGCTGCAGCTCAAGGACCACTTCACGCAAAGACGATGTCGTCGTCGTGATCTTTCACGATCACGGCTCGCGCTATCTCGGCCAAGATGTTCAACGACGAGTGGATGCGCGCGAAGGGTTCCTCGAGGTGACGCGGCATGACCGCGCGCGACCTCGTGGCGCTCGGCGTGTCAGGCGAGCTGTGCGCCATCGAGGCGGCCAAGCCGGTCGAGGATGCCATCCGGGTGATGAGCGACCACGACTTCTCGCAGATTTCCATCACGCGCGACGGCCGCGTCATCGGATCGCTCAACGAGACGCATCTCTACAACGAGTTCATGCGCGACCCGACAGGTCGAAGCACAAGCCGGTCGAGGCGATCATGCAGCCGGCGTTTCCGTTCGTCGACATCTCGACTCCCGGTGCAGCTGCTGTCGACGATGATCACGCCGGAGAACCCGGCGGTGCTCGTGCGCGACTTCAAGACCGGAGAAGACGTTCATCATCACGCGGTCGGACATCATCCGCGTGCTTTGCTAAGCAGCGACCTTCACTGATGACGAGCCACCAGAGACGCAGAGACACAGAGTTTCGTGGTTGAGGGCCTGAAGGCCGGCCTCTACGTCCGTTGCGCTGCCGCGGCGCGCGCTTTTCCATCTCCTGCGGCGACACGTCTTCCGACGGCGTCGCGATCCACCAGGTGTTGCCGCACGGATCCTTCACGGCGCCGTGGCGGTCGCCGTAAAACTGCGTCTTCGGCTCCTGTATCGAGGTGTCCGCCGGCGGCGAGCGCCGTTCTGTACACGGCATCGCAGTCCGCCAGATACAGGTAGAGGAGCACGGTTGCGGCGGCCATGGGCCGTCGGCCTCGCCCAGCATCACGTGCGAGTCGCCGACGATAAGGTCGCCATGCCGGATCTCGCCGCTCGGTCCTTTCATCAGGTGGACTTCCTTCGCGCCGAATGCCCTGGTGATGAAATCGACGAGCGCGTCCGCCCCCTTGACGACGAGGTACGGCGTCACCGTGTGAAATCCCTCTGGAACAGGCTTGATGGCCATCGCGATCTCCTTATGCCGCGTCTGGCCTTGGTGCTACAATCCGCCAGCCTCGAGAGCAGGAAGGTTCACATGCGTAGCCCCGATTCTGGCGCGTGATCATACCGCTTGGGGTCGCCATGGCGATCGCCGTCTTCTCGCTGACGGCGCTGCCGCTCGCCGGGCAGCAGGCTCGCCCGGCGCGAGACGCGCTCCTGTCTTCCTGCATACAAAGCTCCGCGGCTGGCCGACGGGCACCCCGACCTCAACGGCATGTGGCAGGCGTTTGTCACCGCGAACATCGACCTCGAGGATCACGAAGCGCAGTCGGGCCTGCATCCCGAGCTCCTCGGGCGCACAGCGGATGGCCGGCCGGGCAGAGCATCGTCGAGGGCGGCGACGATCCCGTATAAGCCGGCAGCGCTGGCGAAGAAGAAGCAGAACGTCGCGAACCGCATGAAGGTCGGACGTCAGCAACGACAAGAACGTGGCATGCGCTCGGCGATCCGGAGATGAAGTGCTACATGCCGGGCATCCCGCGCGCGACCTACATGCCGTTTCCATTTCAGATCGTGCAGGGAACGAGCCCGTACATCCTGATGGCGTACGAGTTCGCCACCGCGACGCGGCACGATCCGGATGGACTGGAAAGGCGAGGCGCCGACCGACACGTGGATGGGCTGGTCGCGCGGGCGCTGGGAAGGCGACACGCTCGTCGTCGACGTGACCGGGCAGCGCGAGGAGACCTGGTTCGACCGCGCCGGCGATTATCACAGCGACACGCTCCACGTCGTCGAGCGCTATCACGCCGCTCAGCCCGTATCACCTGATGTACGAAGCGACGATCGAAGATCCCGAAGGTCTTCACGCGGCCGTGGAAGATCAGCTTCCCGCTGTATCGCCGGATGGAGAAGAACGTTCAGCTGCTCGAATACAAGTGCGTGCCGTGGACTGAAGAACTGCTGTACGGGAAGTTCAAGAAAGGCACGAAATGAAACGTCAATTTCTTTCGTCCGTATTACTTCGCGGCGTTTGCCGCTGCGGTGATCCCGTCGGCCTTCGTCGTCGCCCAGACGGCGCGCCGGCACCGTCGAAGCCGTCCACGGCAGCCACGGCGGCGAAGCCGCCCACGGCAGCCAAGGCGGCGAAGGCGTGGACCGTGACGAAGACGCCGTGGGGCGATCCGGATCTGCAGGGCGTCTGGAACGACGCCACCAGCACGCCGCTGCAGCGTCCCGCCGGCAAAGGTGAAGCGGTCCTCAACGACGAGCAAGCCGACCAGTTCGCGGAGCAGCTCGCCAACGACCTGACGCGCGATCGCCGCGACGGCGGCAACGAAGTCGACGTCAACCGCGCGTACAACGAGCACTGGATGGATGCGCGGCGGTTGAAGATCACCAACGATCGCCGGACGTCGTTGATCGTCGATCCGCCTGACGGACGAATGCCGCCGCCGGTGCCGCTCAGTCCCGGAGCGCCAGAAGATACGCGCCGAGCGGGCCGCCGCCGCGGCACGCTTCAACGCCGGCATGCCGGACGTCGCGACCGAACTGTCGTTGCCCATCCGCTGCATCATTCGGACCGACTCGCCGCCGTACCTGCCGACGATCTACAACAACGACTTTCAGATCTTCCAGAGTCCCGGCTACGTGGTGATCGCGCCCGAGATGATTCACAGCGCGCGCATCATCCCGCTCGACGGCCGGCCGCATCTCGGCAACGAACCTGAAGCAGTGGCTCGGCGACACCCGCGGCCACTGCGAGGGCAACACGCTCGTCATCGAAACGACGAACTTCCGGACCGACGACGGCGCGGTGTATCAGGGCGCGAATCCCGACGACCTATCAAAATCACCGAGCGATTCACGCGCGTCGCCGACGACACGATCAACTACGAGTTCACGATCGACGATCCGAAGACGTGGACCAAGCCGTGGACGGCGGTGATTCCGTGGAACAAGATCGACCCGAAGGAGCAGATGTACGATATACGCTGCCACGAGGACAACTTCGACATCGTGCACCTGCTGACCGGCGCGCGCGCGCGCGAGAAAAACCCGGCGTTGAACCTGCAGCCGACAAAGAGGTAGATGCGATGCGAACAACGATCCTATGCGCGGCCGTCGTGACTATCGGACTCGTCGTCGGTAACACGACGGTGTCGGCGCATCACGCCTTCTCGTCGGAATTCGACGCCAACAGGCCGGTCAAGTTCACGGGCACCGTCACGAAGATGATGTGGGTGAACCCGCACGCGTGGATTTACGTCGATGTGAAGAAGCCGGACGGCACGTACGGAGGAATGGATGGTCGAGGCCGGCACGCCGAACACGCTGCTGCGGCGCGGGCTTCACCAAGGCGTCGCTGCTGCCGGGCACCGAGATCAAGGTTGACGGGTATCAATCGAAGGACGGCTCGCTTCGCGCCAACGGACGCGATCTCACGCTGCCCGACGGCCGGACGCTCTTCGTCGGAGCCGAAGGCACCGGCGCGCCGGCTGGACCAGCGCAGAAGTAAATCCCAAATCCACGTTCCAAATCCCAAACCCCAACTTCCAAGGTCTTCACCTTGGGAATTGGGATTCGGGATTCGGAACTTGGGATTTCTCCTACGGCGCGACGCGCGACAGCGAATCGAGGATCTTGCCCCTCGCGCTGTCGGCGGGCACGAAGCGCTGCACGCGCTCGCCGGCAAAGACCTCGCCGGTGTAGATGTTCCCCTTCGAATCGGTGGCGATCATGTGGAGCCCGAAGAACTGGCCGCCGCTTCACCCATGCTTCCCAGCTGGCCGACCACCTTGCCGTCCTCGCGGTTGAGGAACCAGACGTGGTTGTTCGTGAGATCCGAGATGAACAGGTACTTCTGCGCCTTGTCGGGCGAGAACGCGACGCCGCCCGTGGAGCCACCGACGCCGGTGTATTCCGCCAGCTTGAACTCCTTCTTGAAGTTCCCCTGTTTGTCCGTGACGTGGATGCGGTTCGCATTGCGATCGGCGGCGTAGACGAGACCGTCGTTCGAGAAGTTGAACGTCAGGTGGCCCGCAAACTCCTTCGGCATCGCACCGCTCGGTGTATAGGCGTGGTCTTCGTCGTTCGTCGCTGATTTCCGTCAGCTTGTGACCATACGCGCCCCACCCGCGCTTGAACTGCGAGCGTGGTCAGGTCGAACACCATCACGCGGCCGGCGAGATAGTTGTCGGCGACGTAGATCTCGTTGGCCGCCTCGTCGACGCGGATCTCCTCGATGCCGCCGACGATCATCGGCGTCGTCGGCGGATACTTCGCGCGGAACGCCGCGCTGGCTGCCGCCTGCGCCGCCGGGTCGGCGCGTTGCCGCCGCGACCGCCACCGCCCGCGCGGCTCCGGGAGGCGGCGGGAGGAATCCCGCAACGGGTCCCGTGCCGCCCTGGCCCGGCACGTGGTTCGGCAGGTTCGCTTCCTGCTGGAACGCGCCGCCGCCTTCCGTCTCCGGCGTGTGCTCGATCGCGCCGACCAGCTTGCCGGTCTTCGTATCGTATTTGCGGACCGTGTTCTGCCCGAGTACGCGAAGCCCTTGCTGTCGACGTCCATGCCGTGGCCCTGCGGCGCGGCGAACGATCCGATCAGGGTGCCTTCCTTGTCGAAGTGGAGCATGGACGGAGGCAGCGTGCAGCAATCGGCGATCGGGGATTGAGCTCGGCCTCGAGCTCGATGTTGGTCAGGTCGTTCGGGCGGTCGTATGCCCAGACGGTGTCGTCGTTCGGAGCGACGGCCAACCCGGTGATGCCGCCCATCTTCCATTTGTTCGGCAGCGGCTTCGGCCACCCCGGGTCGTACAGGTAACGCGGCGCCGTCTGCGCCTGCGCGCCCAGCGTGACATACACGACAAATACGCCCAGCGCGATCGACAGCGACGACCGCTCCGGTTCGCACTTTCTTCTGAATGCTCATGGCTCTCCCTCAACGTACGTGACTTGCGGCGGGCTCAAGGTGAAGTGTGCGAATCCTAATCTAATATCATCCGGTTGACCACTGTGTCTCATACTCCCTGTCAGTTGCCATCGTCGGCGCCGGAATGGGCGGGCTGACCGCCGCGTCGACGCTCCGTCTGTGCCGGCTTCGACGTCCACGTCTACGAGCAGGCGAGCCGCTTCACGCGCATCGGCGCCGGCATCCAGATGATGCCGAACTCGATGAAGGTCCTGCGGCGGATCGGCATCGAGGAGCGCGTCCGGGCAACCTCGTTCGAGCCGTATTCGCATCTGAATCGCCAGTGGGATACCGGCGAGGTGATGCGCGAGCTGCCGATGCCGGAATCGCTCTTCGGCGCGCCCGTATCTGTGCATGCACCGCGGCGATCTGCACGAAGCGCTCGCTCTCGGTCGCTGCCCGGCGGCATCGTCCATTGCGGCAGGAAGCTGGTCGGACTCGACGAGCGCGGGAGCCGCGTCACGCTGACGTTCGAGGACGGCTGACGCGCGGAGGCGGACGTCGTGATCGGCGCCGACGGCGTGCACTCGATCGTGCGCGACATCATCGTCGGGCCCGATGCCCCGATTCACAAGGGACGGATCGCGTATCGCGCGATCTTTCCGTCCGCGCTGATGGGCGGCGAGGATGTCGGCGCGCTCGCGCACCAAATGGTGGGGCGTCGACCGGCACATCGTCATCTACTACACGCGCCGCGACCGGAGCGAGATCTACTTCGTCACCAGCGTGCCCGAGCCGGCCGAGTGGCTGACGCGCGAGTCGTGGTCGGCGACGGGCGACGTGCACGAGCTGCGCAAGGCGTACGAAGGATTTCATCCCGACGTGCGCGCCGTGCTCGACGGCGTGTCCCGACTGCCACAAGTGGGCGATCCTCGAGCGCGAGCCGCTGGCGCAGCTGGAGCGAAGGACGCGTCGTGCTGCTCGGCGACGCGTGCCATCCGATGACGCCCTACATGGCGCAGGGCGCGGCGACCGCGATGGAGGATGCCGCGGTTCTCGCGCGCTGCCTCGCGGACGTCGGAAGGCGACGTGCGGAGCGCGTTCAGCACGCTACGAAGCGCATCGCAAGCCGCGGACCTCGCGCATCCAGGCCATCTCGAGCGCGAACACGTGGATGAAGGGCGGCAACGACGACACGTCGTGGCTCTACGGCTACGACGCCTGACTGATGCTCTCGTTTACGCATAGACCGGCGCCGAAGCCCGGCGCTCCACGCCTCGCGTTGATCCACTCGCTTGCGCTCGATCGCAGCGTGTGGGACGGCGTCGTCCAGAGACTGGAAGGCGAGGCCGAGATACTCACCTACGATTGCCGCGGCCACGGACGATCCGAGCGGCGCGCCGGTCCGCATCAGCGCGCAGCTCTTCGCGCGCGATCTCGCGGAGCTGTCTCGATCACCTCGCGTGGCAGAGACGGCCGCGGTTGCGGGCTGCTCGATGGGCGGCAACATCGCGCAGGCGTTCGCGGCGGAGTATCCGCGAGCGGACGACGGCGCTCGGTCTGATCGACACCACGGCGTGGTACGGCGCGGATGCGCCGGCCAGGTTCAAGGAGCGCGCCGACACTGCGCAGGGCGAAGGGGATGCGCGGGATGATCGACTTCCAGCTGACGCGCTGGTTCTCGGACGAGTTTCGCGGCCGCCATCCTGACGTGCTGAAGCGGACGACGGACATCTTCGTCGCCAACGATCTGGACTGCTACGCCGCGAGCTGCGAGCTGCTCGGCGCGGCTGACACGCGCGCGCAGCTCGGCTCGTTCACGATGCCGGTCGCGATTGTCGTCGGCGAGGAGAGATTACGCGACGCCGGTCGCCGATGGCGCGACAGCTCCACGAGGCGATTCCGCAGTCGACGCTCAGCGATCCTTCCGCGGCGCGCGCCATCTGACGCCGATCGAGTGTCCGGATCGCATCGCGTCGGAGCTTCGTGGGCTGCCTCCTGACGCTGATCGCGCGCCTCGACGAGCGTCTCGCGGGTCCGTTCTCGCGCTGGCATCTCCGCGCGCGCATCATCGTCGGCAGCGCAACGTTCTTCGATGCCTTCGACGCCCTGTCGCTCGCATTCGTCCTGCCCGTGCTCGTCCGGCTGTGGCGCATCACGCCCGGCGCAGATCGGATGGCTCATCGCCGATCGGCTATCTCGGACAGTTCGTGGGCGCGCTGGTGTTCGGCGCGCTCGCCGAGAACGCTACGGCCGCGTGCGCAGCGTGGCAGGCGCCACGGCGCTGATGTCGGTGATGAGCATCGCCTGCGCGCTCTCCGGCAGCTTTGCGACGCTGCTGACGCTGCGGCTCGATTCAGGGCATCGGGCGTCGGCGGCGAGATGCCGGTCGCCGCCGTGTACATCAACGAGCTGTCGAAGGCGCGAGGCCGCGGCCGGTTCTTCCTGCTGTACGAGCTGATCTTTCCCGATCGGCCTGATGATGACCGGCCAGATCGGCGCGCTGCTCGTGCCGACGCTCGGCTGGCAGGTGATGTTTCTGATCGGCGGTATCCCTGGTCTTGTCGTGACCGCGCTGCTGCTGCGGCTGCCAGAATCGCCGCGCTGGCTCATCTCGAAGGGACGGCTCGCGGATGCGGATACCGTAATCCGCGGGATAGAGGCAAGCAGCGCCGGGATTCGGGATCCGGGATTCGGGATTCGTGCACCGACTCGGGTTTCGAATCCCAGAGTCCCGAATCCCCAATCCCGAGCAAGCGCGCGGCCGCGCGCCGGCGAGCTGTTGTCCGCGGCGTATCGCGCGCGGACGCTCATCGTCTGGACGCTCTGGGCGTGCGCTTACTTCATCACCAACGGGCTGAACAACTGGATGCCGACGCTGTACGGCAGCGTCTATCACCTCAGTCTCGGCCAGGCGCTGCGCGCGGGCACGCTGACCAACGTTGCGCAGGTCGTGATTCTGCTCGCCTGCGCGTTCGCGATCGATCGGATCGGCCGCCGCATCTGGACCGTCGCTGGTTTCGTCGCAGGCGCGCGCTGTTGGCGATGCTCGGCACGTTCGCCGCGCATTCCGTCACGGCGGTGATCGTCCTCGTCACGATCAGCTACGGGATCGTCGGGCTCGGTGAATGCGGTGCTGTATCTCTACACACCGGAGATCTATCCGACGCGCATGCGCGCCATCGGCACCGGCGCGGCCACGTGCTGGCTGCGGCTTGCGTCCGCCGCAGGGCCGCTGCTTGTTGGATACCTTGTCGCTGTCAGGGGCACCGGCGCCGTGTTCTTGATGTTCGCCGGCGCCGGCGTCATCGGCGCCGTTGCGGCGCTCGGCATGCTGGAAACGCAGGAACCGCAGACTCGAAGAGTTAGCTCCATAACTGTAAGGGCTCTGTTGCGTGCGCACGCTTGTGCGCAGGCGCACAGGTGCCCGCGCCAGCCGGCGGACGTGTCAATGATTGGCGTCGGGTTTCAGCACACCGTTCGGGCAGCCAAATTGCTGAGCATCAGGCATGCCCAGGTTCCGACTTCTCGACATCAACCGTGACAGCCCCTGGCGATCGGTCTCATCATAGGGACGGCGGTGGTGTTTCAGCAGCCGCTGCGCTTCGTGCTGAACTCCGTCGGCGCCGTGGAGGAGCAGCACTTACCTCGACCTGCTGCCCGCGCTCGTGGTTCTCTGCGTCGTGTTCATGTTTCACCAGTATCGAAAACGGCAGGAGAGTCGCGCGGTCGCGCTCGCCGCGGATACCGCGACACAGGCCGAGCGATCGCGGGTGTCGGAGCTGAATGAACTGGTCGCTATAGGGCAGAGCCTGGCGAACGCCCTCGATTTCAAAGAGATCGAGCAGGCGCCTCTGGCGTCATCTGCCTTCGTCGTTACGCCAGTCTCCGCTCTCGATCGCGATGCGAACGCGCGTCGGGATGGCAGGCGCTGATGCACGATCGGGATGGCAACGACGCTGATGGTTCAAGCGCGGCGGAACTGGCGGCGATGGCGGCCGGCCGATTCGACGCGCGCGCAAATGTTTCGCCGGCTCCCATCGTCATCGATGGGTTCCTCTGTCTGCCTGTCTGCGCCGGACGCGCCGTGATTGGCGCGGCGATTCTGCCGGACCGGCCTGAAACGCAGGATCGAGCGGTTCCAGCAGACGCTCGCCCCGGTTCTTGCGTTCGTGGGCATTGCGATTAGAAACGTCCAGCTGCTCGCCGAGTCGAAGGACGACAGCATGCGCGACAGCCTGACACGCTGGTTCAACCGTGGTCACGCCCTGGATGAGCTCCGCAGGAACTTCGGCGCGGCGCGCGGTCAGGCACCCGGCCGTCGATTCTCATGATGGATCTCGACAGCTTCAAGATGATGAACGATACGCTGGGGCATCTGCAGGGTGACGCCACGCTGCAGGCGGTATCGCGCAAGGTTACGGAGGTGGTGAGGAGCACCGATGTCCGCTGCCGCTACGGCGGCGACGAGTTCCTCATCATTCTGCCCGAGACGTCCGTGGCCGGCGCGAGCCAGGTTGCGGAAAACATTCGCCGCGCGATTACATCGATGGAGTTGTTCACAGGCCGGCCGGGCGAACGCGTGACGTGCAGCATCGGCGTGGCGGCCGCGCGCGAAGGCGAGCTCGAGCCCGAGGGCGTGATTGCGAGAGCCGACGCCGCCCTCTACGAGGCGAAGCGTGGCGGACGAAACCGCGTGGTTCGTGGACGGCGGCGGAACCGTGGATCCCGCCATCAAGTCGCTGCGCCTCGTGGCCTCGGGTGCGTAACCAGTCATTACAGGGCCTTGACGATCTCCTCGATGACTTTCTTCGCGTCGCCAAACACCATCATCGTCTTGTCCATGTAGAAAAGCGGGTTGTCGACGCCCGCGTACTCGGCCGCCATTGACCGCTTGTTGACCACCACGGTGTGCGCCTTGTGGGCGTCGAGGATGGGCATGCCGTAGATCGGACTCCCGGGCTGCTCGGCGAGCGGATTGACGACGTCGTTGGCGCCGAGAACAAACGCGATGTCGGTGCTGCCGAAGTCGCTGTTGATATCTTCCATCTCGAAGACCTGATCGTAGGGAACCTCCGGCCTCAGCGAGCAGGACGTTCATGTGACCGGGCATCCGGCCCGCCACTGGATGAATCGCGTAGCGGACATGAACTCCCTTCTCGGTGAGCTTGTCGGCCATCTCCTTGGTCGCGTGCTGCGCGCGGCCGACGGCGAGGCCGTAGCCCGGCACGATGATCACGGTGTCCGCGTTGCTCAGAAGAAAGGCCACGTCTTCCGGCGAGCCAGACTTGACCGCCTTGTGTTCGCCGCCGCCGGCGATCACTCCTTCGGCGCCGCCGAAGCCGCCGAGAATCACGCTGAAGAACGAACGGTTCATCGCCTTGCACATGATGTAGGAGAGGATCGCGCCGGAAGACCCCACGAGCGACCCCGCGATGATCAGCATCGAGTTGTTCAAGCGAGAAGCCGATCCCGGCCGCCGCCCAGCCGGAATAGCTGTTCAGCATCGAGATCACGACCGGCATGTCGGCGCCGCCGATCGGAATGATCGTCAGGATGCCGAGCACGAACGCGATCGCCTGTCATCGCGACAAATGGCGGCCACTGTGCTTCCGGCGCGGCGGTGAAGAAGAGCGAAGCCGTTGCCGATCATGAACGACCGCGAGCAGCAGGTTGACGACGTGCTGCCCCATGAAGACCACCGGCGCGCTGGAGAACAGCCGGCTGTATTTCCCAAGACCGGCGAGCTTGCCGAACGCGATCACCGACCCTGAAAAGGTGATCGCGCCGATGAACGTGCCGACGAACAGCTCGAGCCGGTTGCCGCGCGGGATGGGGAACCCGACATTGAACGCCGCCGGATCGTTGACCACGGCAAACGCGATGAGCACGGCCGCGAGCCCGACGAGCGAGTGCATCGCCGCGACCAGCTCCGGCATCTGCGTCATCTGCGACGCGTCTCGACACGACGATGCCGGCGACCGCGCCGATGGCCAGCGCACCGAGCGCGAGGTCGATCCGCCTGCTGATTGCGAACGTCGTCAGGATGGCCAGCGCCATCCCGATCATCCCGAACAGGTTGCCGCGCCGCGCGGAGAGCGGGTGAGAGAGTCCCCGCAGCGAGAGGATGAAGAGGACGCTCGCCAGCAGTACGTGAGAGCGCGACCTGGTTGGCGGTCATCGATCGCTGGTTGGTGGTTGTGGTTGCTGGTTGGTGGCTTTGGTTCTTTCTTCTTGAACATCTCGAGCATCCGCTGGCTCACGAGAAAGCCACCGAACGTATTGACGGCCGCAAGCGCGACGGCGATCGTCGCCGAGAGCGACCCGACGCCGGTCTCACCGGAGCCCGACGCGAGGATCGCGCCGACGACGATCACCGAACTGATGGCGTTGGTCACGCTCATCAGCGGCGTGTGCAGTGCGGGCGTCACGTTCCAGACGACGTGATAGCCGACGAAGATCGCGAGCACGAAGACGGTGAGGTTGATGACGGTGTGGTCGACAGCGCCTGTCATCGTTGGTGGTTAGTGGTTGGTAGTTACGACGGCGCCATCGATGCAGACGAGCGCGCCGGCGATGATCTCGTCGCTACGGTTGATGTTCAGCCGCGCCCGACTTCGGATCGACCAGCAGGTTGACGAACGCGAGCACGTTGCGTGCGTAGAGCGCGCTCGCGTCCGCCGCGAGCATCGCCGGCAGGTTCGAATGGCCCACCAGCGTGACGCCGTGTTTCACGACGACGCGATCCTTTTCCGTCAACGGACAATTCCCGCCCTGCTCGACCGCAAGGTCAACGAGCACTGAACCAGGCTTCATCGCCCGGATCGTCTCCTCGCGAATGAGCACAGGCGCCGGCTTTCCGGGAACGAGCGCCGTCGTGATGATGATGTCCGCGGCGCGCGCCCGCTCGTCGATGAGCGCGGACTGGCGGCGCTGATAGTCGTCGCTCATCTGCCGCGCGTAGCCGCCGGCGGATTCGGCCTGCTGGCGCTCCTCCTCGGACACGGGCACCTCGACGAATTTCGCGCCGAGCGACTCGACCTGCTCCTTGGTCGCGGGACGGACGTCGAAGGCTTCGATCACGGCGCCGAGGCGCTTCGCGGTGGCGATCGCCTGCAGTCCCGCGACTCCCGCGCCGAGCACGAGCACGCGCGCGGCCTTGACGGTGCCGGCGGCCGTCATCGAGCATCGGCATGAACCGCCGGTATTCGTCCGGCGGCGATGATCACCGCCTTGTATCCGGCGATATTTGCCTGCGATGACAGCACGTCCATCGTCTGCGCGCGCGTGATGCGCGGCAGGCGTTCGAGCGCGAAGCCGGTCACGCCGCGCTGGGCAAGCGCGTCGAGATTGGAACGTTCGTGTGGCGAGAGCAGGCCGATGACGATGGTGCCAGGGCGAAGCATGGCCACCTCGCAGGCATCGGGGCTGCGCACTTTCAGCAGCAATTCGGCGTGCGCATAACATCGGCGGCGCTGCCGGCGATCGTGGCGCCCGCCGCTTCGAAATCAGAATCGGAGATGTTCGCCCCCGCGCCCGCGCCAGACTGGACGGTCACCGAGTGGAACGTGGCGGCGGCGAGTTTCTTGACGGTTTCTGGAGTGGCGGCAACGCGCGTTTCGCCTGGTCGAATTTCTGTGGGAATCCCGATCCTCATCGATACAACGATTCAGTATGCCACGCAGGCCACAAAGACGATTAGCCACAAGAACACGAAGCGCCACTCTTTGTGGCTAATGCGCACCGCTGGAGAACGTATCGCAGCTCTCGATCGTCCCTCCATCGAGTCCGCGGTGCAGCCAGCGCACGCGATCCGCGGACGATCCGTGCGTGAACGTTTCGGGAATGACTTCTCCGCGCGACATCCGCTGCAGCCGGTCGTCGCCGATCGCCGCGGCGGCGTTCAATCCTTCCTCGGGCGTCACCAGATTCGAGGAGTCCACGCGCGGAGGCGTAATGGCCCCAGACGCCCGCATAGCAATCGGCCTGCAGCTCGAGTCGCACCGAGAGCGCGTTGGCCTGGCGATCATCGGCGCGCGACCGGGCCGCGGCGACCGACTCGGAGATGCCGAGCAGGTTCTGCACGTGATGACCGACTTCATGCGCGACGACGTAGGCCTGGGCGAAGTCGCCCGGCGCGCCGAAGCGCTCGTCGAGCTCGCGGAAAAATGACAGGTCGAGATACACCTTGCGATCCGCGGGACAGTAGAAGGGGCCGACTTCAGCGCGTCCGACGCCGCACGCTGATCGCGTCGCGTCATTGAAGAGCACGAGCACGGGCGGCACATATGCCTGTCCGCGCTGCCGGAAGACGTCCCGCCACGTGTCCTCGGTGTCGGCGAGCACGACCGCAATGAATTCCGCCTGCGGATCCTTGTCGCGGACGCCGGTCGTGCCTACCGTTTGATCCTGCGGGACGCTGGACGTGCTGATGAGATCGAGCGGATTGGTTCCCGTCAGCCATGAAATGAGCAGCAACAGGACCAGTCCGCCGATACCACCGCCGACAGGCAGGCCAACACCCATGCCGCCCATTCCGCGACGATCCTCAATGTTTCCGCTTTCGCGGCGTCCTTCCCATCTTCATCGCTGCCGTCTCCTCCGGCCGGGAACAATGCACGCGGAATACCGGATAAGCCGCTCAGCTATTATTCGAAGCTCATGGATCTCGGTTTGAGAGAGAAGGTCGCCATCGTCACAGGGTCGAGCCGCGGTCTCGGCCTCGCGAGCGCCCGTGCGCTCGCCGCCGAGGGCTGCCTCGTCTGCCTCTGTGCGCGCAACGAATCGACGCTCGAACATGCACGGCGTGACGTCGCCGCGCGCGCGGTCGGTGACGAGCGCGTCATTGCGATCGCCGCGGACGTCAGCACGCCTCATGGTGTGAAAGCGGTGGTCGACGGCACCGTCTCCGCGTTCGGCGGCCTCGATATCCTCGTCAACAACGTCGGGCTGGCGCGCGGCGCCACGCTCATCGACACGAGCGACGCCGAGTGGCAGGAGGCGTTCGATCAGACCCTCTTCCCGGCGATTCGCGCGTCGCGCCTTGCCGTGCCGCACATGAAGCAGCGCGGCGGCGGATCGATCGTGATCATCGCATCCGTTTTCGGCCGTGAGGCCGGCGGACGCATGACCTACAACGCGGTGAAAGCCGCGGAGATCAGCCTCGCGAAGTCGCTCGCGCAGCAGCTCGCTTCGTCGAACATCCGCGTCAACAGCGTCTCGCCCGGGTCGATCCTCTTCGAAGGCGGATCGTGGTGGAAGCGCCAGCAGGAGAATCCGGCCGCCATCGCCGAGTTCGTCAAGCGCGAGCTGCCGTTCGGGCGCTTCGGCACCCCGAGGAAGTCGGCGACGTCGTCGCCTTCCTCGCCTCACCGCGCGCCAGCTGGATCAGCGGCACCTCCGTCGTCGTCGACGGCTGCCAGAGCAGGGCTTTTGAAAATCCCAAATCTCCAAATCCCAAGTTCCAAATCCCAAGGCTATCGATTCAAACGAAATGCGACGGTGATCGTCATCACGACGGGGTACCGGCTCGCCATTGAGCAGCGTCGGCGTGAACCGCCATTGGCGAACGGCTTCCACCGCGGCCGCATCCAACAGCTGAATCGACCGGAGCACGCGGACATCGCGGACGCTGCCGTCTTCGCGGATGACCGCCTCGAGAATGACGACGCCTTCGATGTGAGCGGCCCGCGCGATGGCCGGGTAGACAGGTGCCACGTCGGTGATCTTCTGCGGCGGCCTGATGTTGCCGCCAACAGCGAACAGGCGATGGTGGTGGCGGCGGGGTGGAACAGGGTCGGCGATAACAGAGTCGCTATTTCCAAATCCGACGACACCACTCTCAACGGAGTCGCGTCGTTTGGCGGACTCGATCACGGGTTCCGGTTGAATGCCGTCGGGAACGGCGAGTGGCGCGACATCCGTTCGTGGAGGTTCAACCGCCGGCTTCGTGCTCGCGCGCGGCGGTGGTGGCGTCGGAGGGTCGAGCGGCGCGACGACGTGGATGAATTCCGTCGCGGTCCGTGGCGCCGGAAGTTCGTCGGTCGCCACGAGCGGAGCGATGATCATCGCGCACGCGGCGATCACGTGCGCAACGATCGACAAAGCAATCGTGTAGGTTCGCATGGGCCTCCTCCGCATTCGTTGGAGGCCTCGCCGGCGTGGCCTGTTACGAGATTGGACCCGCGACGCGGCGGATGTTCCGCGACGCCCGAAGACGACGTAGTGGACGGGAATGCCGGTCAGCACGATACCGAGCGTGATGCCGGTCCAGAGCGGATCGCCGATCAGCGCGCTGGCGACGAGGTACACGCATGCGGCGATGAAGATCGCGGGAACGATCGGATAGCCCGGCACGCGGTACGGCCGCGGCAAATCATCGCGGCGCCGGAGTCGGTAGAGTCCGGCCACGGCCAGACCGTAAAACGGCCAGATGGCGAGGATGAACGTGTCGCGCGATTTGCTCGAACGTGCCGGTCAGGACGAACACGATCCCAAGGACGGCGCTGAAGAGAATCGAGATATACGGCGTTCGATAGGTCGGGTGAATACGTCCCAGTGTCTTGAAGAACAAGCCGTCTTCTGCCGCCGCATAGAAGATGCGGGGCGCGCCGAGCAGATCCGAATTCACCGCGCCGAAGGTCGAGATCGCGACAACGATCGAGACGAAGCGTGCGCCGGTCCGCCCGACGAGCGCCGCCATCGTATCTGCGGCGATGAGCGGCGACTTCGCCACCTGCTCAATCGGCAGCACGTATAGATACGCGGCGTTAGTGGTCAGATAGATGGCGATGATCGCCAGCGTGCCGCCGATGATGGCGCGCGGCAGCGTGCGCGCGGGATTGACGACTTCGCCGGCGAGAAATGAGACGTCGAGGAAGCCGTCGTATGCCCAGAGGACCGAGATGAACGCCAGCCCGAACAGACCCGCGCGAACCGGCGCCTGGCCGAGCGCGAAATGCGCGACGGACGCGTCGGCGCGGCTCCCGAGGACCAGCGCCGCGACGGCAATCAACGCAAGGGCCGCAAACTTCGCCGCGCTCGTCGCGCCTGTCATCAGCGCGCCCGTCTGAACACCGCGGATGTTTGCGAGGGTCGCCACGACGATGCCGGCGACGGCACAGTAATCCGCGGCGGCAGGATGCACCACGGGGTCGTAGCCCAACGACCGCAGCAAATACTCGCCGAACACCGTGGCGATTCCGCTGAGCCCGGCCGCGCGAATGAGCACCAGCTCCGACCATGTGAAGACGAAGGCGGTTCCACGTCCCCATCCTTCACGCAGAAACACGTACAGCCCGCCAGCCTGCGGCAGCGACGCTGCGAGCTCCGCAATCGACAGGGCACCGCACAGGGTGACGGCGCCGCCGAGCCCCAGACTGCGAGCATCGACATCGGGTCGGGAACGCGGGCGGCAATCTGCGCGGGGTTCGAAAGATGCCCGACCCGATCGTCATGCCGATGACGAAGCCAATCGAGCTCCAGAAGCCGAGACGACGGCTGAGCCGTTGATCGGTCGTTGCGGTTGTGCTGAGCGCCATCAGTCGCGGCGATAAGCCTACGCGAAGTCGGGCACAGGTCATGCTCCCGTCGTCTTGTTCAGGCCGACCTGAAGGTCGGCCTCTACGCGCAGACGTAGAGGCTACGCAGACGTAGAGGCGGACCTTCAGGTCCGCCTAAGGGAGGCACAACGTGGATGTTGCAGCGATGAATTATCACGAACGCGTGAACGTCGGTCGGGTCGAGCGCTGGCTGTCGATGGTCGCGGGAGGCGCGCTCGCCGCCTACGCGCTCAAACGGCGGGAAGTGCCGGGCGGTGCGGCCGCGATTGCCGGCGCTGCGCTGCTGTATCGCGGCGCGACAGGACATTGCGACGTCTATCAGGCGCTCGGCGTCAATCGCTCGGACGTGCATCCGCGCGCGCCGCGAAGGAACCGGAGTGATTGCCGATCGCGGATCGGACACGCGCAGCCAGCTCGGCGGCCGCCGCGGCATCCACGTGGAAGAGTCGGTGACGATCGACCGCCCGTTGAGCGAGCTGTACAGGTTCTGGCGCAACTTCGAGAACCTGCCGCAGTTCATGAACCACCTCGAATCGGTCTCGACGCGCGAGGAAGGGATCTCGCACTGGGTCGCGAAAGGTCCGGCGCGCATGCCGGTCGAGTGGGATGCGCGCATCATCAACGAGGTGCCGGACAAGGTCATCGGCTGGCAGTCGCTCGAGGGATCAACTATCTCCACGGCCGGGCTCGGTGAACTTCGACGAGGGGCCGCATGGCACGCGCGTCACCGTGCACTTGCAGCACAACCCGCCGGGCGGCAAGCTCGGTGCGGCGGTGGCGAAGCTCTTTGGCGAAGAACCGAACCAGACGATTCGCGAAGATCTCCGCCGCTTCAAGCAGCTGATGGAAACCGGGGAGATACCACGACCACGGTAGCCAAGACCTAAGACTGATCGTAGAATCGTGCGCGCTGGCATATCAGTTAGCGCAATTTACGAATTTACGAATCTGCGAATTGACGAACTGCTATTTGAGAAATTCGTAGATTCGTCCATTCGTAAATTCGTCGATGCCGGCCTCATGGAGGTTTATGGCGCGCACGATTTCAGCGATTGCCGCTGGTCGCGCTGGCGGCGGCGATTTCGCTCGCGACGCTGAGCGCCCAGGGGCGTCTCGGCCCGCAGGGCGGTCCGACGAACACGAACACGACGCCGCCGCCAGGCGTCACGCCGCTGCCGGTCGATCTCTTCACCAGCAAGAATTTCTATCTCGACGAGAAGCTACTGGCTCGACAAGCGCTACGCGCGCTGCAACACGCCGCGCGCGCTGACCGACATGGTGCGCGACCAGCGCGTTCGGCGCGTGGGGCGACTGCAGCACGGGATCGTCCAATCGACAAGATCGTCAGCCCGTATCCGTACAAGACCGCCGAAGAGCACTACAACGCGCTGCTCGCGGAAGCCAAGAAAGCCGGCGGTCCAACCAAACATACTCGCGCCACGCTGCCCAACTGGGACGGCCACTACCGCCGCCTGCAGCCCGAGGAGCAGTGGATCTGGGGACGCAACCTCCAGACGGCCACGATGCTGTCGCTGCTCACGCCCGAGTATCGCAAGCGGATGGTGCAGCAGAACTACCACGAGGTCGTGAACAACTCGCCGCAGTGGGATGCTTCGTTCTGCTATCCGGAAGGGTTCATGCGCTGGTGGGCCGAAGCGTCGCTCGGCGGCGACATCGAAGTGATGATGACGCCAGACCAGGTGCAGTTCCTCAGCGGCATCGCGGACAACTTCCTTCGCCGCGTGCTCATCGGACGGACGCACGTGCTGCAGGTGCCGCAGTGAGTACGGCGAGACCGTCGGGTTCTGGAACGGCAACACGCTCGTCGCATGGACCGCGAACGTCCAGGGCTGGACGCTGTCACATTCGATGTTCGAGTTCAGCAGCCAGATGGAGACGATCGAAGTCTTCACGCCCAGCGCCGACGGCAAGACCATCACCGTCGACACGACGTTCTACGATCCCGAGGCGTTCACGCGGCCGCTTCACACGGTGACGCCGTGGCAGTTGCGGACGGGGCTCGACGATCCTGACTGGCGGTTCAACTTCGTCGAGTGCCGCGTGCAGAGCACGATCGTCAACGGGCCCGATGGCAGGCCGACGGAACTCATTCCGGGCGAGCCCGGGTTCATCGATTACTTCGGGCGTCCATGGGCGCAGAACTGGGAAGAGCATTTCGAAAAGGGTTGGATCAAACCGGAGGAGAAGAAATAGTGAGGAACGTCATATTTGGACTCATCGCGCTGGTCGTGCCGACGGCCGTGCCGGCATCGGCGCATCATTCCTTCGCGATGTACGACCAGACCGTGACGAAGACGCTGTGCGGGCAAGCTCACGCGCTACGTGCCCGGCGCCAACCACGCACAGATCCTGTTCGTCGTCGTCGACAACGACGGCAACGTCGTCGATGAAGAACGGCAAACCGATGCAGTTCGGCGTCGAGACCGGCTCGGCCATCGCGATGTCGCGCAACGGCGTGACGGTGAAGACGATGGCCGAAGGCACCTTCATCACGGTGCGTTTCTATCCGCTGCGTGACGGCCGCGACTTCGGCGCGCTCGCGGGCATGCTGGTCACCTGCGGTAACGACGATGCCGACGGGCGGCTGCACCGCGGAAACCGGTCAAGCGGCTGATCGGCGACACGTTCAACGCGCGCAATAGCTCGGACTATCATTTCGTTATTTTCTTCGGCAGCTCGATAGGTCGGGGCCGTCAGCGGCGACGGCGGCCCCGCCAGCTTCGACTCGTTCTCCCGTCCCGGCCTCGGCTCATCCCCATCTGACATCGACGGTCCCGGCAGCAGCTGATTGATGAGCGCCATCGTGTCGGCGAACAGCTCGGGCGCCACGGTGCGCGCGAGCACCGCCATCTTGGCCTGGATGGTGATGATGAGTTCCGCGTCGCCGTAGCGGCACGCGCGGATGATCTGCCGCGCGGCGCGCTCGGGCGTGATGCTCGAAATCGGCAGCGAATCCGAAATCGCAAACCACGCATACTCCTGCGGACGCTGTCCTTTGAACATCGCGTTGACGGGCGAGCCGGTTCGCATGAGACCCGGGAACACCGTTGTCACCGTGATGTTGTAGCGGGCAAGCTCCGAGCGCAGTCCTTCGGAGAGCCCGGCGAGCGCGAACTTGCTCGCGGAGTACGGCACGAGGTGCGGCACGCTGATCTTGCCGCCGATCGAGGAGATGTTGACGATGCGGCCGGCGCCTTCGCGGCGCATGTGCGGCAGCGCGGCGACGGTCATGTAGAGCGGTCCCCAGAAATGCGTCAACATCGCGTCTTCGTAATCGGCGAGCTTCATGTGATCTATTGGGCCGACCTGGATGATGCCGGCGTTGTTAATCAGCACGTCGACGGCGCCGAACCGTTCGAAGGCCATCGCGATGGCGCGCTCGGCCTGGTGGCGGATGCGGACGTCGGCGGGCGCCGGAAGCACTTCCGCGAACGGTTGCCGCGTTTCGAGGTCTTCGACGGCGCGCTGCAGCTCGTCTTCGTCTCGAGCCACGAGCGTGAGCCTGGCGCCTTGATCGGCCAGTTCGCGCGCCAGGACGAGTCCGAGTCCGCGCGATCCACCGGTGATGACGACCGATTTGCCGGCGAAATCATGCGGATTGCGCCTCCGCCACGCCTGCGCGGCCAGCAGGATGCCAGCGCCCACGGCGCCGTAAGTGAGCGCGCGCTTCTGGTGATCAGTGATTCGCATGAAGTCGCCGCTCGCAACGTGGATGCCGCCTGGTTGAGTGGTTAGTGGTTGGTAGTTCGTGGTTTTCCGGCCACTGACCACCAACCACCAACTACCAACCTGATTGGACTTTCGCTGTTTGTGCGCTACCATCTCCCGGTCATGCTGCCGGCGCGACGGACGGATTCTGCTCACGATCACAGCCTGCAAACCGCTCACGACAAAGCCTGCAATCCGCCGTTGATCGTCTGACCGGCGGCCTTTCCGACCGGCCGGACAGCCCCGACGGCTGGGTCACGGCCGTGCGGCGGATGGCGCCGCGTTCTGCCCAGATACGCGCCATTTCCTGAGGCGGTCGACCATCGCCTGCAGCAGGTGCTGGGGGCGCGCGGCATCGAACAGCTGTACACCCACCAGGCCGCGGCTATCGACCATGCGCTCGCCGGCACGGAACGTCGTGATTACGACGCCGACCGCGTCGGGCAAGACGCTCTGCTACAACGCGCCCGTGCTGAGCGCGATCCTCCAGGATCCGTCGACGCGAGCGCTGTATCTCTTCCCGACCAAGGCGCTGGCGCAGGACCAGCTCGCCGAGCTGCACGAGCTCGCCGATCGCCTTTACACGTCTCCGAGCTCGAAATCGGCGTATTCACCTACGACGGCGACACCCCGCAGGATGCACGGCGTTCGATCCGCGGCCGCGCGCACGTGGTGCTGAGCAACCCGGACATGATTCATTCGGGCATCCTCCCGCACCATCCGCGCTGGGCAAAGCTGTTCGAGAACCTCCGCTACGTCGTCATCGACGAGCTGCACGCGTACCGCGGCGTCTTCGGCAGCCATCTGACCAACGTGCTGAGGCGGATGCGCCGCATCTGCCGGCACTACGGATCGAATCCGACCTTCATCTGCTCGTCGGCCACGATTGCCAATCCGAAAGAGCTTGCCGAGGCGCTGGTCGAGCAGCCGTTCGAGCTCGTTTCGAAAGCGGCGCGCCGCGCGGCGAGAAGTTCTTCCTCTTCGTGAATCCGCCGGTCGTGAACCAGCAGCTGGGGATCAGGCGTTCGTACTCGCGGAAACACGACGGATCGCAGCCGAGTTCTTGAAGCGGCAGCTCCAGCTGATCGTCTTCGCCCAGAGCCGCCTGACGACCGAGATCCTGACGACATACCTGAAGGACGATTTCGGCGGCCAGCCAGGCACGCAGGATCAAATTCGGGGCTATCGCGGTGGTTACTTGCCGCAGCGCCGCCGCGAGATTGAAAAAGGGCTGCGCGAGGGGAGCGTGCGCGCGGTCGTCTCGACCAACGCGCTGGAGCTCGGCATCGACATCGGCGCGCTCGACGTCTGTGTCATGGCCGGTTATCCCGGGACGATCGCCGCCACGTGGCAGCGAGCCGGACGTGCGGGACGACGGAGTGGACGATCGGCGGCCGTGCTCGTCGCCAGCAGCGCGCCGCTCGATCAGTTCGTTGTCCGCAACCCGTCGTATTTCTTCGACGCCCCGCCCGAGCACGCGTTGATCAATCCGGACAACCTGCACATCCTCGTCGACCACGTGAAGTGCGCCGCGTTCGAGCTGCCGTTCACGACCTCCGAGGAGTACGGAAAGCAGAACGTTCAGGAGGTGCTGGGCATCCTGGAGGAGAGCGGGTTGGTTCATCGGAGTGGGCCGGCTGAAGACGGCTACGACCACGAGGTACCTGGCAGTGGACGAATGAATCGTACCCGGCCGATGCGGTCAGCCTTCGGTCCATCTCCTCCGACAACTTCGTCGTCGTCGACACGACCAGCGGCGCCGACGTGATTGGCGAGACGAGCTTCAACAGCGGGCCGCCGACGCTGCACGAGAAAGCGATCTACATCATCGAAGGCACGCTCTACCAGGTGGAGAAGCTCGACTTCGACGGGCGCAAGGCGTACGTGCGCCAGATCGACTGCGACTACTACACGGACGCGATCACGTATACGAAGGTGACTGTGCTGGATACCTTCGCGACGAATCCCGAGAGAAGCCACGGCGAGGTCCACGTGTCCTCACGAGTCGTGGGCTTCAAGAAAATCAAGTTCTACACGAACGAGAACGTCGGCTCCGGCGAGCTCGATCTGCCCGAACAGCAGATGCACACGACTGCGCACTGGCTCACCGTGCCGAAGCCGGTGATGGCGGCGCTGCCGTACGCCTCCGACGATCGGCGCGACGGCGTGGTCGGCCTCTCGTTCGCGATGCGGCAGGTGGCGCAGCTGCTGTTGATGTGCGATCGGCAGGACATCGGCATCTCCATCGGCAGCGGCGAGCAGGGTGACGATACCGATCTGACGCGAAGCGGTCAGCCGGCGAAGCTGTCCGACGAGCCGCGGATTTTCATCTACGACAACTATCCCGGCGGCATCGGCTTCAGCGAGCCGTTGTTCGGCATGCACGACGACCTGCTGACGCGGACACGCGAGCTGATTGCCGGGTGTGAATGCCAGCACGGCTGCCCGACGTGCGTGGGCCCGGTCGGCAACACCGGCCCGCTCGCGAAGATGGTCGCGCTGCGGATCCTCGACTTGATTGCCTCCAGCGCCTCCGCGCTCCAGGCGTCCGCATGACATCGTTCGCGGATCGCCTGCGGGAGTCATTGGGCCGCCAGGCCGACCTGAAGGTCGGCCTCTACGTCTCCCCGAGGACGTGGACGATCGTAGAGGCTCCGACGACATGCATCGAGCGGCGCGGACCTTCAGTCGGCCTCAGCGCGACGCCGCCGAGGTTCTCGGCGGCGAATGGCGCGAATCGCATGGCCGGAAATTCCTCGTCGTCAATCGCAAGTATTCGCCTGGCTATCGACATGGCCGCGTGTCGATTGCGGATTCTCTTCCGCCGTGGCCGCGATTGGAGCTGCTTGGATCTGGCGGGTCTGACAAGGACCCGCCCTCCGCTATCGAGCGATCGATTGCTTTTCCTCGACCTCGAAACGACCGGGCTCGCGGGCGGCGCAGGGAGTTACGCCTTCCTCGTCGGCTGCGGCTGGTTCGAGCCGCCTTCGCCGTCGGCTTCGGCGGGCCAGGCGGCGTGCTTTCACGGATGCCAGTTCTTTCTCGCCGACTTTGCGGCCGAGCGCGCGCTGCTCGAGTCGGTCGCCGAACTCGCCGACGGGATCGCGTGCGTCGTCACGTATAACGGCAAGACGTTCGACCTTCCTCTCATCGAGACGCGCTTCGTGCTTCAGCGCATGACGACGCCGTTTGCGGATATGGCGCATGTCGACCTGCTGCATCCGGCGCGGCGGATGTGGCGCGAAGAGGATGTGGAGTGCCGGCTGACGTACCTCGAGCAGGCGTTGTGCGGTCACGCGCGCGAGGGGGACGTCCCGGGCTTCGAGATTCCGTCGCGGTACTTCCAGTACGTTCGCAGCGGAGATGCGCGGCCACTCGAAGCAGTGCTGGAGCACAATCGGCTCGACATCATCTCGCTCGCCATGCTGACGGCACGCGCGCGCGCAGCTGCTGGATGAGGGTCCCTCGGCCGCAACCACGCCTCGCGAGGCGTTCGGCATGGGACGTCTCTACGAGCGTGCGGGGATGAACGATCACGCCTTGGAGTGCTTCCGCCGCATGCGTACCGTCGAGGCGCTTCGAGCGTCCGCGACGCTGCTCCGACGCCTGCGCCGGTACGAAGAAGCCGCGGCGGCATGGCGCGAGCTGCTCGGCACGCGGCAGTGCCCGCCGGCGTATTCACGCGAGGCGACCGAAGCGCTGGCGGTCCATCACGAGCATCGCGCCCGCGATCTCGAGACCGCGCGCACGTTTGCGCTGCAGTCGCTGCGGCTGCAGGCGACCGCCGCGCGCCAGGACGCGGTGAAGCTACCGCCTGGCGCGACTCGATCGCAAGCTCGCGGGGTTCCGGCGCAATCGCTCTTTCAGTGACACCTCGCCAAGTGATTCGGCCTCCGCAGGTCGCCGATCTGAGATCGCGGACCTGCAAAGGTCCACGCCGCTACGAAGGTCGGCGCCGCTCGGCCGTCACGTAGAGGCTGTCGGCGAGGTTGACGAGTGGGGGCACCTTGTTCGCGATGCCCGCGAGCGCCGCTGACAGATGAACGAGGGTCCGGTAGCGCCACGGAAGCAGATCGGCTTCCGCCGGTTGCGCATTGAGCGAGAAGAAGCCGTCGACCGAAACTCGCGCCGGCCCGACAGCCTGCTCGAACGTGCGTTCCAGCTCGCGCGGCGACCAGTACGCACTTCGAAGTCGCGCGCCTCGCGGAAGCCGCGCGCCGCCTGGTGAAACAGGCACCGCATGCCGAACATGTTCGGCATCTGCACGATGACCGGCCCCTGGAACGAGCACCCGGCCGATCTCCGCGGCCGCCTGCCGCGCGTCGTCTTTCGAGAGATGCTGAATCACGCTGTAGGAGAAGGCCGCATCCGCGGAGGCGGTGCGAAACGGCAGATGGCGCGCGTCGGCGACGATGAAGTCGGCGGCGACGTTGAGCTGGCGGGCAACCTGGCGTGCCGCGAGCAGCGCCTCCAGCGATGGGTCGACGCCGACCGCGTGATAGCCGCGCCGCGCGGCTGCGACCGTCCACCGTCCCCAGTTCGACCCGATGTCGATCAGTGTCCGGCCGGACCCCGGGTCGAGCGGGAAATCGGGAATCGGATACCGCGGAAGCCGGCCGATCAGGCTGCGGTACATATTGCCGCCCGTGCCGCCGATCGCCTCCTGCACGTAGCGATGCACGCGATCCATCGGCTCAGGGTCCGCCCAGTTGTCGAGCGCCGCGCGTCCACGCGCCGCCTGGAGCGACAGGTCAGCCGCCCAGTGCGTGTGCGCGATGTCGTCGCGCAGCAGGATGGGAATCCCCTCGATGATTTCGTAGCGATGGTCCTCGCCGCAGGTGAGCGAGGCGCCCGTGGCGATCAGCGGACGCTGATCGTACGGGCAGGCAAGCAGGGCAAACGTGCGATCTGAAACCAACGACTCAGGCGGTCGCGTCCGCCTTCGCCTTGGTGGTCGTCTTCTTCTTGGCCTTGGTGGCGGTTGCCCTTGCGGCCTTGGCGGCCGACGCGGCCGTCTTGCGCTGCTCGGCTGTCTGGGCGCCGAACTTCTTCGTGAAGCGCTCGACGCGTCCTTCGGTGTCGATCAGCTTCTGGCGCCCCGTGAAGAACGGATGGCAGGCCGAGCAGATTTCGAGATGCAGCTCCGGCTTGGTCGAGCGCGTCTTGAACGTATTGCCGCACGCGCAGCGAACCTCGACCTCGTCGTATTTCGGATGAATCCCTTCCTTCACGGTGGCCTCCCCTGTGACTTATCGAAACCACCATTATACAGGGCCGCACCGTTTCAGCGGGATCCAGTGATCCTGGGAGGTGACGACGTCTGGTGTGCCGACGAAATCGGCCTCAATGGCGGCGCCCAGCGTCCGCGTGTCGCTTTCTCCGGTGTCCGACGGCTTCCACGTGCGCGAGACGTCGGTTTCGAAGATGACCCGATCCTCGCCCTCGGGCAGCTCGAACGCCTGCGCGTTGACCGCCGAATCCGTGCGGAATTCGTCGACCAGCGTCTGGCAGGCGGTCGTAATCCGCAGCTTCACAGGGTCGGTGCCGACGTCGGGATGCGCGACGTGGTAGCGGATGACGAGATGGCGCGAACGCGCCGCGAGCGCGAAGCTGGCATGTCGCTGTGTCCATCGGAACTGCCCCTGCGGGAGGCGCTCTGACAGATAGGTGCCGGTGATGTAATCGCGATTGGTGCGCGCCGCGCGCACGGGACGGCTTGAGCGGCCCTTGCGCGAGGCGCGAGATGGCCGCCGGCGTAGGCGATCGCGATGATGAAACCGGCGATCCAGGCCGCCGCAGGCGGACCTGAAGGTCCGCCTCTACGTCCCTCATCTCCAGCTCGTAGAGGCCGACCTTCATCTCCAGCTCAGAGGCGACCTTCAGGTCGGCCTTCGACCGGTCGCGTCAACATCTCGAAGCGCGCGACGCAGGAGAAGAACATCAAAGAGGACAATCGGGTTCTGCGTCGGCATGCCGAGCAGTGAGGCGGCGCCGATGCCGATGGGAGTCCACGCAGCGTTTGCGTCTCGACGCGCCGTTCCACAGGCGTTGGCCGCGTGAACACGAGCCACGCGATAAGGGACGACCACACGATGACTGGAAGCGACGCCACCAATCCAAGCTCGGCAAGCTGGTGCCGCCACCAGTTCTGGGCGTTATCGAACGGCAGCCTGTCGTTGGCGAGCGTCCGCCAGTAGTCCGGGGCCATCCAGTTGAAGCTCCCGATGCCGACGCCGGTCAGCGGATAGTCGCGCACCATCCGAGTGGCGACCGTGCCGTAGCCGCCGCGTGTCCACAAGCTCGCGCACGGATGACCCACCGCGCGCCTCGATGATGCGCTGCACCGGTCAATCGCACCCGCTCCGACGATAAACAGCAGCACGACGACGGCGATGCCTGCCAGCAGAGACGATGTGTCGCGCGATGCAGCTCTCGTCACGCGCGCTGCCTCCGGAGCAGCTCGTACTGAGCAGCAGGGTGCCGAATGCTCCGCACAGCAAGCCGGTTCGTGACCCTGACATCCAGGCACCAGCCCAGTTGATCGCGCAGTGCCGCGGCCTGCAGCTGGCGCGGATGACGAAGGCGCAAATACGGAATCGACACGAACGCGATCGGTCCTGCGAGTGCGGCAATCGCGCCATGCGCGTTCGCATCGAGCAGCGTGCCGGCGGCACGGCGGAGCCCGATCCATGGACCCGCGTTGAGGAACGCCATGTTCACGGTGCCCTGGTAAATGGCCACGAGGCTCGCGAGCGTTGCAGCGAGCCATAGGCCGATGGGCGGGATTCGGGACTTGCCTCGAGCGAAGTCGAGGGGATTCGGGATCTCGGATCCCGGATCCCGGATCCCGGATCCCGGCAGATACAGCCAGTCGAGCCACAACAGCGCGACGAGCTGCGTGATGACGACGTAGAGGATCCAGCTTTCGACCTGAGGCGTCGTGAGCAGCGCCCACGAGTCGAGAGCGCCCGTGTCGCGCAGGGTGCCGGGACGCAGCCCAGCTTCGCGCACGATCATCACAGGGAAGGCCAGCGAGATCGTCAGCGCCCAGGTGCCGAGGAGAACTCGCCACCATCAGGCAGCTTCCAGCCGTCCAGTGATATCTGCCGGAAGCAGCGACGAGCCGAAGCAGGCCCGCGAGAATCACGGTATAGAACACGTTGAGCGCGGCGACGTGCACGAGACGCGGCGAGAAGACCGGCAGCACCGCCGCCGCCGCTGTCGACTCCCTGGTGTCAGCGAGGGCCACCGGCGGGCGCTCACGAAACCCGCTACGAAAGCGAGCGCCGCGATGCCGCGCAGCGTCCATCCCGTCGCCGGGTCGACATACAGGTGAAGGGGATCGCGATGCGCGATCGCCGCGATCGTGATCCGCTTACTGAGACGGTCGAGGAGGAGGCCGACATCAGTCGTGTGAGCCATCATGCTCAGAAACTGCTGCCACACCTTCAGTTGAAGCTCCGTTTTTCCCAGCTGGTCGTGTGGGACCCGATTCTGCTCCACGCATTCGATGATCGCCGGTACCCCATGCCGCATAGTCGTCGGGTTTCCAGATCCGGATGCAGGAGCCATGCGTCTTCGCTCGAGGAGGATGAGGCGATAGCCCCCTTCGCGGCCGTCGTGAACCACATCATCTTTTCTGCCGAGCGCGGAAAACTCTCGCCGAAGCATCTTCACCGCGAGCTGTTCGACCAACATGCGGCCGCGGGCAAGCGGCAGGTGGCGATCCAGTTTTTCGCGGTCGACAACGAACGCGCGGGTCGAGAAGAAATGCTGCTTCCAGCCGCCTTCCACCGGCAGCATCGCCATCACTTCATGGGCCGAGACCGTAGTCGCCGTGGAGATCCGCGACGGCGTACGGAGCAGTCAGGCGAGGCGTGGCCGTGATCGCCTTCTCCTGCCGGTTCATGAGCGGGATCGCATGCATCAGCCCAGTCGAAGCCAGGTTCCTGGTGCGGGAACATGTCGCCGTCGTAGTGGATGACGTAGCGCGTTTTGGCCGCTTCGATGCCGGCCCAGTAGCCGGTGATTGGGCCGGCCGCCGTAGTCGTGCGTTTCGGGCAGCCACGGTCCTGAATATTTCCGCGTGACGTCGGCAAGCCATGGATCGTCGGAGCGAAGGACGAGTATTCGATCGACGAGGCGGTCGGCGACCAAAGACGCGCCGAGCGCCTCGAGCTCGTCGAGCTGTCGCGAGAATTCCGGCTCCTTGCAGCGTACCGCCGGATCGGTTTGTTTCGTCTTCTGCGGCTTGCAGCGATCGATCGTGAGAATGATTTCGCGCGCGGCGGCGCGATGCGCGCGCGCCAGGTGCGGCACGTTGAATTCGCGTACGGGACGTCGACCGCGGCGACGTTGATTTGCAGCGTCAACGGCGGCGATCCGCCGCTCGGGCCGTCATGGCTTGACGAGTACGAGCGTCATCTGCACGCCGTTGGACGACCAGAGCGCAGGCCAGTCGGCGATCAGCGCCTCGCGAACGCGGGCCAGCACTGGTGGCGCGGTATGCGGCTGCCGGGCGTGCCGATCACGGCCGAGACGGTTCCCGGCGCAGGCGGGCGTGCCCGATGCCGGCGGCGGCAGATACCAGTTCGCGTTGTCGAGAATCAGCACGCCGCCGGGCCGAAGCTTCGGCGCGATGCCGGCGCAGAGGCAGCCGCGCGGCGCCGAGTCCACCAGCGCGTAGTCGAGCGTCTCATCGCCGAACGCCGTACGCGGCACGGACATAGCGGGTTGCGGTGCATCTCGTCCTCGTCCTCTTCGCCTTCGAAATCATGCGGGATGAGGTGGTAGTCGACGTTGGTGATACCGTCGGCACGCATCGTGGCCGCGATTTGCTCGTAATAGGCCGGCACCGTTTCGAAGCTCGTGAGATGTTTCGTGCGGCGCGCAAACCACGGCGTGCTGTTTCCGCTGCCCCCATTCGGCGCCGACGCTCTCCGGTCCAACAAGGCGCTCGATCTGCTTCACCGCGTCGGGCGTGAGCGACGGCTCGCTCGGATGGAGCGTCGCGCGGAGGCTCGCCTGGATTCGGTACGCAGGTATGCGGCGTCCAGTGGGTGAAGCGACGGCCTTTAAGGAGAGAAGAGGATACCCGGCCGAAAATCCACGTGCGACCGAGTGTCGATCCTCGGCGCGCGAGCGTCAACCGTCATCTTTCGATCGTCCGGCATCATCCCGTGCCGTCACTATCCATGCCGGGCAAGTCGTCCCCACACGGACGACCAGAGCGTTCTCTGTTCGAGCGAGGCCATCGAGACACGCGACAGCCACGCGCGCGTCTTTGCGGGGAGCAATCGCATGGCGAGCACGCCGTGTCGATGTTCCCCGGGAAATCCGCGCCACGCCTCGCGGGTCTTGAGAGTTGTCTCTTCCGCCCGAGTCAGCAGGCCATGCGCCGCGAAATGCGAGACGAGTTCCCACCCGTAGTCGCCAAAGCCGCCTGCCCAGATCGTCAGCGCCCGAATCGCATCGTCTCGAGAAGGGACCGGTGCGGGAATCCCCACGTTTCCTCGGACAGATAATCGCGAAGCCAGAGTGACTCGGCGAACATCAGCTGGCCGCGGCCAACGCCGGGCAGCGCGCCGGGCCGGCGCCAGCGATGGAGTACAGGTCGAATGGCGGGAAGCCGCGACGCAACAGGAACGCGGCCGCCCGGTCGAATGTTGTCTCGTCGTGATAATTCGCCTGGAGACCGGTTTCAACTTCGATCGCAAACAACCCGGGAAGCAGCCGCCCGGCTGCCTGCAGGATCGGAACCTCCATTCCCTGCGAATCGATCTTGATCGCGTCGGCCCGAGGCCATCGGCCTCTGCGAGACGATCGAGCGTCGTCGTCCTGATCTTCGTTTGCCCGATCTCGTCGAAGCTCGAGCCGAGGAAGCGCGAGGTTCCATGGCGCGCGCGGGCGAAGCAGAGAGGAGCAAGCCGGCTCGCGCGCGATGAAGAGCGTCGACTCGCCGATCTCGCCGGCGACCGCTACGGGATAGAGCGTCGCGACGGAACGGATGCGGCGTCTGTTCGCGCCGCGCGACTTCCGCCGGGTCGGCGTCGAAGCCGACGTAAGTTCATCATCGGGACGAGCGGATGCCAGTGCGGATTGAGGTCGAGATCGCCGCGGCAGCCGATGTCGATGAACCGGAGCCCTATGCGGCGAAGCTCGCTCAGGAGCCATTCCATGCGTAACGAGTGTCGGCACGGCCGGCCGCCACCGTTAACGGGCGATTTGACGCAATCGGTAGTCTCGCGTTTAACATGGGCCTACCAAGGCTTCGGTCCCACGATGTGTGGCGTGATCTAAATGGCGGTAGTCTCTCCGGCCGTACTGACGACACAAGATCGTTGGGGGAGGAAGGCCGGGGATTCCAATCAGAAGCGCGCGCGAGGCTAACATGTTTGGCCAAGGCATTTACCTGGGAGGCGTCGGCATCCCCAACCGGCGACGCGCGTTTTTGGGAAGGTGAGTGGCGGTGTTGGAACACGCTATGGGCGCGCGCCATCCAAGAACGCTTGGCTGGGTGACGACGACCGCCCTCGCGATGGGCGGCAGCAATCAAAGCCTGTTTCTCATCGGCGCGTTGCTCGTCGGCCAAGGCGCCATTCCCGGCCAGGGGACGGCGGCCATCCCGCTGCTTGCGCTCGGGCTGCTGCTGAGCTGGGCGGCCTTGCCTGGGTGGACCGAGTTGATCCTGATATGGCCCGACCGCGTGGGCGGCATCGCGGCCACGTGCGGCGAGGCCTTCCGGCCGTGCCGCGCCGGTGCTCGGCAACCTGACGGGCGTGTCGTACTGGTGGGGCTGGGTGCCCACGTGCGGCCTCACCGCGCTCCTCTCAGCGTCGGCGATCAAGCAATGGTACCTGCCGGGCGTTCCCGTATCACGCGCTGGCCAGCGCCATCGTCCTGCTCTTTGTGGCGATCAACCTGCTGCGGCGTCGTCTGGGCCGGGCGCGTCGCCGTGGCCATCGGGTCGGCGTCGGCGCTGCTGGCCTTCACGTCCGCGTTGGCGCCGATGCTGTCGGGGTCGGTCGATTGGCACCTGGCGTTTTCGTTCCATCTCACGTCGCCCTTCCGGGTGCCTTTGGCGCGGTGACGAGCGCCATGGCCGGCCTCTATCTCGATCGGTTTTGCCGCGCCGGCGTTCGAAGCGGCCGCCTGTCACGTCGGCGAGACGATCGATCCGAACACGAACGTGCCGCGGGCGATGTGCGCGAGCGCGGCCATGGCGACGCTGTACTTCCTCGTGCTGCCCATCGTGTGGCTGGGCACGATTGGCGCCGAACGGCGCTCGCGGAAGAACTCGCCGTGTCGCTCGGCCCGACATTCGCGCCGTGGCTTGGCGCCGCGGCAAGAGCGCGCCGCGGTCGGGTTCATGACGTTCAACATGTTCCACGGCACGCTGCGCCGCTCACGGGCGTGGCGCGCACGCTCTCGCAGTTGTCGGAAGACGGCCTGCTGCCGGAGGTCTTCGCGAAGCGCACGGCGACCGACTGTCCCTGGGTGGCGATTGCGGTCACGGCGGCGTGTTCCATCGGCTTTCTGCTACTCGGTGATCCGATCTGGCTGGTCGCGGCGGCGAACTTCACGTATCTCATCGGGATCGCGTTGCCGAGCGTGCGCCGTCTGGCTGCTCCGTCGCGATCGGCCCGAGCTGCCCCGGCCGTATCGGGCGCCGCGGGGCACAATCGCGGCGGGCTTGGCCGCAGCCGCGATCTGGGGCGGCGCCACCGTGCTCGGGTTTGAGCAGTTCGGCCTGCCGACGGTCGTGCTCGGCCTGATCCTCGCGTACGCGGCGCGGCCCTACGCCATCCGCAAGTGGCGCGACCGCGAAGAAAGCCGGGAAGGACAGGAGATTTGGCTCGCTCCATCTCAAGCTCACCGGAGCCATGCTGTTGGTCCTGGGGCTCGACGGCGCCGGCTATTACCTCGCCGTGCGATCGGTCACGCAGGCCGCTGGCCATGGCTCGCTCGTGTCGGCGCTGCAGGACATCTTCGTTGCCGTGGCCATCCTGACGATCACCGTCGGCCTCGTGCTGCCCGGGATGATCGCCCACTCGGCGAGCGAAGTGGCCGACGCCGCCGACCGCCTCGCCACGGGTACGATGAACGATTTTTCGCGCGCGATGCGCGCGCTGGCCGCCGGCGACCTCGACGCGGCATCCGCGCGCGTGGACTTCACGCCGGTCATCGTCGCGTCGCGTGACGAGGTGGGCGCCATGGCCCACAGCTTCAACGTGCTGCAGGCAGAGATCGCGCGGGCCGCGACCGGCCTGGTCGGCGCGCGCGAGGGCCTGCGCGCGCGCGCGGGCCGAGCTCACCGACGTCAACGCCAACCTCGAGCGCCGTGTGCGGGAGCGCACGACCGAGCTCGAAGCCGCGCACCGCGAGCTCGTCGCCGCCGCCCGCCAGGCCGGAATGGCCGAAGTGGCGGTAGGTGTGCTGCACAACATCGGCAATGCGCTCAACAGCGTCAATGTGTCGGCCGCACTGGTCGACCAGCAGTTGCGCCACCCAGCGGCCGCGGGCCTCGGCCGCGTGGTCGATCTCCTGGAGCAGCATCGCGACGACCTCGCGAGGTTCTTGACCGAAGACGATCGGGGGCGACGGATTCCCGGTACCTGGCGCTGCTGTCGGCAGACATGACGGCCGAGCACCGCCGGACCTTCGCCGAACTCGACGCTCTGATGATGAACATCGACCATCTCAAGTACATCGTCCGCAGCCAGCATTCGCTCGCGCGCGGCGCGTTGCTCACCGAAGACGTCGACGGCGTGGAGGCGATGGAGAGCGCACTGAGTCTGAATGCGTCGGTCCTCGCGCAAGCCGGCATCCGCGTAGAACGCCGATTCGCCGCCGTGCCGCCCGTCGTGGCCGACATGCATCAAGTTGTGCAAGTGCTCGTCAACCTCATCGCGAACGCGGCCGCCAGCCTCCACCTCAGCGGCGGCGCCAATCCGACGATCGAGGTGTCGGTCAGTTGCGGCGAAGCGCCGGACGCTACTGGTCCGATGGCACGTCCGAGACAACGGCGTCGGCATCCCGCGCGAGCACATGGAGCGGATCTTCGAGTTCGGATTCACCACCAAGACCAGCGGGCAGGGCGGGTTCGGCCTGCACACGTCGGCCCTGGCCGCAGGCCTGATGGGCGGATCGCTGTGCGCGCAGAGCGACGGCCCCGGCACCGGCGCGATATTCGTCCTCGAGTTGCCCATGGCCTCGACGGGCCGTGAGGCCTCTCGCTCTGCCGGAGTGGTGGCTGGCTGATGCCACACAATCGCCGTGTCCTCATCGTTGATGACCAGCGCGCCATCCATGACGACTTCAGGAAGCTGCTCGAGGCCGCCCCGGCGTCTGCCGCGGCCGCCCTCGAACAAACGATCTTAGGCGAGAGCCCGCTGGCCTCGGTCGACTACGAGATCGAGTCGGCGTATCAAGGCGAGGCCGGCCTCGAGGCGGTGCGTCACGCGCGCGCCTCGGGGCGGCCCTTCGCGCTCGCGATCGTCGACGCGCGAATGCCACCCGGCTGGGACGGTCTGCTGACCGTCGAGAAGATCTTCGAGGCGGACGCCGAGGATTCAGGCGGTTATCTGCACGGCCTACTCGGATACGCGTTGGCACGAGCTCCAGCGCCGCTTTGGCGTGAGTGACCGGCTGATCATTCTCAAGAAGCCCTTCGACCCGGCCGAAGCGTGCCAGCTGGTCTGTGCCATGACCGAGAAGTGGAACATCGCATTGAAACGCCGTCAGGCGATGGCAGGCGCTGCTTGCGGCCCGGGAGACCGCGCGTGAGAGTGAGGAGCGCTTCCGCCTCATCGCGAATACGGCGCCGGTCATGATCTGGATGTCGGACGTCGACAAGCAGGTCACCTACGTGAATCAGCCCTGGCTCGATTTCACCGGCTGGCCACCGAATGTGGTGCCAGGACATCAATGGATCGAGCTTATTCACCCCGACGACGTCGAGCGATGCGGAGACGTCTATGTGAAGGCCTTCGAGCAGCGCAAGCCGTTTTGAGGTGGAGCATCGTCTTCGTCGCCACGACGGCGAATATCGTTGGACCGTGAGCGTGGGTGTGCCGAGATACGGCACTGACCGTTCGTTTATTGGGGTACGCAGGCACGGCCGTCGATGTCACCGACCGCAAGCTGGCCGAAGTGGCGCTTCTGGAGAGCCACGCAGCGCTGCAGGAGCGGACGATCGAACTGGAACGACGGACGACTCAGCTGAGCCAGATGGCGTCGGACTTAACGCTTGCCGAGCAGCATGCACGCGAAGAGCTGGCACAAACGCTCCACGACGGCCTCCAGCAGATGCTCACGGTTGCGGTGATGAAGCGTCGAAGGCCACATCATGCGCGTGGCGCAGCGAGGAACCGTCGCCGACGAGCTCGTGCAGGCGAAGACTCACCTCGACGAGGCGATCGCGGCCGCCCGGTCGCTGAGTGTGGAGCTGTTCCCTCCCGTTCTGCATACCTCGGGGTTACCGACCGCCTTGGGCTGGCTGGCGGACTGGTCGCGGAGCGAAATGCGGACTCGAGGTCAAGGTTTCTGCGGACCCGCAGGCCGACTCCGACCGAAGGGACGTACGAACGCTGCTCTTCGCATCCGTCCGAGAGCTCCTCTTCAACGTGGTCAAGCACGCCCACGTCGATCGGGTCACGGTCGATCTGGCACTCGACGCGAACGACACGCTTTGCATTACGGTGACGGACGAGGGGCTCGGCTTCGACCCGGTGGAAGTCGACGAACGGGCGAAAGTCAACCAGGTCGGATGGGGACTGTTCAGCATCCGCGAACGTCTGACGCTGCTGGGTGGCCGGTTCGACGTCGAGAGCGCCCCGGGGCGCGGGACGACGTTCCGCTTGATCGCGCCTCGAGATGTTGCGCACCGCCCCGTCGGCGCAAAGTCTCCGTTGAGCCACGCGGCCAGTGCACTGCCGGCTCAGGCCGCCCGCGGCGCACCACCGTATGCGCTGACGATTTTGATCGCCGATGATCACCCCGCGTTGCGCAAGACCTTCCGTGAGTTGTTGCAAGCGCGGCGTGAGTTTCAGGTCGTGGGCGAGGCCACCAATGGACTCGAGGCGATCGCGCAGGCGCACGCGCTCCGGCCTGATGTCGTCTTGATGGATGTCTCGATGCCCGAAATGGACGGGGTCGAGGCCACGCGCCGCATACACGCCGAACTCCCGTTCATTCAGATTCTCGGGTTCTCGATTTACCCCCGAATGGGTCCCCACGCCATCGAACTGGCCGGGGCCGAGGGCTTCTTCACCAAGGCACCGACACCCGCGCTTGATCGACCACCTTCTGGGCAAGCGCGCGCGCCGCTCGGACTCATTTCGGCCAGTCGACTTGAGGCCTCGGTCAGCTCACGCGCGCGCGACCGTTAGCCGACGATCAAATCGTCTAGAATCGCTGCGGTGGTCGTCGGTCACGTTGGTCCTCCGACCGGTCGCACCGGCGGACCCGCCGGATATCTTCATCAACTCAAATCCGCGGCCGAGGCTGACGCGCATCCCACGCCATGACGTGCGTTTTCCTCTCGCGGCTGCCCCACGGCGCCCATCGCCGTCACCTCCGCAGACTCCAGCCAGCATGCTGCGTCGCCTTCGAACGCAAGCTCTTTGGGCCGAAGTTCTATCGGCCGCCGGTTTCCGAGCTGGCACGCGCCGGCGGTGTCGTCGATCGCATGATGCAGCGCATCGCCGCCGATGTGTGCGCCGATGCAAAGGCCCAGCCTCGAAACTGCGCTCGCACACGCCGACGTCGTGTTCACCCACGATCCGTTTTCCGCGGAACCTGCGTTGACGGCACGTCGAGGCAGGCCAGCAGGTGTGGATGATGTGCCACGCCGTGACGCCGATGGCGCTCTATGCGGCCGTGGAGCTGGGCGCTGCCGGAGGCCGACTGGCGGGATCTGCTCGCGTATCCCGACGTTCGCTCGTGGATTGAATGGGAGCTCGATATCTGGTCGCGTGTCGATCGGGTCGTTCTTCCGTGCGCCGAGGCGGCGGATACGCTTCCGTCCGATCGATCCGCGGTTCGCCGACATCCTGGACCGCGCGGAGTATGCATGAGCGGCGCGTCCGCACCCCGCGCCTCACGCGGCGCGGACTCAACCACGCGCGGCGCGGACACGCTATAGGTCCGCGGAAGCCCGGAGAACGGATCGGCCTGTATCTCGGAAGTCCCAGAGCCCTATCGCGGCTTCGATGCGCTGCTCGGTGGCGTCGAGCTGCTGCCGCATGACGCGGAAGTTGACGATCGCCGTGGCCGGGCCGGATCGCAGCAAAGTGCCCTGCACATCCGGCGTTCAGGGCACTCGGCCGCGTCGAGGACGTTGCCGCACTGCTGGCCTCCGTCGACTTCCTGATCAACGTCAACCGCTTCAGCCTGTTCGATCTGCTCGACCATCGAGGCCGCTGAAGCAGGGAGGCCGCTGATGCTGCACGCCGTCGGCGGCAATCGCGCGTTCGACCGCATCGGAGCTGGGCTGCGTGATGCTGCGCGACCTGGAGCCGCGCGTCATTGCGGAGTGTCTGACGACGATGGCCCGGCTCGATGCGGCCGAGCTGGCCGACCTCGGCCGGAAGTCGCGGGCGTGCTGGGAGCGCGAGCTGACGCCGCCGCACGTGGGAGGCGGCATCTCGCGCTCTACGATCGGTTCTCGGGCGCTCGCGTCTGGCGCGTCGATGTCAGCGCGCCGCGGCCCTGGCGCAGCAGCCGGTCACCCCGGTCGAGAGCCCGTGATGCCTTTCGGCGTCAGGCGATAACCCCGTTCACGATGACGTAGTCGATGCCGGCCGGGATACTCGTGCGGCATGTCGATGCTGGCGCGATCGGCAATGGTCCCAGGGTCGAAAACCACCATATCGGCAAAATAGTGCTCGCGGATGATGCCGCGGTTCCGAAATCTCGAAACGACGGCCGCCGCCATCGACGTGATGCGGCGGACAGCCTCGCGAACCTCTATCGCGTGTTCGTCGCGCACGAGCCGTCCGAGCAGCCGGGGAAGGCTCCGAATGGCAGCTGGTGGCGCATCGGCGGTGCGGACGCGGCGTCAAAACGCGGCGGTGCCGGTTGCGATCAGGACGCTGCCGAACCGCAAGGCTATCGCGATGACCGGCTCATTCGCGTTTGTCGACGTGGATGGCGTCAGCGACCATAGACCAGAGCTGTCGCTGGCTGGCCTTGACGATGCGCCCGATCGCGCCCGCGATCCACGATCCCCGTCAGGCGGAGGCCGATGAGGAGTCCTCGCAATCACGATGTGTCGCGTCCGCGCGCCCAACTCCAGAAGTGCGGCATCCGTCGCAACGGCGGCGCTCGACAGGGGACCATCAGGGCGCCGTCGTACCGGCCGACGCGCCGGAGGCAGCGGCATTGAGCGCCTCCTGATTGGCGGTGCCGTCGTCTCGCGACGCCGAAACGCACCGTCGCGCATCGCTGCCTCGATCGACGGCGACGACAGCGCACGAGCGCGCCGGCGTTGGTCACCGTGCCGCGCGCGATCGAGCGCGTCGAAACGCGTCCTTGTCGGCGACGACGATCTCAGTCGTGATGCCTTGCCGCAGATGGCATAGCAAATCGGCAAGTGCACTCACCGGCGTGAGTCGGCTCTTCACATCGATGCAGCCCCGGTGCGACGATCTTGCCCGTCGCGTCGATCGCCGCCGCCGCGCTGCGGCCTGAGAGGTTGCCGATGGCGGCGATGCGGTCGCCCTTGATGCCGACGTCCGCCGGCTGCGCCTCGCCGCCCGCGCCGTCCAGCTGACGGGCCCGCCCCGGAATCACGAGCGCGAACTCCGGCTCGCGGGCGCATGCGCCGAGCGTCGTCGCCGCGCTGAAGACCACCAACGTCAACGCCACGCGGCGCAACCGAATCATCGCGTGAGTATTATGCAGAGAGGTTGCCGCTGCTGTTATCGCACTCGCGATGGCACTCCGCGCTCGATCGGCGCTGACGCTCGTCTGCCTGCTCGCGTGCGGCTGGTGCGTGGTGTTCGTCGCTCGCGCCGCCTTCAGGAATTCCTGACGGCCGCTGGGGCCTGGTCTGCCGTTCGACGACGCGATGATCTCGATGCGTTGCGCGCGACAACCTCGCCGACGGCTACGGGCTGCGCTGGAATCCGGGCGAGCCGGCTGTCGAGGGCACGCTCAGCCTGCTCTGGACACTTCGGTCATGGCCGGACTGCATCTTCTGCGGTTGCCCTGAATCCGCTGGGCGGCGCCGCCGGTCGCGATTGCGGGCATCGCCATCCTCGCTGCCAGCATCTGGATGGCTGCACGAATCGCCGATGCGCTGTGGCGTGGAGGAGCGGGGAAGTCAGCGCGGGCGTCTATGCGGCCGTGCTCACCGCCAGCCTCGCTGTCCCGGTCGTGTTCTGGACCCTTGCGCGGGATGGAAGTCGGACTCCCCGCGCTTTTTCACCCTGTTGCTCGTGCGCTTCAGCGACGTCGATCGCAGGCATGCGCGCGAGCCGACGCTACGCCGTGGCCGTCCTGGCGACCGGTCTCGTGCTGACACGCGATGACGGCATCGTCCTGGTGATCGCCAGTGTGCGCTGCTGGCGCGTTTGCAGCCGATCGTGCAGACCGGCGCGGCAAAGTGGTCCGCGGCGTCGTCACAGCGCTCGCCGTTTCGACGGCTTCTGCGCACCTGCTGTGGCGTCGCTCGTGCTGCGGCACTGGGTCCCGAATGCGATACTATCTGAAGCCGACCGGCGCACCGCGCTCGTGGACTGGTCTCTCGCGCGGCGCGTCGACGCTCTTTGGCGTTGCCACCCGCCAGGCCGAGTCCGATCCTCGCCGACGCGCCAGCATGCGAGCTGTGGCGCGGACTCGGAAGCGGAGAACCCTCGTCCTCGTCGCGCCCTTTGCCGCCGCCACGTGCGCCTACTCGCCAGGTACGTCGGCGGGGACGCCTGGGAGTTCTCGAACTCCCGGCGAACCGCTATGTCTCTGGCCGAGCCTGCCGGCTCTTTGCGTCGCGGCCGGTGTGTGCCTCGCGCGGCTGGACGCCGATGCCGTCGTCCCGCGTGGCGGGGCGATCGCGCTCGCCGTCATGATGCTCGCTGGAGCGGCGTGGGATGCGGTCGAAAGATCCGGCTGCCGTATTTCACGCCCACGTTGCTCGCTATGGGCGGTCGTGACGACGGTCGCCGCTGCTGCCGTCCTGTTTGGCGCGCTTCGGCAGCCCCGGCTTCCCAGAGGCGCCGCGTGGATGGGGCTCGTATTTCTCGTCGCGCTCAGCGAGGGGCGGCCACTCGCGCAGTGGGTGCTGTCGAACTTTCAGATGTCCGGCAACGATCGCGAAGAGACCCAGGCGGGCTTTGCGGTGCTCGAATCGACGTCGCCGCCGGCGTCAATCGCGGTCACCCATGCCGGCTCTGGACCGCACTTTGCGAGAAGGCGTTCAATCGATCTTCTTGGCAAGAGCGATCGTCACATCGCGATGCTGCCGTCCGGCGGCTTCTATCCAGGGCACGACAAGATGGACCTTCCAGCATAGCTTCGGATGCGTCCGGACGTTGTCGTGACGTTATATGAGACGAGCGGGGACGTGCGGACTGCGCTGGAGCAGTGGGGCTACGACCGGCTGTGCGTGTCGCATTGATTCGCCGCGATACCACGCTGGTCGATCGTGCCGCGCTCAGGGACGTGGTGCCGGTGAGCGACCTCGCGCATCCTGGCGAAGATCCGCTCGCGGCCGCGCGTGGGTATCGGCACATCGCGCCAGTCGCGGCACGGCACGCAGTAGGGCGCGACCTCCTCGAGGTCGTTGTCGAGATGCGCGCGCATCAACGCCGTGCGCCCTTTCGCCGTCAGCGCCGCGCGCAGCGTTCCGCGATTCAGATCGAACAGCGCGCCCCTTCCCGTGACCTGATGCATCGATGTACGTGCAGCACGGGACGAGCTTCCCATCGCAGCTGACCACGAGCGACAGCCAGGGCGACAGAGCACGGCTCGCGCGAGCTGCTCTGTTCCTTGCCGATTTCACCCGTCCACGAGAACAGCGTCGCCACGTCGACGTAATCGACCTTCGTGCCCCAGTGCGCCCGGTAGGCGTCGATTTCGCCGGAGGTCGGCTTGAAATTGGTCGTTCGGATGCCGACGTTGAGTGTGGTGTTGCCCGTTTGCTGGCGGAGATGGCAGGAAGCGCTCGATGTTCGTCATCACGGCGTTGTAACCGACGTCGGTTCCTTTGCGGACGAACTCGTTCGACGGAAGCTGAATGCGGATCTTCTCGAACGTCTCGCGCGTCAGGCCGTCAACCGAAAACCTGATCTTCTGGAGCGGCGTGGCGAGTATCGCGCGCGCCATCCGCTCGTCGAGCAGCGTCGCATTGGTCACGAGCGTCACGTTCGGATGGCGGGATGACGCGTACTGAATCATCTCGACGATGTCGGGATGGAGCAGCGGCTCACCATCCTTGTGCAGGTAGACGTATTCGATCGACGGGAAGATCGCGCGCGATCTCGTCGACGAGCCGCTTGAACAAGCTCAGGTCCATGTAGCCGCTCGGCTTGATCGCCTTGGTCGCGTGGCGCTGGGCCGCGCACATGACGCAGTTCAGATTGCAGGCGCTGGTCGTCCTCGAGGTAGACCGTGTCTCGGGACGTGCGTCCGCTGCGCGAAGCGGTAGGCCTTCATACTCGCCCCTGAGCGTCGCGGGAAGATACGGATAAATCAGCTTCTTCAGCCGGCGGCCGGTCGAGCGGAGGGAAGCGCTTCCACGTCCGCCCAGTGTATCGGCCCCTTCAACCAGCCTTCATGCGTGCGTGCCCGGGGCGCCGAACTCTCCGGGGTTCACGCCTCGTCCGGCGCGCCAGCGCGCGATTGAGGTTCTTTCGCGACGACCACCCGACGACGTTGGCAATCCACTCGACCTTGTCGGACGTGCTCGTCAGCAGGCGGACGGCAGCATCCAGCCGCCGCTCGGTGATTTACCCTGAATGGTCACGCCAGTCAGCTCCTGGAAGTCGCGCAGCGGGCAGCGGACTGAGACGCCGCGTCGCCTTGCGAGCTTTCCAACCGATAACGGCTGTGCGAAATCTGCATCGAGATCCCGGCGAAGTTCGTTGGCGCGGTAACGCGGGTGTATGTTCCATGTTCGTGACGTAGGCATCGGCCCATTCTCGAAACGCGCTGGTCGCGTCCGGAGGGCAGTTGCGCCAGACGTGCATCGCCAGCGCCGCCGGATCGCCTGTGCATTCAGCGTCGGGGAATTCCGCGTGATACGCGCGATGATCCGCGTGTCCCCAACGCAGCGACAGTTCCAGCAACAGTCCTCGCAGCACCACGTTCTCGATGAGCGATTGGTGGAGGCGGCAGCTGAGTCTCGAAATCGGCGAACAGGCTACGCAGCGAGCGCGCTCGACGCAGAACGGCGCGGCCGGCGAACACCTGACACGCCGTTCACGACCTGATGAAGCCAGTCGCGCCTGATGCCCGTTGCTATTTGTGTTCCTCTCACCCTCCTGCGCGTGCGTAACCGCCAGTCGTGGAACTCGATCGCTGTTTCGTCGGCGAATCTGAAGGCGACGATGAATCGTCGATCACCGAAGTTTACTGCGCGGAGGAGAGGTTCATGCGTCGATGATTTCGTGCGTGTCGTCGCACTGGTGCAGTGCCATTCCTGATTGCTGTTTGCGCCGTCCTCGTTGGCAGTTTTTCCAACGCGCAAACCGATACAATGCCTGCCGAGCGTGACCAGCGTGACGCCGGCGGGACGCTGACACGAAATGTATTCCTTCATCCAACGCTGCAAATCGTCTTCAGCGAGCCGCTCGACCTGAACACGGTGACCATCCAGCACGATTCAATTGCGCGACACGCGAAATGCGCTCGTGATGGGGACCGTCACGCATAACCCTCAGGGAAACGTCGCCACGTCTCATCCCGTCCGGCCCGCCGCTGCCGACCTCGCCCGTATATTAACCGCCACGGTCGTCGGCGGCGCATCGGGAACGAGTGGACGTTGCTGGCAACAGCGCTCGCCGCCAGCTTCACCTCGGATCGCCGCAGACACTGGCTCGAAGCTGATTCGCACTCGCGGCAGGTGGACACGCATTCGCGGTCGCCGTCGACGACGCCGGGCAGGTCTGACATGGGGAGACGGCGCTCCAGCAGCGGGGCACGACACTGGGACGGACGCACGCCGCCGGAAGCGTGGTCCCGGCTGCACGGGAGTGGTATCCGTCGCTGCCGGGGCATCCCACACGCTCGCGCTGAAAGCGAACGGGACACTGCTCGCGTGGGGGCGAACGGCGAGGGTCAACTCGGGATCAACAATCAGACGGCTCAGCCAACACCTGTCGCCATCGGCGGCTTGACCACTGTGATCGCGATCGCGGCGGGTGACGCGAGCTCGCTTGCCTTGAAAGCGGACGGTACTGTGTGGACGTGGGGCGCCGCGCGTCAGATAGGCGATGGGCAGAATGTGCGGCGGTTAACCCCGGTGCAGGTCCCAGGTCTCAGCGACGTCGTGGCGATCGCCGCAGGCGATGTCGCTGACTACGCATTGAAGGGTGATGGGACGGTCTGGGCATGGGGCGACAACACCAACGGTCAGATTGGCGATGGGACTGGAGGGGACCGGATCAACACCGCGGCTTCGACTCCGGTGCAGGCGGTCGGTCTGAGCGGTGTTGTCGCGATCGCTGGAGGCGGACAACACGCGCTCGCGCTCGTCGGCTCCAGACCTGTCTGTGCGTGCGTGGGGCTTGAATTCGTCCGGACAGATTGGCGATGGCACCACCAATACGCAGCGATATATGCCGACGGCGGTGAGCGGTCTTTTTCGACGTTCGGAGCATCGACGGCGGGGGCAATCGATCACTGGCGGCATTGTTGGACGGAACGGTGAAGGCCTGGGGCAGCGCGGTCGGTGCAACGGGTGGGAGCTCACCGACTCCAATCACCGCGGTCGGTAATCCGCAGGGGATTCCAGGTAGCCGGTGGCCTGAACCACAGTCTCGCGGTCACCACCATCGGCAAGGTGTGGAGCTGGGGGACGAATACCAGCGGTCAACCTCGGCGACGGGACCACTACGGATCGACGAACCGCCGACACGATCAGCGCCGACAACTACGCCTGGAAGGTTGGGATGCCCACTTTCAGCATCTCGGGAAACACGCATCTCCAAATCCAGAATGTCGGTATCACCACGCCTGCGTCAGGTGCAGTCATCCATTACACCGTTAACGTGTCAGATCCCACCGGAGAACGATCCGGCTGTTCCGGCCAATGGTGTCGTCGTGGTCGATCGAACGTTGACCGCTGAAGGCTGCCGCATGGAAATCGGGCTCGGCTCCGAGCAGCGCCACGGTGGCGACGACACGCTTCCGGTGGCGCAGCCTGCGTTTGCTCCGGCCGCAGGGTACCGTCACTGGGTCCGACCACCGTGACAATCACGACCGCGAGTCCTGGGGCGTCGATTCGTTACACGGTCGATGGCCTGACTCCACCGCTGCATCTCCCGTCTACAGCAGCGCCGGTCAGCGTCAACACGACGCTGACGCTGAGGGCTGTCGCCACTCGCGTGGGGTGGTCCGATTCGACCATTCGGACCGGCATCTACACGATGAACCTCGGCACGCCTGCGTCACCGGTGATGACGCCCGCGCCGGCACTATGAGGACAAGTCGCCGTTACGTTATCGGCACAGAATCTCGCGACGATCCGTTAGGCACGACAAACGGCACGACCCCGACGGCCTCATCGGCAGCCTCCATGACGGCCCGATTAGCGTGAGTGCGACAGCGACCGTCAAAGCGAAGGCGTTCCGGACCGACTCACAACGACCAGCGCGGAAACCTCGGGGATGCTACACGATCGTTGCTGTAACACCGCTGATTAGTCGCGCCAGCGTACTTATGCGCCTGGGCACACTCGTCATGATCAGCGATACCGATCCAGCCGTCACCATTCGCGTGACGTTCAACGGCCTGGATCCAACAGCAGCCGATGGTTCCGTTCCATCCGGCACGACACTGCTCGTTGGGAGCTTCCCTTGAAGGCACGGGCATTCAAGACTGGTTCGAGCAACAGCGCGGTCGCATCTGCGACCTTCACGCTCACCGAACCATTCGGCGCGGAGCGCTGAGCGCTGGCGGCACACACACACCGCTCGCGACGCCTGAGAGGCTCTGGTCTATGGCTGGGGCCTGGCGTCGAGCGGTCAACTTCGGAGTACGGCGGGAACACCAACAAACGACGCCCACCGTTGTGACGACGTTGACGGGCGTCGTTTCAATCTCTGGAGGGACCGCGCACACACTGGCGGCAACCTGGGACGGCCGTTTGTTTGCGTGGGGGTCGAACACGTCGGGTCGGCTTGGCGACGGCGGCACGGTGACGCAGAGTCTTGTGCCGCTCGAGATCAGAAAGTCTTCAGAACGTCGTTGCTGTCGCCTGCCGGCGGTCTGCATAGTCCGCCTTGACCGCGGACGGTCAGGTGTATGCGTGGGGTCTTGGGAACAGCGGTCAGCTGGACTTGGCTCATTCTCGAATGCACTTACGCCGACGCTCATTCCAACGCTCCTCGAATGCCGTCGCGATTGCTGCCGGGGTGGTTCCTATAGTCTTGCCGTCACGAGCGCGGGAGAGCTCTACGCGTGGGGCTTGAACAGCTCATCCTCAACTGGGCGATGCGGGGGAGGAGCGACGCAGACAATCCCGAAGCTGATTTCGTCGATCGGCGGCGTCAGCGCGGTTTCGGCCGGCACGACGCATAGTCTCGCGCGGTTGCAATGATTTTGAGCAACGCGTAACTGAACGAAGTAATAC
>ERZ1370068.10062-contig-8791_pt1 | contig 62587 bp, 101 predicted proteins | sample MGYA00561227_ERZ1370068 | MGnify/ENA primary metagenome ERZ1370068 (study PRJEB38410, sample SAMEA6850437) | metagenome | study: Metagenomic assessment of the ecological functions of the soil: analysis of the soil microbiota associated with the...
AGTAATACTTCGTTCAGTTACGTATTGCTAATTGCCCGACACTGTTCCAGATACATCTTGAACAGCGGCTGCATCAGATCAAATCGCCCGCCGCCGAATGGTAGCATCGCGCGTGTTCACGAAACCAATACTGCCCGCCCCAGTCGCGACCATCCGCGTTGTATCCGTTGATGGATTGTCCACCACGAACAACGTGCCGTTAAGCGATCGGGTGCGCGCCGCGTCCCTTCAGGCCGTTTTGAAACGTTGTTGCAGCACGCAGCCGCGCGACGTTCGTCGCGATCCGTATCGCCGCTCACGAAGACAACTGCGATGCCAGAACGCATCCCGCAATCGCGATGCGCCTGCCGGGTCTGCTCCAGAGTCAGCACGTCGGTCTGGGCGATTTGCGTTTCAAGTGCAGGATCGTTGCTCGATGCCGTCTTTGCGGTCAGGATGGATGGAGATGAGGTGCGAATTCGCCGGTGCGGACGAAACGAGATTGGTCGCACTGATGTTCCGTGAAGCCCGCGCCTTTGATGACCGCGCCGAAAGTCAGGTTGGCCACGTTGGAATTGATGTTGGAAGGATTCCGATGAAACCACCGATGCGATTGGTCGGCCCCGCAGCGCCACGTCGCCGTTGGCGCTTAATCACCAGTTGATCAAACTGACATTCACCGAAACCGGCTGGTTGCTGCTCGTCCTTCGACGCGGATCACAGGATTGTTTGCATCCGCAGACACGGAGCACGGCCAGATTCGTGGCGTAACCCTGGCGAATCTCAATTTCTCTTCGGTACAACCAGGCGTTTTGCGAAGAACGGGCGCCCGCCGTGAACGGATTGGATTCAGCGCCACGCGCACGCCGCCGAGTTTCAGCAGCGCGTAAAGCCTCGAAAGAATCCCACCGAGTTGTTTTGATTCCACGCGTCGGTCTTGCGGCGATGTAGAGCACGACGTTGCCGTTCGTCTCGACCCAGACGTTGAGGCCGATGTCGCCGTTGCCGATCGGCATGGACTCCCGCCGAAGTCGGGCCGGGCACGTTCAAGTCACATCATTGACGGCAAGCAGGGGAATGATGTTCGTGGCCCCAATTCCTTGGCCAGACGCGGACAAGCCGGATGCAAACGTGGCGAAGATGAAAAGCAACAGGCATCAGGATGACAATTTAGCGCACATGTAAGGTTTTCCCTGTTTCGAGTTTGGAGGATGGCTCTGCCCAAATGCTGGGGCAAATTCCTCGCGCGATAAAGACCGGCCCGGATAGTTCATTGTGTTGCGTGTCGAAGGAAAATGCCGTTCGTGCCCGCCGGGTTCGTTGTAATGGTCACCCACGGCGCGGTTTGAAGATTCGTTGTCGCCTGGACGTAGTAATTGATTCCGGACCGCCCGCGAAGGTGAGCTGGAAACCTCCATTCGTGATCCAGCTGGTCAATGAGCCGCAACGCCGCCGGTGCGTTCACCATCTGCCACAGATTGTTGGTGCTGCCGAAGGGCGCGCCGTCGCCGCCATATTCAGCAGTGACCATGTTGGTGGCTTGCGGCAACGCGCCGTCTTAAACTCAAAGGCCACACCGCTGATATTCAGCGCGTTCGTATCAACGCCATTGTTCGTGAGGAAGATGACAAATCAGAGGGCGTCACTCCGGGCGCATCCGAGTTCAACGTGGCGGTGAAGAAAACGTTCTGTCCGAACGGGCTGGATTTTGCGGATGACACGAGCGCGTTCGTTGTCGCCCTGAACGCAATGCCGTTGGTGATCCACTCCGCCAGCAGTTGCAACGCCTGCGTGTTGGTCACAGACGTGGCCGAAGCGGCATGTCTGGAATTGGCCCAGATTCGCGACGCGCTGATACAAAATTGAATTCGTCAGCGAACCGGGTTTGATGACGCGATTGTTCGCGTCGCCAAAATTGTTGACCAGCGCGCCGTTGACGACGCCCTGCATATCCAGCGGCGTGGTGACGCGCGTCCCAGTTCGCCTGTTGCGATCCCGCTCCGCCGGGTTGGTGGCACTGGACGCAATTCGCCTGAAAGAGTAGGAACGCGCGCGGAATTGAACGCCCGCCGAAGCATTCGTCGCGTGCGCGAGCATGAAGCAGCGATACCACGTTCTCCCACGCTGTTGCTGGAAATAACCGGCCTCGCTCAACGCCCTGAATCTGGTTGGCCGTGCCGAGGCGTAGTTCTGTCGCGATTCAACTGCGTCGTGCTTGAAGCCCAGCGCGCCGCCGCCGACCATCGTGTGACACGCCAGACATTCCGGGCGGCTTGGATAATGCCAGACCTGTGTGCGAAGAATTCCGCCGCCCTCGTTGATGACGAACGATTCATTCGCCTCTTCCGGCACGAGCGTCGCGTTCGTGAGCGAACCGCCCAGCGATTACGTGACGCCGTAAACGCTTTCGGCGGAATTCTTGACGACGAACCGCGTTTCGAGCCACGGCGTTTCAGGCGGAACGCCGTTCGTGAGTTCCAAATCAAAATGCTTGATCCAAACCGCCCCGGTGGGGAACGACCAGTTGTTTGATGGCGAGAAGCCGATGTCAGGTTCGTGTCCGGCACGGAGGAGACCAGCGCGTCTTCTCCGCATTGTCCGACCAGAACGGAACATTGAGATCGTACTGGACGACGCCCGCGCTGGGCGTGAGCGGCGTGGTCGAGTTGGTGAGCGAGGTCAGATTCGTGAACGCGCCCTCGTGGCCAGCGTGGCGGGAAGCGGCGTTCCGCTCACGGTGTTGGTGTCATAGACAGGCGGCGGATGACACTGTCGCCGTTGTCGGCCAGCAACACGTCGCCGTTGCCCGGGTCAATGCCGAAGGCGACGATCTGGCTTCCGTCGTCAAACGCTGGAAGCCGGAAATGTTCGTGCCGTCGTATTTGAAGGCAAGACCGGCTGCGTGCCGCTGTAGTTAGTAATCGCAGAAGATGTAATAACCATCGAGTTGCGCGAGGCGCGTGCCGTGATACGACGCCGCCCATGACGGTGTTGCCGTGTTCGTCCCATAGGTGCGCCGCTTTGTGACGGATGCACGTATTCAGCCGGCGCGTTCGTGAAGCCCGATGCCGGTTCGGACTTTTCGCGGGCCGTCCAATGGCGCGCTTCGCGGAACGCCCAGCCGTAATGCCGGGCTGGATGATGTCAATCTCCTCGCGGTTCACCCAGCCCACGTCGCCGCAGTGAGCAGGCCGGTCGCGTCGTCCGAATGAGAACCGCCACGGGTTGCGCAGGCCGATGCAATACATTTCCGTCCGCACGCTGTTGGAGCTGATCGCCACGCCGTTGAAATTCGTCCTGCCGATGAACGGGTTGTCCGCCGGGATGGAATAGAACGCGCCCACCGCATTTGTCGGAACGGCGGAATGAGGAAGGTTCGGCGAATTTCCAGGCCGCTTGTCCACGTCAATGCGGAGGATGGTCGCAAAAGGTCCTTGTTGATGAACTGCGCGTTCTGAAAATAATCCATGTCGTAATACTGGTTGCCGTTCCATTTCAGCCTTCATCCCCCAGCGAAACGTAGAGATAACCATCCGGCCCGAAGTGCATGTCGCCCGCGTTGTGATTGTCGCGCTCGTCCATCTGATGGATCCAGAATCAACTCCGTCGAGGAGGACGCGGTGTTGTCGCCCGGCAATGCGGTCTGATAGCGCGCGATGATGTCCGTGCCGCTGCGGAAACCCGGTTTGCCCGTTGGTTTTTCGTAGTAGCACACGTAGAAATAGCCGTTCGTCGCGTAACCCGGATGAAACGCCATGCCGAGCAATCCGCCTTCGCTCGCCGTGTCCACCTTGCTGGAGATGTCGAGGAAGACGCTGCGATTCGCCGCGGTGAAAGTTCGTGATGACGGCGATGCGCCCGCCGCGTTCGACCACGAAGAGCTGTTGGTTTTCGCCGGGCGGCGACGCGGGGCCGCAAAGGCCGCTGAACGACACATCCGTGCCGCTCGTGTTGGTCAGGTCCGCAATGTGTAACCGTAGACGGGCAGGATTGGTAGAAGCATTTGCAGGGCGTGTTCGGCGCGCTGAATCACCGCGTTGGACGAAGCGACGGTGAGCGTGCCGTTGACGAACGTGAACGTGTAGTTGCTCGCGCTCAAGCTTCCTTGCGCGCAGACAATCCGTGTAGCCGCCCACCGGACTCGCTTGCGTCGCGGACGTGCTCAAATCAGGAGCACCGGCCAGCGCGGTCACCGGTCGTGTCCCGCGTTCACAAATCCCGCGTAGCCCGCCGTCAACGAAGATTGGTGGTGCCCGACCACGCGTTCCTTGTCATCCGCCGCCGTCAGCGGCGCGGGTGATACTGTGAACACAACGCCGCCGCGTCGGTCAGCGAACCGCCGACGGACGCCGTGAGTTGTTTGTTCGTCGTGAGCGATTGATCTGCAAATTGCTGAAGCTGACCACGCCGTTGCTGCCGGAAGTTCCGATGTTGAAATTCGTCGTTCCTGCCAGGCGGAGGCGGAACTCAAAGCCACGGAGAGCGCCAGCGTCGTGGGCAGGCCGATGGTGGAGATCATTTCCAAATGAATCTCTCGTTCGCAGCGCGGGTTGTTGGGTGAACGGCGCGCCGTAAGTTGCGCCCGAAGGTTGAACCGTCCACGCGAGAGCGTGGTGGCTGTGCCGACGGTCACGGTGATGGCGGTGGAGTTGGTCGAAAGTCAACCCACTCGACGCGAGCGTGAGCGTGAAGCTGCGGGGTTGGTCAGCGCAAGGTTGGAAAACGTCGCGCGGCCATTGATGCCGTTGACGCTCGTTGGTTGTGGCAGATTACCGGAACTGGCACGGCCACGGTGACGGACGCCGTGGAGTTTTGAGACGACGTTGCCAAACGCATCGACACGACGACCACCGGCTGTTGCGCAATACGTTGGCCGAGGCCGAAGGTTGCGTCACGATTTCCAGTTTCACCGCCGCCGCGCTGGAGATCGTGAATGGACTGCTGAAGTTGGTCACGACGGGAGAGAACCCGGCGATGGCGCGCATCGAATATGTTCCGGCGACGTTCACCGTCCAGGTTGTTGAATGTTGTCACGCCGCTTCCGTCGGTCGCTTGTGACGGTAGTGCCATCCAGTTCCGTTGGTCAGCAGGCTTCACCGTCACGTTCGTCAGCGGGGCGCTGTTGGTGTCCAGCACCAGCACGCGAACGGCAGGAGAATTACCGCCTTCGGCATTCGTGCTGGTTGGCTGTTGCTGAAACGTCAGCGAACCAATCGTGAGACGGAGTGAGCGTAGCGGATTTCACCTGTCGCGGTGGTGGTGATGATGTGGTGGCGGAATTCATGCGGCGCCTGCCATCGCTGGCGTGCTTTGTCGGCGCGCTGCCGAAATACCATGCGGCGGTGGCGAATGTATTCGGCCGTGTCCAGCACGCCGCCGGGAACTTTATTTTGAATGGTGTGTTGTTGAGTGTGAGCGAATTGCTGACCACGGTTTTGTCGTTTGCTCCGGTGGCGCTGGCGCTCAAGTCGTAGTCAGCCGCGCCGCTGGTCATGGTGAGGTTGGTGAAATGGTGTTTTGTCCCGATGCCGCCGTCTGTTCCCGGATAGACATTGCCGCTTGCGCAGAGCGGTGAGACTGCCGTTGACGGTGACGCTGTTGAACACGGACGCGCTGTCGCCCAAGGCGAGAACGTTTCGGAAAGATTCAGAGTCCCGGCGGAAACGATCAGATTGTGCGTCACCGCAACGCCGGCGGTCAGCGTGACTCCGGCGCTGTTGCTGATGGTCAGATTGTTGATGCCGTTCGCAGCCGTGGGAAGAGCGTTGCCCGTGACCTGCGCCGCGCCGTTGTAAATGTAGCTGGCGCGGCGTCGTAAGTTTTCGTGCCCGTGATCTGGATGTTGCCCGTCTTAAGCGTTCGTGGAGATGCCCGCCGTGGACGCATTGACCAGCGTGCCCCCGGCGCGAAGAGTGAACGCGCCCGCGCCCGCCCAGTTTGAGAGGCAGTTCAACGTGCCTCCGTTGGTGACGGTCAATGTTCCGCCCGTAAGCAATCGTCGAGAAATTGCTCAGGTGACAGCGACGTTGGCCGGCACAAACAAATTGTAAAGGCCGTTGCCGATGAGCCGGCGATGGTCGGGTTGCCGCCGGTGAATCGAACGGTGCTGCCTGAATTGGCGGTGAACGTGCCGCCATTGCGAACAGTTGCCATTGCCGTATTCGTGATCGAACTGTTGGCGGCCATGATCAAAGTGCCGGCCGTGTGATTGAATCCGCCAATCGTCATTCCCGGGCAAAGGTCGGAACTATTCGCGCCGGTGGGATCATCTCGAAAGGCCGGCGACAATCAGAGGTCAGGCAGACTGATGCCGCCCGACAAAAGTGGATTCAGCGTGAGGTTGTAGTAGCCGACCGATTTGATCGCGGGAGAATTGCCGCCCCAATACGCGACGGTGTTGCCGACGTTGGTGGCGACCAACGTGAGTGATGGTTGGAGTCGTGTTGATTCCCAATCGCAGCGCGCTGACATTTGTCAGCGCGCCCGCTCCTGACGTGTCTTGATTGACGGAGTTGATGCCAGTGACGAAGAGGCCAAGATTTTGATACGTCCCGGTGAAGCTCGCGATGACGTTGCTGATGGTCCCGGACAAGGGTTTTTGACCCGCTGTAGGTCTGTGTCGCGGCAGTGGCGCGCCCAGACTCCACGCCACCGGCATTGGTGACATTTCCACTGAACGTCAGGTTCTGCCCGTTGCCATTGAACGTCGCACCGCTGTTGACCACGATGTCTCCCAGCACGACGCCGCTCTTCGAGATGGTGAGTGTTCCGTTGACGGTGATGAGCTGACGCACGCCGTTGCAGGTACCGGCTGGCGCGCCGATTTGTCCAGCGTGACGGTCCTGCCTGAATTGATGATGACCGATCATTCGTGGAAGGGCCGCCGGTCGGTGCGTTCGGATTCCACGCTGTAGTGGCGCTCCAGTTCGCGCTGTTCGTGGCGGGTATAGACCGTCGCCTGCGAACGGGCGGTGCAAAGCAACACAGCCACGGCGCTGACAAATAGCCGGAAAACGAAATCCGCGGCGGTTCGGCGGATCGAGCGGACAGAAAGAGCGCCCGTTCACGGTCGAACGAGCGGACGGCCAGAAGTTTGGAACATCCCGGATTTTATATTCGTTCCGGCTCTTGTCCATGTCGCCATTTCATGTGACCCATCCAGCGCAGACTGTCTGCCGAGGAAAACTTTCCCGATCAACCGTGTAATGGCGACAGAAGCACGTTGACCCATGATCGGTCGTCTTATCCGGCCCGCGCGAAACGAGATTGAGTCTGCTGCTCACCGGGTCGGCTCGCCTGCTGCTTTGCGGCTTCGGCCTTCTTCGCTTTGGCGGCGTCGCTGTAGGCTTTGTAGAGTTTTTTTCAATCGCGACCGTTGGCATTGAGGTATTGCTCGGACCTGGTCTTGTAGATTTCAAAGATGGCGAGATCCTGGTTCATGTTCTTGTAATCCACGCGGCTTCCTCGCGCCTGCTTCAGAAACCCGAAAATTGTCTTCTCCTCCTCCGCCGTCAGGTCTGGCACGATGGCTTGATAGCCTTTCATGGTGAACGCGACCTTGCCCACGGTGTATTTGTCGAGAATGGCTTCAACTTGTTCCGCGCTTAATTCACTTCGCAAGCCGGTCATCAGGTTTTCGTGAACGGTCTTGGGCATCGCCGAGTCGGCAATCATTTGCCGGTCGAGCGTGTTGAGGCAGTTTGCCGGTGACGGGATTGATGCCCGATAAACACGGTCGTGTAGGGATGTTCATTGTGCGGTCTCGGATGGTCTTGAGATGAGTGGTGATGACTTGCGTCCGCGCGCGCTCCACTTGGCGGCATCATCAAGCTTTAGCAGGCCGAACCATTCGGCGGCGTTCTTTTCGGTGTCGGCCTCGGACCTGGCCTTAGCCGGCTGCCTTGCATCGGCATCGGGCGCGGTGGTGGCTGGCTGATCCTGACTGCCCGCGGCAAAGGTGATTCCACCCAGCGCGAGCAACACAACAAAGCTGGCGCGGATGAACATTGTGTTTTTCCTGGAACTCATGGAAGAGACTATGCGCCACGGACAGGTTCAGTTCGAGGCCAAACCTGGGGTTGTTTTCCGTCCATGCCCGGTCGGGGACGATCTCACCAGGCACGGTCGAAAATCGGCGACGCTCGCGTGGCGTCGTGAGCCGCTACGCACTTTCTCGAAATCAACATCGGGAGTCACAGGCGTAACGAGCGCGGTGGAACACCTTCGACCGGGCTACGGGCTGGAACGACCTTGACCGGATGGTAAAATGAAAGAGAGTGCAAGGCGAGCAATGTAAGGGGCGTGAGGAATGATTATTTTGAGCAACTTTTCAGGATCGCGTGTTGTGATTAACTGGTATGTCAAAGAAATTGAAAAGATTCATTCTGATATAAGGTACAGCGCACTGTTCTGTTTGGACGCGGTCTTATGGAACTTGATGCAACTATCGGAGAGGGCAGTGGACAGTGTTTATTTGGGTGTTCCGTCTGATAGCGTTCGCCATTGTCGGTGCTACCGTGTGAATTTATGCGTCCGCTGGAATGGGGATATTTCCTCGCGGACGATTGGCACGAGAAATGTACTCGGTCGCCACACGTGCCGAATGAGGGTGTCACTCGGTCACTTCTGCTTGGCTCGTGATTTTCTCCAACGATGAAGGGCAAAGATTCCGCCGCCGAGAAGCCCACAGAGAATTGTGCCGGGTTCGGGGATAACGGGCTGAACGATGAAATCGAGGCGGTAGTTAGCGAAAGTGGTGAAAGATTGTAGATCATGATTGTCCATATACATACCATAGCTACCAGCAGCGATTGAACCCTGTCCCCATTGAGGCAATAAGTCCCCATTCGATGGGTTCATCGTAAATGCTAGTTCATTTCCAAAGATGGGTCTCCTATCAAGCCCAGACGTGAGGTCTGTCTATTTGAAGGTTGATTGCACCGATAACCAAGCCGGGTGGTAAAGTAAGGTTAAAAATATCTGGATGCGTAGTCAGTTCATCCCAACTGGTTCGACTTCTGTCGTCCCAAAGATGGAATTTATGCCAGGCTGGAGCGGCGTAAGAGATGTCGGTGTTCCGAAATCTTGAGAAAGAGGCCCGTTCACCGACTCGTTCCATAGAGTTGTTACTTGCCCAAACGAGCCAATATTTGAGAGTGCGAAAATGCCAGAGAACTAATAGAGTTTTCATATTTGCTCGCTCACCCCATAGTTCAGTTTTGGAGATAATTGGTTGCTTAATCGTCTCGCTCGCCACTTTGACAAACTCATGATCCGAAAATCATCAACTCGGAAATGTAGCCCCGGAAATTTGAACTGTCGGTCGTCTTAAGCGCGCCCAAGTCTTGGGAGATGCTAAAATCACAATGTTGTCGTTCGTGCCGAAAATCGGTCACGCACATTTATCCGGTTTGTCAGGCGTTGGCTTTAGCCCATTACGTTATAAACATGTGGGACGTTAAAATCCGAAATATTGGTGATTGCGCTGACTGATTGCGTAGGTTCTTGGCTTTCCTGGATGCGTCCCGTTTGTGTTCGGATACCAACCTGAACAGCCACCTCCCATCAACCAGAGTCCCGCGCCAACGTTTGTGTTACCCAAGAACGACACAAACACTTCACCCTGCGTCCAGTTCGTCCGTGAGCATGGCATAAAAGCGCGTTGCTGCGAAGTGGCAGTTTGGCTTGCCGTTTATCCCGGTGTTTGTCCAGACCGGGTTTGTCCAACATGGGATCATCCTGATACAAAGCGCATGATTGCCGTTGGTGGTTTGATCCACCCAACAGTTGATCGAACTTTTTCGCCAAGCCCGCTGTCTGCTTTCAGCAGGACTGCAGCGAGTTCAGCGGAATTGCAGCCCGGCGCTCGCTGTCGTTGCATTGGTTTCGATTGAAAATGTTGAATCGCCTTAGCGTAATTCGCGGCTTTCACGATAGAAGTAGAGTCGAGCTAGTAGCGGCAATCCGAGTCAGAAACGACGTTGCATTCAAAAGCGCAATATTTGTGTAACTACTATCAACTGGTTTCGCCTCTGGACTAGGCTTGTGGCCGCCAGCGTTGTCTCATTATATGTCAGAGAATTTGATTCGTCGCAGGGAAAAAGATTTTGAGATTAGATTGGCACGACGGGCCGGGTTCGTGAAAGACTGTAACGTCCCGAGATGCCTTCACCAATCCGTTCAAGCGGGGTCAGACCTGAAAGAACCACTTCGCCAATATGTCCGGCGAATTCAGGGCTTCCATAACAACCAGTCGAAGGCCTGGATGAATTGAGAGCCGTGGCGTATTGTTTGAACTACGAATAAACGACGCCGCTAAGTCGGCTGGTCCGATCGTTGGTTTGGAAAGCGCATTGTAAATGTGGCTGATCAAGTGGTTGTGTCTGGCACTCCCGACCCTTTCAAGCCAGCGGATGAGCAGAACGACTGTCTCTGATCTTGCCTTGCAGTTTGGATAGAGTCCTGTGCCACTCTCGCCATTTCAAAGACCGGGATTGCTGACGGAGAGTTTGTTTTCGTTCTTCAAGACTACAAAGCCTTCAGCTTCCGTCGAGCCGTTAGTACTCTTGGAGCAGGAAGTAGTTGTGCCGAGGAAATAATTGCATGTTTGTTGTTAGTCCATTTTGTCACCGACAGCGGTTTGAGCATTACCGCCTTGAGATGCATCATTGCGATTTACGCTTTGATCGTTCATTGTGGCTGACTCTGTTTGAGATTCCAGCCACCACCTGAATCCCGCCTTCAACCAGGTAACAGTTTGGGATCCGAATGGCGGACGAGTCAGGATGTAATTCTCCACGATTTCATTCGTGGTGGAGTGGATGGTGAACGTCTCCAAGTCTTCAAACACGCCTTTCAGCTTGATTGCGCACTCGTGTCGCTGCCAATCGTGAAAACCGATTCGTCCGCACACTCCGGTCAGGATACCGTAAGCGTTCCGCTGTTCGCCACTTGCCCCACTTGCGCCGTTGGTGGCAGAGCACGAAGCTGTTATCGCATCGGCGTCAACGCCACCTGATACCACTGGTTCTGACACGAAAATGACAGATCGGGTTCGTTGTCTTTGCGAATCCCATTTATCCTGTGAAGCAGAAGAGAATGTTCGCTCCGGTTGGATCAAAAGAAGCGACCACCAACCGTTGGTCGCATGCTTTGTCACCACTTCAATCGTGCCGTGCTCCCCGGCCTGCCAGTCACAGTGGCTTGAACCAGTGCTGTGCCATTCCACCGGTCGATGTTCGCCGTGCCGTCCGGATTCAACGTCGCGGTATTGGTACGCCGCTGTGCGCTGGTCGGCGTTGCCGCTTTCGTAAATCCACGCGTCCGCGAGAAGATTGGTAGCGATCAATGAGCGATTGGCTGTCTCCAAAGCCAGTGGAGTCGTTGAAACGGAATCGGGCCAGTCGCACGGGCGATAAACTAGCCGCATTTGTCGGCCAGGTGCTTTTTCGAGGTACTTCTTCGTAATCGAACGCCGTCGTAATCGGTGTCCGGTTGTTGCATGTCCGGTTTTCCAGCAAAAACTTCATGAGCATCGCTCAAACCTTCACCGTCCCGCATCGGCATCCGCACAACCGGCGAAATAGTAGGACTCATACGATGAGATTTGGGTTGGTGATAACGAACGCACCGTCTGCCGTTCGTGCCCCTGCATCAAAAAACCTCCAGACCGGATGTTGGGGTTGGACACCGTGAAAATGTCCACGGTGCTGTTGGTGGCGCTGTGAAGCGTAGGGAACCACATTGGTCCACTTGAAATAGCGCAGACAAAAACCCAACCGGGCAATCGGAGTCAATGACGGGATTTCAACACTCGGTTCAAACATGTTTGTTCCACCTCCTCCGCCGGAATCCGGGCGGTTCGGAAATTCATCTCAAATCCCGCCACCACTTCTTGATCACCGCCTGTACCGGGGTAGCTGAATTCGAGGTCGTCAAGACAAAGATGCCCGGGCTGATTTCCCCATGTGGCAAGGCAGAACATATGGCCGGCAACGGCGGCCAGTTGGTGAACTGGCGCAGATATGAGCGACACTGCTTGCAAAAGTTGAGTGGCAAAGAGCGTCACGGTGAACACCGCAACGGCAAAGTTCCTCGAAACATATTGTTCTTTTCCCCTCTGATTGTGATTGTCGAACGACCGATATAACCGTTTTACGCGCTTCGCCATCTGCAATCAATTTCCAGGTTTTGCACAATTCTTTTCATGAAAAGTTTGGTGGTCGGAGATAATTGAAGCCGCCTCCTTTCCACCACTCCGTTCTCTCGGAACGAAATCCGTCGCGATGTTGAATGTTTTCCGTGCGAACTGCGGTGCGAATCGGTGCAATTTTCGGCTGTAACCGCCGCCCGTCATTTTCTCGCCGTCTTCAGATACCACGAGGTTCGGTGAACTGATTTGAAACTCGGATGCAAATGGTAGCTGGCAACCGTCAACCCTTCGATCAGTAATACCTCTACCGAAATATGCGCGTGAAGCCAGCGTTCCCAAAGCTTTGGGAGGAGGGTAGCGCGGGCTGTCGGCTTCGGTGTCCTGCAAGCCACAAGACGTAAAGATTCGCTTTCCGCGCTTGTATTCCGCCGTCCTGTAGAAAAGGGTTCTGGCGAGAGCAGCGGTTTGGACTTCGACGGCGACAAGAGACGCCGTTCACGTATGCAGGAAACGTCCGGTCGGTTCGTTTCCAACGGTCGCTCAAAGCGACCTTCGTCATTCGGCTGTCTCAAGAATTCGTAGATTGCCATTTGCATTTCGGTGAAGGTCACTTTCGCCCTCGGCGAACTTGCACTAATCGTGGTTGGCATGGGCGAAGTGATTCACTTTCGTTTTACCAGTTTGCAAAACGACTTCCTCGTTGCAAACAAGGCAGCGGAACGGGCGTTTGCCTTTGATTCAGATACGCGGTCCTGGTTTGGCCGTCAGTTTTCTGCGGAGCGGAGAGCATTTTTGGAAGTGGGGTAATTTATCACGACAACTGCGTTCGATGGAATCGGCGCTTGACCGCGGCGCAATGCAACCTAGTTTCAAGTTCTGGAAATCTGAAAATGCGCGCCTTGAAGAACGGCCAAAGAAGTGGATCGGCATCTGAAACAATGAGATACATATCCACCACTGTGGCAGGGATGGGACACCGCTTTGTGCAGTGTCCTGCTTCCCTGCGGAAAAGCGGACGCTTCAAAGCTGCGGGAAAACCGGGGCGACGCGACCCGTCCGCGTCACGCGCGGAAAGCGGCCGATGAACGCGTGTTGCAGGTCGTCGGCACGTTGGCGGGCGCGGGAGGAAGGCGACCATCGCCCGCGCAGGTGGCGGGCAGTTGGAGAAAAGTTACGTGGACATCGGCGACCCCGTGAAGGCTGGACAGGAACTCGCGTTGATTGACACCACTTCCTACGAAGCGCTCGCCAATGCATCCGCCGCCAATCTCTTCCGTGCAATGCCAGCGCCGCGAACCGCGCAAAATCTCAAGCGCATCGGATTACCCAGGAAGGACAAGATCGCTTCCATCAGCGATCTCGACAACGCCGTCGCCAGGCCAGGAGGACCCGTTCCGAGGTGAAGGCGGCGGGGAGGCGAACGATGCCATCGCGCGTCTCAATCGGATCGCTCCCACGTGCAGCGCGTTCGACAGCGCTGTCGCCGCGCGCCTGGCGTCGGCGGAGATTATCTCGCGGTGGGCACGCCGATGGTGCGGCTCGTGCAGACCGATCCGCTGCGTTTGCGGCTCGAAGTGCCGGGCGCGAATCCGTCGTCGTGGGAAGTGCGTGTCACCGTCGGGAACTGACACCAATATTTATCACGGCCAGATCGCCCGAGTCGCATGGCGATCCGTGAGGAGAACCGCATGTTGCAGGTCCGAGGCCGATATTCCGAATCAGGAGGCGTGCGGGCGGGTTTGTTTGTCCGCTCCGGATCATCTGAACGAACACGAAGGAAACCGTGGGCGTGCCCATAATGCGCTCATCACGTTCGCCGGACTGTCCCTTTCGGCGCCTCCCAAAACTTTCATGAGCAGGCTTTGCGGCGTGGCACATCACGCAATGTTTGCTCACGATCGCCAGCGCCTCAGTGTCGGCGACAGTCCCTGCATCTGCGTGAGCGGCGGCGAAGAAAACCATCGCCGCCACCGCCCGTGGTGTCATGCAATGGACTACGGCACCAGGATGGAAGACCCGGTCGTGTCGCGGCCTTCCATTTCCCTTGTGCGCCCTGGCGGCGATCCTTGGACGAGTATTTCTGGTTGATCGGAATTTTCACCGCGCCGCGAGCCGACAACCTTGAACAGATCAGCCGCCGTTGCGATCAAATCGTCGCGTTTGGCGACATAGTTATTGAGGGTCGGCCGCGTGGCGAACAGCGAACCCTTGGTCTGGAGGATGTTGATATTGAAAGCGTCGATCTGGCCCGAAGCGCTTCCAAAGCTGACGCGAAATAGCCAAGCGGACGCAGGCAATCGAGCGAGGCCGGAAACGTGGTCTTGCCGATGCCGTCGTAGACGACGTCGCAGAGCTTGCCGCCGGTAATCTCCTTCACCTTCGCCACGAAATCCTCGTCGCGATAGAGGATGGTGTGGTGACAGCCATTCTTCTTGGCGAGTTCGGCCTTCTCCTTCGAGCCGACGGTCCCGATGACAGTGGCGCCGAGGTGGTTCGCCCACTGGCATGCAATCAGGCCGACGCCGCCCGCGGCCGCGTGGATCAGGCACACGGTGCCCTTCTCGACCTTGTATGTGCGGTTGAGCAGGTACTGCAACGGTCATTCCCTTGAGCATCATGCCCGCGGCCTGCTCGTAGGAAATATTGTCGGGCAGTTTCACCGCGCGATCGCGCCGGCACCAGCCGCTTCGGCCGCATAGCCGCCAAGCGGGCCGACAAAGGCAACCCGATCGCCGACCTTGAGCGTTGGTCACGCCGGGGCCGACCGCCATCACCTCGCCGGCGCTTTCATTGCCCGCGATGAATGGCATGCCCACCGGTGACGGATACATCCCCGCCCGGAAATAGGCGTCGATGAAATTGACGCCCGCGGCGTGCTGCTTGATCTTGATCTGGCCCTGGCCGGGTGCGGCGATCTCAACGTCCTCGTAAGTCAAAACTTCGGGACCGCCGGGTTTGTGAACGCGCACTGCCGCGACCATGTTTCACTCCTTGAATGAACTTTTGTTGTTAGGGGGCTGGAATTCGGCGGCGATCATAGGCGGCCAAACGCCGAGCGCAAGGCGGATCAACGCCCGCCGGAAACGCGCAGGTTCGCGCCATTGATATAGCGAGGCAGCGTCCGGAGAGCAGAAACAGGACCGCCTCCGCTACCTCCTCGGCCTGCCCGGCCCTGCCCATGGGCAGCATGGGCGTGACGCGCTCGATGCGTCCGGGGGCTGGATATCCGTATCAATGACGCCCGGGGTCACCGCGTTGATGCGCATGCCTTCCTTGGGCGACCTCGCGCGAGGCGCCGATGACCATGGGTCGACGCCGGCCTTCGCGGCCGCATACCAGACACATTCATTCGCGCCGCCGAGCGGGGCCGCCATTGAGCGACAGCATCACCACCGCGCCACCCTTTACCGCCATGTTTCGTGGACATGCGCCGCATACAGGCCCGGAAGACACCAAAGTGCCCCAAAGGTGTCGATGTCGAGGACCTCGGCGGATGGTGGCCGAGCTGGCATCGTCCAATCGCGAATTGTCGCCGATAATTCCGGAGCTGTGCACGAAATGGGTGAGCGACCCGAACGTGTCGCCAGCGCTATCGAAGACGCGCTCGATATCGTTCTCGATCGCCATGTCCCCCTGGATGGCGACTGCCTTGCCACCGGCCCTTCTTCAACCGCCTTGACCACGGCTGCAGCGGCATTCGGATTGGTCTTGTAGTTCACCGCGACGTCATAGCTACGGGCGCCTGCGAGCTTCGCAGTGGCGGCACCGATCCCACGGCTGCCGCCGGCGATGAGCAGGACTGGTCGAGACATGGGTCGCTCCTGGATCTTGGCGATCGAAGGCGTTCAGGTGGGAGCGTTCGCAGCAAACCGACGGCAAAGAAATAGACCGCGATAAGCGACAGCGGCACGATCACATAGAGACCGGGCGATAGATCCTGAACAATCGCAAAGAGGGCCAGCACCGCCCACAGCCCCATCAGCGCGATGTTGAACGTCCGCCATTGGTGCACCCGCAGCGGGTGAAGAAACTTGATCGGCGCAAAGCTGCAGGCGCGCAGCAATGACCACAGCCACGGCCGCTGCCCATTCAGGCGGCTCAAGCAAATACAGATAGAAGGCTGCCAGGTTCCACACCGCCGGAAAGCCACGGAAATAGTTGTCCTTTGTTTTCATTTCGCGATCGGCGAAATAGAGAGCGCCACTGACGACGACAACGATGCCGGCGGGAATCGGCGAGAACACCAGGCAAAAGCCCGCTCGCCGAGATCGCGTAAGCCGGGACGAAAACGTAAGTCGTGTAGTCGACCACCAGATCCAGGGTATCTCCTGACCAGCGCGGCATCACATTCTGGACGTCAAACGCGCGGGCCATCGGCCCGTCTGCACCATCGACCAGCAGCGCCAGACCGAGACACAGGAACATCGCCGACCGGTGCCCTCCGCTTGCGGGAATGATCGCTAACAATCCCAGCGCCGCGCCGGTCGCGGTGAAGATGTGAACCGTGAAAGCGCGGACGCGTTCAGATCCGTGGTCACTTAGCCATTGCCCCAATCGAGCTTGACGATTTCCGCCGAACGTCCTGCCAAATTCCAGTTTCGACCGAAGCCGCAGGATCGCGGCGCTGTCGGCGCGCGCGCACGATAACCATCGGAACCGATCAATACTGGCTATTGCGAATTATGACGTTCTGCCCGGCCTCTTACCGCGGATCGGCGTGATCGCGCCGTCGACGTAATCTTCTGATGCGAACGATGCGGGTGTCGCCCCTGCGTCTCGCAGGTGATCGGCACCTGACGTACTCCGAAGACTGTCCGACCAGGATGGACAGCAAATGCGTGGTTCCGCCGACACGCCGGTGAAAATCCTGGTCAGCCCCTTCACGGCATATGCCGAAGCATGGTCGTCCTACGAACAGGGCCGCCGTCCAGTTGCCGCGCGACATGATGCCGGGCAGGTCCATCATCAGGCCGACTTTGATCCGGCGGAAAGATCGGTCGTGTCGAAATGGTCCATCGTCGATGCGGATGCCGGCCCAGGTCTGGCACCGGCTTTCGGTCGGAGGATGCTCGCCGAGCGACAGCACGCAGGGCAAAGCACCGTGCAGCTGCACGACAGGGCCAACTCGCCTCTCAGACTCAGCTTTCACGTCAACGCGTTTACTCCCGTTCTTCTTCTTAACTTAGCCCGTCAGACGCCGGCCAATGCCCGGCAAAGGCTGCATGCACAGCGCAGACGCCGACAGCGATCAGCGCGACGCCGATCGCGTGCGTGAAGCGGCGTCCGGCCAACATCTTTTCGATGGTCATGACCATGCCGAGCCCCGCCATCCAGACCACATTCATCCCCGATCGCGCAGAGCATCACCAGCATCATCGCCCGACGCAGCCGAGGCAATAGACGCGCCCTGCTGTGAGGCCCAGCCGGAACACGCCGGCGCGGGGTCGTGGCCCAGTTCGCGAAGAAAAACGGAAACGGTTGCTGGCACGTGCGTCAGGCAGGAATGTTTAAGCGCGGAAAACTGATATAGACCCGCGCCGATGAATATGACGCCGGAGAAGTAGCCGCTTGCCGAACCCATGCTGCTGATCGAGCAACGTGGCCTGGTTCAAGACGATCTGGCCAGCGCCGCGAGGACTGCGAAGCCGAACCACACGCCGGTGTATCCGCCGGCGAGCACGAATGGCGAGACGATGCTTTCGTTCTTGCGCGCTGCGGTATCGGCGATGCCGGCATAAGTCATGATCATGGGTAGCGGCGCTCGGCAGCATCATTGCGAGACTCATCGCGCCCCACATCAAGACGATGATTGCGATCCCGCCCGCGCTCCATGACGCATCCGAGAGTGGCCGGCACAGCGCCTGCACAACAGAAGCGCCGGAACGTCCGAAAGGTCCGCCCATTCCGGTGAACAGCAATGCTGCGTAGAACCACCCAAGGCCTGCGAAGCGCGATAACGCGGGATGCCGCCAGCACCTTCGGTCGGGAAAAAGATACTGCCCCGAGACCCTGCGGCGGCGGGCGGCAGACGTCCGAAATGGTGACCGGAGGCTTCGCTCATGGACCTTCTGCATAGCGCATCGGGCAAGGGTCGGGGTATCTCAAGCTGGGCGTGGTTTCCGTGCCCGCCCTGTGCGTGCTACGCGGTTAACCCGAGAAATCAGGGTAAGCGCTTTGGTGCCCGACAGATCGGACCATAGCCCTGTGCGCCGTCGTGGTGGGTGGCGGCCCCGCCGGGTCGACCACCGCGATTGCCCTGGCCGAAGGCGGGGTTTCAACGGCGCTCGTGGGCCGACGGCCCGCCAGGCCAGATCACCGCACCACGGCTCTGCTGACAGGTTCCGTCACGGCGCTCGAGACGCGGCGTCTGGCAATCGTGCGCGGCCCAGGCAGCGCCGCTCAAAGTCATGCGCATCGTCGACGATACCGAGCGGCTTTGGCGCGCGCCGAGTGGAGTACGGCGCATGAAATCGACCTGGATGCTTTCGGTTACAATATCAGACCGGCCATTTGAGTCGCTTGCGCTGGAACATACGCGCACGTTCTCTGCCCAAACTCCGGCTTGTCGAGAGACGAGGTCGTGAGATCGCGCCCGGCGGCAACGACGCCGCTAGCGTTTCGCTCAAGAGCGGCGACGCATTGCGCCCGCTGCTCGTTGTTGGCGCCGACGGCCGCAAATCGATCTCCCGTCAAGCGGCCGGCATTGCAATCGATGAGCGCAGCTACCCGCAGAGTTGCTCTCACCCTTTGCCTGCGGCATTCCCGTCCACACCACGACACGTCAACGGAATTTCATACCTCATCCGGTCCGTTTACGCTCGTCACCTCTGCCGGAAAGCAGATCGAGTCTCGTTTGGGTTCTCGATCCTGCCGAGGCTGACGAGCTTGACGGCGCGCGACGGCGCCGACCTCGCTGCTGAAATCAGCGTGCTTCGCATTCCATCCTTGGCAAGATCGAACTCGAACCAGGACGCGGTCTGGCTTCCCCTCCACGCTCGCCACGGCGCGGGCGCTTCGCGGACAAGCGGATCGCACTCGGTCGGCGAAGCCGCCCACGTCATTCCGCCGATCGGCGCGCAGGGGCTCAATTTGGGTCTGCGCGACGCCGCCACCATCGGCGAGCTTGCGGTCGCTGCCCAGCGCGATGGACGGGACATCGGCGGCGCCGACGTGCTGGCGCGCTTACGACAGGATGCGCCGGACCGACGTCGGCAGCCGGACTCTTGCCATCGACCTGTTCAACCGCACGCTACTGAGCGATTTCCTGCCGGTACAAGGGCATGCGAGGCCTGGGTCTTTATCTGCATCGACCGGATCGGTCCATTGCGCCGGGCCGTGATGCGCGAAGGTGTGGCGCCCGCCGCCGCGCAGCCCGACTGATGCGCGGCGAAGCGCTCTAGTTTTGCCGAGCTTCGGTGCTTTCTTTGCGCCCGGCGGTTTCGCGAAACTCCGGGGCGATGGGCAGCGGCAACGCCGGCAATGTTTTGCCCGATGCCGTCACGCGACCTTATGCGCAAACAGACCGCGCTCGACGAAATGCGGATCGCGCATTGCCTCTTCGAGTGGCGTCACGATGGTCGTGCAGCAGTCGGCCGCGGCGAAGATCCGGCCGCCATTCCTCTGACGATCTGGCCGCAATCAATTTTGCAACAGCATCGCATGTCGCCTTCGGGTCGCGCATGTCGTCCATGAATCGCGCCGGCAAGCCCGATCGCTTTGGTGAAGGCATCCCAGAATTTCTGCTCGATGGCTCCGCAGGCGACGAGCTTGTTCCGTCCTTCGTCGGTATAAATGCTGGTAACGCGGCGAGCCGCCGACGAGCCACATGTCTCACCGGCTGCTGGAAAGCGGCCGGTAGCCGCGCCGAGCGCCAGTGCCGCCCAGGCGAAGGTGAACATCGCGTCGGTCATCGCAATATCGATGATAGCAGCCCTGCCCGCTTTGATCGCGCTGCCGCAGCGCCAGCAGAATCGTTGATCACCGCCGGCAAACGTGCCGCCTGCGATGTCGGCGGTCGAGCATCGGCGGCACCACCGGACTGTCCGACCGGGCCCGGGTTGCAAATCCAGCAGTCCGGTATTACCGATGTAATTGAGATCGTGGCCGGCTTCGTCGGCGCGCGGCCCGCTCTGGCCGTAGCCGGTGATCGAACAATAGACCAGCCTCGGATTGATCGCGCGCACGTCGTCGTAGCCCAGGCCCAGCCGCGCCATCACGCCCGGTCGGAACTGCTCGACCAGAATGTCGGCGCGCTTGATCAGAGCGGAACGAGCCTGGCAGCGGTCAGCCTCGCGCTCTTGAGATCGAGCGCGATGACTTGTCTTGCCGCGGTTGAGCATCGCGAACGACCGCGCTCTCGCCATCGAACCGTCGGCGCGAAAGCGCGCGCATGTCTCGCCGCCCGGCCGCTCGATCTTGATCACCTCGGCGCCGGCTTCGGCGAGCATCAATGTCGCAAGCGGCCCCGGCAGCAGCGTGGTGAAATCAAGGACAAGAAGACCGGACAACGGTTGCATGAGCTCACCCGAGTAAAAGCGCGGCGGCAGCGTAACGCGCGTGCTGCACCATCCACATCACCGTGGTCAGCGTGCAGACCGAAACGAGCGTGCCGACCAGCACCGCGCCGGAAGCCTGCTCAACCAGCGTACTCGTACTGCCGCGCGAACACGAACACATTGAGCGCCGGCGGCAGCGCCGCCATCAACATCGCGGTATGCGACCCAGCTTTGTTCGAACGGACCGAACAGCGATGAGCAACGGGAACGCCAGCACCGGGTGCAGGACGAGCTTGACCAGCGACCAGGAGCCGGCACCTCCCATGGCATCTTCTTCAACGGCCGCAGCGCCACGGTCACGCCGAGCGTGAACAGCGCGCAGGGCGCTGACGCGTTCTGCAGGAACTGCAGCAATCGCTCCAGCGCAACCGGCGGCTGGAAATGCACCGCCGCCGAGGCACGCCAAGCGCAGTCGCGATCACCAACGGATGCAGTCACGATCGCGTCTGACCACCTCGACAGCAACGCGCGCCGGCGCCTCTGGCTGGGAGCTGCGCCAGCGCCATCATGAACGGCACCAGCGAGAAGAACAGCAGCGTGTCGAAGCAGAAGATCAGCGCCACCGGCGCCGCGGCCTGCGGTCCGAGCGTCGCCAGCGCCAGGCCCGGCCCCATGTAGCCGATGTTGCCGTAGCCGCCCGCCAGGCCGGCGATGGTGGATTCCGCCGATATTGCCGCGCCGGATCAGCCATGCCGATCACGAACGACACCGCGAAGGCACCAGGAACGTCGCCAGCGTCGTGGCGAATATGAAGATCGATCTGGTGTTGAGTTGCTCGAGCGGGCGTCTGAGCGAGGATGCGGTAGAACAGCGCCGGCAGCGCCACATAGACGATGAAAAATTCATCCAGGCCAGCGCCGTGTCGGAGATCTGCTTGAGCTTGCCGCAGGCGAAACCGATGAAGATCGAGCCCGAAATAAGGCAGCGCAAGATTGAGAACGTCGATCATTCGGGCTCAGGCAGCTCCGGAAATGCCCAACTTGTGCACCGTGAACTTGGCGCGGCGCTTTGCATTCCTCTAAACGGCAGACCGGCCTTTTGGAAGGACCCAGAGCTCCATGAAGCTGCCGCGCCAATTCTTTCAGCCCTCTCGCCATCGGCGCGCCTGCGCCGCTGCGCGAACTGCCGGTGCGAGCTCGAGCGCATGATCCATTTCGTGCCGCCGCACATCGAGAAGGTGCGCGCCAAGGTGCCGGAGCTCGTCGCGGCAGGTCGATGTGGTGCTCGGCAACCTGGAAGACGCCATTCCGGCCGACGCCAAGGAGGCGGCGCGCGAGCGGCTTCATCGCGATGGCCAAGGCGATCGATTTCGGCACCGACCGGCCTGTGGACGCGCATCAACGCGCTCAATTCGCCCTGGGCGCTCGACGACGTCACCGAGATCGTCGGCGCGGTCGGCAACAAGCTCGACGTGATCATGCTGCCCAAGGTCGATGGGCCGTGGGACATCCACTATCTCGACCAGCTGCTCGCGCAGCTCGAAGCGCGCGCATCAGCTGCAAGAAGCCGATCCTGATCCACGCCATTCTGGAAACCGCGCAGGGCGTCAACAATGTCGAGGCGATCGCGACTGCCTCGCCGCGCATGCACGGCATGAGCCTCGGCCCGGCCGACCTCGCCGCCTCGCGCGCGCATGAAGACGACGCGCGTCGGCGGCGGCCATCCCGACTACAAGGTGCTCGCCGACGCGCAGCCGGCGACAGCGCGCGCGCGCGCTATCCAGCAGGACCTCTGGCACTACACGATCGCAAAGATGGTCGACGCCTGCGCGGCCGCCGGCATCAAGCCGTTCTACGGCCCGTTCGGCGATTTCTCCGATCCGCGACGGCTGCGAGGCGCAGTTCCGCAATGCCTTCCTGATGGGCTGCGTCGGCGCCTGGTCGCTGCATCCCTCGCAGATCGACGATCGCCAAGCGCGTGTTCTCGCCCGATCCGGCGGAAGTCGCCTTCGCCAGAAGATCGTCGCAGCCATGCCCGACGGCGCCGGCGCGGTCATGATCGACGGCAAGATGCAGGACGACGCCACCTGGAAACAGGCCAAGGTGCTTGCTCGACCTCGCCGCGCCTGGTCGCCGCCAAGGATCCCGACATGGCGGCGCGCTACGGCTCTGACTGACGTCGTCGAGGACTATCTCGACCATGATGAACAAAACGCGCAGCGCCAAGTTCAAGATCGGTCAGGTGGTGCAAGCACCGCCTGTATCCCGTTCCGCGGCGTCGTCTTCGACATCGATCCGGTATTCAACAACACCGAGGAATGGTGGCAGTCGATCCCGGCCGAAGTGCGCCCGCACAAGGATCAGCCGTTCTATCACCTGTTCGCCGAGAACGCCGGAGACCGAATACATCGCCTATGTGTCGGAGCAGAATCTTGCTGCCGGATACCTCGGGCACAGCCGATCCGCCATCCCGAATGTCGCCGAGGTGTTCGAGCAGCGACGAAAGCGGCAGCTACCGGCCGCGCGACACGTCAGGTGCATTAGATCGCGCATGCTTGCTGAAGACATGAAAAGGCGCGGCTCATAGGCCGCGCCTTTGTATCGGCTGAACGGTTGAACGCGCTTACTTCTTCTGCGCCGGCGCCGGAGCTGCGCGCAGGCGCCGGCGGTTGCCAGGCCTGGCTCTGCTGGCCTTCCAGCTTCTTGCGCGCCTCTTCGGCCTTCTTCTGCAGCTCTTCCTGCAGCTTGCGCTGCTGCTCCTCGAACGCCTTCGGATCGGTCGGCGGTCCGTCATAGGCCTTGGCGAAATCGTTCAACGGCAGCGGCAGGCTGATCGGCGTGCCCTGCATGTTGATCGCCTGCACGACGATGTTCTGTCCCTTCTTCATCTTGCGCGATCATGTCATCGGTCGACCTGATAGTCGGCCATGCAGCCGACCGGAAAGCAGATGCTGTAGGGCGACTGCGTGGGCTGGCCCCTGGTCGATGAGCAGACGTGTCCCGTGCGCGAGCTGCATGCCGAGCGGAACCGTCACGCGCAGCACCTTCTGGCCGCCTTCCGGCTCGAACAGCTGAACGATGGCGACCGGCATGCCGTTTTCCAAGACGGCCGTCCTTGGTGATGACGCAGACCTGCTTGTTGTTGGTGTCCGGTCACCTTTGCCGCAGACCTTCTCATCCAGGGCGAATACATCAGCTGCGGCTGTTCGTCGGCGGCCTGCTGTTGGCCAGGTTGCCGCCCGGCTGCCGACTAGGCTGCGCCGGTTGAGCAGGCTGCGCCGGCTGCGCCTGTTTCTGGGCAGGCGCCTGTTTCTGTGCTAGCGCGGCCTTAGGCTGTCTGCTGCGGCTGCTGGGCCAGCGCGGGCACTGCCACGAGCAGCGCCGCCAGCATGTCCGGCCATAGTGGCGGTCAGCGCCCGGCCCAGCGGCCGGGCCGATGCGATCCGATGAGTCCATTGCGATTGATCCTTGTTTTTCCCGTCCGCGGCCCATGGCCCTCGAACGGCGCCTTTCCGCCGGCTCTCTCCGTGTCGAAATACGGCGGGAGCGTGACACTCGGGTGCCTGATAGCCGAATTCGAGCCTGCAATAAAGCCACGAATGCGCTGAAAATGCGGCCCGTCCTGGACCCCGTCGACCTATGATAAATTCACACGAAACCGGACCGAATCGCATTCGACCGTCGCTCCGCGCCGAACTTCTGTTCCCTCCGCCGCTTACGCAGCGGCGAGCGTCGCGGCGCGCGGTGATGCTCGGCACATTGCTGGCAGCGTCTGGTGGCCTGCGTCTCGCGGCGCGCCGAAACCGCCACGCACGCCGTGGCCGCGCATGCCCATAGCGATGCATGGCGAACCGGAATGGGGGCCCAACTTCACCAATCCGACCTACGCGAACCCTGCAGCGCCCAAAGGCGGCCAGCTCGTGCAGGGCGTCCTCGGGACCTTCGACTGCCTCAACCCGTTTATCGTCAAAGGGCATGCCCGCGGCCAATATGCGCGGCTACGTCATCGAGAGCCTGCTCGCGCGCGGCTATGACGAGCCGTTCACGCTCTACGGCCTGCTCGCCGAAACGCGTCGTGACCGACGCGACGCGCAGCTTTCGTCACCTTCGTCGCTCAATCCGGCGGCGCGGTTTTCGGACGGCAAGCCTGTGACGCCGCGACGACGTTATTTTCTCGTGGGAGCTGCTGCGCGACAAGGGCCGGCCGAATTTCCGCACCTATTACATCAAGGTCGCGAAAGCCGAAGCGACCGGCGATCGCGACGGTGCGCTTCGACCTCACCGGCGCCGACGACCGCGAGCTTCCGCTCATCATCGGACTGATGCCGGTGCTGGCAAAGCACGCCATCAATCCCGCACACCTTCGAGGATACGAGCTTCGAGCCGCTGCTCGGCAGCGGCCCCTACTACAGTCAGCGACGGTGAAGCCGGGCGACAGCGGTCACCTTCAAACGCGACAAGAACTATTGGGGCGCGATCTGCCGATCAATCGCGGCCTCTGGAATTTCGACACCATCCGCTTCGACTACTACCGCGACGGCAACACCCACTTCGAAGCGTTCAAGAAAGGGCTCTACGATCTGCGCGTCGAGACCGATCCGGGGCGCTGGCAAATGGCTTACGACTTCCCGGCGCTGCGCGACAGGCCGGTCGTGAAGGAGGACATGCCCTACGGACTTCCGAAAGGGCATGCATGGCCTCGTCTTCAATACGCGACGGGCGATTTTTTCGGATGTGCGCGTGCGCGAGGCGATCCTGCAGTTGTTCGATTTCGAATGGATCAACCACAATTATTTCTTCGATCTGTACAAGCGCACCGCGAGCTATTTCGATGGCTGCGACCTGTCGGCGCACGGCATCCCGCGCGAATGAGCGCGAGCGTGAACTGCTGACGCCGTTTCCGGATGCCGTGCGTGCCGACATCATGGATGGCACCTGGTCCCCGCCGGTTACCGACGGCTCGGGCCGTGACCGCCACAGCCTCGGCCGCGCGTTCGCGCTGTTCAAGGCTGCCGGCTATGACCTCAAAGGCACGCAACTGACCAATGTCGGCACCGGCAAGCCATTCACGTTCGAGATTCTCACCACGACGCGCGACCAGGAGCGGCTCGCGCTTGCTTTCGTACGCAATCTGAAACGGGTTGGCATCGAGGCTCGCGTGCGGACTGTCGACGCAACGCAGTTCGAGCGCCGTCGCATTGGCTTTGATTTCGACATGATGGAGTACCGCTGGGAGCAATCGCTTTCGCCCGGCAATGAGCAGCTGTTCTATTGGGGTTCGGCGGCCGCCGATCAGCAAGGCAGCCGCAATTATATGGGCGTCAAATCGACCGGCGGTCGACGCCATGATCGCTGCCATGCTCGCGCGCCACAAGCCGAGCCGATTTCGTAGCCGCCACTCGCGCTCTGGACCGTGTCCTGCTTATCCGGCTTTTACGTCGTCCCGCTCTATTTCCCGCCGGTACAATGGGTGGCGCGCTGGACGCAGATCGAGCATCCTCGCGTACGTCGCTTTTCGGTTGTTTGCCGGAGCCACCGGTTTGGCAGAAGGATACGGTGCCGCCAGGCTCCATTTCCGCCCGATTCCTCGGCCAGGCCCAGCCGAGGCAGGCCGGCTGCCAGCCGCCGCAGCTCGACGATTGCATTCCGGCGCGCCGAACCGTGCGGCCCCGGTGCACGGCACGCCACTTGTCGATCCGCCCGACCGCGAAAGCTTTACCTGCCGGCGCGCCGCGAACGCTAAAGCTTTGCGCAGGCCCGACTGCAATCTCGGTGTTCGCGGCAAAGCTGCGGCTTCAGGAGTTGCGGGCCGATTCCATCGTGGCGATCCGGCTGCCCAACGGCGTGGAAAGCATCGTCGCGTTCGCCCGGCGTCACTGCGTGCCGGCATGATCGCTGCACCAATGCCGCATCCTCTGGGGACGCAGGATATCGTGGCGGCGCTCCGGTCGAATTAGACGCGAAGGCCATCATAACGTGTTCGCTTATTGGCGCAAGTTGCCTATGCCGAAAGAGGCCAGACAAGCTGCCGTCGAGTTGTTTTCGATCCGGCATGTCTGCGGATTTGGTCCCGATTTACCCGACGGCGTCGTGCCGCTCGATGGCGTCTTTGGCTCCGGCTTTAGCCGATACTCCGGCAGCCTATGCCCGGCCGAGCCCTGCCGCCGCCTCCATGTCGCGGCCATAACGTTTGGACTCGAACCCCGGGGCATTATGCCTATCGCACGCAACCACATGGAGCTGGTCGCGGGCGGCCTCGGGCTATATTTGGCGGCTGACGTTGCGGCCGATACGCCGCAGTTATCGACAATTCCGATCGGCTCGTTTGCCGGCGTCTCATCCATACCTACTGCCTTGGCTACTGTCCGGCGGCGCGCAGCATTTGCATCATGGCTTTGATCCCGACGCATTCGCTGCACAGTGCGGCGCGCTCGGCAATGGCCGAGTGATGTTGCCCGCTGCCGCAGTCGCCCAATCTCTGATGCGGGGCTTTTGACCAGCGCGAAACAGACCGCTGTTGCGCTCTGCGCGCACGCAGGGCATGGCGGGGGCCAGGCCATGGGAGGCCGATCAGTCCTGGTGGATGTGGCGAAGCTTTGGTGAAATCGGTGTCCTCGCCGCGCATCGTGGCGCAAACGTTGCCGCCGCGATCCCTTACGGGGCCGTGGATCCATCACGCACCGCGCCGCGGGCGCGCGTGTATTGATCGAGACCACGCGCGGGGGCGCGGGACGCTGGCGCTGCGCGGGCGCATGGTCCGCTCCTTTCCGCAGGGCGCCGGGTGCGGTCACGCGCTGCGCCTTTCTGCGGACAATGCGGGATATGCCGATACCGGCTTCGCGTGCCGTGTCGATGCCCGGGGCCTTGTCGTTACGGCACCGCCGCCGGGCGTTACGGTCATTGGTGGCTATCCTTTCCATCTCAACCGGGTCGACGAGTTGATTGCCGAAATCGACCGGAATGCGACCATCGTCGCTTTGCCGGACCGATCTCGGTCAGCGTTTCGCCGGGAGAGCCGTGGAGCCGGACCGACCTGCTCTCCAAATTGACAAAGCAGGGCGTGAACCCGCTGATATCCGCAGCATTTCAGCCGCGCGGCACGTCGCAAGCTGCGTAGTTCAGTCTGCGGTTGACGGCATATCAGAAGAGTCAGATCGTTAAGCTGTTGATTTAGTTGTATATATTGACTGATCCCCGGACGGGGGTAACGAACGCGGGGATGAGAGGAATGCCGCGACCACGTGCAATTCACACGTGCCAGCACTATCGTTCTTAGAGAACTGGGAGGTTTTGTGAGTGGGCGACATCAGAACGCAAGCCCAATCCTCTAAGGTCCCTGGTGTTGGGTCTTTCGAGGACAAAAAAATGCAACAGGTTGGATTTTGGTGCCGACAAAAATTGCGCAGGAGCAGAGAATTTGAAGAGACGCCTGCAACGTGGAGTTCTGGCTAGCGTATGTGATGATGGAAACTGGTGAGCCCATCGGCAGCAAGAAACCCACACTCGAACACGCTAACGAGCATCCGGTGCACGTCGCTTTTTGGGACCCTGACCAGCGCGTTTGCGACGCCCGCGACGGTGCCATGATCTTCAGTGGCCTGTTCGGCGGACATCTCGATATCGTGCGCGTCACCCGTGACGAGATGCGACCGGGCCCGGTTCCTATCGCCTCAATCGTCTGGTCGAAGAGCCGTGGCCATGATGCGAAGATCATCGGTTGGCTAAGATGAAAATAGCCAAAGATTGCCCGAGGAAAACCGCCAGCAACAATGAACGGTCAATGCGGTGCGCGGTGCCCCGATCTGGCGGCGGTGCTATAGGTGCATTGATGCGTATCATCGCCGCCATCCTTCTGATGTTGAGCACTTGCTGGGCCACTGGCGGCAGGGCGCCGGGGGGGGACGCTGACGCTGCGATGAAGAGACACGATTACAAGACCGCCCTGCGACTTATTCGACCACTCTAGCCGAGCAAGGCGACGCCAGCGCCCAATACAATCTGGGGGTGGTTTCTACGACAACGGTTTGGGCGTCCCGCAGGTTGCCACTCATCGGGGCATACATGGCAGGCTCAGCTTGGCCGCCATGCAGGGCAGAGAAAGGGCCGCAGCTTTCCGAGATCTCATCGCCCGGCTTATGACCCCCGAGGCGGCTAGCCGAAGCGCAGAAGCTCGCACGCGAGTGGAGAAGAGCAAGCGATAGCTAAATCTTAAGGAGCGAGCCCGCTATGCGCGGTATACTCCGCGCTGTACTGCCTGGGGGATTTCTCATGGAGAAGCTGGCGGCTTTTGCCCCGTCGACTGGGCGAACGTGAATTGGCCCCTACGCCATTACGTTGGTGCTTCTCGTTTTTGTCTGCACCTTCATTGGAACACGGCCCTTTCCTTAAAACGCACGTTCCTTGGATGCCTGTTGACGGCGCTTCTGTTCGGCACGGCATTTATGTTCTGGACCTACTACCCACACGACTTGCCCCTGCCGACATTGGAAAAGACCTATTCTCCGCCCGCCGACTCCCTCCAGCGCTGATTGGCACCAACACAACTATTTTTGCCTCCAAAAAATACACGCCAGTGACCGGCGGAGTTGATCGTTTAGCGAGCGAGCCGGGGATGGTTTACCCCTGCCCCCCCCGTTTGCCCCAAAGGCAACTATCCCGGCGCTCAGCTTTGTAATTTTACCCGGTTTGTTTAGCTGAAACGATCTGGACCGGCTTGGTCTTGTTGTTTCCAGCCAAGGATTTTGGGCAATTGTTCCGCAGCCCGCCTCGGTCAAAAGCAGACATGTGCAGCGCACAAGCCGATGTCCGCTATGTGCAAAAGCGGACATAGCCAACATTGGTCTGAGGCGTGTCCGCTAAGATCAAAACCCTTAGTAAGTTCTACTTTACAACCCCGCAGGCGATCCGTGCGCCACCGCCACCCAAGGGATTTGGCTGGTCCGAATAATTGTCGCCGCCTGCGTGGATCATGATCGACCGGCCCTTAACGTCGGCCACCTTGAGGTGCGGCGCGATGACTGCATTCGTGGCGTTGCCGCCGACATCGACACGCAGCGCCGGGAGGTCGCCTCTTGTGCCCTGCACCGCGCGGTCCGAGGTGCTTGCCGGTGTTGGCCGGATCATAATGCCCACCGGCTGCCAAACCTGCGGCTGGCTGGCCGTCCGGTCCGGCGCCAGGCCCGCAATTCGGATTGACGTGAACATGAAAGCCATGATCGCCGGGAGGCAGATCAGCAAGGTCGGGCATGACCACCAGGCCCTCGTTCGCATCGGAAAGGCCGATGGTGCCAATGACTTTGCCGACGCCACTGGCATCGATCACATTCATGGTAACGGTCTCGGCGTAGGCTGTACCCGCGCGGACGATAACCATCGCAGTCGCAAGCATTGCAACGTGGGCTCTCATCAAATCCTCCAACTAAAATTAGGCCGCCTGGTCCGCTCGTTCTGCCGTGCCCGAACAGCAAGCGGCATCGCCACCGCGCCTCCAATACGAGTAATGAATTTTCGCCGCCGCATGTCCGCGCCCGAGCGCGCCGCATAGTACTGGTCCAAGCCGAGGCCACGGAAAGGGGTGCGCGTCACCGCCGAATGTCCGCTTTGTGCCATTAGCGGACATTGCGTCGAGGTGTTCAAGGACCGCGTTGTTTCACCGTTTAAATGCACTCGCAAATCCGTCCACATTTTTATAATCCTGATGTGACTGCAGTTGTAATAAATGGGCTGAATTGTTTTTGGAGCGCAACTTTGTTTTCACCCTGCAACGCGGGGGCATCTACTATGCGGTCAATCGGCTACCAGACGGACTGCTTTGCGCGTATAGGTTCAGTCATCAACACAGCCTAGTAACTTTGTTAGGTGTGGCGCGCCGACCAGATGCGCTCCCGCCTACGAACGGGGGCTTGCTTTTGACAGAACCGACATTTGACTGCCGCGTTTATCAACCCTGGCGCGGAATGGCATTGGCAAGTCATGAATGGCTTTGAACACGTGCTAGCGTCCCGGGTCGCCGAGAGCGACCAAGAGCTCGGAACGCAGCCGCTTCTGCAGTGCCTCCAACGCCTGAGCAACCGTTCCGGGCCAATTAAATGGCAGATGGAATTGTTCCGTTGCCGGATGTCCGCTAACGGTCACACTATTAACATCCTCCGCTGCCGGGGCATGGTTTGAATTCTTATACTGTTCGGTGGTTTTCTGAAAATTGTCTTTGATAGTTTGTTGCGATCGCTTCCGCTCCGCCCTGCTGATCCACCTCTTGTGCCTCGGCCTCCTTCTTGTTCTGCTCGGATCTCGCTGGGCAGCAATACTGACCTAAACCAATGGCTCACGCGGCATGTCCGCTTTGGGTCAAAAAAGCAGACACGTGCACCTTTCAAGCCGATGTCCGCAATGTGCCAGCAACAGCGGATATGTCGCTAATCATTCAATCACCTCATCGGTGCGTAAAGAGTAACGACGGCGGCACCGTAAGTCCAAGCGCTCTGGCGGTGTTGAGGTTGATCAAGAATTCGGAATTTGGTTGGCTGTTCGATTGGAAGCTCGCTAGGCTTCCGCGCCCTTCAGGAGCTTGTCCACGTAAACGGCCACGCGATAACGAGATGGCATCGTGATCCACGCCATATGACATCAACGCACCCGCGTTAAACGTTTGTCGTGAATAGGCAGACAGCGGCAGTCCCTTGGCCAGCGCGAGCTTCGCTATCAGATCGCGATATGCAAAAGCCCAACCATCCGGGTTGAACGTCACCGCTTGGATGCCGGCATCTTTCATTGCGGCGAAAGATCGAAATTAGTTCGTCCGCGCGCGCCATGTGAACACCTTTCTGAAAGCCCAAGGTTGCCGGCCGCCGCCTGAAACCCCTGCTCATAGCCGGCTGCGAGTGAAGAATTAAATTGACGAGAAGGGCGACGCGGGAAAGTCCCGGAATAACCTCTTTGAAGAGCGCCAGCCGCTTGCCCACAATGTCGCTCGCGGAATTTGACAGGCCTGTCACGTTTGCTTCAGGCCGCGCGAGATTATTCACCAGCTTGCTGCCGATTGGATCAGGCATAAGAGCGAAAACAGTCGGGATCGTCTTTGTCGCTTCCTTTGCGTAGGGAGGGGCATTCGCTCCAATGACAACGAGGACATCGACACCAGATGCCACGAGTTCGGCGGCCATGCTTCGAAACTGCGCCGGCTGCTCGTTGGGAAACCGGTGTTCCAGCACGACGGTTTTTCCGTCGATGTAACCGATATCCGCTGAAGCCCTTCACTATCGCCTTATAGTTCGTTCCCCCCTGCTCGGCGTTCGCGGCATGCCAGAGCACTCCGATATGGGGGATCTTCGCGGGCTGCTGTGCGTTTGCAGCAAGCGGCCAAGTCGCCGTTCCACCGAGAAGTGTAATGAAATCGCGCCGTCTCATTGCCTCCCCCGAGGCTCAGGACGGACATCTAGCCGCTCAAACCTGCACTGGAAAGGCCCCGCCCATGTCCGCTTTTGGGTCAAAGCGGACATTTGCAGTGCAAACGTCATGTCCACATTACCCCCATTAGCGGACATTGGCCCGGCTCTAGTGAATGGTGCGATTGCCGGGAGTCAAATGTGCGGTCCTTCTGACGATGAACCTTCGAAACTGTTCGCGCCTTTTTTCTTGGATGAATTCTGCCGGAACGCGATTGCCTCGGCAAATTCGGCAGCTTTCGTTATCGAAGAAAAACCCGGAATATTTTTCCCAAATGCGGGGTCATCTAAAGAACTTTGTCCCTGTGGCTGGCGGATTCATCGCTCTGCCTCCCTCGCTGGGTATCGTTTGCGCCTGACCGTCTCATAAGTCGCCAAGAGCATTTCATTGAGCAGCAAGTACCAAGTGCGCCTCTGCGGTTTCATCCTCTGTTGCGGTGGCGCCCGGTGCTGTCACCGATCACTTTCCATCGCCACGCTTGCCGCTGATCGTGAAGGCCAACGTCACGGTGTCGATGAGTGCTTCGCCCCTAATCAGCATGGGCGTCGGTTAGCGTATTTATTTAACGGCATATTAACAGCGCGCGTTTAAACTTGTGCGCATTCCGTAACCGCGCGGCGCGCAGATGTCGCTTCAAGGTCCGCTGATCGTGGTCGCCGAGCTTCCGGTGGCCGGCTTGGTCGAGGCGCTGAGCGCGGCTGGGGCCCTTCCTATCGTCGAGGCCAAATGGGCAGACGCGCCGGCCGCGTTTCTGACGGTCAGGCCATCCCGCCGTCGTGATTGCCGAGCCTGGCCGCCGGCAAACGAAGCTTCGGCGCGCATGTTCTGCCTCCAGATCGCAACGGTGAATGGACCTATCGTCCCGAGTGATCGCGCGCGTCCGCGGTGATGAAAATGCTGCCGTCCCTATCGCGTTGCCGGCGGACGCCGCATTGCCGATTGAGCGGTTGCTCGCGCGCCTGCAGTCGGCCATGCGCATTTCGCGCCTTGCACGCCACGGTGCTGCGGCGCATCGAAGTGTTTTCGTCTCATGGCGGTCGATTGCCGATGTTACCGACTCGGCGACGCGCTCGATGACGCGACCGTCCTGATCGCCGGCCGTGGACCGCCACCCGGCGCTCAGCGCTTGCGATGTGGGTGAGCGTGTCAGATGACCGGCGCACTCAGTGTGAAGCTGCCGCCAGGCGACTCAGTGAACGGACATCGACGGTATCGTGGATCGGGTGATAGCTTTCCCCACGCATGGTCGAAGCGTTCCCCACCGTATTGGCGCAGGAGCCGCGCTTCCGCGACATCCCGGTTGAGTCATCGGCGAAGCCCCGCCGGAATTTGCCGAGGCACTTCCCAATATCGATCAAGTCGCCGCCGACCTCGGCGCGGCTGGTTGGGCGCATGGTGTCCCTGGTGCGCATGCGCGCTCTTCGAGGCCCGTCTCAAGCGCATGCTCAAGTCGCTCGATACGGAAGGCACTGTTCGATCCCGAGAGCGGCCTGTTGACACGCCAATCATTTTGGCACGAGCTGGGCGAAAGTGACCGCCGATGCTGCAGACCGCAGGTCTGGCACTGTCAGTTGCGCGCTTTTCCTTTGACAATGCCGTCGATGAGCGCGCGAGCCTCGACGCCGCTCGGCTGATGACTCGCCTGATCCGCAATATCGACTTCGCCACTCGCGATGAGCAGGGCGGCATTTTGGTGCTTTTACTCAAACCGATCTGCGCAGCGCCCACGTGATTGCCCGCCGGATCGCAGGCACGCTCAAGACCAATATGCTCACGCCGCAGCGAAGGAACGAGCCGCTGACCGCCAATGTCACCCCTGGCAACTCTGGAGCTGGCGATAGTCTCGAAACCTTGATGATGCGGGTCATGGGCAGCCGCATGGTTGCGGCCGAATAGGCAGCGGCCCAGGCTGGCCGCCAAAAGGAGCCAGCCATGTCCACTACCAGCCCGTTCGTATCGACGTCGTGTCGGACATTGTTTGTCCATGGTGCTTCATCGGCAAGCACCGGCTCGAAAAGGCAATCGCGCTAAACCCGGACATTCCAGTCGAGGTGCACTGGCGCCCCTATTTCCTCAACGACTGGATTCCGCGCGAGGGTATTTCGCGCGAGCAATATCTGACGACCAAGTTCGGTTCGCCCGAGCGCTACAAAGGCATTGCGCAACGTGTATCGGCCGCAGCTGCCGCCGAAGGCCTTACCATGCGATGGACAAGATCAGTCGCCAGCCCAACACGCTCGACGCGCACCGCCTGATCCGATGGGCCGATGAAATCGGCAAAGCGGCCGAGATGAAACAGAGGCTGATGGATCTTTATTTCACCGAGGGCGCCGACTCTAACCAGCCACACCGTGCTGGCGCAGGCCGCGGCTGATATTGGTCTCGATGCGGAGGCTACGCGCAAGGCCCTGGCAAGCGACAAGGATGTTGCGGAAATCGAACGGGAGGCGCTTTCCGCAAAGGAAGCGGGCATTGACGGTGTGCCCTGCTTTATTTTTTGGCGGTAAGTTCGCTATTTCCGGTGCGCAGGCGCCGGAAGATCTCGCTGAAGCGATCGAGCGCATGGCTCAGACCGCTGACGCCGCCGAATAGGTCACGCAACCACGATGAAGATCACGGCTGCTGTGGTGTACGAGCGTTCTGGCCCGTTCACCATTGAACAGATCGATCTCTGCGATCCGCGAGCCGACGAATTGCTGGTCGAGGTCGTTGCCAGCGGCGATGTGCGCAACCGACCTGCACGGGCGCGACGCCTATTATCAGACTAAATTTCCGAAAGTGTTCGGTCATGAGGGCGCCGGTATCGTCCGCGCGGTCGGCAATGCTGTGTCGGGCTTCAAGGCCCGGCGATCACGTTGTGATGGCCTATCCCTGGTGCGCGGTGAATGCCCGAACTGCGAAACCGGACGCCAAAGCTATTGCCTTCACGCCTTCCGACTTGAAGATGAATGGCACTCGTCCGGACGGATCGACGCTGCATTCCAAGGACGGCAAACCGGTCTACAGCGCCTTCTTTCAGCAGTCATCATTCGGCAATTTCACCATCGCCAACGAGCGCTTCGCCGTGAAAGTCCGCAACGATGCACCGATTGATCAGGTCTGGCGCGCTCGCCTGCGGCGGACAGACCGGTGCCGGCGCGGTGCTCAATGTCATGAGACCGCGCGCAGGCGACAGCTTTGCGGTGTTCGGCGTGGGCTCGGTCGGATTATCCGCGATGATGGCGGCGAAGATTTCCGGCTGCGAACCGATCATCGCAGTTGACGTGCACGAACACCGGCTGGCTCTGGCGCGCGAACTCGGCGCAACTCACACGATCAATCACAACGAAGCGTAGCGACGTGGTCGGGGAAATCAGGAAAGATCACGGGCCTTGGCGCTCGCTATACGGTCGAGACGTCCGCGCTCCCTTCCGTATTCCGCGAGGCAGTGGATTGTACTGATCCCGGGCGGCACCTGCGTGCTGCTTGGCAGCGCACGCAAGGGCACCGAAACCTCTTTTGAGACACCATTTCTGCAAAACGGGCGGACGGTGCGTGGCGTGATCCAGGGCGACAGCGTGCCGAAACAATTCATACCGCTGATGGTTGATCACATCATGGCCGGCCGCTTCCCGGTCGACAGAATGATCACGTTCTATCCACTTGCCGGAAATCAACCGTGCGGCAGCGGGATCAATGCGCCGGAAAACCATCAAACCGGTCCTGCGCATGCCGCATGAACCAGGTACGTTTAAAAACCGGTAAGCCTCAGGCGGCGATGCCGCCCTGAGAGGCTTTTCTTTCGCAAATTGCGTGGCTTTACGGACAACCGGCCGGCCGTAGGCGTAGCGGCCAACAACGTCGGTCACAAAACGATTCACGATATCCGCGCTGAATGGAAGCGGACGGCGTACGTCGACAATCAGGACTGCGCGCATTTCGTCGCTGTGGTTGATGACGGAGTGAGGCCAGCTGTCGTCGAGATAAAACAGCCTCCCTTCCTTCCATACATAGTCCTGCGAATTGACGACAATTTTCTGGAGGATTCTGTTTGGGTACTCTGCAGCCCGAAGGTGATAACGCAGATAGCCGAGGTAGGGGCCCTTCATGTTCCGGTACCGATTTGCCCGGATCGAGAATGGAAAGAACGCCTGGATCATGTTGGGGACGCTGGCCAGCGCTCGACACGTCTCGGGACAGCGCATCCTGTTTGCTTCAACCTTGCAGCCCAGACATTCGAGCAAAAAACATTCCAGCGTTTCGGCGTCGTGCTCGAGATGGCGCGCTCGCCTGAGTCAACCTCGTGATACTGCGGCAGCGAAAGGCCTTCCGCGACGATTTGTTCAAACTCTTTCAGAATCGCCGGATAGGCATTGGTGACGGCGTCGAGCGCTGGGTAGGCCTGAGATATTGAAATATGTTGGACGTCGCTCCCGGTCCATGTGGAGACCGATATGGCTGTTCAGCATCGACTTGAAGATATGATAATCGACTTTCACGACTTTGCCTCATGGCTATTCGGATCAACAAATATCCCGTCCCTTGCACGCCCACAAGCATTTGCCCGCGCTACGCAGCCTTGGCCCGCCCGGCAATCAGCGCGAGCTTGCGGAGAACCGCCGTGTAGTTCCTGAGACGATCCTCTGGACTCTCCCCAATCATCAAAGAAAACAACCTTTTTGGTCCGGGCGAATGCGCACGCCGGTTCCCTGCTCGTGGATATAAGCAATCAGCCCTTCGGGATTGGCAAAAATATTGTCGCGGAACGCCAGCACGACGGCCTTTTGGACCGGCCTCTACTTTCTCGACGTTGGCACGCCGGCTCAGCGCCTTGATCGCTACGACCTGCAATAGATGCTCGACCTCCTCCGGCAACTTGCCGAAACGGTCGACCAACTCAGCAGCGAATGCATCGAATATCGCGCTCGTCCTCTATTTCGGCCAGCGCGTCGGTAGAGCGCGAGCCGCACCGACAGGTCTGCGACGTAATCCTCGGGAGATGAGCAACGCCGTGCCGATGGTGATCTGCGGCGCACCAGCGATCCGCGGCCGGCGCCGTAATGCCCGCCTTCAAACTCATCACGGCCTCTTCCAGCATCTGCTGATAGAGCTCGTGAAGCCGACTTCCTGATGACTGACCGGACTGCTCTTCGCCGAGCAAATTGCCGGCGCCGCGAATATCGAGGTCGTGCGAAGCAAGCTGAAAGCCGGCACCGAGGGTGTCGAGCGGATTGCAACATCTTTAAGCCGACGCTCGGCCCTGCGGCGTGATCGGCTTCTGTGCCGGCAGCGTAAGCAGCGCATAGGCGCGAAGTTTCGGCGCGGCCGACGCGCCCGCGCAGCTGGTAAGAGCTGCGCCAGGCCGAACCTGTCGGCTCGATGCACAATCAGCGTATTGGCTGTTGGGATATCGAGGCCGGATCTGACGATGGTGGTCGAAAGCAGTGACATCGTATTTGCCGTCATAAAGGCAGCACATGATGTCGTCGAGCAACCGTCGGCGGCATCTGGTCCGTGCGCGGCGGCTACACCGGACTTCCGGGATATTCTTTGTGAGGAAACCCCTGGCGCCGGGCCAAATCCTCGATGGCGCGGGCATACATAGAGAAGGCCTGCCCGCCCCGGTACTTCTCGCGCAGAGCGCTTCACGAACGGTAATCGGATCGAACGGCGATACGAACGTGCGCACACTGCCAGCCGATCGACAGGCGGCGAGGCAGCTGATGGAGCGGTCGCGCACGCCTGTGAGTGCCAGCTGCAAGTGTGCGCGGGATCGGCGTCGCGGTCAGCGTAAGAACATGCACCTCCGAGCGCAGTGTCTTTAGCTTCTCCCAGTGAGCGACCCGAAGTGCTGCTCCTCGTCAACGACCAGGAGCGCCAGATCCTTGAATTGTGATGTTTTTACCGAGCAGGGCGTGCGTGCCGATCACGATATCGATGCTGCCGTCGGCGAGGCCCGTCCGGACCTTGCCCAGCTCCGCCGCGCGGCACCAAGCCGCGACGCCTGCAGCCACATTCACGGGAAAGCCCCGGAAACGGTCTGAAAAGGTTTTGAAATGTTGGCGTGCCAGCAGCGTCGTAGGCACCACCACCGCAACCTGTTTGCCGCCGATTGCCGGCGATGAAGGCGCGCGCGCAACGCCGCTTCGGTCTTCCCGAAACCGACATCGCCGCAGATCAACCGGTCCATCGGACGGCCGGAGCCCAGATCCCTGATGGTCGCGTCGATGGCCGCGAAGCTGATCGTCGGTTTCCTCCGTACGGAAAACCCGCGCAGAATTCGCTCATAGGCACCCGGTCCAACGACCAATCGAGGCGCCTCGCGCAGCCTGCGCGATTCGGCTGCAATCTTGATCAATTCGCCCGCAATTTCGCGGATCCGGCTCTTCATGCGCGCCTTGCGCGCCTGCCAGTTGCCGCCACCAAGACGATCGAGATCGACCTTCGTCTCCTCGGCGCCGTAGCGCGACAGAAGATCGATCGCTCTCGACCGGCAGATAGATTGCGCCTTCGGCGTAATGGATTTCTAAGGCAGTCATGGGGCGCGCCAGCCGCCTCGATTGGCTGTAGTCCCTCGAAACGGCCAATACCATGGTCCACATGGACCACCAGATCGCCGGGGGCGAGACTGGTGGCTTCGGCGATGAAGTTATCGGCTTCGCCGCGCGGCGCGACGTGGCCGCACGAGGCGATCGCCGAGGATGTCCTGCTCACTGACGATCGCGACGTCATCGGTCTCGAAGCCGGATTCGATGGCAGCACTCCAGCGCGACGGTCGGCTTGGGCATAGCCAGCGCCGGGACCAGTCGGCCACCGGTGCCAGATTGTGAAGCTTGTGATCCGCGAGAACGTGGCCCATGCGCTCACGCGCGCCCTCGCTCCACAGCGTGATTGTTACGCGCTTGCCTCGCGGCCTGCAGACCTGACCACATGGCGCAGTCAGCGCCTCGAAAACGTTTGCATCCGGCTCTGCCCGTTCCGCGGCGAGATTGTGCCCTTGCCGCGCACCGACATCGAACGCACTCGCCTCCGGCACTGCAAAAGGTGTCAGGCGAACGAGCTGCCTCGGTGCCGAGCCGCTCCTTCCACTCTGCCTCGCCGAGATAAAGCGCTTTCCGCCGGCAGCGGTTTGTGAGGCGGCGTCACCCCCCTGTTTCAGCGCGTCGCGACGCGCGTCGTAATAGTCGGCAATTTGCGTGAAGCGTTCATGGGCGGCGTCTTCCAGCAGGAGTGCTCCAGCGCTATCGCCGTGCCCGGCAGATAATCGAAAGATCGTTTCAAGCCTGTCATGGAAAAGCGGCAGCCAATGCTCCATGCCTGGGTAACGGCGGCCCTCGCTCACCGCCTCGTAAAGGAGGATCGTCGGGGCGGCCGCCTCGAATTCAGCCGACGTAACCGGTGCGGAAACGCCGGATTGTTTCGGTAATGAGCTGAAAACTCTGCGACCGGCGCGCGAGATCGAGCCCACGCAATTGTTCCTCGCTGCGCTGTGTCTGGGCGTCGAACGCACGGATTGTTTCGAGCGCGTCACCGAAGAAATCGAACCGCACCGGCGATGTCCAGGCCGGGTGGAAAAGATCGAGGATACCGCCGCGTACTGCATAGTCGCCCGGCTCACGCACGGTCGAGGCTCGGACGAAACCATTGAGCTCAAGCCATTCGATCACTCCCTGCATGCCAATGACATTTGCCGGGCGCGACGGACAGAGCATGAGTAGCCACGAATTTCGCGACGGCACGCGCGCTGGAGCCGGCGTTCACGGTCGTCAGTACGAGTGACGGTTTCATCGCGGCCTTTCACGCGCGCGACGCGACAACGCCGTCACTGCGCTGTGCGCACCACCGCCGCATTCGGCGATACCCGGTCGTAAGGCAGACAATCCCATGCCGGGAATTCCATGACCTGAAGGTCTGGGCCGAAAAATGCCAATCGACCGCGACAGAGCCGCCATCCGCTGGCCATCGCGGCAGACTACGGCAAGCGATATTGCCGGAGCGTCCCTGCCGGCGGCAATGGCGCGAGCGAGATCGGCGAGCACTAGCCCTTCGGCCCCGTCCGCCACACTGGGACAAAGTCAGTGCCTTGCCTGCCTTGAGCAATTCAGCAGGTGATTTTGTATTCGCTTTCACGCAGTGCCCCTTGCCATGGATATCGCGCAGTCGGTGGAATAACGCAGTGTCGAAATTTTGCCGGTACCGGTTCCATTCCGCTTCACCCACGCGAGAATTTGCTGATCCGGAACGTCAAGCCAGCGCTCGAGCTCGGTCAGCTCAGCGTCGGTCACGGCGTAGCCAGTTGAGCATCGGCGAAGCGGCCCAGCACCAGATCCATTTCGCGGATGCCGCGGTGCCAGCAGCGGAACAGCAAACGCCGCCGCCGCGCATCCAGGCGCCTCGCTCGACAGGTTCGTGCCGGTAGTCACCCGACTTCTCCAACGCCAAAACCCGGACGGGGCCGGGGCGGGGTTTATATAGAGGGCGTCCTCTCATTTGTCATGGCCGGGCCCTGGATCTCAAGAAGACGTGGATGTCCGGTACAAGGCCGGGCAGTGACGCTGAAATCTTTGCAATGATGATCGAATGCGGCCGCCCGTTCTCAATCCCCTGTTTGCCTCGCTCACCAGCCTTTCCGGCGTTGGACCGAAGCTCGAGAGGCTTTATGCGCGGCTGCTCGATCGCGAAGCGCCGCGGGTTGTCGACCTCTTGTTTCACCTGCCATCGGGCACGATCGACCGGCGGGCCTCAGCCAAAACCTGTGCGACGTACAGCCGGGTCAGGTGGTTACTGTCGCGGTGACAATCGGCAAGCAACCGACCCGGGCCCCCGCGTCGCTCGCGTGCGCCCTATCGTTCGTCTACGCGAGCGATGACACCGGCGACATCACGCTGACCTTATTTCAATCCCAACCGCGATTATCTGGAAAAGCTGCTGCCCGTGGGTGAGACGTGCGCTACGTCTCCGGCACAGCCGAATTCTACGACGATATGTTGCAGATGGTTCAACCCCGATCGCGTGGTGGACGAAGTAAGGTTGGCATCGTTGCCGTTGGTCGATCCGGTTTACCCGCTCACAGAAGGCCTGCGCGGCTGGCAAACATAACGGCGCGCAATGGACAGCGCTCTGGGCCGTCCGCCTGATCTGGCGGAATGGCAGGACGAAGCCTGGTCGCGCGCGAACGGTTTCCCGCCTTTGCAACCGGCACTGCGTCAACTGCAACCGGCCAGCGGAGCCACGACGATATTTTTCCGGAGCATCCAGCATGGACGCGACTTGCCTATCGATGAGCTGCTCGCCGGCCAGCTCGCTCTTCGCCCTGGTACGCATGCAACATATGCGCCGGCAATCAGGACGTGGCAGCGCCAGCGAGGGCCGCTTGCGTGCGCGAATTCTAAAGGCTCTGCCCTATGCGCTCACGCATTCGCAGCAAAAGGCGGTTGACGACATCATTAGCCGACCTCGCGCGCGCCCGCAAAGAATGTTGCGTCTATTGGCAGGAGATGTTGGCTCCGGCAAGACCGTTGTGCACTGAGCGCCGCCGCCGCCGTCATCGAGGCTGGTCGACAGGCTGCTTTCATGGCGCCGACTGAAATTCTCGCCCGTCAGCATCTGCCGCAACCATTGCTCCGCTCGCCGAAGCGGCCGGCATCCGCGTCGCGATCCTCACTGGTCGGGAACGCGGTCCAGCCCGCCGGGAAGATCCTCGATCGCCTCACGCTTGGCAGACATCGACCTTCTGATCGGGACGCATGCCCTCTTTCAGGAGGACGTTGCATTTCCATGACCTCGCCCTGGCGGTTGTGGACGAACAGCATCGGTTCGGCGTCCACCAGCGCCTCGCGCTCACGCAAAAGGGCGAAGCCGTCGATGTGCTCGGTGCTTACCGCCACGCCGATCCCGCGCACGCTTGTTCTCACCTATTTCGGCGATATGGACATTTCGGAATTGCGCGAAAAACCACCTGGCCGCCAACCGATCGACACCTTCGCACCATCCCCTCTCCCGTGTCAGGACGTCGAAGACGCCGTCGGTCGTGCGATTGAGGAGGGCAAGCGCGCCTTACTGGTCCGCCCGCTGGTGGATGAATCCGAAAGATCGACCTCGCTGCCGCCGAGGCGCGTTTCGAGCGATCTGCGAAGAAATTCGGAAAGCGGGTCGACCTGGTTCACGGCCGTACGTGAAGGGCGTGGATAAAGATCGCAGCCATGGCCCGCTTCGCTGCTGGGCAAAACGCAGTGCTCGTTGCCACGACCGGTGATCGAAGTCGGCGTCGATGTACCGGAGGCGACGATCATGGTGATCGAGCACGCGAGCGCGCTCGGCCTGGCGCAGCTGCATCAGTTGCGCGGCCGGATTGGCCGCGGTCCTGGCGCCTCCACGTGTCTGCTGCTCTACAAGGCTCCGCCGGAAACCGCAAAGCGCGGTTGGCCGTCCTACGCGAGACAGAAGACGGCTTCCGCATTGCCGAGGAGGATCTGCGCTTGCGTGGCGAAGGCGATGTGCTCGGCACGCGCGCAGAGCGGCCTGGCCCGGCTTTCAGATCGCGCGGCCGGAAGTGCATGGAATATCTCGGCGCGGCGCGCGACGACGCAGCGCTCGATTCTTTCACGCGATGCAACCACTATCCGCGCCGCGCGGCGACGCACTGCGCCAGTTGCTCTTACGTGTTCGGCAAGGACGAAGCGATCAGAGCTGATCCGCGCGGGATAGCTTTGTTCTGCCGCGCTGCCTGTTTTCCGCGCCACACGCGCCCGTACAGCTTTCGCGGTCTCCGCGAGCGAGGCCAGCATTTTTTGTGCCTCGGCATCCGGCCGCACCATTCCGGCGGAAATCAGCGCGTCATTGCGTTCTCGACCGTGATATCGAGCTCGATCGAGGTCGTATTGCGCTTTACATAAAGAAAAAGCCCGTGGCCGGGTTTGGCGTACACGGCATGAATGCGGAAACGATGCTCGCCCTGCGGCAAACTCTTGATGAGGTCGGCGCTCGGCGGCTGCGACAAACACGATCGACCACGCATGCCGGGCGCCGGAAATTCCACCAGCGCCACCTTTCCGGAAACTCGAGCCGCTCTTTGAGAACAGGGTTCGAAAATCTGCTTCATTGTCTTGTAGATCGGCCGCACGATCGGCATGCGACTGAGCAGGCTCTCACCGAGTTCGACCAGTTTGCGTCCCACCAGGTTGGCCGTGAGGAACGCCGAGCAACGTGCAGCGCGACGATGGCAATGATGAGTCCCGTTCCCGGAATCGGCCACGGCAAGTAGCTTTCGGGCCGATACGCGGGTGGAATAAGGGGCCATGCACGGAATCGTCGACCCAGGTGACGATCGACCAGATCAAGCCAGACCGGTTATGGCCAGGTGGTCCGGCGAGCCACGAGGCCGGTCAGGAAGTTTCGCAGCCGGCTGGCGACGCGCGCTGCGAGGGCGCGATCGTTATATCGTCACGCCAGTGCATCGCTGAGTTCTGCTCCGATTCAGACGCATGAGCGAAGTCTATTCCACCGTGACGGATTTCGCGAGATTGCGCGGCTGATCGACGATCGGTGCCGCCGATGGCGGACGGCCGTATGGTGGGCAATCAACTGCACACAGCGGAATAGCGTATACCAGTGGCGTGACGGTTGAGCGCCATCGTCCGGCAGCGCAAGCGTCTCCAGGGATGTGATGGCTGCCTCCCTGCGCACCCTGCTGGATCCGATGACCAGGATGATCTTTCCGCCGCGTCGGCAACCTCCCGCATGTTCGAGACCGTTTCGTCGAATACGCCGGTCGTAAGGGCGATGACGATGACCGGCATCGTTCGTCGATCAGCGCGATGGGACCGTGTTTGAGCTTCCCTCCCGGCCGCACATAGCCTTCCGAGCGTGGAATGTAGGAGATCTCCTAGAGCTTCAGATGCGCGAACCTCTCGAGCGCGATAGGGAACTGGTCCCGCGGCCGGCAGTACAGCACGAGGCGTCAGCGCCTTGGCGAGATTTTGCGCGAGCTTTTCAACCTGGGGCTCGAGCGCATGCGGGCTCGCCAAAAGCATCAGCGCCGCGGCGTCTTCGATGAGGCGCATACGAGATTTCTGCTCGTCGCTCGACACGCCGCTCCAGGCACGCACCCGCGTCGCGCCGCGACGCGCAAGGCGGTAGGCACGCGCGAGCTGGCGAGGTGAAGGCCTTGGTCGAGGCGACGCCGATCTCGGGACCGGCGAGCGTCGGCATCACCACGTCGCTTTCGCGCGCGATGGTCGAGGTCGGCACGTTGACCACGGACAGCACGTGCTGCCGTTGCTCTTCGGCGTAGCGCAAGCGTCGCCAGCGTGTCGGCGGTCTCGCCCGACTGCGAGATGAAGATGCGCAAGATCGCCCGGCTCGAGCGGCGCCTCGCGATAGCGGAATTCGGACGCGATATCGATCTCGACCGGCAGCCGCGCGAAGCGCTCGAACCAGTATTTCGCGACCAGCCCGGCATAATAGGCGGTGCCGCACGCCGAGATCGACATGCGCTTGAGTTTCGTCGCAAGTCGAACGGCAGCGTCATCCGGCAGCGCGACGCGCTCGGTCGCCATGTCGATGTAATGCGCGAGCGTGTGGCCGACCACTTCCGGCTGCTCGTGGATTTCCTTCGCCATGAAGTGACTGATGATTGCCCTTGTCGACCAGGTGCGCCGAGGCCGTGCGATTTCAGCGATCGGCGCGCTCGACCTTGCGGTCCATGCTCGTCGCGGATCTCGACGCCCTTGCGCGTGAGCACCGCCCAGTCGCCGTCCTCCAGATAGCTGATCGGTGTCGGTGAACGGCGCCAGCGCGATGGCGTCCGAGCCGAGATACATCTCGCCGTCGCCGTAGCCGACCGCGAGCGGCGAGCCCTTGCGCGCGCCGATCAGCAGATCGTCCTCGCCCGTGAACAGGAACGCGAGCGCGAAGGCGCCGCGCAGCTGCGGCAGCGCAGGCCGCGACCGCGTCGGCCGGCGACTGCCGCTGCTTCATCTCGTGCGTGACCAGATGCGCGACCACCTCGGTGTCGGTTTCGCTGGCGAACTTCGCAGCCGCTCTTGCTCAGCTCCTCGCGCAGCTCGCGGAAATTCTCGATGATGCCGTTGTGGACGACCGCGAGCCAGGTCGGTGGCGTGCGGATGGGCGTTGCTCTCGGTCGGCCGGCCATGGGTCGCCCAGCGGGTGTGACCGATGCCGATCGTGCCGCCGAGCGGCTCGCGCTCGAGCCGCGTCTCGAGCGCGCGAAGCTTGCCTTCGCGCGCGGCGCCGCGTCGAGCACGCCTTGCTCCAGCGTGGCGACACCGGCCGAGATCGTAGCCGCGGTATTCGAGGCGCTTGAGCGCATCGACCAGCTGCCCCGCAACCGGCTCATGGTTCCCGAGAATTCCGACGATCCCGCACAATCCGCCTGGATGGCCCCCTTGCTCACCCGCTGTGGTTTAGCCGCCGCCGGCCAAGCGCGATGGAAATCAAAACGCGTTTCGCCGTGTGACATCAGTCTGGCGAGACGTCATGTGACCGGCCTAATCACGACTTTTTCGGCCTCTTTCCGGCTCAGGTTCTTGCCCACAGGCTTTCACCGCCGCAAGCGTTTTGCCCAGCCTTCCTTAACCGTCTGCTTGCGCGCGCGATCGCCAGCGCGCGCCGGCCGGCACATCCTTGGTGACGACCGTTCCGGTGCCGACATAGGCACCATCGCCGACCTTGACCGGCGCGACCAGCGCCGGAGTTGGAGCCGATGAAGGCGCCTTTGCCGATATCGGTGCGGTGCTTGGCGACGCCGTCGTAGTTGCAGGTGATGGTGCCGGCGCCGACATTGGCGCCCTCGCCGACCCGCGCATCGCCGATATAGGCAGATGATTGGCTTTGGCGCCGGCCTCGATCCTGGCCTCCTTGACCTCGACGAAATTTCCGATGTGCACGTCCTTGCGCAAGGTCGGTGCCCGGCCGCAGCCGCGCGAACGGACCGACGCGCGCGCCCTTTGCCGACATGCGCGCCTTCAAGATGCGAGAACGAGCGGATCGATTGCGCCGTCCTCGACGGTGACGCCCGGCCCGAACACGACGTTCGGCTCGACGGTCACGTCCTTGCCGAATTTGGTATCGGCCGACAGAATACACCGTCTCGCGGCGCGATCATGCGTCACGCCCGCGTCCAGCGCCGCCATGCGCAGCCGCTGCTGCAGCACCGCTTCCGCCTCGGCGAGCTGCGATCTTGGTGTTGATGCCGCGCACGTCATCCTCCGAGGTTTCGATCGCCACTGCCTTCAATACCCATGTCGCGGGCGATGGCAACGGCGTCGGTGAGATAATATTCGCCTTTCGCATTCGCATTGCCGATCCGGCTCGAGGATGCGCGAGCGCCTGCTTGCCGGCGAGCGCCATGAGGCCGCCATTGCAAAGGCCAATCTTGCGCTCTTCGCGCGAGGCGTCGCGTTCCTCGCGGATCGCTGCAAGCTCGTGGCCTTCGCATGACCAGCCGGCCATAGCCCTGCGGGATTGGCCGGCTTGAACCCGAGCACCGCTACGGCCGCGCCGTCGGCCAGTGCACCGCGCAGTTTCGAAAGCGTCTCGGTCCGCACCAGTGGCGTGTCGGCGAACATCACCAGAATATCATCCGCACCGCGGACGATCGCCTTGCGCGCTGACAGGACAGCGTGGGCGGTCCCCGACCGCTCGCGCTGCTCAAAGATCTCTACCTTGGACGCGCCTTTGCGCGCCTCCGCCGCGACTGCCTCATGATCGGGGCCGACGACGATCGCCAGATGGTCGGTTCCCACGGCGAGCTTGCCGCCTTCATCACGTGGGCGAGCAACGAACGGCCACCGAGCGGGTGCAATGCCTTCGGCGTATGCGACCGCATGCGCGTGCCTTCGCCGGCCGCGAGCACAATCGCAAGGCAAGTTCGACGAGGCATCTATTTTGGGCTCAAGCTTTGCTGGAGATTTGGCGCATCCCATAACTCAGCCGGCCCAACGGCAAAAGACCAGCGCCAATTCCCTTTGAACCAAGGTGAAAGCGGGATTTGCCGGATTCTGCTAGTGTTTTCAATGATCTCGTCCATCGAGGAGCCCATGGCGATCGAACAGACGCCGACGGAACCCGATTTGCGTGCCCCTCGCAGACGCCGCCGCGAACTCAACTCGCTCCTGCTGGCTATGCGGTTGGGGCGGTGTTCACCGCGGTCGCCCTGACGGCCCTTGCGATTGCGAGCCAGACCGAAACCGCCAGCGAGCGGTTGCGGCATATCTTTGCGATGAACGAGATCCTCCGCGATCGCGCGAATGCCGCCGCGTGTCGCGCAGCTGGAGACCGAAACGCAGCGCCTGGCTGCGCAGGTGCGCGCGCTCACCACCGACCGCGACCGGCTGGCAGGCCGCATCGCGTTACTCGAAAGCAGTATCGACGACATGACGGGGCCATCAAAAAGCAGGCCGTCGCGACTGCAGCTGCCCTTGCGGCCAGAGTACCTCCACCGACGCCTGGCGCACCGGCCACTGCGTCGCCGGCACCATCAAATCCGCCAGGGGCGAACGTCGCCATCGCCGCGACGGAAACGCTGGCTTCCGCCGCGCCCCGCACTCCAAGGCCGACCGGGCGCCCCCGCAAGCCGTCCCCCTGCCCCCTGCGCGCATTGCGACCGTGTCAATTACCGGGCCCGATCCACCTGCGGCAAAACAAGATGACTTCGGACTGGACCTTGGCGGCGGCGCCACGATCGATGCGGTCCGCCAGCGTTGGAGCACGGTGAAGGCCAATTTCGGGCCACTGCTGAGCGGGATGCACCCGCTGGCGGCACATGACCAGCGTCCGGGTGCTCCAGGCTATCGCCTGGTCGTGGGCCACTGCCAAACAGCGTCGCGGCCTCGGGCCTCTGTGCGCACTTTAGCGCAGCCCGCACGGCCTGCCGGCCGGTCAAATTCGACGGCGAGCCAATTGCACAGCAATGATTGTCGCTGTGGCGGTGCAGCGGCATACTGATCTCATGAAATTGTTTCTGCCAAGCGCGCGCGCAACGAACTGGCTGCTGGTCGTCGGATTTTCATCAATCGGCTACGCCCTGCTACATGCGCTATCTCGCGATCGAGCAGCCGTCCGTAGGACTTGCCTGCCAGGCAGGACTGAACACGTGGCTGTGCTTCACGCGGCAGATCACCATCATGCTTTTTACGTATTCGGTTTTTGGGTGGTTCGCGTTAATCGCCGCCACACTCAACTTTCTGCGCCCGACACTGGTGCTCTTTGCGGTCGCGCTCGCCGCGGCGTGCCTCGGCGTGGTTCTTTACAACGTAGGCCTGTCTTCCTTGCCGCTGGCCTGCTGGTCCTCAGCCTGGCACGTCGCGCACCCGAGCCAGATTGATAGCGAGCACCGCCAGGACCGCACATAGCCAAAGCGACTGCCAATTGGCGAAGCCTTCATTGAACAAGATGTACAACACCGAAAGCGCGAGCGCGCCGGCTCCGGCGGTTTCTGCGGCGGGCCGCGACGCCCTTCGGTCGCGCCACCATGACGCCATGGACAAGAAACGGCACGATCGCGGCCGTGAGCGGTGCGAAGGGAAAATCCCGGTAACGCGGATCGAACACCAGGCCGAGCGCAATCACGAACGGCCAATAACATCGTGATGGCGAGTATCGGCGCCGACAGATTGAGCAAGCGGGTTTTGCATCCGGTACTCTTTCGGCCCAGAATATCGGAAAAATGCCGGCACGGATGTGCCGCACATGATCGCGACGCTCAGCAGGATCGGCGCCCCGATGGCCACCGCGGTGAGCGCGAGCGAGCGCGACCAGCCGCCCACCCCGAGGCTTTCAACCGGAACGTTTTCAATCGTCCAGCCAATCAGCGCGCCGCCGACGAATGCGTTCGCGCTCAACCGCAAGCCAGAATGATACGGGCGTATCTTTTGTGCGCACGGTCAGCGCCGCGCCGAAAACGATCACTGCGAATAAAGATTCCGCCGACCGCCCTGCCAAAGCCAGAGCGGATGATTAGAGACGGCCTGTGCGCCCCGGTGAATTTCGGTGCGCGTGTCGCGGCATCGAGAGAGCCCCCAATGACCGCCAACCGTCCCTTCGAGAGCGCGCTTCCAGGGCTGGTCGAACGGCTTCGATGATGTTCACGTTGAAAGTCTCACGCTTGCTCAGTGCAAGCACTTCCTGGATGACGCGCGCCTGATTTGCCCGGCGACGGCAGCGCGCCTTCACGCATGCGACCGGCGCTCGGCCAGCCGACCTCGCCGATCAAGACCTCCTTGCCCGGAAACGCGTCGACGACCTGACGGCGGATTGCCTCGACATGGCGCCGACCGCGTTGCGGGCGGGAATCGGAAAATCCTCCCAATAAGGCAGAATATGGATGGTGATAAAGTCGACGGCGTTAGCCACGTCGCGTGTTGCGCAGCCAGAATTCCCAGACATCGGCATAGGTCACCGGCACGTGCACGCGCGCTTTGACCGCGCGGATCGTGCTGGCGAGGTCGGTTGCCGTCATGTCGCCGCGCAGCAAGCACCTCGTTGCCGACGACAACCGAACGGATGGTGCCCGGGTATTTGCTTGGCGAGCGCGATCGGCGGTCTCGATCTGATAGCTGGTTTTTAACCGAACTGCTGGACAGCCACAGCCCCTGCATGACCTTCAGGCCATGTTTGGCCGCAATCGCCGCAATCTGGTCGAGGCCGAAATCGACCGAGTATGTGCGGACGCAGTCCGTGACCGTGCGCGAGACGCGTCAGATCATCCTCGATCTGAGCCACCGGAATCGACGGTGGATGGGTCGAGGGGCGTCTGGCTGCCGCGGAAAGGCGTGTAGGACACGCAATAGAGCTTTCCGCCGCGGCCGTACCTGGGACGGCGTCAGCAGCACCGGAGACTACCGAGCCAAGTCCAGACACCGGCGATGGCCACCGCCGTAAGGGCGAGGCATGCGAAGGCATGGCGCATCGGAAACCCAATCGGAAACGGCCAATCGGCGTGCGACCGGCTTATCGTGCGTCATCGCCCCTGCCAAGCTGGCCGGCCTTAAGCAAGGATTGTGGTTACGCTGGACAAAATTCGCGGTTTGAGGCCAAGTCTTGCGTCTGCAAATATCAGTTAATGCGCGACAGCTGGCCGACGGGCGGATTTACGGACAACACCGCCGTATTAGCGTCCCAATCCGGTCGCACATACAGGATCGCATGGGCGTGTCAAGCAAGCAACACATCCGACGGGGACAATGCGGTTTTCTCTCGAGTTGCGTCAGTTTTTGCCGTGCTGTGCTTGCGTGGCGGCTTTGAGGCCTTCACCGCGCCGGCCTTCGCGCAAAGCGGCGGCAGCAACGGCAAGCCGCCCGAGCCGCAGAAGCCGGCCGCTGACGCCGCCAAAGAAGACCCAGAAGAAGATCGATGAGATCGCCGAGAGCTACCCGTGTCTTGACCGGCCCGGCTGGCAATCCCGAATGCGTCTGGCTTGGCCGCCGCGTGGTTAGCCTGCTTTGGCGCGACGATCTCGATACGGCCTTCCGCCACCTCGATCTCTACGACCGCTTCGGCTGCCCGAGCGCCCATATCCAGGCCACCTTCCGCTGCCTGGTCCGGCAGGGAAACATCGATCCCAAGGCTGCAGGAAGCGCTGAACGGCCGGGTCCACGCCTGCTGGCTTAACCCCGGTCTTGAGCCGGCTCCCGCCGAGGCGCCGCCGTTCAGCCACCAGCCGCAACTTCGGGCGGAACAACCCAGCGCTAGATCGGCGTTTCTCATTAACGAAATTCATTAGGGCGCCATGCGAGTGCCTAGGATTTGCCATGTCGCCTAGTTACTTGAATGGCCACCTTACGCCGCGCTACGCTGTACTTTCGCAGACGGAGTATTCGGCTGAGCCCAGGGGACGGGCTCGAGGGTCTGCCATCCTGCCCCACTTGGTTTTGAGTAGTATGCGCACCGTCGCTGCCGTGGTCGCCCTTGTGGCGTGCGTGCATGCCGGATTGTGGGCTGCTAATGCGCGACGATGTTCGCGCGCCCAACTTCGACGGCGCAGCTCGCGAGCGTTTCCTACGCGCCGTTTGAAGGTTCGGCGCATCCGGATTCCGGCAGCCACGGCGCGGACCGCGCAGATCTGCGCCGATCTCAAGACTGCTGGCGCCTCTACGCGCGCCATCCGTACGTATTCCTCGACCGGCGGCGTCGAGCTCGTGCCCGGCATCGCGTCCGAATTCGCATTGCGCGTCACGGCCGGCGCATGGATCGACAAGAATCAGGATCGCAACGAGCGCGAAATCCGCTCGGTGATCGATCTCGCAAAGCGTCACAGCAACGTCAACGGCATCATCGTCGGCAACGAAACGATCTTCCGCGGCGAGCAGAAGGTCAGCGACCTGATCCAGATGATCCAGCGCGTGAAGCGCTCGACCAACGTTCCGGTGACTACAGGCGAAATCTGGCACGTCTGGATCGAGCATCCCGAAGCTCGTTTCGGCGGTCGACTATATCGCCGCGCACATTCTTGCCCTACTGGGAAGGCTTCCCGGAAACGCAGGCGGTCGATCAGACCGTCATGATCTACGACAAGCTGCGCCAGGCCTATCCCGGCAAGCGCATCGTCATCGCCGAGTTCGGCTGGCCGAGCGCCGGCTACAATATGCAAGAACGCCAATCCCGGCCGCATCGAGCAGGCCGTCGTCTTGCGCGACTTCGTCAGCGCGCGCCGAGGCTTACGGCATCGACTACAACATCGTCGAAGCGATCGACCAGCCGTGGAAGATCATTCGAGGGTGGCGTCGGCCCGTATTGGGGACTTTTCGACGCTGTCGCGTCATCCAAAGTTCAGCTGGACCGGCCCGATCACCGACCCTGACCATTGGCGGCTCGCCGACAATCGCCATTCTGGTGAGCGTGCTGTTGTCGCTGCCGTTGCTGGCGCATGAGGCGTGACTGTGCTGGCAGAGCCGCCATGCTGGCCGGCGCCGCAAACGTCGTGGGCGCCTGGTTCGCCACCGTGTTTCGGTTACTGGAACGGACACTATTTCGTGCCGGGCGCAGCCTTCGCGCTTGGTCTCGGCATGCTGCTGCTGATGCCGTCTCGATCGTGATCGCGCTCGCGCGCATCGAGGAAATCGCCGCCGTCGCATTTGGCCGCAAGCCGCTCCGGCTGATTGCCAGTCCGCCACTCGCTCCTGATGTGACCTTGCGCCGAAGGTTTCGATCCATATTCCGGCCCATAACGAGCCGCCGGAGATGCTCAAACAGACGCTCGATGCGGTCGCGCGGCTCGACTACCAGAATTTCGAATGCATCGTCGTGATCAACAACACGCCTGATCCAGGACTCTGGCTGCCGATCGAGGACCATTGCCGCACGCTCGGTGAGCGCTTCAAGTTCGTGCGTGCCGATAACCTCGTCGGCTTCAAGGCGGGCGCATTGCGACTTGCGCTTGTACACACCGCCGCCGATGCGGACGTGATCGGCATCATCGATGCCGATTACGTGGTGCAGCCAGATTGGCTAAAGGATCTTGTGCCGGTCTTCCGCGATCCGAGCGTGGGGCTGGTACAGGCGCCGCAGGATCACCGCGATGGCGAACGCAGCGTCATGCATCACGCCATGAACGGCGAGTATGCCGGCTTCTTCGACATCGGCATGGTGCAGCGGAACGAGTTCAACGCGATCATCGCGCACGGCACGATGTGTCTCGTTCGGCGCGCAGCGATCGAGGCCGCCGGCGGATGGTCGAGCGACACGATCTGTGAAGACACCGACCTCGGTCTCACCCTGCTCGAGCTCGGCTGGCAGACCCACTACACCAATAAACGCTACGGCCATGGCCTGCTGCCTGACAGCTTCGAGGCCTACAAGAAGCAACGTCACCGCTGGGCCTATGGCGGCTTCCAGATTCTGCAAGAAGCACTGGCGGCGATTTCTGCCGGGCGCCAGCCGGCTCACGCGCGAGCAGAAGCGCGAATTTGCCCTGGGCTGGCTCAACTGGCTTGGCGCCGAAAGCATCGGAGTTGCGGTCGCTATTCTCAATATTATCTGGGTGCCGGTGATCGCATTTCTCGATATTGCGGTGCCAGACCGCATCCTCACCGTGCCGATCCTTGTCGAGTTTCATCGTATCGGTCGCACACTTCGCGACGCTCTATCAGCTGCGCGTACGCCCGCGTTTGGGCCAGCTGCTTGGGTCGGTCTTTGCGGCAATGTCGGTGCAGTGGACCGTTGCGCGAGCGGTCAGCCTCGGTTTGCTCAAGGATCACCTGCCGTTCGTTCGCACATCCAAGGGCGGCATGAGGCTCTCAACCGACTTCCACGCCTTCTGGGAGGCGTTGCTGGCGGGCCTGTTGATCCTCAGCGCGGCCGTGCTGGTCCTGACCAACTACAAGGAAATCCGCGAGATCAATATCTTTGCTGTGGTGCTCGTCGTGCAGAGCCTGCCCTTCATCGCAGCTGTCGGCCTTGCGGTGATCGAGCGGACGCGCCTCAACGATTTTGCCTATTGGCGCAGCCTCGAGGCCAGGGTCCGTTGCTGCCACTCACGCGGCGAAGCACCACGATGGCGGAAGCCACGCAGCACGGCCCCGGCGCCGAAGCCGGGTGAGCTGGTGCAATAGCGGCTGGTTACGCGGCCAGTGCCGTTTCGACCAACTTCACCCAATACGACGTCCCGAAGGGAATCACGTCATCGTTGAAGTTGTAGGCCGGGTGATGCAGCCCTGCGCTGTCGCCGTTGCCGATCCAAATGAAGGCGCCCGGCCGCGCATTCAACATGTACGAAAAATCCTCCGCGCCCATCATCGGCGCCAGGGATGTATCGACTTTGTCCTGGCCGGCAACCTGGCTTGCGACCGAGGCTGCGAACTCGGCTTGCCGTTCGATGGTTGACCAGCACCGGATAACCGCGTCGATAAGTGAGCTTCGCTTTCGCACCATAGGCCGCCGCGGTGCTTTCAACGACGATCGCCAGGCGCTTCTCCAGGAGATCACGTACGTCCGGTAACAGGCTGCGTGCGGTACCGCGCAACTGGACGGTTTGCGGAATGACATTGTCGGTATTGCCCGCGCGGAACATGCAAATCGAGACGACCGCCGACTTGAGCGGGTCAACATTGCGCGAGACGACTGATTGGATTGCGTTGATGATCTGTGCCCCGACCAGAACCGTATCGACGGCAAAATGCGGGCGCGCGGCATGCCCCCGACACCTTCAATATCGATTGTCAGGGCATCGGCCGATGCCATCATCGGTCCTGGCCGGACGCCAAAGGTACCCACCGGCATGCCCGGGTAATTGTGCATGCCGTAGACCTCACCGATGCCGAAGCGATCCATCAGCCCGTCGTTGACCATTTCCTTGCCGCCACCGCCGCCCTCTTCCGCCGGCTGGAAAATCACCACCGCGGTGCCGGCAAAGTTGCGCGTCTCGGTGAGATAGCGTGCCGCGCCGAGCAGCATGGCCGTGTGCCCGTCGTGACCACATGCATGCATTTTCCCGGGGACGGTAGATTTGTACGGAACATCATTCGCCTCCTCGATCGGCAGCGCATCCATATCGGCGCGCAAGCCGATTGTCTTGCCCGAGGACCCTTTGCGGCCGCGGATGACACCGACCACCCCGGTGCGTCCGAGGCCGGTCACAACCTCATCGCAACCGAAAGCCTTGAGCCGTTCGGCAACCGAACCCGCGGTGCGGTGCACGTCGAATAGCAGCTCGGGGTGGGCATGCAGATCGCGCCGCCAGTCGGTGATTTCGCGATGCAGGTCCGCGACACGGTTGACGATCGGCATGGCAATCTCCAGGCGGCATACGCCGCGGCATTAGTCTAGCAAATCCCGGGCCTTGTGCGAGTTCAAGAAGGTGGCCTGCGCCTATTGACCGGGCTGGTCGGGGCCCCTACACAGCGGCCAGCGTGCGAATGAAGACTTTCAGTTCCTGTTTTTAGCTGGTCGCACACTGGTCGCAAACTGGGTGAACGAAACAGGAGAACAAAGGGCGCGTAGCTCAGTGGTAGAGCACTTGACTTCTGATGGAGCCATCGGATGGGAAACTACCGATGGGATGGTGTCAAATTCGGGGAACTCGTCTGCGTTACAGCAACGACAATCCCGAGCCAAGCCCAGCGATGGGAAGGTGTAGAGACTTGACGGCACCCACCTAAAGCGAACTGCCATGGTGAAGGGAAAGTCCAGACTGCAAACTCTGCGAAGAGGCGGCGAAAGTCGTAGCGGTACGTTAATCAAGTGGTCGATGGTTCGATCCCATCCGCGCTCACCACCACTTCAGCTGATTGCCAAACGTGTACGCAGCACAGAGCGCCAGCGAGTGAAGCGGCCGTTCGCCGGCGCACAAATTCAGCTTGCGAGTTTTACGTTTTTGCGTGCTTAGGCTCGGTCCAACGCACGGCCAGCGAGGCCATCCAAGCGCGAGCACGACGAAGAATAACGACAAGGAAACCGGCAAACTGGCCAACGGGAGAATTCGATCCAAAGCCAGACCGATTGCAACCACGACGGCTTCACCAACCACGACAATCAAAACATAGACGATCAAAATCCACATCGGTTGTGCCCTGCTAGCGCCCCTCAATGCTTGTACGCGTCCACACACTGCTGAGCACAACGTAAATCGAGCACAAATTTCGATTGCCTAAGCGATTTGGCGCGCCAGTCTGCGTTTCTACGAAACGCAAAAGTGCTCTGTATTGAACAGCCATTGCCCTTTCGGCGGGTTAACATCTTCATCGCCGGTGCACTGGCACCCCACGCCCCAGCCGGTGGCTAGCACTTTCAGTTGGGCTGCCATTGCGTATCATCGCGGCAGCCTTTTTCTTTGCACGCGATCACCAGGGGTGAGTTGGCAGTCCGTGCTGGATCGCTACTGCTTGGAACTATGCTGTTGATCGAGGGTTACCTCTGTGAAAAACGAGGTTTGCCCATGTCACTCAAAGTCAGTTTGTTTTTGGTCCTCGCCGTACTCGTGAGCGCCAGTTCGGTCTCAATGGCGCAAAGTCTGCCGAATTACGGTCCAAACCCACCCCCGAATACAGACAGCTTTGGCCAACCGGCAAGCGGTGCCAAACCGCCAGGCGTGTCGCGCTATGGGCACCGCGCTTACGCGTATGTCCCGAACCAGCATCGCCGTCACTACCGGAATTGGCATCACCGCCACTGGTATTGGTGAAAGCGGGGCACGCGCAGCGCCAGTTGGGTGCCGGGCCCCGCTCGGGTCGATGGGACGCTTTAGATCGGAACGATCGATAGAGCATCAGGTTATTAGGGCAACCACCGGCGGCGCCACCCCGCTCTCGTCGTTGGTTTACCTCCGTACTTCGGGCTGCCGTCCCACGATCCACGGCAGCCCTTTTCCTTGGGTTCGTGGTCGGAATGCCAGCCTGGAACCCTGACGCGGCCTCTTTCGTTTTCGTAAGAGAGCGCGCGATGAAACAAGCTGGTATCATGTTGTCGGCCATAGCCGTACTTGGAGCAGTCCATAGTGCTCGCGCGGAAGAGAGCGCTGATGGAAAGGCACCTTCCGCCAAGGCAGCTGCTCCCGGAAGTCCGAGCACCCCGACGCAAACCATCGACCAGGAAATAAAGGGTGGTGTGCAGGAAATGCGATCCCGTTGGGCGGTGAATCGAGCGACATAACCCGAGCCCGGACACCTGAGGACACCCTTCGCGAAATACTTCGTGACAAGCGACCGAGGTGAAACTTTGCCCGACGAAAGCGGGGGCGATCTGCTAGCCGAACCCGGCACACTGCTTTCCAGAAAGATTAATTATCGCCGCCCTGCGCAGCGCCAGTACCGGTGATGGTTTTGCGTATAGTTGACTCGACGCAAGCCTTGACGGGCGCAGACGTCGGATGGCCGCGTTGGCGACTCCTGGGCCACTTCCGCGAACGATTCCTGCCGTTCAGGCTCAGGTGCGGCGGCAAGATTGTGCGGCTCCACCTGCGTCACTTGTAGTGTATCCTCCGCTCGTGGCAGCAGGCCGCCGATTAGACCCTGAAGCGGGTCACGCACTGCCATCGGCGGAAGGTCGTCGGTGGCCGTCTGCCAGCGGCGTCCGAAATCGTCGGCGATGGCCGCACCCACAGTCTCAATGTTCAGGTGCTGTTGCGATGTGACGTTGCCGCTGGCGTCGAACGGTGCCGGTCGCTGCGGCACCAGTCTCGAGTGGCGGTGACACTGCAAACGATAACGAGATCAGGGCTCCTGCAGCCATGGCTACCCCGCTTGACGCTAGCAGCTGTTCGGTCTGCATGGTTTCTTCGCGCCTCAGGGATACAGCGGGTTTCCAATGTCCCACATGTAGCCAACGAGCGCTGCCGTTAATAAAACGGCGAGGCCCATCAGGAAATTTGGCCTCATCCCGTTTGATTTGAAAATTGGGCCAACAAGACCTGTCATGAACCAGACGATCGAAATCGTCATCACGATCTTGAAAAGCATGAGCATGGATAAGCGTCCCTCGACACTTACCCCGGCGCATCCGTATTATCCCTCTACCTCCACTCGCAATGACGCCAATTTACCACTCGAGATATCAGACACTCGACGTAATGCCAGAATTCCAGACGTTTCGATGTGATCGGACGACGATCAAATGTGCACAGCGGCCCGACGTTGAAACGCATTGCTCTAGCCAGTGCCGAACGCGCCCTGGGTGAGATCGCCCGGCAAGCCAGCAACATTTGACGGTACCCGTGAGGGCACCGGAGGCAATCGGCGTGGAAGCGTCGTTGGCTGCTTAATGGTCTCAAAGTCAGTCATTCTGTTTTCTCTCGATTTAAATACGCAGGAACATAAAGAGATGCGGGACGTTCGCGTGATGTGGTCGTTTCAGGAAGGGTGTCCCGCTTAACCTGGGAGGCGCGGGGGCGCGCGTGTTGCAGTCGCGGCCCTACTTTTCATTGCGATTTTTGAACACGCAAATAACAGTCGATGGCGTTAGCTCTCGCACCCACAAAAACCTATTTCGGTTTCGGATCAAAAGACGACTACGTTTGTCCTCGACGGCGGTCGCTGCGTTGGTCGGATTTTCCTATCGCCGCAATCACCACCTGACCGCAATTGGATGTGGACGATCACTGCGGTCGATTTCAAGCCATCGATCGACAATCGCGGGTATTCAGCGACACGCGAGCAGGCGATGATGGATTTCAAAACTCAGTGGCTAAGCTGGACGTCGCTTCCCCAAATATAGTCCGCACCAAATGGAACCCGCGTCGTCATGCCGGCGGTTGACCTGTGCGTAGATTCTAACCCCAAAGGAAGGCGACACACATGGTAATCCAGACCGAAGGCGGCCGGCAAAACCAGGGCGGCCAAGACGATCGAAGCCTGGTCAGCAGCAGCAACAAAAGCCGGGACAGGGTGTGCCAGCAGGGCGACCAAGACCAGAAGCCCGGACAGCACACAGCAGAAATAATTGATCCACGACAAATGGAGAGCCGCGGATCATTACGGGTTTGCGGCTCTTTTTATTGACTGCGGTCTTCCGCTCTCCTTCTCCCACCGCGCAGAGCCAACAAGAGCAAGCGATGGCGGATTTCAAGGCGCGAGTGAAGCAAAGTTGAAGATAGCTTTTGCCAAAGCCGGGGATGCAAAAGCAAATGTGTTTTGCAAGAATGCCCTGCCCTCATTGCTGCAACGCCGAAAATCAACGCGACCTGCTTGGGCATTCCTCTGACGCCGCGAAAATTATCCCGGCGCCGCCATGTCGGCGGTCTACCGGGTAACAGCGCGCCATCGGTGGTATCACGCTGCCTACTTCGTCTCTGGACTGCGGGGAATTCGGGGACAGCTACAATCCGGTCACAAAGAAAACGCGCCGTGGCTACTTTGGTAACAGGCGGCCACCGGCGTCACCCCGCCGAGTGGCCTGAATTGGGGCCATCGTTTGCAAAAACGAATGGCCCCTCTTTTCAAGGCGCTTATTGCACAGAGCGTCCGAAACGTAAAATCAGTTGTCCACGATTTTTAGGCTGCGCTCACATTCTTGTTGTCGCAGGTTCGCGTCGCCTGTTTCTTTCGATCCATTTCAATATGCGCGGCCGGATTAAACTTTGACATATTCCAGATTGTTACCGTCGAAACCAGTCGCACAAATGTCACGGCATCTGTCAGGAACCACAACGCGTCACTTTTACGTCAAATGCAATGGCGGACCGCGACAGACTTGTCGGCTAATAACCCCGCGTGCCGGTCAACATGGAGACTGCGCCCATGGTTCCTGACAGTTTGCGACGTCGTATAGGATCCCGAGAAAGTCAATCGTTCAGCACGCCCGGGTCGTCAGGAACGCTCGCTACGAAGCAGTCCGCCAGGCTACTCGTCTGGAAAGACGAATAAGCGACATTGAACGGCTTGTTGGACTTCTGACCGACATGATGCTCGGTCTGATCTCAGCTTTCTTCGCCATTGTCGGTGCAGCCTTCGGTTGATGGCAATGCTAGTTGGCAGGATACGATCCACGCGGGCGTTCTCGCGTTTTTGATTTCAATGTGGATTTCCCATTTCGTCTTTCCGAATGCGATGCGTTGGTGTTTGGCTTCGCGAGTGGGAAGCGTGCAAAACTAGACTCTGGCGATCAATTCACCATTGTCACGCGGTCAGCTCGCAATGGTGCCAAGATCGCTAATCCGGCTGAACGATCCTCAGTGCCCGGAGTGCGAGGTGCTTCGGCGCCCGGTGGCGCAGCATGGCCTCCATTTGAACTGAGTCGTTGTGCCAGCGCGCCCGTCGGCGCACGCAAAAAAGCAATCCATAGGAAATATGGCCGCGAACGCCACGAACATTCCTGGGGCATGGCACGCAGAGACGCTGAAGTAAAGGGCAACACGCAGATCGCCAGAATCAGGCACGCTGCGCCGGTCCCGAAGCAGACGACGCCAAAAAGCAATTTTCAGCACTAAACCTGGCGTCATCCTTAGCCCCCGCGTCAGTCTGCGGTTACCACTGGGCAGGGTCAATGGACGGTCGGTGAGGCCGATCGTTGCGGTGATGAGCCGGGCCCTTGCCGGCTTTCCATTCCGCTTTTGGGGCAAAGCGGACATCAGGCGGGCCCCTGGTCCGAGTTCCGTCCGCCTGTGGCACGATACCAAACGCATATTTTGTGACTGTGGTCACACGCAGAATGGCGAAGCGTGGGCCTAATACGCAATGCGCGATTGGCTGAAAGGTGTGTCCCACCAACACGGGGATCAACGCCGCGGAATGACATGAACGATATGACGACGGTACTCGACCAACACGTCCAGGCGGTCCTCAACCAACACGGTGGAAGATCTGTTCACATACAAAGCGTCCGACGCGGCGATTGGCGCTCGCGCGGTGCGGCGACGAAGAAGAAAAGGCGGCGCCTGAACTGGACCAGACGGAGCCGAAACGTGGCCGGCACAATTGCCCGCTTTGGTCGCGTAGCGGGCCTTACTAGCGGCTGCAATGTGTCCGCTTTCGGAGGCAAAGCGGGCATCGTCTCAGATTGCCGCCACGTCCGCCAGCGACCAGAGCGGATTTTTGGCACGCAAATACCTGTGACTACGCGTCAGAAGGTTGGGCCTCGGGACAAAGCGGACATCACGCTGAACCTCGCAATGTCCGCTCATGACCAAAAGCGGTTGTGGAAGACCCTCGCGTGTGTCATTTCCAGGTGCCAGGTTTTCTGATCGGCGGCGGACGAAGGGCTTCCAGAGAGCTAGTGCAACCCATTTGCCGACGTGCGGAAAGTAAGCTAGGTCAGCCTCGAATGGGGGGCGCCCGCGCTGCCCCGAGACTAAAATGGGAGAAGCAGACGTGACCAACTCTCATGGCGTTTCGCCTGGTACGAATTGATTACGACAGGATGTGAAGGCCGCCAGCGGCCTTCTACACCAAGCGTCATGGGTTGGAGTGCGCTAGACGTGTCGGTGCGCCGGCCAGAGCCTATACCTTGTTCACCGCCGGAAAGGCCTCGGTGAGCGGGATGATGGACCTGCCGGAGGACGCAGCGAAAATCGGGCGGAAAGCCGGAGTTGGATCGGATATGTCGGGGTCGACGATGTGGACGCTACCGCCGACCGGATTAAACGCCTCGGCGGAGTCGTGCACGTCCCACCGACGGACGTTCCCAACATCAGCCGCTTTTCAATCTTCGCCTGACCCGCAAACCGCGAGGCTCGCACTGTTCAAGTCGCTAAGTCCCGGCCACGAGCAGCCTGCCGAGCCGGGCGCCCCGGGCCGCGTCGGCTGGCACGAGCTGCTCGCCGCCGACTGGGAGAAGGCGTTGGCTTTCTACGGCGAGCTTTTTGGCTGGCGAAAGCGGACGCCGACATCAGCGATGACGGGCACGTATCAGCTGTTCTCCGCCGGAGGGCAGACGATCGGCGGCATGCTCACCAAGCCCGCCGATGATGCCGGTCCCCTTCTGGCTTTATTATTTCCAACGTCGGCGATATCGATGCTGCGCGCGCAGCGCGTGAAGAGCCGGTGGCGGCCGGATCCTCGACGACCCGTTTGAATTGCCGGGTGGCAGCTGGATCGTCCAATGCACGGACCCCCAGGGCGCCATATTCGCGCTGGAGGGAAAACGAGGCCGCAGCCCTATCGGATATTTCGAGCGCGTCGCACCGCGCGATCCTTCCGATCGCGCTGGGCCGAGCGATGGTCTTGGTAAGCCGGGGACTGACGTTGGACCTGAGCCACGCTGGAGCAATGAATCAGTCAGTCGGAAGTCCCCGATTTCGAGCCGCGACCAAGCGCAAATTGACCGACCGGACCCTCGACGTGGAATTCGATCCCCGTCATCTTCGCGAACAGATCGATATTGGTGTTCCCGATCGCGCATCCGCCGAGCCCCATGTCGGTCGCCATCAGGTAGAGCGTTTGAGTCAATACGCCGACGTCCTTCAGAATGAGCGCATATGCGATGCGAGCTGTACTTCCATGAAATCTCGGCCAAAGCGCGCGGCGATCGTGATCAGGACCTGGGGTGCGGCGGGCGTATCCATTGCAAATTTGGCTCCCGTCAACAGCGCTTCGAGCTCATGCGTGCGGGCGCCGATCGGCAGTCAACGCGTGTCCGCCAGCGTCGTAATGATAGAAATCCTCGGGCAAGCCCTTCGCATTTGTCGACAGCCAGATAGAGCTCGAGCTCGTAGCTCGCGCCAGCCGACGGATACTGGCCTGACGGCGTGCTCGACCAACGGACCGCCGTCGCCGAGGTCGACCCTGCTTTTCCATCTCGACAGGACACGCGCGGTGTTGTTGAGAAACCGCGAAAGCTCGGCGAGCGTGATCGGTCTCTGGTCATCGAAGCTGCGGATGGAGTGACGTTCGTGCAGGAGCTTCGCGAACGGCGAGATGGCCTCCGAATGCGCGGCCGCGAACTTGCGCAAATTGATCTTCTTGCCGGGCCAGCGGGGCCGTACCGCCGGTAGCGGAGGCACAACGCCCGCATATAGATCACGACTCCGCCAAGCGGGTTGGCCTGTCGGCCTTCCGTGCTGCGCGCGTGAAACAGAAGATCGTGAAAGTCCCAAAGAACGAGGTTGTCGTCACCTTCGGCTGGTCGAAGACCGCTGTCGCTATCGGCGTCGATCT
>ERZ1370068.4831-contig-3885_pt1 | contig 62561 bp, 100 predicted proteins | sample MGYA00561227_ERZ1370068 | MGnify/ENA primary metagenome ERZ1370068 (study PRJEB38410, sample SAMEA6850437) | metagenome | study: Metagenomic assessment of the ecological functions of the soil: analysis of the soil microbiota associated with the...
AGGCCATTACGTATTGCTGACCATCACGAGGCCAGCACGAAGGGTCTAGCGCGCTGCATCCCCCACACAGGAAGCGACAGACGAGCGAGAGCCGGACCTACGCGTACGGCCTCCGACCTTGTGATCACACGACAATGATCAGCGTCATCGGCCAGGTGAGGGCCGCACGCGGATGTGTTCAACCAATCAACTTTACGCATTACGCGTTACTCTGTCACGCGTGACACGCAGGCATAAGATTTTTTTGTGGCGACCGGGGAGTGGCACCGTTGAGGATCGTGTGTGGCCCGGTTGGCACGGCTGGCGAACGACAAGGATCTCCAAGCACTTTCGCGACGCTGCTGGGACAGGCCACATCGACTCGCGGTGACGACTGCCATCGCGCGGTCGGACGGGGACGTCAATCCAGGGAGATCTTTGCGGCGGAGCTGGGACTCCGCGCTCAGAGCAGCATCTCAGGGGCTCCCATGCGAGACCCGCTGGAGGCAGGACTGATCAGCGAGCTTCCCGGAGGTGCCCGGGACGCGTCGGAAGTTCTACCGGCGCGAGCAGAGCATGGTCTGGGACCGGCGTCGAAGAGGTAGCGGCGCAGTTTGGGCGGGAGAGGAGCCGCAGAACATGACGGCCAGGTCGAGACTTCGCCGACTGCTTCGAGTTGATCGTGTTTTGGACTGTCGGCTCGTCGCAGCTCTAGCGGTGTCGTGCTGAATCTCCCGACTCGGCATCTTGTTTTCTTGGACCATCGTCGGCTCCGTCGCGGGCGTAGCGGGAGTCGTGCTGATGCTCTCCGCGCAAGTGGCGGGTGAACGCCACCACTGAAGCCGATGCCTGCCCGGACACGTGCGTGCCCCGCGCGATTCCGGGAGCCGCATGGCGGTGGAGGTCCCGTCCCTAGTAGCGAATGACGTTCACAGTCCCCGACCAAGCAAAGGTACGGCTTGGTCTGGGCCAGGCATTCGCCGGTGCGGCGCCGAAGATGGAAGGCCTCCGGTCGGATATCCGGCTATCCAACTAGCGGCCACAGAAAGCCTCAGGCTAGCTCGCTGCAGCCGTGCCGGACACTCGCGACGTCGCGGGGAAGGCTGGAGAACGGCAAGATACTTCGGATCTCAGTTCGTTTCGAGCGAAAGGGGGACTGCTGGGAGCTCGGAGTGACGGAGATCGGCCGCCCCGGCTGCAATGGACTCCCACAATCCTCGGCTCTCGTTCGTGACGGCTACCTCGATGGCTGCTATTCCGGAACTCAGAGCTCAGCCGCGATGGGCCTCACCGACTCGGATCTCGCGTCGACTTGACATAGACCGCATCGGGGAGTTCTCGGTCGCGTTCCCACACCAGCCAGTCCGGAGGAGACCGACACCCTGGGCGGCCGGCACCGGGAGGTGAACTTTCCGTCAGCGCGTTGAAGACGTGGCCGATCGAGGCGTGTCTGAACACCCGTTCTATTCTCGGCGTACGGGGCCATAACGGCGTGCAGATCGCGAGTGGCCGAGACCAAGGGTCACTCCGGCATGTATGGGTTGCGCAGCAAGACTGGGGCATCCACCACTGCAGGTTCGTGCTCGAGTGGCGGCGCCACTCATACCAGTGGAGCGCTGGTGATCATCGCCGTGGCGGACAAGGACGGGCATCAGACCACCACGCTGGAGTGGCTGCCAGTTGAACAGTTAACGCCCGTGAAATCAGATCCGCTAACATCGGACGGCGCGACGCCTGTCCTAAATGTCGCGTTGGGTCGTTCTACGACGGCGCAACAGACCGCCCCATGATCTGCAGCGCCGCTCTCCTGGGGCCGCTCGCGACATGTTTAGAGCCCTGTATCCGCGAGGATCGAGGGGCACAAGCGCTACGGTTTTCGTTGCCTAGTTCTGGTTGCAGCCTTGGTGGTCTTGATCAAGTCGTCGATTGTCTCAAGCATCATCAGCGCTCGCGCGGGGAGTCATCGACCATTACCGTGTGCGCGTGGGCTCGCCATGTGCCGCGATGACGCCCTGACATAGCTGCATATGCCCTTCGCTGAGCGCTTTTGTCGCTTGCTGAGCGTCCTGGGTTGATTCGAGTAGCGGACTGTTTGCCGAGAAAGCGCTGGTCATCAACGGATCCCCATCTTCCGTGTTTGGTGCGCGTTCGTACAACCTCGTTCAGCACCTTTACGGCGGCCTCTACGGCGTCCGCGTAGTGCGCGTCAGACACGAAGCGTGCTCGTGTTGCCGCTCGGAGGCAGAGATCTGCGTCAAGGGGATTCGGCTGTCGTATGCAACGAGAGCCAGCTTCGAGATAGCGGGAGCTTTTCCAGGTCATCGTGATCTTCTTGCCTGCCGTGATCTGGCTGGCGTTGCGTACTCCGCCATCTCGCTGGCGAGTCTCCTGCCAAGTTCAATCGCGAAATGGCGCGATCGTCGGGGCTCAAGGGTTAATAAAGATGCTTCGCCATGCTGGCGAAGATCTGGTCGATTTGATCTGCCGTCGCATCCGCCGGGATGTGTATCTGGATGTCAAGGTGGACGTCTGGGCCGGATCTCATCCGAGGCTCATCACCGTTCGGCGGCAGGCTTGCGGGATCTCGACGGGCTCAGCGCCCCCTCACGTCTCGTTGCCTTCGAGCTGCATTGGTTCTCCCGGCGTCTCGGTTGCGCGCGAGTCGTCGCCCGCTACCCTCGGGAACCGACCTTCGGCGATCATGACGTACGTAGCCGCCATCTGCCTAGCGTTCGAACCGCCAAATCCCTTGTGCTGCATCCAGGTCGTCACTTTTGGCTTATCGGGCTTTCCGGCGTCATCTGTAAGCGCACCTAGCTCAGATGGATAAAGCTCGTCGAGAATCTCTTGACACGCCTCTGATAGGTAGAGTCGATTCGCCATTTGTTACCCAGATCGTAGTGAGCCCACCATCATCTCGATCAGGCCAAGCTTACGAATGGTCCGACAATGCTGTCCCGCGCGCTGTCGGGACTCGCCAGCGTGCCGAGCAAGGCAGCTACCGCTGATGGCGTGAACTGTGCGGAGGGCGCCGCCGATGCTCGAGCCCGCAGCACGCTCCACGCCTTGGCCGGGACTTTCGGGTATGCCGTCGGTGCCACCTGTGATCCTCCTGTTCAACTGGAGTGCCACACCATAATCGCGACGTTGGCGTAAACGCGAGTGAGGCGCACCAGCCATGTTTCGCTTCTATGGCCCTGCTGCGCGATATCGGTGTGGTGTGTCGGACTCGAGAAAGACCCGGATGCGCACACCGCTGCGCTTAGCCGCTCAGCTTCGCTCGGAGCCGAGACTTCACCGATGCGACCGACTCCCCGTTGGCGAGCCGTTGCCCCACCGAGACGCCGTCAGACTTGATCTTCATGTCACTGACCCAGCCATGTCCCTGGTCTGACCGCGACCCGTACGTCGTGGATGCCGTTGTCTCGCCACTCGATTGCGGTGGAAAGAACTCACGGTCCCAGTCCGTCAGTTCGGGTCTCGCTTCCCCGGCGCGGCTGAGGCTCCGCTTGTCAACGCCGAAGATCGCCGCAGCCTCGCTTAGCTTCTGATCTTGACCAGGTGCCTGCGCTCGGCGCTTGCGACCACCGGCCAGGATCTTGCGACATCCACGTCCGGCACCAGGGGACTCGGTCGACGCTCGGTGCAGGCCTGCGCCCGAGAGCCTACGCCGTACTTCAGATCCATCTCGTATTCGACCGCGAGCTCCCAGATGCGGATCTGCATGAGCTTGAATTGCTATCGATCACCTACATGACGAGCGCGCCCCGATGACGGACGCCGGGCTGGAGTTCATGATGATCCCATCGTCGCCATGGGGTTAGCGGACGCCGATGATCACTTCCTGTCACGACAAGCAGAAGCGCCGGCTGATCACCGGGCGCCCTCCCGTCTGCTGCGTTACTTGACCTTGAGCGTCAGCTCCCAGTCGCCGTAGCTGCGCTGCCGGTGCCGATCGTAGAAGGGCATGTGCAGGGGATGCCCCCGAACTTGGCGTTCGTCGACGCTGGAAGTAGGCCAGCGTCCGTCTCGCCCTTGCTCAGGTCCGGGGCGTTCTGCTCACATCGCCGCCTGGCGGTACCCGCCGTTCGCCGGTGTACCCAGCGTCCCCGAAGCCTCTTGCCCTCGCTTGGCGGCGAGCTCGACCACGAGCGATCAGAGTCGCCGCCGTTGGCGCGATACGCGGACTCCAGCTTGGCCTTCGTGCCGAGCTTCGAGTCAGTGGTGGTGCGCGTCCACAGGACGTCCTTCACGGGCCCGGTCTTGCCCGGTCCAGCCGGTGAGCTTGCCCTGCTCGTAGGTGAAGTCCTTCCAGGTGTAGGCGAGCGCCAGGGCTACCGCTCGGTCTTCGCAAGTACTTGATCTTGATGGTGCCGGCTAGCCGGGTCGGGCTTGATGCTGGGCCTCTTCGTCCTTCCGACTGGATCGGAGCCGGCGATGCTCCGTCGCGCCTTGGCGTAGCTTCACCTGGTGGGCGAGATACCGCGCGGCGGGCGCCGACTCCGGCACCACCAGCGCTGTTGGCTTCGCTTGTGCTTGTTCTGGTGTGTGAAGGCTTGGTGGAACTTGACGGCCGTGGCGGAAGCCAGTCGCTTCATAGCGGGCTCGGTGTGCGGCGTCTCGTCGGCCGGGGTGCTGACGGTCGGCTCGGACGGCGGTGGCTGATCACCAGCACCGCCGTGCTTGAGCAGCCAGCTAAGATCAGCAGCGAGGCGGCGATGGCCACTCTGATGGCGTGGGTCATGGCGGTGGTCATGCTAAGGGTTCTGTTCTCTGTGGGTCGAGTTTGATGACGTCGTTACAGCTGTCTTCTCGATTTGACGCCGGCCAGCTCGGTGCTGGCGGCGGCGAACAGCCGCGCGATTGCGGCTGCGGCGCCTGGGAATCGGCGCGGGTGCAGCAGGGTCGGCTTGGCCGGCCAGCCGATGATCACGGCGGGGGTCTCGTCGGCTTCGACGAGCTCGATCGTGACGGTGTCGGCGTTGGTGATCCTGCCGGAGGCCAGCTCGGTTACGTTTGTCATTGGGATCTCGCTCCTATGCAGTGGGATCTCGAGGCCCGGTCGGCGTGACAGCGCTGGTCGGGCCACTAGGTGCTAGCCGGTCTGGGTGGCCGCCGCCCTCTGGAGCGTCGCCGTCTTCCTTGGCCGGGTGCCTTCGTCTCCTGGCGCTGCTTGCGCGGCGGCCTCGGCCATCTCCTTCCGGCACTGGGCGCGGGCCTTGCTGGTGGACGGGTGGTCGTGGTCCTTATGGCTGACTCGCGTGTCATGTGGGTCTCCTTCGGTGTGTGGTCTTGGCTGCACCGGAGCATCCGTCCCAGAGGGAACTCCGTGCGGGCACTCTGAGAGGAGATAGTCCACGGCTTCCCCGTCGGCGGGTCCAGCCGGTCTAGCCAGTCCCTGCTCGTCGAAGGGGTCTTCGCCGTATCGGGGGTCATCTGCCGAGAAGGCGGGCTCTGAGGTGGAGCTCGTTCATAGGATCTAGTCAATCGCACGTATGTTTGTTTTCGGGCGGATCCAGTCCGACCCACTGACTATGTGAGACGCGACAGGGAAGTTGATCATCGCCAGCCAAGGAGTGACTAGGGCGTCCGCTGCTGCTTGGCCCACCGGGAGGGAAGCTTTGATTCGGGTGGCGAAGCTGCTTCCGCGATGTGCAACGACCAGATTGGGTACGGTAAGCCCCGGTGAGGCGACGGCCCCACCAGACGTTCCACCTAGATACCGAGGTGCGCCATGACGCTTACGCTCGACGACGTTCGCAAAAAGCGGTTCCGGATGGCCCGCAAGTCTGGCTATGACGTCTTGGAGGTTGATGAGTTCGTCGACGAGGTCGAAGAAGCTTCGCCCAGCTGCTCGAGGAGAACCGGAACCTCACAAAGCAGATCGAGGCTCTGAAGTCAGCGCCGCCAGTTCCGGCTCGGACTCCTGCTCCGGTGGCGCAGGCTCCTACGGTTCAGCCACCTGCACCTCCGGCAGCCGGCTCCGGTGCAACCTTCGGGGTCCGGCACAATCGTGGTGACGACTGGGAAGGAAGCCAGCGCGGCCGTCGTCCGGCTCGTCGAGCTGTCCACCGAGCAGGCCGAACGCCTGGTCGAGGAGGCCACTGAGGATGCCAACCGGATCCGAGAGGAGGCCAACCGCACCGCTCATCAGCTCACCACCGACGCCCGTACGCGTGCCGAGCGAGTCCAGTCCGAGGCCCGGGTCAATGCGGAGCGTCTCAAGGCCGAACGCACTAAGTCGCGCCGAGAAGCTCGATCGTGAGATTGAAAGTCGCCGTGGCGAGATGTTCGGCGACCTGGAGAAGCAGCGTGATGATCTCACGGCAGCCGTGGGAGCGCTTCGTGACTTCGAGGCGGCGTACCGCGCGAACCTCACCAGCCACTTGCGCAAGCAAATCGAGACTTTGGAGTCCGGCCGCGCGGAGCCAGTCGAGGTGCCGGACGTAGTGCGTGACCAGAGGCCCGCAGAGCTGCAGCTCAAGCGGGACGGCCTAAGTCCAACCCGAAAGCTAATCGGACAGACGTTCTAATCGGCCTCCTCTGGCATGCTGGTGGGTAGAAAGCAGAAGGACGGGACCGAAGTCCCGCCCTTCCGTCTGAGTGCTAAGCCTCCGCGCCTCTCCCGCCCGCCGCCTACTTTTGAATCCAGGCTGGCGACGAGCTTGGGGCAGGTCCTCGGGCGCGACCTCCTTCCCGATGACCTGATCGGTTCGTCGTCGGTCAAGATCGCCTCGACCCGGCGCTGCTCCTCGATCACGGCTCCGTCGACGAGCACTCCGTCGGTCGTCGGCCTGGCCCGACCTCCCGTATAAGATCGTCGATCCTCTGGCGTGAACTTCATCTTGCTCTCCCTCTCCTTGGTTGCGGTGTGGTTAGCCGCCGGCGACTCCGCTTCGAGGTAGTCGGCGACGTTTTTCCCCCAGAGCGGCGGCCAGGCCGTCGTCGGCGATCTCGTCGACAAGGTGGTCCAGCTCGTTGCTCAGCGTCAGGTAGCCCTCGCTGCCGTCGTAGATCTTCGCCAGCAGGACGACCGTCAGCAGCAGTTCCCTGCGGCTGGCGTTGTCGAGCGGGTCCATGTAGTTTCCGACGCCGCCGTCTGGGCAGCCGCGGACCAGGTGCCGGGCGGCTCGCCAGTCCGTGGTTTCTAGTGGGATAGTTCATCTTGGGTTTTCTCCATTTTGTGTTTAAGTGAGTTGATCTTGGGGCAGGCTGAAGCGGTCCGAGGGAGGGCCTCGGACGTCGGATATCTCCGGCATTTCTTCTCCGTGGGGTCGCTAAAAGAAAGCAACCCATCTACGGAGGGTCAGTGGCCACATAGCGCCGCCCGGAGAGCCCAAAGCTACACCACGTGCAGATCACCCAAGCGAACTGCGCTGGCTCGTGCGCGAAGGCGAACCGGCCCGTCGGCGTAGGCCGCCCTGAGGTCCCATGCGAGGCTCCTACGGCCCGTCTAGGGCGAGACGTTGCTACGGGCGGCCCGGAGGCTCTCAGGCACCCATTCGGCACCCATGGAGGGGGAGTTCGTGTGGGATGGAGCGGGACTCGGCGGAGGATGGACTGCCTAGTCAGAAGCACTTTCAGGAGGTCGTGGGAGGCCGCGGGAGGACCTGAGAGGTTATTACGAGTGCGTCGCTCTGCCAGCTGAGCTAAGGCGGCCAGTGCTTCGCCTCGGCTGGCTCGGCACGATCGCCCACTATATCGAGCGGCATAACCCGCGGCGAAGCGCAATTGATGCCATGGAACGTGCGGACTTCAGCACTGCGTCCCGTCGCGTGGCACCTGATCACGGACGAGGTATGCGTCCACGAGTCCCTTTGACACATTCGCTCTGCCCGTACGCCAAGTGGTCCTTCGCCGTTGAGCGTCACCAGCACTCCAGAACGCAGCTGGCGGGCCATCGACTCCGCGTACTCATACGGCGTCGCCGGATCGCCCGTCGTACCGATCACCACAATCGGCGGCGCCCCCGCTCCATCGACCTTCGGCTGCTTGGGCGCAGATTTGACCGGCCAGAGCGGACATGACCAGATCGGGTCCGTTCAGCGGGCCCAGAATCGGCGCACGTGCGGGAGTCTTGCGCCAGCCGCTTCTCTGCGGCGCGCACTGCTGTCGTCTTGGCTGTCCAGACAGCGGATCGCGGGGAAGGCATAGTTGAGCTGCCCGTAGCTGCCATCGCGATCGCGCCGATCCGAGGCATCGGCGAGCTGCAACAGGCCACTGCCGTCGTGGTCAAACATCGCCGCCGCGAGCGCATCGCGAAGCACGGGCCAACTGGCCGTCCCGCCGTACATCGAGTAGAAGACCGCTTCGACGCGCCTGCTGCTGGCTGAGCGTACGGCCTCCGGATACGGCCAATGGCTGCTGGTCGAGCTGATCAAGGAAGTTCTTGATCAATGACAACACGTCATCACGCTGAGACCCGAGCCGGCATTGCGCCTCCGCACACCACGAAGCGAAGTGATCAAGTGCGCGTTCGAAGCCATCCACTTGGCTGATCTTGGAGGTGGAATTGACGTCGACAGCGCCGTCGAGCACCATCCGGCCCACTCGTTGCGGGAATAGCTCGGCATAGAGTGCACCGATCCTGGTCCCGTACGAGGAACCAAAGTAGTTGATCTTGGAATCGCCAACCAGTTGTCGCAATAGATCAAGATCGCGCACGGTCTCCGTCGTCGAGATGTGTTCCAGCAGGGCACCGGATCGATCGAGGCAGGATCGTCCGAACGCAATCTGCTCATCGATCCTGGCCTGTAGCTCTTCGGCATTGTCAGGCGAGCTGTCCATCGAGAAATAGTGATCAAGATCGTCTTTGCCAAAACACGTCACCGGCGTGGAGCGCCCGACCCCTCGTGGATCCCAACCAACGATGTCGTAGTTCTCCAGGCCGGCCGCGTTGAAGTTACCGACGTAGCCCACTCCTGAGCCGCCGGGACCACCCGGATTGATGATCAGGCTGCCGATCCGTTTGTCACCGGTCGCTGGGCGCTTGGCGACCATGAGGGTTATCGCGGTGCCGTCAGGGTCTGGCGTAGTCCAGCGGCACCAGCATGGTGCCGCAGAAGAAGCCGTGCCCACACGACTCCCAGTCGATCTGCTGACTCTCATAGCGCGCCAGGCCCTTGCCAGGCGGCGGCTCGGTGAAACCCTCGGGTCTCACCTTCGGGATGGGCTCGAGCGGCCGCCCGTCCTTCGGCAACTTGCGGGCTTGAGCGTAGTCGGCGGCAGCGTTGAGCTCACCGCGGACGGCTGATCGCCCGTGCGTTTCCGGGTCTGGTCGAACAGGCTGCCAGCAGAGCCAGCAAGGCCGCCACCGTGACGCCGAGGAGGCGCAGACGGCGGGCGGCGCGAACCATAGTCCAGAGCCTACGCGGCCGCTATCCGACCACGCGGAGCGATCAAGATCAACATCGGCTCGTGGACCATGCCCGATGAAAGACGTTCAGGTCTCCCCATCATCGGGTCGGCGCCGTCGTAATCGACCCTTCCGTTGTGGGCGCGGTACCTGTGCCGGGGTCGCGCGAGACGCATAGAGCTGGCGAGCGCCGCAGGCAGCCGCCAGCGAACAGCTTCTCGTCGTGCCGTTCGCGCTCATTCGGATGACAACCGAGTCCGCCGGAACCTGGTGGCCGACGACCACGCCGTCGCCGTCCTCCAGCGCCACCTGCTCACCGATAGCCGGTGCCGTACGCGCAAACTCGGCATACAGCGGGTGCTCGTACTTCAGGCAACACATCAGTCGGCCGCAGGCGCCCGAGATCTTGAGTGGATTCGGCGGCAGATCCTGCACCTTGGCCATCCGCAGGCTGACCGGCTCGAAGTCCTTCAGGAACGTGGCGCAGCACAGGTCGCGGCCGCAGTTGCCCAACCCGCCGACCAGCCGCGCGGCGTCTCGCGAGCCGATCTGCCGCAGGTCGATCCGCGCGTGCAGGTGCGCGCCAGCTCGCTGACCAACGCGCGGAAGTCGACCCGGTGGGGCGCGGTGAAGTAGATCACCACCAGCTGATCGAAGTCGATACCGGAATCAACGAAGTCGACGGCGACCACCTTCATCGGCAGCTGGTTCCGCTTGATCAACTTCCTGGCGGCCAGCTTCGCCTCGGCGCGTCGCCGACGGTTGGCGGCATCCGCGCTCGAGGTGCTCTGGACCGGCCAGGCCAGCGCAAACCGGCAGCTCAGAGAAACCCTCTTCATCGACCCACTCGGGCGCCCACACGCACTCCGCCACCTCCGGGCCGGACTCGGTGGGCACCAGTACCCGGTCACCCACGCGGTAGTCGTGCTCGCCCGGATCGAGGTAGTACAGCCGACCGTACCGTTCGAACGACACAGCCATGACCCGCGCCATGGCCCCAGCCTAAGGCCGAACTACTTCTCCTGCGCCAACAAAACCGGAAGCCCGGCAGATGCGGGTCTGCCGGGCTTCCACGGGTGGGCATACTGGGGGCAGGGTCCCACCCGCGCCAGTCAGGTCTATTTGATCTTGAGAATTTGTCCGATATAGATCAAGTTCGGATTCTTGATCGTCTTCTTGTTGAGCTTCCACAAACCCTTCCAACCGCCCTTCGACGTGATACCGCTTTGCGATCTTGCGAAGCGTGTCACCACGCTTGACGTGAACGGTTTTTCCGCTAGCACTGTACTTCTTATGAGTCGACTTCTTGGCGATCTTGACGTTCGAGTCGCTCACCTTCTGGCTTTTGACGCTCCGGGATTGGTCGTCGGCATCGCATGCGCGGACGCTTTCCCGTTCGACTTGGTCAGTCCCGCACGTCGGCGCGCAGGTCGGCCAGGCACCTGGGCCCTGGCCCGCCAACACTCGACGGGCGATCGCGATCTGCTCGGCCTTGGTTGCCTAGATGTGCCTGGCCGGCGTACGTCTCTACCTCCGTACGCCTTCCAGGTGCCTGCAGCGAACTGCACGCCACCGTAGAAACCATTGCCGGTGTTGATCTTCCAGTTGCCACCGCTTTCGCACTGGGCGACGCGGTCCCAGCACGGTCGTCGTTGCTGCCTCGGCAGGTACGGCGCCGGCAAGCCCAATCCCAAGAGGACAGAGCAAGCCCAGCGCCCGCGCCGAAGGCGCGCTTGGCGATGGTGGATCCCACCTAGAAGTGAATCCTTCCCCGAGTACGCCTGTGGGGTGACCTCGATGGGCTGCGGGCGGTCACTGCCCCGGCGCTCACGCGGTGTGAAACCCACACCGCGGTGAGCGCTTCACCCCCGGGACTCTCTCGTTCTAACACGAGAGATCCGCTGGTTCTCCTCCTCCGCTTTCGCCCGGGACGTTCCCGGCAAGGTGCCGTCTAGCGGAGTTCGGCAGACGGACACGCGATCCCAGAGGCACATCGGATGCCCCCGAGTTGCTTCCCCTGGCATTCCGTTTCCGCGCGTTAGATAACGAAACGGAAACGAGCCAAACTCCACCGTAGAGGGAAACTTCTCCGGAGCGCAACACTTTGCGATATCAATTTGTGACCCGGGAACGCGTCTGACGTCAAGCGACGAGCCGCGCCGGCACCGGCCACCAAGAACTGCAAAAGGTCCGGCCGTGTCAGCCAGACCTTTGGGAGGTTGTCGGAGAGGACGCTCGGGGGTTCGTCCCCTCCGGCAACCTGTGCCGCCCACGTTACTAAATAAGTCGAAGAAAATGAACCCCAAACATTTGCGGATCAAGTGGGGTACACTGCCTCGCCGCATCCAGACTCAGCGGTTCTTTGCGCAATCGGTGGGTACGGCCGCTCACCCAGACCGATCAGCCCTCCGACCAAACCGATGAGCGCGGCTTCCACGGCGAGCAGCGGCGCAACATTGCCTTCCAGCGCAGTACGGCAGGCAAGCAACGCGTCGATGCGATGCAGCGTCGACTCAGCGGCTCGACTTCCGCGCCAGCACAACGATCTGGGGTCTGAGATCTTCATTGATCAGTGCGGCGTCCGGAACCGGTCTGGAGGTTCAGCACATCGCGGTAGAAGCCAGTCAGCTCGGTAAGGGTGCGATCGATCGCGTCCCGCTGAAACCGCTTGACTCGCGCTCGTTGCTGATCTTCGAGCTCCTTGATCGCAGCTTGGGCTTGGCGTGGCCGCGCGCCCTTCGTGCCGAATCCCAAGGCTTCTTCGAGCGCAGCCCGTTCCTTGGCGTCCAGCTCACTCGTCGCGTCGGCCGCTTCACCCGTCGACGACTCGATGATCTGAGCAGCCGCGGCCAGGCAGGCACCGAGACCATGCAACTGGAACGGAATCTGCAGGATCTGCTGGCGTCGATTCCGGGCACCCTCATCCCGGGCCAAAACACGCGCCCGACCCACATGTCCCTGCGAAACCCGCGCCGCGTACGCCGCCAGCTCCGGTTCGATGCCATCGCGAGTCTCCGAGCAGTCGCGCCACTGCCGAAATCGTTGGAGTCTGCAGCGTCAGCAGCCGGCAGCGCGATCGGATCGTCGCGACCACGTCGTCAGGTGTCGGTGCGCAGAGGATCCAGACCGTACGCGGTGCCGGCTCCTCGATGCTCTTCAGCAGGCGCGTCGGCGCCGCGTTCGGTGACCCGATCGGCATCCTCGATAACGATGACCTGCCTACGCCCCAGAGTGGGACTCATCGCGGCCCGTCGGACCAGCTCGCGCACCTCATCCACACCGATCGAGAGCAGCTCAGTACGCACCAACGTGACGTCGGGATGCGCACCAGACAATGACGTACGACACGCCCTGCACGCCCCACATCCTCCCGAGCTGCACTGCAGCGCCGCGGCGAACGCTCGCGCCGCATTCGAGCGTCCGGAGCCGGGAGGGCCGGTGAACAACCAGGCGTGACTCATCGCGTGGGCCTCACCCGCCACTGCGCGCCGCAGCGTGGCGACCGCAGCCGTCTGACCGATCAGCTCGGCCCAGACGCCAAGATCGGCGCCGGATTCAGTGATCGAGGAATCGGCGAGCGGCACAGTCACGCAACTACTCTGCCATCCACCACAGACGTCATCGGCGGGCGACAGACGACAGCAGCGGCGTGAGTCGAGCAGCTACCCGGGCAGCGATCTCCTCCCGCGACGCGCGCGCATCCAGCACCAAGTAGCGTTCCGGCTCCCGCCGCGCCAGCTCGAGGAAGAACAAGCGCGTCCGTTCGTGAAACACGTCCCCAGCGGACTCGAGGCGGTCTTTGTCGGCCTTGGCGTGCACTCCATCTCGTAGCTCGGCGTCGAGCACCACAGTGAGGTCGGGTCGAAGATCCTCGGTTGCCCAACGCGCGATGCGCTCGAGGTCGGCAAGCTGCAACACCCGACCAGCTCCCTGATAGGCCAGCATCGAATCGACGTATCGATCGCAGACCACGATGGCACCTCGCTCCAGCGCGGGCCTGACCACCGAGAAAATGTGCTGCGCCTTGTCAGCCGCATAGAGCAAGGCCTCGGCGCGCGGGGACATCTCCCCGGTGGCCGGATCGAGCACGATGTCGCCGGATCATCGCTCCGACGGCTGAGTCCCCGGGTTCGAAGGTCCTCACCACCTCGTGACCGGAGTTGGCCAGCCACGCGCAAAGGATGTCCACCTGGGTCGTTTTGCCGACCCCGTCACCACCTTCGAAAACGATGAATACCCCGCCAGCTGTGCTCACGCGCCAAGCTTCTTCTTGGTCTTGGCCCACACCTCGACGAACTCACGCCGGGCGCGCCGTGCCCTGCGGAATTCACGTTCGAAGTCGCGGCCCGCGGCAAACGCTTGCGCCGGTAGCAGCTTGGCCACCTGCTCGGCGGTAACCAGCTCGCGGCGATGATCATTGTGAATCTCGGCCAACAGCTGCCGAGGCTTGAGCAGCTGGTGCTGGATCGTTGCCGCCTCCTCCGGAAGCACCTGACCTGCGACGCCAACGACCCACTCCAGGCGTCCCATCTCCTGCCAGGCCTCCTCCCACTCCTCATCAGACGAGTCGACGCTCAGCTGATCGGCGCACCGACCCATCCTGGTGACGGCAATCGAGACCAGGCCGGCGAGCACCTCACCCGCCGGATCAGAGCGTTGATCAGCGAGCTTTGGCGACCGCACGGCGGCGACCAGCCGCTCCAGCACCGTGAGATAGCGCTCGCTGCGCAACCGAGCGGTGAGCCGATCATGCCCGTCTCCGTTGGAGGAGTTTCCGTCCAGACTGATCCAGCCAAGCTCGTCGTAGAGATCCTCCACCCATTCCGGGTCGAGGACGACCGAGAGTCCCTTGAGCTCTAGCCGCAGTCGCGCGGCTTGATCGGCGAGCCGGTCCACGGCTCCTAGATCGCCACCGCGGATAGCAAGATCAGCTTCCACGATATGTCGCAGTCGCAGTGCTACCAGTTGTGAGACGAACTTCCGGAAGGGGGCCGCAGCATCGAAGGGACCGGGCACCGGCAGGTCGGTTGGTCCGGTGGCCGGAGCGCCGAGGCGGGCAACCAGGCGCGGGAAGCGCGGCACGAGAGTGGCGCCACACTGCACCAGCGCACGGTCGAGCCAAGCCACCTGCTCATCGGTCAGTCCAGGCCCGACGGGAGTGATCAACACCTCTCGATAGCGTGCCGTGGTCAGTCCCCCGCGGCGTACGGTGACCCGGTCATCACGCAGCAAGGCCAATGTGGTGCCGTCGTCGTCGCGGAGGGCGAATTCACGCCGATCGCAGGTCAGTGCAGCAACAGGGCCCAGCGTTGCCCGGCGACGCAGCGGCCGGATCATGTCCGCCAGGTCTTCGGGAAGATCGGCATGGCCCATCAACTCGACTCGGTCTATCGGCAGCAGCGGCTGCCAGTCCGGGGCCGTGATGTACCACTCGCCGCGCCCATCCAAAACCCGATGGGCGAGGAGGACGCCCGAGCGGATCAGCCGGTGATCAGGAGCATCCAGCAACGTGACAGCGATCTCGTACGCGGCATTGTGCCCGACCCGAGCCACCAGGTGGTGCAGACCAAGATCAGGATTGGTCATCCGCGGGGCAGGTGCGCTATAGGGCATGTCGTAGTAGCGCTGCCCCGGGCGGGTTTGTGCTGGAACCCTCGGGCAGCTCAGCCGGCGCAGCAGCCAGATACGCGCCGTGCTTCGCCGCATTGGCCTTGCGACGCCTCTTCTTACCCATGATCGGATACCACGCTCTTACCCTGTCACGTTGTGCTCAGAGTCAGACACTAGTGGCCGACGCTCAACGCCGCATCCAGGACGCCAGGACCTAGCCGGCCTTGGCGCGTACCGTCTTCGCCGTCACGCGCTTCGCGGCTCGCTTCGGAGTCGATGTGCTCGCCGCGGCTGCCGCCTGCGTACGCTTCGCCGGACGCTTCTTGGGTGCTGGGCCCTTGGCGCGCTTCTCGGCCAGCAGCTCAGCAGCACGTTCGGACGTGATCGTTTCGATGTCGTCGCCCCGCCGCAAGGTCGCGTTGATCTCACCATCGGTGACGTAGGGTCCGAAGCGCCCTTCCTTGATGATCATGGGCCGGCCGGACGCCGGATCAGCTCCCAGATCCTTCAGCGGCGGCTTGGCGGCGGCCCGACCGCGCTGCTTAGGTTGGGCGTAGATGGCCTGAGCCTCCTCCACCGTGATCGAAAAGATCTGATCTTCGCTCTCCAACGAGCGGGAGTCGGTGCCCTTCTTCAGATAAGGGCCGTACCGGCCGTTCTGAGCGGTGATCTCGACACCGTCGACGTCTGTGCCAACGACCCGCGGCAAGCTCATCAGCTCGAGCGCCTGGTCGAAGGTCACCGAGTCAAGGCTCATGGAAGCAAGAAGCGATGCGGTGCGTGGCTTGGCGCCTCTTGGGGCTGTCCTCCTCGAGGATCTCGGTGACGTAAGGGCCGAACCGCCCGTTCCTGGCAACGATCATGCGTGAGGTTTCCGGATCCAACCCCAGCTCACGTTCCTCGCCCACCGGCTTGGCGAGCAATTCCCGAGCAAGATCAATGGTGAGCTCATCGGGCGGAAGATCATCGGCGACGTTGGCGCGACGACCTTCCTCATCCTCGACATAGGTGCCGTAGCGACCAACCCGGACCACGACCTTCGGCGCACCTGTCGCCAGCGCGTCGGGATCATGAATCTCGAAGGTCGAAAGCTTGCGGGCATCGATCTCGCCGAGCTCGGTGACCAGTCGATGCAGCCCTTCGCGGTTGTCATCACCGAAATAGAAGTCGGTCAAGACTCTGAGCCGCTCTGCATGCCCATCGGCTATCTCGTCGAGGACATCCTCCATCTCTGCTGTGAAGGCATAATCCACCAGCCTGGGGAAGTGCTCCTCGAGCAACCCGGTGACCGCAAAGGCCAGCCACGTCGGCACGAGCGCCGTACCCCTCTTGAACACGTAATCCCGGGCGGTGATCGTGCGGATGATCGTTGCGTACGTTGAAGGGCGGCCGATCTCCAGCTCTTCCAGCTTGGCGACCAGCGACGGCTCGGTGTAGCGGGCGGGTGGACGCGTCTCGTGGCCCGATGCCGTCACCGATTCAGGCCGGAGTTGTTGGCCGGCGGTGAGGTGGGGCAACCGAGTCTGCTCATCGTCGGTGTGGCCATCGGCCTCTTCCACCGATTCCACGTAGGCCCTGAGGAAGCCGTAGAACGTGATCGTCCGACCGGAGGCAACGAAGGTACACGGCTCGCCGTCGTTGGGTTGTGCGGTGATCTTGACCGTGATCGAGAAACCCTCGGCGTCCTTCATCTGTGAGGCGATCGTGCGCATCCAGATCAACTCGTAGAGCCGGAACTGATCACCGTTCAGCCGAGTCTCGGCCGGGGTCAGGAAGGTTTCACCGGCGGGGCGGATCGCCTCGTGCGCCTCCTGGGCGTTCTTGACCCTGGATGTGTAGATGCGCGGCTGGTCCGGCAGGTAGCTGGCGCCGTAAAGCTGGCGGACTTGCTGACGGGCTGCGGCGATCGCGGCACCCGACAGCGTGACCGAATCCGTGCGCATATAGGTAATGAACCCAGCCTCGTACAGGTCCTGTGCCACCGACATCGTTCGTTGGGCGGTGAAGCCGAGCTTGCGACCCGCCTCTTGCTGCAGCGTCGTCGTCCGGAAGGGTGCGTACGGGCGGCGACTGTAAGGCTTGGACTCGACGCCGTCGACGGCGAAGGTGGCAGCCCGCAGCGATTCGGCGAGAGCCTTCGCCTGCGCCTCATCCAGGCGTACGAGTTGATCATTGTCCTTGACGATCAAGGTGCCGCGGCTGTCGAAATCGCGGCCCTGCGCCACGCGGCGCTCGCCGACGCGAGTCAATCGGGCTGGAAAAAGCGGGGGTTCGGCCTCGGGTCCAGCGTCCAGGATTGCGTCCAGATCCCAATACGACGCACTTCGGAAGGCGATGCGTTCGCGCTCTCGATCAACGATCAGCCGGGTCGCGACCGACTGTACGCGTCCGGCCGACAATCGTGGCATGACCTTCTTCCACAGCACGGGCGAGACCTCGTAGCCGTAGAGACGATCAAGAATGCGCCGGGTCTCCTGGGCATCGACCAGATCCTCGTCAAGATCGCGTGGGTTGGCGACCGCCTCGGCAATGGCCGTGGGAGTGATCTCATGGAAGACCATGCGCTTGGCCGGGACCTTGGGCTTCAGCTCCTGCAGCAGGTGCCACGCGATCGCCTCGCCTTCACGATCACCGTCAGTCGCGAGCAACAACTCGTCGGCGCCGGCCAGCGCGTCTTTGAGTGATCGCAGCGTGGCCCGTTTCTCCGGGCTGACGACGTAGATGGCTTCAAATCCGTTGTCGACGTTGACGCCGGTACGCGCCCACTTCTCGCCCTTGTACTTGGCCGGGACTTCGGCGGCACCGGTCGGAAGGTCGCGAATGTGACCGCGGCTGGACTGGACGATGTAGCCATCGCCCAGGAAGCTCGCGATCTTGTTCGCCTTGGTCGGGGACTCGACGATCACGAGCCGCCTGCCCCCTGCCTTCACTGCCACCGAATGCTCACTTTCTCTACTTCAACTGAATCTCGCGCGCGGTTGAACACCAGATCGCCCCGACGATCCAACGAACCTCAGCTGCCACCCCAGCGCGCTTACTCTACGGCCCGGGATCAACTACGGCCGTGAACGTCACCGTTTCGGAATGAATTCCGAGGCCGGAGTTACGGCGCTGGGTATTGGCTGAGAGGATATGCCGGCGCTGGCGGTAGGCCCTCCGGGCTCGCCGGCCGGACGGACGGCTGATAGTAGGGCTGCAGCCCGATCCGCTTGGCCTGCCACAAAATCAAGGCGAGGGCACTGCCGTTCACTACGGCTGCCAGCAGCAACATCATGGGAGTCCCGCTGGTCTGGGTGCCGACAAATGCCTGCGACCAGCCGCCGAAGATGACCACGACAAAAAACGTCAGCACGTTGTTGACTGCGTGCATCGCAATGCCCGGCCTCGAGGCCGCCGGTCCGCCAGGCCGCAAGCCCCGAGGCTACCGCGAGGCAAGCGATGGTGCCCAGGACCCATGGATCCGGGCTGAGATGGGCGGTAGAGAACGCGACCGCGGACACGATGAGTGAGGCGACCAGCCCAACCATCGGCCGGGCGAACCAGGCTCCGACGTTTTGCATGATCCAGCCACGGAAGAAGTACTCCTCCCCTGCCGCCTGCAGCGGCGTCATGACAACAGCACGATGACCAGCAGCGCTATCCAGTGATCCGGGCGCGGAGAGGTGAAGGGGCTGGCGAGCGCACCAAGCGCGGTGTAGAGCGCCCACAGCGGCAAGATGACCGCGATGCAACGCAGCAGCCACCGCCAGCGGATGCCTCCCGCGACGGATGAGAGATATCGCGGACGGATGCCGTGCACAATCCAGATCGACAGGCCGCTCGCCGGGATCAGCACGATGAGGAGAGAGGTTGAGATAGAGGAAGCCGATCGGACCGAGGTTGGCGATGTCGGTCGTCGCTCGCGTGGTGTACGCGACCAGGTCGGGTGCGCCGGCGATGAGCCCGGCGATGACGACCGGCACGATCGCGAGGGCCATCATGATCCCCGCCAGCGGCACGACGAGGACGAGACACAGCAGGGGCTTCCACCAGCGATAGCGGGGCCCGCGAAGCATCTGCTGGTACACCCGAGGAACGGTCAGGCAGCGCGCTGACGGGCCTGGGCGGCGGAAATGGCTGGCGGATGGCGGGTACGCGGGCGGGTATCCGTACGGCTGTCCAGGTGCTGACTGACCGTAGCACCCGATCCGAGCGGTGGCTGCTCGGTCTGCGGTGCTGACTGTGGTGGTGGGTACCCGGTCAGCGCAGGGTCTGGCTCATAGGCAGTGGGTGGCAGCTGGTCGAAGCCGCGCTTGAATCCATCGCCGGTCGGATTACTGGTCATCGCCATCCAGTGTGCCTTGCGCGCGGGATCGGGCAGGCACCCACGACCGGCGTCCCTCATTTAGCTAGTTTGTCAACCTTTGTCTCAGATTGCTCAATCGGGACCTCGCGAGTGTGCTCCGGCTCCAGTTCCTTGGGCCCCGCTGCCGTCGAATCGGTGTCGTCTTTCGGGCTGGCGATGGCGACGTCGCGGCGGGTGCTGATCGTCACCATGACGATGATGATGACCAACGCGATGACCGCAATCACGTAGCGCAGGGCACTCGGTGTGGTGCTGAGCGGCGACATGGCCACCACCGCAGGCGCGATCAGCAACGACACCAGGTTCATCACCTTGATCAGCGGGTTGATGGCCGGTCCGGCGGTGTCCTTGAACGGGTCGCCGACGGTGTCGCCGATGACCGTGGCCGCGTGGGCGTCGGAGCCCTTGCCGCCGTGGTGGCCGTCCTCAACCAGCTTCTTCGCGTTGTCCCACGCGCCACCTGAGTTGGCCAGGAAGACAGCCATCAGCGTGCCGGTCGCGATGGCACCGGCGAGGTAGCCGGCCAGCGCGGAGGCGCCGAGACCGAATCCGACGGCGATCGGAGCGCAGATCGCGAGCAATCCGGGTGTTGCCAGCTCGCGCAAGGAGTCCTTGGTGCAGATGTCGACGACCTTGCCGTACTCGGGCTTGCCGGTGCCGTCCATGATTCCCGGGATCTCGCGGAACTGACGGCGTACCTCGAACACCACGGCGCCCGCGGCACGACCGACCGCGCTGATCGCCAGGCCCGAGAACAAGAAGACCACGGCGGCGCCGAGGATCAGACCGACCAGGGTCTGCGGCGCGAAGACGACGGCCTGATCGATGAACTTGCCGTAGTTGTCGGCCAGCACGGCGTGAGATCGCGTCGGTGTAGGAGCCGAAGAGGGCGGTCGCGGCCAGCACGGCGGTGGCAATCGCGATCCCCTTGGTGATGGCCTTGGTCGTGTTGCCGACAGCGTCCAGCTCGGTCAGTGCCTGGGCGCCCGCGCCGTGGACGTCGCCCGACATCTCGGCGATGCCCTGCGCGTTGTCCGAGACCGGGCCGAAGGTATCCATGGCCACGATCACACCGACGGTGGTGAGCAGCCCGCAGCCGGCCAGGGCGATGGCGAACAGACCGACGACTCCCGCAGCCGCCGAGCAGGAACGCGCCGTAGACCGCGGCGCCGATGACGAGTGCCGTGTAGACCGCGGACTCCAGACCGACCGAGATGCCAGCAAGTACGACGGTCGCCGCGCCGGTCAGCGAGGTCTTGCCGACGTTCTTGACCGGGCGATCCTCGGTGCCGGTGTAGTAGCCGGTCAGGCTGAGGATGAGCACCGCAAGCACGATGCCAATCACGACCGCGCCGATGGCCACGATCCGCGGATCATCGATGAGGCCTGGAACCACGCCAGGCACATTCAGGGCTGCGAAGGACGATGGCAGGTACGCGAAGGCGGCGATGGCCACGAGTACGGCCGAGATCGCTGCAGAGAGATAGAAGGAGCGGTTGATGGTCTTCAGGCCGTTCTCGCCGGGTCGGGGGCGAGTCAGGAAGATGCCGATGATGGCGGTAATGACGCCGATGGCCGGCACGATGAGCGGGAAGACCAGGCCTGACTCACCGAACGCCGCTTTGCCGAGGATCAAAGCGGCGACGAGCATGACGGCGTAGGACTCGAACAGGTCGGCGGCCATGCCGGCGCAGTCGCCGACGTTGTCCCCGACGTTGTCGGCGATCGTCGCGGCGTTACGCGGGTCGTCCTCGGGGATGCTCTGCTCGACCTTGCCGACCAGGTCGGCACCGACATCGGCGGCCTTGGTGAAGATACCGCCGCCCACACGCATGAACATGGCGAGCATGGCGGCGCCGAATCCGAAACCCTCGAGGATGGTCGGTGCGTCGCCGCGGAAGATGAAAACCACGAGCGAAGCACCGAGCAACCCAAGCCCGACGGTCGCCATGCCGACGTGCGCCCCGGTCCGGAAGGCGATCTTCATCGCTGGGTCGCGGCCCTCGCTCCGGGCGGCGGATGCGACGCGTACGTTGGCGCGGACCGCCAGCCACATTCCCAAGAAACCGATCAATGCAGAAAAGACCGCTCCGGCCAGAAACGCGACGGAGCGGCAAATGCGCAATGTCAGACTGCTGAACTCAGCGCTGGCGTGCACCGGCAGCAGCAACAGAAGGAAGAAGGCAGCTACCGCGAACACACTCAGGGTGCGGAACTGGCGAGTCAGATAAGCACTGGCACCTTCCTGGACGGCGCGCGCAATGGATTGCATCTTGGGGGTGCCATCATTGGCCGCAAGCACCTCGCGGCGGAAGATCATCGCCATCACAAGTGCGATCAGGGCAATGACCCCGACGACTGCGACGAACGGTCAGATTGACTCCCGACAAGCTAATAGAAGTCACTTCCATAGGCACTGGAAGTAGGGACATGCATCGTCCTCCTGAGACTTTCGGCACTCGCGGCTACTGCCCTTAGCCGCTCGCGAAGTCTAACCACAACTGGCACTGGTTTCATTGTCGAGGCGTGCACGCGGACCCATCGCAAGAGGGCCCGGCGGCCGCGCCCGATCGCTCGGATCGACCTGCTGAGCCTGCAACTGACGATTGGGAAGACGCCTCTTCGCGTCGCTGCCCCTCTGAGGGTACCCCAGAGGAATAATGACGGCATGGTCGCGCTCGGTTTGATACTGCTTGTTTTGGTGGCGGTGCTCGTTATCGCGATCGTGGTCAGCAATCCTCAGCCGTACAACCTGTCCATCTTCGGAGCCGTCATCCCCGCGAATGGTGCGGGCATCTTTATCACCGGCGCTATCGCCATGGCGGTCACCATCTTGGCTCTGCTGCTGCTCCGCATTGGTATCCGGCGTGCGCGCGGGCGAGGCGTAAGCAATTGAAGGCGCTCGAAGCCTCTGGTGACGCCGCACCGGACAGAGTCGACCAGCCCGGCAGAACCCACGACCACCGACGCGAAAGCACCGACCGAACGCTGACGCAAAGACACCGACGCGAAACCCATCGACACGAAGGCCTCGGGCAGCTCCGGGTAGCGACCTTTCCGAGCCGGGAGAGCCTACGCCCGCCAGGGAGAAGTCGGCCCTCGATCTTGAGGGTGAGTCCTCCTACGACGGCCGCCGAGCGCCAGGCAATGCTTGACGAGGCCGATCAGGTGACCCGCGACGAGCCTCAGAGGTGAGCACCCTCACCTGCTGATCGACGACACTTCGCACCTGATCGACGGCACACCTCGCAGTACGCGTTATTGCCAGCATGTGCTGGTTCTCCCGAACACGAGAGAACCAGCACACTCACTCATCGCACAGGACCAGCATGGGCTTCCGCGGTGACCGCCTTGGGCAGCTGCGGAATCCGCGTGCGCGGCAGCACGGACACCCGTACGGTCACCACGAAGTCGACCGCATCGCCCACTAGGTCGCAGTGGTCCACTCGAGCACCATTTCGCCGGGCGGTCTGCCCAGCCTGAGCGCACGGGTCGCGACCTTGCTGGAATGCCGCCGCCCCGCTCAATGCGCTGAGATCAGCGGCCGCGCGCGCGCGGTGATAGCCGACGGCGTACCCAGCGATGATCAGGGCTGCGCCGCTGAGCGCGACGACGACGCCCACGATTCCAGTCATCAGGACCGATGCGCTGCCACGCTCACAGCGCATGAGGTTCCTCATTTTCACGATGCTCACAGCGCTTATCCGGTCGTCGGCTCTGGCACCACCTGCGCGTGCGCCTCGAGTGGCACGGCGACAAGCCATCGACCGATCGGGCGGGCTTTCACTCTTACGGTCACCGTGATCAGACTTGGGCTCTTGTCGATCGTGATACCCGCGCCTGATGGCGCTCCAGCCTTGGCCTTGATCACCGCAGCATCGTCACTACGAGCCGCCTGCCGCGCAACAGCCGCTGCCGCATCGACACAGCGGAGCTGAATCACGACCAGGTAGATTCCCCAGCACATCATCGTCAGCACCGCGAACGCAGCCAAGGTCGCCACAGCTAGTTCGGCTGTCACCATGCCCCGTCCGTCCCGCGGTCTGATCATCACTCGCCTCACGACTTGCACTCGCCTCGGCTCGCAGCCGCCTCACTGCAGGAACCCGGAGAACGAGTGGATCACCATCAAGACGAACTTGAGCAGCGCGTCGTGGATTGGTCCGCTAGTCACGATTCCCAGCAGCACGCCAGCGATCGCGACCGCAGCGATAATGCCGACCGCCCACTCCGCACTGACCATGCCACGCTGGTCGCGGCGGGTCTGCGCGCCGTCCATGACGGCGCCCGCCTCCACGATTGCGCCTGTCTCGGAGACTGCCTCCGTCTCGACGAATTCGCCGGACTCTGCTCGCGGGCCCAGCTCCGCCACGGAGATGTCTTTGATCATGGTTCCCTCCTCGGGTGTCACGCACCGTCCCCTTGGTCCTTTCTGATGGTCCTTTGGTGGTCCTTCTTGTGGTCCCTTGGTTGGTCCATTTGGTTGGTCCTTTGGTGCGGCATCGGTTCAGATGCATCTGGAGTCTCCTGACCGAGGACGGAATCGTGCAGGCCCGCGACAATCTGTTGACAGCGCTCCGAACGCTTCTCGAGCTGTGGATATCGCCGCCACTGACTCGGCTACGCAAACGCGTTGAAGACGGCAGAGACGATGGCGGGCACGATCCCGAGCAGCATGAACGAAGGAATGAAACACGTCATCATCGGCAGCACGCTGCGTACGCCGACGGCTCGAGCTCGCACTTGCAGGGCGCCACGCCGCGCCTCGCGAGCCGCGGCGGCATGATGTCGCAAACCCTCCACCATCGAGGTGCCGGACTCTACGGATCGTGCCAAGTCCGCAGCCGCGAGTCCCAACTGTGGATGATCATCCAGAGCCCGCCAGGCGTCCACGTCAGCGACACCCAGCTCCATCAGCGACAGCACTTGACCAAGATCATCAGCCACGGGACCGTCGAAGGATTGCACGACGGCAGAACATGCCGTGCGGGCGGGCAGGCCGGCGGCGAGGCACGCGGCCAGGAGCTCCAGAGCCTGCGGCCCTTCCATGATCAATCGCTGCCGGCGACGCCGCGCGGAGCGCGGCTCCAGCCAGCCAAGCGCCAGCACACCGGTCGACGGCGACGGCTGGCACCACCAACCAGATCAAGCCAAAGCCGAGGCCGCGAGCGGCTACGAGACCGACAGCCATGCCGCACACCGTGCTCAACGCCGTCCGCCTGGCTAGTGATGGCGCGTCCGGGCGTCCACCGAGGAGTCGTGCAAGCGGTCCTGAAATGACAGCGAACCTCGATGTGCTGCGCCTCATGCGCCGTAGTTGACCCGCAGGATGGCGTAGCGCGAGAAACACCGCCAGTCCAGCAAGCCCGGCGCTCAACAGTCCGGTTGCCGACAGCGCGACAGGGTGAGTCAGCATGATCGTTGTGAGTGGCACCGACTACACCTCCGTCGAGACCTGACGAGCCAGAGCCTCAATCCACAGCACGCCAGCGCAGGCCAGGGCTACTCCGCCCAACAAGCATGCCCAGCCAGCGGGCCCAGCTAGCAACCAGCGCGCCGGGTCACCTCCCAGCAGGTAGCCGATGCCCAGCCCGCAGCCGGGAAGGATGGCCATCACTTTCCCGGTTGCGCGGGCAGCAGCAAGCTCGCTGTTCACAACCTGCGTGAGCGCTTGATCAGCAGCGAGACTGGTCGCGACCTGATCGAGGGTGGAAGACATGGGCGCACCGGTCTCGGTAGAGACCTGCCAGGCCCGCGCCAACTCGAGCAGACCAGAGTGTCCCTGGCGGCGCGCCTGGAGTCTCCAGACCGGCACCACATCCCCGCCGAGGGTCCTGGTCTGATGACCCTCTCGAAGCACCTCGCAGTCGGCGGCGGCAATGGCCAGCGCGGCCGATGGCACCTGCCCCACCCGAAGGTAGGAGGCCAGTACCGCGCAGGCATGGGCGATCTCGGCTCGCGCACGGAGAGCAGTTCTTCGCCGTCGGTATTGCACCACCAGCCTTGTGGCAGTCACTCCAACCAGCAGAATTGCACTGGCGACAACTGCACCCTTTGCGTTGGCGAGATGGCCCGACGCGACGATCACACCTAGCAAAATGATCATGATCGCGAAATAGGTCCATAATCGTCTCCGGCGTCGCTGCCCCTCTCCATGCGTTGCATCTGGTAGCGACGGCAAGCGCTGCCGGAGCGAGCCGGTTCCGAACGAGCCGCGTCGGCGAGGCACGCACCGCCAACCAAGCGGCCAGCACCGCGCAGCTCAGGCACATCATGATCATGATCAACGGTCCAGCATCCGTTCCAGCTGGCTGCTGCCCGGACCGCGCACCGTACTGCCGTCGGCATGGAACTCGAGGGCACACTCGCTGCGCACCAGTCCGCTGGAGGGATCGCGGACGAAGATCGAGATCTCGGCCACCCGGCGCATCCCACCGGCGTCGCGAACGACATGAACTACTGCATCCAGCGCCGAAGCCAGCTGCGCGTGCAAGGCGTCCCGGGACAGTCCGCCAAGCGATGCCAGGGCCTCTAGTCGAGCCGGGACGTCGGCGCTCGAATTGGCATGAACCGTGCCACAACCACCTTCGTGACCCGTATTCATGGCCGTCAGCAGGTCGCAAATCTCGCCGCCACGGACCTCACCGACCACCAGGCGATCTGGACGCATCCGGAGTGATTGGCGCACCAAAACGGTCAGGCTAATCGCTCCGGCCAGCTCGGCATTGGCAGGACGACCCTCGATCCGGACAACGTGCGGATGGTTCGGAGCCAGCTCTCGAGAGTCTTCGACAATGACGATCCGCTCATGCCGCGGCACCAAGGCCAGCAGGGCGGCAAGCAGGGTCGTCTTGCCAGACCCCGTTCCGCCGCTGATCAAAAACGCCAGCTTTGCCTCGATCATGCGCGTCAGGAGCTGGGCCGCTCCAGAGGACAGCGAGCCTGAGGCAACGCATTCCTGGAGCGAAAAGGTCCGCTGTGCGGGTACGCGCAGCGAGATGCAGGTCCCGGGTGACGCCAAGCAGCCAAGCACGGCATGCGCCCGACTTCCGTCGGGAAGTCTGGCATCGACGAAGGGCACCGCATCGTCGAGGCGCCGGCCGACGCTGGCGGCTAGGCGCTGGGCGAGCCGGCGTACATCGCTTTCGCCCGGAAATCGGAAATCCGTGAGCTCGAGGCCGGCACCACGATCGACGAACACCTGATCTGGACCGTTGACCAGAACATCGGTCACGCCCGGTTCGCGAAGCAGCGGCTCCAACGGACCGGCACCCACGCTGTGCCGCCGCAATGACTCCACTGCATCAAGCACCGCTGAGTCGCTGAGGGCGAGACCCTCAGCCCGCATGGCGGCAGCGACATCGACAGGCGTGTAATCGCGGCCGAGGCTCGCGAGGCGATCACGTACGAGGTCGAGCGTCGGGTCGTCCAGATCCGCCGAGGGGACGACTTCACAACCGCGGTCATGCGCCTACCCGCGCTCTCTCGTCGGACCGGGTGCGCGTGCGGAAGCTCGCTCAGCACCCGATGGCAAAGCTGAGCGAGCGAGCCGCGGCCAGACCGCGCTGGCGGATCACCTCGCTCCGCTGCCAGAACGAGGGCGGGATCATCATCGAACGACCCGAGCAGCGGCCAACCGACACCGCTGGCCACCAGAGTCGGCTCCAACATGCGAGATCGGCCCTGCCTGACCACGAGTCCGGGACGATCGCAGTCGCGTTCAATCTCACGCGCGACCTCACGTCCGGCGGCAACCCCACGAACATCGTCCCGGACGACAAGCACCGCCAACTCGGCTCGTCGCAGCGCCTCACTTCCGGCGCTGCCGAGACTTCGAGACAAATCCACAACGGCGATCTCATGGCTGCGCATCGCCGACAGCAACACCGCGCGTCAGCTGCTCGGCTTGCAGCTCCCAGCCTGGCGGCGCCTCGCCGCGCGCCATAGACAAAAGATCAACATCGTCTAGCTGATGGCAACTGCCCTGTCAGGTCGCCGAGGTGCCCGCGCGCGGTAGCCAGCCGCGGCCAGCGCCAACCCGGTGTCCGTTCCGCACCCATCAACAGATCGAGCCCACCGGAGCGCGGATCGGCATCGATGAGCATGGTCCGCCGCGTACGAGCTGCGACGAACGCCAGGCCTGCGGCAGAGTCGTGGCGCCGACTCCGCCAGAACCACCCACGACGCAGATGAGGTTGCCGGTCCCGCGAACCATCCCACACAGGTCGGCAAGGGCGTCGGACAGCCACCGGGCGCTCGCCGGCAACGGTACGACCGCTGCCCCGAGCCGCATCGACCACGGCTGGGCATGGGCCGAGGTCCGTTCCTCGGTAACCAGATAGACGTCGCCCCGACGCGGCAGGCCCAGCGCGGCGATGCGATCCGCTTGATCAACACCGACCAGCACCATCGCTGCTGCCGACCAGTGTTGCCGCACCAGACTCACGTCGCTCAGCAGCAGCGGCTCAACTCCGACCACCGCCGTCAGGGCGAGCACCTGATCGAGCAGCTCGGAGTCGGCGATGGCCACCACGACGGTGGGCCGGCCGAGCGAACGCGAGTCCATGTTGGCAGTGTGTGGACGTCAGACGCCGACGTGTCGGTTGCTGTCGAAATCTGTGGATGACGCTTCGAGCGAGCGCTCCGCTGTGGACAAAGCACCGGCGACAGCCGACAGATCCACGCCACTGTCGCGCTCCGAGGATCCGAATTTGATCTTGATTTGAAGCAACCGGTTGGCATGTCGGGACACATCCAGAGGACGGCAGATACACAGCTTTCTCCCAGCCAGGAGGCCTTTCCAACCCGCCGCGATAGGGGTAGAAAGGACTCCAAGGGAACCCGAGTCGTCGAGATGGAGTGCACTTCTAGGAGCTTTCCTGGTGACGGTCAGCGATGACTGTCACGGGCAGTCCTGACCGACGAGTCGGCAGACCTCGCACGGCATTCAAGTACCCACGCGGCGATCACCCATCCCCGACGGGAAGTTGCGCTCCAGGCTTGCCCTGGACCAACACGTTGAAAAGATGCACGCATGGTCACTTGGTAGTGACGTGCCAGGCACGGCGCCCGCCTCGGTGGGCGCCGCGTCACGTGTTCACCCTTATTGTCATTGTCTTCACCTCTTTGTTCGGCCTCTTTGTCATTCGCCTCTCTGTCATTCGCCCTCGTCGCTGCGAGCGGTCCAGCTGCTGATCGACCTGGAGCGGCTCCAGCTGCTGACAACCTAGCCACGCGCCGCAGCCGAGATCTCCGCCCCACGAGCCACAGCGCCCGCGCAGCGCAGCAGCCAGTTCTTGACACCGACCAAGCTGCCATCCGCGTACGCCTCGAGTGCAGCCTGATAGGTTGCGGCGCTCTCTGCATGACCGGCTTCGACCACGATCACTCCGTACGGATCGACACCGGCAGCCATCAGCACCAGGTGTTCGGCGGCCCGGGCGATCAAGCCACTGGCGTCTGCGAACGGCGCAACCACAGCGATTTCCGCGTGGGTGACTGCCCCGACCACGATCGCCGGCGCCGACGTCTCGCGCGTCAGCAATTCGCCAAGGCTGTTCATGCGTTCCGCGACTCCTGGCTCGGAGCCGATCTTGCCGAGCTCGCTGTCGGGAACGATGCCACGAGCCACCAGAGCATGTGCCCGAGCCAAGGCCTGCGCGGGAGCGACCCTGATCAAGGTCGCGAGTGAGCCAAGCTCGGCCGAGAGGCGGAGCGCTCCGACCTGCCATTCGTCCGGCTTGGCAGTCAGCGCCGCGTTGGCCCTAGCCCCGGCCAGGAGAGACCGACTCAGCTCCTCCTCGCTGATCTTCCGGAGACCGCGGTCGCGCAACACGGCATCAACTGCATCCGTCGCTGCTGCCACCGCCGACGCCACGCCCTCGAATCGCGCAAGATCAGCCAGCGGGTCGAGCACCACTAAAGTTTCCACCATGGCGACGGAGCGGACTCCGTATCCGGCTGCTGCGGCAGCTTGGATGGTTGGCCCCGAGCGCATGCGAGTTCTCGACCTCGGCGCCGGCCGTGGCGGCCTCGCCGCGATGCTGTGCGCTGCCGGTCACGAGGTCTTCTGTATCGACCGCACCGTTGAACTCGTCGCGGGTCTGCCAGCCCGGCTGGGCACCCGGCTGCACGTCGTCGGACAGGTCGAGTCGTTGCCATTCCTTTCGTGCCACTTCGATGTCGTCACTGCTGCACAGACGTTGCATCGATATACGCCAGGACTTGCGCTGAGCGAGATCGCCCGAGTCCTCAAGCCGGGCGGCCACCTTGCGATCGCGTACAACACCCGCGATGACACGGTCCCATGGGTCAAACGCCTGACCGCGCTCATGCGTGGGGCCGACCCGAAAGCCATGCGCGGCGACTACGGGGTAGACAGCGTCGAAGAGGTCGCCGAGAGCCCGTACTTTGGTTTGCTCGAACGGCGCAACTTTCGCAATTGGATGCCGATCACCCGTGAAGGTCTCATCTCCATGGTCGAGCGCCGCCCGGCCGTCGCCCAGTTGAATCGTGTGGCGCGCGATCGGCTGCTGAGTGAAGTTGGCGCCCTCTACGACACCTCTGCCAGGGCCCCCGACCCGCTGATGCTGCCGTTCCAGACATCGTGCTGGCGGGTCGAAGTTGATCATTCCAAGCTTGTGATCACCGACGACTTCGAGGACGTGCTACGGATCAAGCTTTGATCTTTGGTGGCCAGAGGTCCTGGCTGCGACCCGCTGCCGAACAGCCCTCTCGGTAGGCTGACGCTGATGGGCGAGTGGCACTGACACGCCGCCGGCCCAGACCCGATCATCGATGCTCATGAGGAGACTTAGTCGTGACTGATGAGGCCCTATCCAACCTGCTCCACGAGGATCGGCGCTTTCCTCCACCCGACGACATCGCGGCGAATGCCAACGTCACGGCGGAAACGTACGCCGAGGCAGAGGCCGACTTCGAGGGTTTCTGGGCCGAGCAGGCCAAGCGCTTGAGCTGGCAGACCAGACCGACCCAGGTCCTGGACTGGAGCAATCCGCCATTCGCCAAGTGGTTCGCCGACGGCACCCTGAACGCCGCATACAACTGCCTCGATCGCCACGTCGAGGCGGGCAACGGCGATCGCGTTGCCTTCTACTTCGAGGGCGAGCCAGGAGACACCCGGGCGATCACGTACGCCGAGCTGGCCAAAGAGGTGAAGCAGGCGGCGAACGCGCTCATTGAACTTGGGGTGAAAGCCGGCGATCGGGTAGCCATCTATCTGCCGATGATCCCCGAAGCAGTCGTTGCGATGCTGGCCTGCGCCCGAATCGGCGCACCGCACACCGTGGTCTTCGGCGGCTTCTCCGCCGATGCACTTCCTCACGGATCATCGACTGCGGCGTGCGAGATCGTGATCACCGCTGACGGCGGGTTTCGGCGGGGCGCGCAGTCGCCGTTGAAGCCAGCGGTCGACGAGGCGTTGAAGTCCTGCCCCGATGTACGCAATGTGCTGGTCATTCAGCGGACCAAGCAAGAGGTCGCCGATGACCGAAGGCCGAGACCTTTGGTGGCACGAGTTTGTCGGCAAACAGTCCGAGGAGCACGATGTGAATACTTCCCGGCCGAGCACCCGCTCTATGTCATGTACACCTCGGGCAGCACGGGTAAGCCGAAGGGCATTCTCCATACGACGGGCGGCTATCTTGTCGGCGTTTCGTACACCCATTGGGCCGCCTTTGACCTGAAGCCCGAGACCGACATCTTCTGGACTGCCGCGGACATCGGCTGGGTGACCGGCCACTCCTATCTGGTGTACGGGCCGCTGGTGAACGGGGCGACGTCGGTGATGTATGAAGGCACGCCGGACACCCCGCACAAGGGCCGCTGGTGGGAGATCATCGAGAAGTACCGAGTGTCGATCTTGTACTGCGCACCGACGGCGATCCGCACGTTCATGAAGTGGGGATCCGACATCCCCGAAACCTTTGACATGTCCTCGCTGCGCATCCTCGGGTCGGTGGGCGAGCCGATCAACCCGGAGGCGTACGTCTGGTACCGGCATTACATCGGCGGTGATCGTACGCCGGTGGTCGACACCTGGTGGCAGACCGAAACCGGGATGCACATGATCTCTCCGATGCCAGGGGTGACGGCAGGCAAGCCGGGTGCAGCGATGCGGGCTGTACCGGGCGTCGAGGTGGAGGTGGTCAACGACGAGGCTGAGCCCGTGCCCAACGGCTCAGGTGGCTATCTGGTGGTCACCAAGCCGTGGCCGGCGATGCTGCGCACAATTTGGGGCGATGATCAGCGCTATGTCGACACCTATTGGTCGCGCTTCCCGGAGCGGTACTTCGCCGGCGACGGGGCGAAGAAGGATGAGGACGGCGACATCTGGCTGCTGGGTCGCGTCGACGACGTGATGAACGTCTCCGGCCACAGGATGTCTACTACCGAGATCGAATCTGCCCTGGTGTCGCACCCGAAGGTTGCCGAGGCCGCCGTCGTGGGAGCCAACGATCCCATGACCGGTCAGGCGATCGTGGCGTTCGTGATCTTGCGGGCCGATGCCGGCGAAGGCGGACGCCGATGTTGTCGCAGGAGCTGCGGGCCCATGTCGCCAAGGAGATCGGCGCGATTGCCGAAACCGCGGCAGATCATGGTGGTCGAGGAGCTGCCCAAGACCCGGTCGGGCAAGATCATGCGCAGGTTGCTCCGCGACATCGCCGAGAACAGGGAGCTGGGCGATGTGACCACGCTGACCGACTCCTCGGTGATGACCTTGATCAAGGAGAACCTGGAAACGATCGCAGGCCGCCGCGGATTAGCTGGGCTGCCTGGCCGAGGCGCGCTCGCGCTCGAAGAAGATCCACATGATCTTGAAGCCGCGGTGGGATCTCAGTGCCCTCGTACGGAGGACGCTCCACGAAGCCGCGTGAGCGATACAGCTGCTGCGCTTCAGTCATGAACCGACAGGTGTCCAAGAGCACGGTCGTCGCGCCCAACTCCGCGCGCTTGATCAAGCAGCCGATCGAGGATCGCGGATCCCACGTGTCGATTTCGCCAGTCCGGCGCGACGTACATGCGCTTTCACCTCCACGACCCCGGTCCGGAGCGTTCGGAGCGCACCCACGCCCACCGGGCTGTCCATCGCACTCTGCCAACAGCAGCTTTCCGCTTGGCGGATGGTAATTGCCTAATCCCTCTCGGACCAACGACGGATGCGTCGGCGGCTCATCGACCCCCTGCTCAGCTGGCAAGCCGCTCAATGGCCCAGGTCAGATACGTCCACCATCAAGGCCGCGACAGCATCATCATCGAGGCCGGGCACGGCGTCACGGATGAGGCAGCCACCGGCAACCGACATCGAATTCCTCCCGAGACTCACAGTAGGGCGAAACCCGTCACTTGTGTTCGTCCTCGCATGGAGGTCGGTAGGCTCACGGTTGACGAGAGGAGCGGACGTGGCTGATCTTGCAGTCGGGGACATCATCAAGAACATCACCGACGACGTGAAGTTGCTGGTGCAGGACCAGATCGAGCTTGCCAAAACAGAGCTGATGCCCGCAGCCAAGTTGGGTGGGACCGGCGCTGGCCTGTTCGGAGCCGCTGGATATTTCGCGATCTCGGCGACCATCATTCTCTATTTCGCTGCAGCCTTCGGTCTGGTAGCAGCTGGCCTCGCGGCATGGCTCGCGTTCTTGATCGTTGGCGCCGCCCTCCTGCTGCTCGCCGGCATCCTCGCCGGATCGGCTACCTGATCGTCAAGAGAATCAAGCCACCGGAGCGAACCATCGCCCAGGCCAATCAGACGGTCTCCGAAGTCCAGGGTGCGGCACAGAGCGCACTTGCCGCGGCGAACGCGCCGCAGATCGAGGGCCAGGTCGTCCCGCCAGCCAAGGCCATTACCTGATCATCATCGGCAGCAACCGCGAGGACGGAACATCCGCGCACGATGGCAGGGGCCGGCGTACGCGACATCCTGCTTGAAGGGCCGTGGCGTCATCGCGACATCGCCGCCAACGGGATTCGCTTCCACGTCGCCGCTCGGCCAACACTTCAGCCCTCGCGACAGCTGGTCGTGCTGCTGCACGGATTCGGCGAGTTCTGGTGGGCATGGCGGCATCAATTACCTGCACTCGACGAGGCCGGCTTCAGCGTGGCTGCCATGGACTTGCGCGGCTACGGCGCGAGCGACAAAACCCCACGCGGATACGACCCGCAGACCACCGCGTTCGATGTCACCGGCGTGATCAAGAGCCTGGATTCTCCAGCGGCGTGATCATCGGCCACGACTGGGGCGGAATCGCCGCCTGGGCCACCATGGCGTACGCGCCTTCGCCGGTTCGAGCGTTCGTCAGCGTGGCCGCCCCGCATCCGCTTGCCTTTCCGTGGCGCACGAACCTTCCAACGCTGTCGTTCTTCCAGATCCCGCTGTTCCCGGAGCGGCGGATCATGGCCGACGACGGGCTCTACATCGAGGAACTGCTTCGCAGCTGGGCTGCCGACGGTCCCGCAGTTCTCACGGCGGCCGAAGCTCGGCACTACCGCGACGCCTTGATGCTGTGGCCGAGCCCGCACTGTGCGCTGGAGTACCAGCGGATGTTCGTCCGCAACCACTTCCGGGGCGTGGGTCGTGAGTTCCGGCGGGCGCTCCGGCAACCGATGACGGTGCCGCTGCTATCGATTCACGGCCAAGAAGATCAGCTTGTTCCGCTTCCTGCGATGATCGCGGCCGAGAGGTGGGTCGACGCGCGCCACGACCTGATCAGCTTGCCCGACGTAGGCCACCTGCCGCACGAGGAAGATCCGGCGGTGGTCACCACGGCCATTCTCGACTGGCTCACCAGCTCTGTGATCGGCATCACGATCGTACGCGTCTGACCTGCGTACAGCAGAGAGTGTCAAATTTGTGCACAAGCCCTCGGCAATTAATGTCGGATGAGTGAAGCAGACGTCGACAACTGGTCCGCCGCACGTACTACGTGCTGATCGGCGGGCAACACCTTGGCGGCATCGCTGATCTGGGGAATCAACACGATCTTCCTGCTCGACGCCGGGCTCGACGAACTTCGAGGCCTTCGCCGCCAACGCCTTGCTTCACCGCCGGCATGGTGCTCTTCGAGATTCCGACGGGGTCGTCGCGGACCGCTGGGGACGCCGCGCCTCATTCCTGTGCGGCACGCTGACTCTCGCGGCGACGACCGGTCTCTACGTGCTGCTCTGGCAGCTGCGTTCGCAGCGTTCGGCTGGTGGGCGATCGTCTCCGCGCTCCTGGGACTCGGTTTCACCTTCTTCTCGGGCGCAACCGAGGCCTGGCTGGTCGACGCGCTGACCGCGACCAGGTTCGAGGGCCAGCTCGAGGGCGTTTTTGCGCGTGGCCAGGTGATCGTCGGGGCGATGCACGCTCGGCGGCTCGGTGGCCGGCGGCTATCTCGCCCAGCTCACCAATCTCGGCGTGCCGTACGTGGCTCGGGCCGCGATCCTGGTCGGGATGTTCTGTCGTCGCGCTGTGTGATGATGCGCGACCTTGGCTTCACGCCCGACGCGTGGAGATCGGCCCAGCTGGCTGAGATGAAGAAGATCTTGAGCAGCTCGATCGAGCACGGCCTGAAGGTGCCGGCGGTCCGGGCGATCATGCTGGCTGGGATGTTCAGCGGTGGTGTCGGGATCTACGTCTTCTACGCCCTGCAGCCTCACCTGCTGAACCTGTGGGGCAATCAGCAGGCATACGGCATCGCCGGCCTGGTCGCGGCGCTCGTCGCTGGCGCCCAGATCATCGGCGGCCTGCTCACGCCATGGATCCGCCGCGCCGTCAAGCGCCGCACGTCGGCTCTGTTGATCTTGGAGGCGCTAGGCGTCGCGATCTTGGCGCTCATCGGACTCGACGGCGAACTTCTGGGTGGTCGTCGCGCCTGATCATGCTCTGGGGCTGGTGGCCTTTGCCGGTGCACCGATCCGACAGGCCTACCTGAACGGCATGATTCCGTCCCGAGCAACGCGCCACCATTCTCTCCTTCGACTCACTGATGAACAGCGCCGGCGGGATCGTGGCTGCAACCTGCGCTGGGCAAGAGCGCCGACGTCTGGGGCTATCAGGTGTCCTACCTGCTGTCGGCAGCCGGCTCCGCACTGGCCCTGCCGTTCATTGCCCGGGCACGGCAGCTCAACACGCCCGCCGACCATGAAACGGCGCCGTCGCCTGCAGACGAATGCCAGCTCAGCCGAGGAGATGGATACGTGATTCCCACGGCTCCAGCTCGAGGGCTGTCGAGTCACCGTGGGTAGCCAGCAGGAGCCGAGCGCCCGTCAGATCGGGAATAGCGTCGGCAGGGACGCGCGCCTGCTCCGATGAGCAGTTGGCGACCATCACGAGCACCTGATCATCCAGCCTTCGGGTGAGTGCCCAGATCTGTTCATGATCAGGAAGCAGCAGTTCGAACTGTCCGTGCACTATCACCGGATGATCATGACGAAGCTCGATCAGCTTCTGAAAGTGATGGAAGACCGAGTGCGGGTCCGTCGACCTCCGCCGCGGCATTGATCATGACGTAGTTCGGATTGACCGGCAGCCAGGGAATCCCCGCGGTGAACCCAGCGTGTGAGGTGTCATCCCACTGCATCGGCGTACGGGCGTTGTCACGACTCTTCACCGACAAGGAATGCAGCACTGCCTCGACCTCCATGCCCAGGCTGAGCGCCGCAGCGTGATAGTTGATCGACTCGATGTCGCGGTACTGCTTGATGGCGGTGAAGTAGGTGTTGGTCATGCCCAACTCTTCGCCCTGGTAGATGTACGGCGTGCCCTTGTGCATGTGCTGCACCGTGCCAAGCGTCTTGGCAGAGTTCTCCCGATGGTGTGGGCTGTCGTCACCAAACCGCGACACGGCGCGCGGTTGATCATGATTGTCCCAATACAGCGAGTTCCAGCCGACATCGGCGAGAGCCAGCTGCCACTCGTTCAGATTCTTCTTCAGGGCTGGAAGCGACAGCGGAGCCAGATCAAACTTGCCGCTGCCACCAGGACGCGAGTCGAGGCTCACATGCTCGAAGGTGAACACCATGTTCAGCTCATGGTTCGCCGGATCGGTTGCCCGCCGAGCGGTCTCGATCGTTGAGCCGGGCATTTCGCCGACAGTGAGCAGGTTTCGCGCTTCCAAACCCACCGCATCATTCATCTCCGCGAGAAACTCGTCCAGCCGCGGACCATTCGCGGTGAACAGGAAGCTGTGCGCCCGGGTCCTGCCCGGCGGCGGCTCGCCATCGACGAGCTCATGCTTGGAGATCAGGTTGATCACATCCATGCGGAAGCCATCCACGCCCCGATCAACCCACCAGTTCATCATGTCGTAGATGGCGTGCCGTACCTCGGGGTTTTCCCAGTTGAGATCGGGTTGCTTCGGACTGAACAGGTGCAGGTAGTACTCCCCGCTCCGCTCGTCAAACTGCCACGCAGAGCCGGAGAACGCAGCCTCCCAGTTCGTCGGCTCCGCGCCCTCGGTTCCCGGCTCGACTCCCGCTCGGGGCGGGCGCCACCAGTACCAGTCTCGCTTTGCTGAGCTGGGATCTCGCGACTCGATGAACCACGGGTGCTCGTCGGAGGTGTGGTTGACCACCAAATCCATCACGATCTTGATGCCACGCTCGTGCAGGCCAGCGATGAGCCGGTCCAGATCCTCCAGAGTGCCGAAGATCGGATCAACGTCTTGGTAGTCGCTGATGTCGTAGCCGTTGTCGTCCATCGGTGAGGTGTAGACCGGCGACAGCCACACCACATCGACGCCGAGCTCAGCTAGGTAGTCAAGACGCGACGTGATCCCGGGAATGTCGCCCGTGCCGTCACCATTGCTGTCCGCGAACGAGCGGGGATAGATCTGGTACACCACCGCCGACTTCCACCAATCGCTCGGACGATTGGCAGCAGTAGTGGGGGTCTGGGTCGGCTCAGAGATCACACATCCGATCCTTCCACAGGGATACCGAGGCGATTCTGCAACATGTTGATCTCTGTCGCGAGGTTTGCCCGGGCGGCCTCGGACAGTTGACGGCCTTTGGCCGTACGGAAGATTTCGCGATCAGCAAGCTCGGAGAGTACGGCGAGCCGGCCGGCCAGGAACTCTTCCTCCGGCAGTCGTGCGTACTCCGCGCGTACGGCGGCCCGATACCTTTCGTAGTCCGCTGGATTGGCTGCCAGGATCGCCAGATCCGCGTCGCAGAGCAGTTCGCCCTCAGGGTCACGAGGTCCTGGCAGGTGAGTTTCGGTCAGCCGTACGAGCCAGTGCGACCTGGTTCAGGTCCTCCTGCTCCAGCCCGACCCGGCTCAGCTCGCGCAACGCCAGGCGAGCCGAGGCCTCCTCATTGCTGACCTGGCCGGCCGGAATGGCATAGACGGCGTCGTGGTACCACGCAGCCAGCCGCACCAGAAAGAGATCATGATCATCGGCTAGCTGGTCGATCATGGTCAGCATGTGCAGCAAGTGCTTCGTCGTGTGGTAGTGCCGATGCGGTTCGCTGTAGCGGGTGATCAAGCCCTCACCGAGCTCCTGCTGCCGTGGCAAGGTCGCATTCCAGCGTGCCAGCAGCTCGCTGTGATCATCAGTGGGCATCGGGTCCTCCCCTATCCGGTCTCCGGTCCGTGAGGTAGCGTGCCGGAATCGGCACCTCCCGGCTCCGGTCCCATGGTCGCTGCCACCCTGCAAGATCGAGTACGCCGTCGAGCAGGTGCGCGGTCAGTCCCCAGATGAGATGCCCGTTCACTTCGAACGCCGGGCCGGTGTAACCCGATGGATGCCGGACGCGGGCCCGATGCGCCGGATCAGTGAGTACGGCGACGGGGACGATGTCGATCGACGCCGCCTCTCGGGCATCCATGACTGCCACCGGACTGGGTTCGCGCCACCAGGCGATAACCGCCGTGACATCGAATCCGCTGACTTCCACATGTGCGGGTGGCAGCACACCGAGCACCTCGATCCCGCCGCGGTCGACGCCGGTCTCCTCAGCGGCTTCACGCAACGCGGTGTCCGCAATGTCATGATCATTCGTGTCGGCGGCGCCGCCCGGAAAGGCAATCTGCCCGGCGTGCGTACGCATCCCCGCGGCCCGTTCGATGAACATGATCTCCGGACCCTCCGGACCGTCCCCAATCAAGATCAACACCGCCGCGGGCCGAGCACCGATTCCTGGCCTGATGGCGACGACCTGGTCCAGCCTGGACCGCTCCGACAAGGCGTTGATGAGGGCTTGGAGCCACTCAGGTCGCTCAGGTTGAGCTTCGATCATGGAGTGACCCCGAGGTACTTGTGCGCCAGATCGCGGACCTCGGTTGCCGAGTTGAAGGGTCCGGCGTGCCGATAGGCGATAGTGCCGTCCGGTCGGACGAAGAAGGTCTGCGGCGGCCCGCTGATCTGCAGCCCTTGGCGCAGCACGACATCTGGATCAGCTAGCTGGGGTATTTCCAGGTGGACAGTTGCGCGAACTCAATGGCCAACTCAGGGCGGGGATCGTCGTGATCAATTCCCATGATCATGAGGTCCGACTTGTTCGTACTGGCCACCTCCGCGAGATAGGGCGCTTCCTCGCGGCAAGGTCCGCACCACTGAGCCCAGACATTGATCATCATCGGCTTGCCGCGTAGTCCGGCAAGCCTGACCTTCCGACCGCCGCCGAGGCAGGGCAGCACTACGTCAGGCAGCCCGTTCGGTACTGCTGCCACCTTCGAGTCGGACGTCGGACAGTTGGCGATACCCGCTGCCTGCTTCATGGCCGCCAGATCAGCTGTTGGCTCTGTGCTGGGTGCGACCTCGGTCTGCGACGCAGTCGGCGTAGTCGACCGTGCGAGCACCGGAGACCCGCCGCAGCCGGCAAGCCCGATGACAAGTACGGCGGCTACCGCTGCCAAGCGCCTCCAACCAAATTTCCGACCAATGCGGAGGCGGAGGGGAGTCCTCATCATCCCCGCGGCTCCCGCACGAGTTTGGCCGCCTTGACGGGATCGGTCTCGCCTTCCCCGTACGCGGGGCACAAGCGAGCGACTGGGCAGGCACCGCAGGCGGGGTTCCGCGCGTGGCAGCGGCGCCGGCCATGCCAGATGACGTTATGGCACAGCTGCGTCCAATCCTTCGGCCGGAACAGTGCACCGACCGCGGCCTCGACCTTGTCCGGATCGGTTTCGGTTGTCCATCCGAAACGTCGCACCAGCCGCCCGAAGTGGGTGTCCACGGTGATGCCGGGAATGCCGAACGCGTTGCCGAGTACCACGTTCGCGGTCTTTCGGCCCACGCCTGGGAGAGTCACCAGGTCCTTCATCCGTTTCGGCACCTCACCACCGAAGTTCTCGGTGAGGGTGGCACCAAGCTTGATCAACGTGTCGGTCTTGACGCGAAAGAAGCCGGTGGGCTTGATGAGCTCTTCCATTCCGCGCGGTCGGCAGCGGCGTACGCGGCGGCGTCGGGATAGCGGGCGAAGACGATCGGCGTCACCAGATTGACCCGCCTGTCGGTGCTCTGCGCGGACAAGATGGTGGCCACCAGAAGTTCGAGTGGGGTGGTGAAATCCAGCTCGATATGTGCGTCGGGATAGGTCGCTGCGAGGATCTTGTTGATCGTGCGGGCGCGCGCGGACCAACGCGGTGTGCGATTTGTCGAACGGCACGATGGCAGCCTGGTCACCGGCATCGGAGGCCAGCTCCGTGGCCCCCACTGGCCTCCTCGAGCTCATGCCCTCACAGTAGTTGAGAGCCCACATTTGACCGGGCACTGCTCGCGCGACCGACGCTCGCAGTGCGAGTTGCGGGCCCTGACGTTCCTCGGCATTCAACGGTAGCCTTGCCCTCGAAAGCCGTACCGTGATCAGGGAGGTACCGCGTGGATCCGGAGGTCTTGAAGAAGGCACCGCTATTTGCCGGACTGGAAGACGAAGCCGCGACCGCGCTCTCCTCTGCCATGGGCAGCCTCCATCTCAACAAGGGGGACGTGCTCTTTCACGAAGGCGACTCGGAGGACCGGCTCTACGTCGTGGTCAGCGGCAAGATCAAGTTGGGCCGCAGCGGATCGGCCGGGCGGGAAAACCTGCTCGCAGTTCTCGGGCCGGGCCAGATGTTCGGCGAATTGTCGGTCTTCGATCCGGGACCGCGATCCACTACCGCGACTGCTGTTACCGCATGCGAACTGCGGACGCTGGAGCACGACGAGCTGATTCCCTGGCTGACCGGGCGCCCTGAGGTGGCTCAAGGCCTGCTCGGTCAGCTCGCCGCGCGGCTGCGGCGAGCCAACGATGTGGTCGCCGATCTGGTCTTTTCCGACGTCCCCGGTCGGGTTGCAAAGCAGCTCTTGGAGCTGGCGCAGCGGTTTGGCGATAAGCGGGACGACGGCATGCACGTGCATCACGACCTGACCCAAGAGGAGCTGGCACAGCTGGTTGGTGCGTCTCGCGAGACGGTCAACAAAGCGCTAGCTGATTTTGCCGCTCGGGGATGGATTCGGTTGGAGCCGCGCTCGGTCACAATTCTCGACGTGGAACGGCGTGGAGCGCCGAGCCCGGTAGCGCGCCGGAACCGCCTCCGTGTCTCGGCTCGGGAGCTTGGGCTCTGCCAAAACGCCTCGCCCGCGCGGGCCAGGAGCCGCACGGGCGAGATGGGGGTGTGGTACCCGGCTCGCACGTTCAACCTGTACGGGAACGAGGCGAGCCAGGAATCATCAGGCAGTGCCGAGGGTCACATCGACAGTCTGCGGAGAGCCGCCGTCACGGATGAAGGTCACCGTGACACTCGTGCCCGGCGCGTAGTACCGAGTGGCAGCGATCAAGCCATCAGGTGTGGTCGTGTGAAGTCGTTGATCTCGGTCACCACATCACCTGCACGCAGGCCGGCCTTCTCAGCCGGACCGCCGCTGACGACCTCGGCCAGCGGGACGCCGGTGGAGGTAGGCAGGTCGGAGTCCGAACCGCTCAGGCTCACCCGAGCTGCGCGTTGGTCGACTTGCCGGTCGTGATCAGGTCGTTCGCGACCCGAAGCGCGATGTCGGACGGGATCGCAAAGCCGATGCCGATGTTGCCAGGCTGGCTGCCGTCAGCGCCAGAGCTGGTGCTCGCGATCGAGGAGTTGATGCCCACGACAGCTCCGTTGAGGTCGACCAGGGGACCACCGGAGTTACCAGGGTTGATCGCGGCGTCGGTCTGGATGGCCAGGTAAACCGCGTCGTTGTTGGTGCCCGAACGGACCGGGCGAGCGGTGTTGGAGACGATGCCGCTTGTCACCGACTCCGAGAGCCCGAGGGGTGCACCTGCGGCGACCACCGTCTGGCCTACCTGGAGCTCGCTGGACTTCGCGAAGGTGACCGGATTCAAGTCCTGACGCCATCAACCTTGATCACTGCGAGGTCGGTCGACTCGGAGGTGCCGAGAACCTTGGCGGTGGCGGTCGTGCCGTTGTCGAACGTCACGGTGATGGTTCCTTGATCACCGGCGGCCGCGATCACGTGGTTGTTGGTCAGAATGTGTCCGTCTTTGTCGAGCACCATGCCGCTACCGATGTCGCCGCCACCCTGAGCCTGCACCGCGATCGTCACCAGCGACGGCTCGATCTTCGCGGCAGCTGCCGTGACTGTGCCGTTCAATGTTGGACTGGGTGGTGCCGCGCTCGTGGTGCTCACCGGCGAGGCTGTTTGTCCGTCCGAGAGGTAGGCGTACGAGGCAACGCCGGCTCCGGCACCCAGCACGGCCGCGAGTGCTGCGCCGACGATCAATGTGCCGGTCCTGCGCTTCGGCCGCTGTAAAACCGTGGTCGGTGCGCCATTCGGGGTCAGCGGCCGAACTCCTGGGGGAGCCGGGAAGTCGGCGCCGGTGTAGGTCCCGTACTGACCGCTCGGCAGGGTGACAGTGGGCTCCTCATTCGGAGCTGCGAACTGTGGGCTTCTGAAATCGGGGGCGTTGTTGCCTGTGAAGTCTGGGGTGTTGTTACCTGGCTCGCTTGGGTTCATGACTACGACAGTGGCTCGTCATCCTATGAGGATCCTGTGTGGCAATAGATGAGCTCACTGAGGAGTTCTGGAGCAGGCCGTTCTGAGCCTGTCGACAGGCTCAGCGCTATTCACGTGCTCTAGATACTCCAGTTGCGCTCGTACCGACTGCTCGGCGGCCGGCCACAAACCGCGGTCTACCTCGGCGTACACCCGCGCAACGACCTCGGCGGGCGTACGAGCACCAGCCGCGAGCGCCGCTCGGACCTGATCCAGTCGCTCCTCCCGGTGGCTGCGATAGAAGGACAACCACCCCATCGGGTCGCTGACAATCGGCCCATGTCCAGGAAGCAACTCAGTGACGTGGCGTGCCATGACTTGCCGCTCGAGCAGCTCGATCGAGTCGAAGTACGCCGCAAGATCTCCATCCGGGTAAGTGATCACGGTCGTGCCGCGACCCAACACCATGTCGCCGGTGATCAGCCTGTTGACATGATCAGGCCCGGATAGCAGCAAGGAACGCGAGTCACTCGTATGGCCGGGCGTCTCGAGCACCTCGAGCGAAATCGCGCCAATCGTGATCAGCTGTCCTGCTTCCAGCCCATCAGGGCCGATGCGGAACTGTGGATCGGCGGCGCGCACGCAGCAACCAGCCCGCTCAGCCAATATCGCGGCGCCTTCGGAATGATCAAGATGCCGGTGGGTCAGTACGATCGCGACCAGCCGCGGCTTGCATGCGGTCAGGACTGCCTCGAGGTGAGGCTGGATGGCGGGGCCGGGATCGACGACCAGAGCCCCCTCGGCTGCGTCGCTGATCACCCAGGTGTTGGTTCCATCCAGGGTCATCGGACCTGGGTTGGGTGCGCGTATCAGCTGGATGTAGGCCGCACCTGACCTGCAGCCGACGTCATCGACGATCTCTCGCCGGCAGGGGCCTGCGGATAACGAAACCGCCAGCCATCCGGCACTTTCACTAGTTCCGGCAGCACAGGCTCGATCTGCCGCTCGTGCACATGATCTGATCACGTCCGCCACCGTCGAACGATCGGCAAGCTCGATCAAGATCGACATTGTCGGCGGCAGCATCTTGATCACGCCGGAACGCTCGGCGACCAGCGCCGCTTGCGGTGTCGACCACTCCGCGCGCTCGGTCTCCCCTGAGATGTCGGCAGCATTCTGGCCTGCCGGCATGATCGCGACGAAGAACCAGGTGTCATAGCGGCGAGGCTCGCACTCCGGGGTAATCCAACGCGCCCAAGGATGAAGATCGGTCTCAGCTAGTAGGACGCCGGTCTCCTCGGTGGTCTCGCGGATCGCACACCGACGGATCGGATCGAGCCCGTCAGCGTCGACCGGGTCCACGCGCCCGCCCGGAAAGACCACCATCGATGCGGCAAAGGGCATCTGGGCGTGACGGTGGAGCAAGTAAGTCTCGAGTCCGTCGCCGCTATCGCGGAGCAAGATCACGCTCGCCGCGGGAACAGCCGGGCTCGGTACCGAGTCTTCGGTCCACTCCCCGCCCGTTCCACCATGCCCGGAGGCACCTGTGGACTGAGGCGTACGAGGACGTCGTAGGAGTGCGACGGCATCGATGTCTCGATCAAAGCGGCTGAATCGTCGGTGTCGAGCCGACTCCGACTACCAACTCGACCTCGACGGGAGCGTCAAGTGGCAGCACCGCCACCCCGACCGCACTACGGGCGTGCCGTCCCGCATCGCCAAAGATGTCACCCAGCAGATGACTCGCACCGTTCGCGATGCGCGGCTGCTCGGTGAATCCTGGAGCACTCGCCACGTACACCGTCACCCTGACGATCCGCGTGATCACATCGAGATCGCCGGTCAGATCGGCTATGGCTGCGAGGCCATTGAGCGCGGCAGTCTCGGCGCAGCGGACCGCGTCGTCGACGGAGACCTCGGCGCCGACCTTGCCGACGGCCTGCACGGTGCCATCCACCAGCGGCAGCTGGCCGGCGGTGTAAACCAGATCGGCAAACCGCACGGCCGGCACGTACGCCGCAAGCGGTCTGGCGACCGCAGGCAGGCTCAGTCCAAGATCACTGAGCCGTTGCGACGGCAGGGTCACGCATCGGCTCCAGAAGTGCGAATCGGGCGCTTCAGGTAGGCAACCAGGTTTTCTGGATTAAGACCGGGGATCACCTGCACGAGCTCCCACCCGTCCTGCCCCCAGTTGTCCAGGATCTGCTTGGTCGCATGAACCAGCAGCGGCACCGTCACGTACTCCCACTTCGTCATAGCCTCACTGTAGAGGCCGCCACCCCTGGCGCGACTGTTATGCGCACAGACAGAACGGATGGCCGCTCGGGTCAAGGAACACGATGAAGTTGGGGCTATGGTCGCCATTGGTCGCCCGACGGGCACCGATGGATTCGGCGTACGCCGCGGCTGCGTTCAGATCGTCAACCTGAAGATCAAGATGGAACTGTTGTGGCACCGCGTTGTCCGGCCAGGTCGGTGGCTTGTGATTCATGGCCAACTGGAAAGCGATCTTGGCACTGGAATCGCCACCGATGGTGATCCAGTCATCCTCGGTCTCCTCGATCTGCCAGCCAAGCAACGCGGTATAGAACTCGGCGAGGCGCGGCGGGTCATCGGTGTCCAGCACCACGCTGTCCACGCTGATCTTCGGGCGGGATAGAGCGAGCGGTTGCCGAGCCTGGCTCGGCGTTCGTGTCAGACATAGAGGTCATGAACCACATCCTTGTCGGTAACCACTGACGGTTTGGCTGGGGAACCGTCAGTACTATCGAGCGCGTGACCATGCAGGCAGCGCGGCAGCTCGCCACGTCGCCTCATTCCGTCAACTGCCGCGCGGACGTCCGCGTGAAGGTCGGAATCCTCGGCGGGACCGGGCCGCAGGGTCGTGGTCTGGCCCGGCGACTTGCTGCGGCCGGGCACGAAGTCACTGATTGGCAGCCGGAGCGTCGAGCGGGCCGAGCTCATCGCCGCGCGAGTATCCCGCAGCAGGATGGCCTCGCGCCGGCCGGATTTTTGGCGTCAGCAACTCTGACGCCGCAGCCGCAGAGCTGGTCATCGTCGCGGTGCCCTACGACGGTCACGCCGCGCTTGCTCTCTTCCCTGGCCACGGAGCTGGCCGGAAAGATCGTCGTCGACTGCGTAAACCCACTGGGCTTCGATCAGCGCGGCCCTTTCCCGTTGCGAGTCGCAGCGGGCTCGGCGGCCGAGGAGGCGCAGCAGCTGCTACCCGATTCGACGGTCATCGGCGCATTCCACCATGTCAGTGCGGTACTCCTCGACGACCCGACGAGTCGATCACTTCGCCGATACGGTGCCTGTCCTCGGCGATGATCGTGACGCGGTCGCGGTCGTCTGCGACCTCGCCGCCGCGATACCGGGTGCTCGTGGCATCTATGCCGGCCGGCTTCGTAATGCGGGACAGGTGGAGGCATTCGCCGCGAACCTCATCGCCATCAACCGGCGCTACAAGACCCACGCCGGCATCGCGATAACAGGCTTCTCGTGACTCCCGGCACACCCTGCACATCGTCAGCGGGAAGGGCGGCACAGGCAAAACCACGATGGCCGCCGGCGCTGGCTTGCGCACTGGCCAGCAGCGGTCGGCGAATCTTGCTCTGCGAGGTCGAAGGACGCAGCGGCATCTCCGAACTCTTCGACGTACCCCCGCTGACCGGCGCGGAGGAGCGGCGAATCAGTCGTACGCCTGCAGGTGGCACGGTTTACGGCCTGGCGATCGACGCCCAGGATGCGCTGATCGAGTATCTCGACACCTTCTATCACCTCAGCATTGCCGGAAGGGCCCTCGACCGCTTCGGAGCCGTTGACTTCGCCACCTCGATCGCGCCCGGACTGCGTGACGTCCTGCTCACCGGCAAGGTGTACGAGGCAGTCCGGCGAAAGATCAAAACCGGCCCAACGCGTACGACGCCGTCGTTTTGGACGCCCCGCCGACAGGCCGGATCGCCCGATTCCTCAATGTGCATGCGGCCGTTGCCGGCCTCGCCAAGGTCGGGCCGATCCGCAACCAGGCTGACTCGATCATGCGGCTGCTGCGATCGGCCACCACCGCTGTGCACTTCGTCACCCTGCTCGAGGACATGCCGGTCACCGAAACCGAGGAGGCCGTCGCGGCACTGCGGCCCACTCAAATCCGGATCGGCACTGTGATCGAAAACATGGTGACACCGACTCCTCTCGATCATCATCAGCTGCAAGCAGCTGCTGGCGGCTCGCTGACCTTGAAGGTGCCAGGGCTGACGATCAAGCAAAACCGTGCCTTGGCGTCTGAGTTCGCGATCGAGGCTGCGCGCACGCTGCAAGAGCAGCAGCGCCATGATCGGCTTACGGCTCTCGGTCTCCCACTGATCCAGGTTGCCTTCGACCATGGAGGCATCGACGAGGGCGCGATCTTGGCGATCGCGGAGCAGCTGACTGATCAGATGAGCCTGGAGGCCGCATGACGAACGGCTATCAGGCGAAGGGGTTCGAGGAGCAACCACACGCCGGCTTGGCGGTGCCGTTCCTGGACGTCGACAAGATCATCGGCGATCGCGAAACCAAGATCATTATTTGCTGCGGCTCGGGTGGCGTCGGCAAGACCACTACATCCGCTGCCATCGCCGTACGCGCCGCGGAGGCGGGCCGCAAGGTCGTCGTGCTGACCATCGACCCTGCGCGTCGGCTGGCGCAGTCGCTTGGCGTCGGCGAGTTGGACAACACGCCACGGCCGGTGCCCATGATCGACACTGCAGCCGGCGGCAGCCTGGACGCGATGATGCTCGACATGAAAGGCACCTTCGACGACGTCGTGATCGCGCACTCCACGCCGGAGAAGGCCGAGGCGATCTTGCAGAATCAGTTCTATGTGGCTTTGTCGTCGGAGTTCTCCGGAACCCAGGAGTACATGGCCATGGAGAAGCTGGGGCAACTGCACTGCGAAGCCGAGGCCCATGGCACCTGGGATCTCATCGTTGTCGACACTCCCCGGCACGCTCGGCGCTGGACTTCCTCGACGCGCCGGAGCACCTGAGCTCCCTGCTTGACGGGCGCTTCCTGCGACTGTTGCTGTCCCCCACGCGCGGTCCGCTGCGTTTGATGAGCGCCGGTTTCAGCGTGATGTCCGCGATCATGACCAAGATCCTCGGAACCCAGATCATCAACGACGTCAAAACGTTCGTCCGCGCGTTCGAGGCGCTCTTCGGCGGTTTCCGGCAAAGAGCGACGGGCACCTTCCAGCTACTGTCCTCGCGGCACAGCACATTCCTGGTCGTCGCGACCCCGCAGCATGACGCACTACGCGAGGCCGCATACTTCGTCGACCGGCTCACCGAGGAAGACATGCCCATCTCGGGCATGGTGATCAACCGAGTGCACACCAGCACCCTGGCGATCTCGCCGGAACGGGCACTGTCGGTGGCCGAGGACCTCGCCTCCACCTCAGCCGTACTGGAGGTGGAGGCATTACGACGTCACGCCAATCTCATGCGGCTCATCGAAACCGAAACCCGCATGATGGAGCGCTTCGCCTCGGCCCATCCGGGCATTGCCCAGACCCAGGTTCAGTCCTTGCCGACTGACGTCACCGACCTAGTCGCGCTCCGCCGAGTCGGGACACTGCTGGCCGACAAGGATTGAGAGCCAGACGAGGCCGGTTGAGCGGGTGACTGCTGGATCGGCTTGCCGACGAGGATGGACCTCCACGAGGTGACATCGCTCCGCTGGCGAAGCAGCAATCGCCGCTCCCTCTCGGTCATGCCGCCCCAAACACCCCATTCGATCCGGTTGTCCAGAGCCTCGGCGAGGCACTCGAAGCGCACCGGGCACCCCGAACACACCAATCGAGCTCGCTTCTGGTCCGACGCCTCCGGAAACAGGGCATCTTCCATCCCCCGGCACTTGGCGCGCATGGTCCAGTCTTCACGTTGCACTGCAGGCATGCTGCATCTCCCCTTCGTGAAACTTCGCCGTACCGGGCTTTTCCCCGGCCCGTATGGCACGGCGGTATGACACGCTACGCACGGCATCTTCGAACTCGCTAGATTCGTTTCGCGATGTTTGCCGTTTTGTGACATTTCGGTGCTTGACATTCAACCCCAAACTGTCCTCAGATCAAGATTCGGTATCACTACGTGACTCAGTTTGGGTGGGTTGCTCCCGTAGGCTTGCAGTCGTGCCGTTTACGCCGAAGCGCATGGGGAGCCTCGCGTACTCGCTGGTTATGTTCCTCGTCGTCAGTGTCCTCGCCGGTGTTCTGGTGGCAGGGCTGTTCATCCCGTTTGCCGGGATGGCCGGTGTCACCAGCAACGCGGCGGCCTCTGAACTGGAGAGCTTGCCAGCCGAGTTGGCGACGCCTGCGCCCGCAACGCGTAGCAAGGTCTTGATGGGCAACGGCAAGACGCTCGCCTACTTCTACGACGAGAACCGAATCCCGGTGAAGCTGAAGGACATCTCGCCGATCATGCGGCAGGCGCAGATTGCCATCGAGGATCACCGCTACTACGAGCACGGCGCCCTGGACTTCAAAGGCACGATGCGCGCACTGGTCCGCAACTCGGCCGCGGGCGGTACCACTCAAGGTGGCTCGTCGATTACGCAGCAGTACGTCAAGATGGTCCAAATCGAGGCATGCCAGGCCAAGGGTGACAGCGAGTGCGTGCGCGATGCGCAGGCGCCGACCATAGAGCGAAAGATCCGCGAACTGCGCTATGCGATCGCGATGGAGAAGAAGTTCACCAAGGATCAGATTCTCGAGCGGTACCTCAACATTGCCTATTACGGCGAAGGCGCGTACGGCGCCGAGGCTGCGGCTCGGCACTACTTCTCGACGCGGGCCTCGAAGCTCACGTTGGCGCAAGCGGCGATGCTGGCTGGGCTGGTGCAGAACCCGGATACGAACAATCCGGTACGCAATCCCAGCGCGGCACTCGACCGTCGCGATGTTGTGCTGAACCGAATGGCCGAGCTCAAGTTGATCTCGGTCGATCAGGCGAGAGAAGCCAAGAAGGTTGGTTTCGACGAGAAGAAGGTCAAGCGAACCCGCAATGGCTGCGTCGGCACCCGGTATCCCTTCCTCTGTGACTACGTGCGGCGAACCCTGCTGAACACGCCCAGCCTGGGCAAGGACACCGAAGAACGCGAGAACCTGATCAACCGCGGCGGGTTGATCATCCAGACAGCCATCGACCCCAAGACCCAGGACCTGGCCCAGAGCAAGGTCAGCTCGGTGGTCGGTCCCAAGGACCCGCTCATCTCGACGATGAACATGATTCAGCCGGGAACCGGATTGATCATCGCCATGGCCCAAAGCCGGCCGGTGATGGGCAGCGACGCGAAGAAGGGCCAGACGTATTGGAACCTGGCCGCCGATCCGGCGATGGGTGGTATCCAGGGCTACCAGGCGGGCTCAACCTTCAAAGTGTTCACGCTCGCCGCAGCCCTGGAGAAGGGCATCCCGATCAGCAAGAAGTTCAATGCGAGGTCGCCGTTCAACTTCACCGGCCGGCGGTACCAGTCGTGCCATGGGCGCGAGCGCATCTGGGAGCACTGGGTCGTCAAGAACTCGGTCGGACACAGCAAGACGATCGGCATGATGGAAGCCGCCCAGTGGTCGGTGAACACGTACTTCATTCAGCTGGAGTTGGCAACGCGGCATGTGCCGGGTCACCAAGATGGCCGAGAAGGCCGGCGTCAAGGTCGGAGCACGCATCGGCCAGCCGCCCTTGGACATCGTCAAGTGGTATCAGAACAAGCCGTCGTTCACCCTCGGCACTGTCGAGGTGAGCCCGCTCTCCATGGCCGAGGCGTACGCAACCTTCGCGGCCCGCGGCATCCACTGCGATCCGATCATCATTTCCAAGATCACCACACGTGCCGGCAAGAACCTCGCGGCGCCGGATGCGAACTGCCGTCGCGTGGTCGACAAGGATGTCGCCGATGGCGTGAACAGGGTGCTCAAGTCGGTTGTCGACAAGGGGACTGGCAAGCGCGCCAAGATCTATGACGGCCGCGACATTGCCGGCAAGACCGGAACGATCAACAGCAACGAGGCCGTATGGTTTTCCGGCTACACACCGGAGATCGCCGGCGTGGCCATGATCTCTGTCGACAACACCAAGAGACCCTTCGTCAAGCGTGGCAACAGTTACTTCCGCCGATCCGGCGTGAAGGGTTATCGGGTGCCGTCCACGGGCGTCTATCTCGAGGGCTCGGGCAGCGGCGACGCCGGCATGAAGATCTGGAAGCCGGTCATGCAGAAGTACTTCCAGCAGATCCCGAAGACCGGCTTCAACCAGCCTCCGCGGAAGATCCAGGTCGGGAGGCAGGTCAGGGTGCCCAGTCTCAACGGATTGAGCATTGCGGCTGCGACCAGGAAACTGGAGCGGAGGGGCTTCACCGTCGAGAAGCAGTACACCTACAGCGACAAGGTGCCCAAGTTCGGATTCATCGAATGGTCACCTGGTCCGGGGTCGTGGGTCTCCGAGTTCGGCACGATCTATGCGGTGTACTCGAACGGGCGTGACCCGGCCGAGGTGGCCAAGGAAAAGGCGAAGAAGAAGGCGCAGCAAAGAAGCAGCAGCAGCCGCCTCCTGGTCGTTCCACGTTCCCGCCGCGCCCACCTGGTCAGCGTTAGGACGCAGTCACCGCAGAGCTCATCCGGACAGCTGGCGCTTGACCTCAGCCGCAACGACACTCCCGTCAGCTTTGCCCTTGGTCTGCGGCGTCACCTGAGCCATGACCTTGCCCATGCCCTTCATGCCGAGCTCACCGGCACCGGTGGCGGCGATGGCATTGGCGACGATCGCGGCGATCTCTGTTTGGGTCAGCTGCTGCGGTAGGTAGTCGGCCAGTACCTCCGACTCCGCATGCTCCTTCTCTGCGAGCTCGGCGCGACCGGCATTGGCGTACGCCTCTTCGGCCTCGCGGCGCTTCTTGGCCTCCCGAATGACGACGTCGAGCACCTGCTGATCCGAGAGCTCGACCGCCACGGAACCTGCCACCTCGGCTTCGGTAATCGCAGTGAGCACCATCCGAATCGTGCCGGACCTGACCTTGTCCCGATCCTTGATCGCTTCGGTCAGGTCGGAGCGGAGGCGCTCTTTGAGCGTGCTCGGCGGCGCATCAGACATGGATCAAGTCTGGCAGCCGGTCACGCTTGTAGCCTTCTGTTTATGTCTGGGAACCGTGGCGCGATGGCTTCGATCGTCAAGGGCTTGGCCGGCGTAGCTGCGGTTGGCGCCGGCTGTCTGGCGTACGCCGGGCTGTATGAAGTCAACGCCTTCCGAGTACGTCGTGTGACGGTGCCCGTGCTGCCCGCAGGGGCCAGAGACATTCGCGTACTCCACATATCGGATCTGCATATGACGCCGCAGGCGCGAGCTCGCCAGCGCTGGCTCTCGACCTTGGGTGCCCTAGAGCCGGATTTGGTGATCAACACTGGCGACAACCTGGCGCATGAGGAGGCCGTGCCGTTCGTACTCGGCAGTCTCGGTCGCCTGCTTGATCATCCGGGGGTCTACGTCTGGGGCGCGAACGACTCCTATCCTCCGACGTTCAAGAATCCCCTTGCGCTACTTGAAGGGCCCGAGCCGGAGCGATCGTCTGCCAGAACGTACGCTGCCGTGGCAAGATCTCGGGCGCGGGTTCAAAGAGTCGGGCTGGATCGACCTGACCCACACCCGGGCGTCGTTGGAGATCAAGGGCGTACGGATCGGTTTCCGAGGCACCGACGACGCTCACATTGACCAAGATCGTTACGCCGATGTCGCTGGGCCGATCGACCGCGACGAGATCGATGTGGCGATCGGTGTCACGCACGCGCCGTACCTGCGGGTGCTCGACGCGATGACTTCCGACGGCCACGATCTGATCATTGCGGGGCACACGCATGGCGGGCAGGTCTGCGTTCCCTTCTACGGCGCCCTGGTCACCAACTGCGACTTGGATACTCGACGGGCAAAGGGCTTGTCTCAGCACAGTGCTGACGGTCAAACCGCGTGGCTGAACGTCTCTGCCGGCGTTGGGACGTCGCCCTATGCACCGATTCGCTTTGCGTGCCCCCTGAGGCAACCCTGCTCACCTTGACGAGCATCAGCAGGGCGGACTTCTGCCGCATAGTCGCGGCAGAATCCGCTTCCGGGAGCGCCAGAAACGGCGCAAGCTGACGACGAGACGATGGGCTAGACTCTCCGAGGCTTGTGCGGCGCGGGGTGTGGCGCAGCTTGGTAGCGCGCTTCGTTCGGGACGAAGAGGTCGCAGGTTCAAATCCTGTCACCCCGACAGTAGAACGCCTGGTCAGATGCATATTGGATTCTGGACTCGGAGTCATTGAGCTGCAAGTACAGCAGCAAAGTACAGCAGCACGTCAGTGCAGAACTCTCCAAGCCGCCGCAGCGCCTCGCGTGTGGCAGTCGAGCTGGCGTTTGCGTAGATCTCCATCGTGACCGCCTGGTCGGCATGCCGAAGTGACTCGCATGATCACGCGCGGATGCACATCTAGGTCGACGAGCAGCGTGGCACATGTGTGCCGGGCATCATGAACCGTGATCGGGCGCACCTCCGCAGCCTCGCAGCGCGCCACGAACTTCCTGTTGAGAGTGCGGGGATCAATTGAGTGCCGTAACGACCGGTGAAGATCAGCGACGGCGCGTCCGTTCGTCTGCTGCCAGATCTCGCCGGCAGCATTCCGCTCCCGATCTGCTGTGCTGATGTCTAGCCAGTGCGCGGCCACGATGTCCGGCATCGGGAGCCACGCATCGGATGCCTCGGTTTTCGTTTTCCGATAGAAACGAGGGATCGCGGACTCGTTGGAGCTGATGGTCGGGCACCGAGTGGCTGCACTCCTCGCGAAATTGACCGGACTCCCGACGTCCTTGTCCTGCGCGCAGCACCGGCATTCGTGCGGCCGGGCGATCGCAGGCACGCCTGGCGTCTGGCGACCGCGAAGGTGATCGAGCCCGCGTCCTCGGTCGACCGGCGCGATCTTGAGGCCACCGGGCGCTCAAGCCCACTCGGGAAGAATCCTGCGGGACCGCGGGTAGCTTGATCCGAGCGCCGGCAATGGGTCGGTGATTGATCAGCATGCGACGCTTGCCCCATGAGTTGAGCAGCTGTGCAACCTGGGCCACCGTATGCCAGCGCGGCGTCGAGATCATTTTGGTTGTTTCGACTGATCATAAAAATGATCCTTTATCTTCGATAAACTGAAGAGGAAGCGGGTTGACACTTATAATCGCCGTCAGGCAAGATGATCGCCGGCAGCCTGGCCCAACCTAACTGAAGTCAGCTCGCTTCTCGTCGAAAACAGACGAACAACGCCAGCCACCGTTTTCCAGCGACTTCGGCGTCTATCACCAACAATGCCCCGCTCAGCGTTCCTGTGCAAAAGTTGTCAATGAAGCCACCGCAGTGACGACCGTGGGGTCGATCACCTGCGATCCGTGAGACCACATCGGCTCTTTGTCGAGGCATAAGCGCTGCCGCGGAAGCGCGGGCGGTCGCCGGTCGTTGTTTGCCTGGACGGAGATCGCTGGAACTCCGATTCCGAGTTGCCGTAGAAGCCGCCGATCGAGCCCGACTTGGGGCGATCGACCGCTATCCTGGAGGCCCTCGCGCGTGTTGGGCCGACGGCTGTGCCCGCCGGTTGGGTAGAGGCGCCGGATGGTGTCTGCGTTGGGCACTATGACTGCGCGAGTGCACGGGCGCGCGCAGGAAGAGAATCAACAGTGAGAACCCCAGGCCGTCAGGCGCAGCACACTGAGATCATCCAGCGAGGACAAGATCTGTCGCGGTGAGCAGCGAGAAGACATAAAACTCGCTTCCAATTTTCTAGATTAAAAATAAGGATTTTGCACCGCCGACGTATTTCGGTGGACAAACCCAAATGGATACCTCGGCTTTGGCCGGGTCGTTCGGGTGCTCGGTGAGGGTGGTAGTCTCCGTGGTCATCCACTTGTCCATCGGGAGGCTCTTGAGGATCGCCTGCAGCTCCTCCCCATCTCGGGCTTGCCACAGGCTGAGCGCCAGCCAGCTACCCGCCTTGGGTGGCAGCGTCCAGAGTCGGGCCAGGTATCCACTGCTCGGCGAGCTCGCGCGTCCGATCGGCTTCGCGCGCCTTGATGTCGGCGACCTCCTGCTCGCTCACGCCATCGGGGAAAGTGACCTGGAACGTCGTCAGGAACTCCATGGCATTCGCCCCGTGGGACTGGGGCGGGTCGTTTGGATGAGTCGAGAGCGGGAGGACCTGATCCGCGCGCCAAACGTGCAACGGCATTGAGGCAAGGATCCCGTCGAGCTCCACGTCACTGGCGGCGGCGAACAGCCCCAGGGTGCGCCATTCGCCTGGTTGAAGGGGAGGGCGCCAAAGACGGAGGAGGTGCCCCTGGGCAGGCAAGGACGCGGGAGCGGGCGGCCTCCCGGGCGCGAACCTCCTGAACCACCTCATCTGTAGTCCCGTCGGGAACCTGCGTAGTCATCGTGACCAGATACTCCATTGCCCTGCGCCTCCTGAATTCAGCTTCGGTGCCGACGGAATCGGCCTCGGCTGCGATGCTCCCGTTTCGCTCCGCGGAGCGCGCCCGTCGAACACCCTGGTCGGCGCCCGGTTCGCTCGCCCGGGGCCAGCCAGTCGCAGACCCGGCATAGGCCCGGGTTTCCCCGGCGCGCCAGGCCGGCGCGGGCCACGAGGCTACATAGCGAACTCAAACGCGTACGGCCGTTCCGGCCGCCATCGACATCCAAAGGAGCCGCTCATGTCCAACCACTTCAGCGCCGCCAACCTCAAATTCCCCTGCGACGATGCCCGTCTCGACCTCACCGACCTATTCGTGTTTGCCGCCCCAGACAACCCCGACAAGACGGTGCTGATCATCGACGCCAACCCGTTCATGACCGGCTCAGAGTTCCACCCTGATGCGGTCTACCGCATCCACATCGACAACGACGCAGATGTGCAAGCCGATGTGGCGTTCAGCTTCGTGTTCTCCCAGCCGGACGACGGCAAGCAGACCGCGACCGTCTATTACGCCACTGGCAGCCAGGCCCGCCAGCCGGAGCCAGCTGGTGACGTGCTGATCGAGTCCACGCCGGTCGGCTTCGACGCCACCGCCCAGCCCGTCCAGGCCGGCGAATGTCGGCTTGTTTTTCGGGTGCGCAGCGACCCGTTCTTTGCCGACGCGGAAGGCTTCTTCCACGGGTTCTGAGTGGACCGGGCAGAGACACCTTCGCGGGCAAGAACGTCCTCAGCATCGCCCTGAGGTGCCCAACGACATGCTCAGCGCTGGCCCGGTGATCGGGGCGTGGGCCACCGTGAGCGTGCGCCGCGATGGCACCCTCACGCAGGTGGAGCGGGACGGGCATCCGTCGATGAACCCGATCGTCATCGCCGACGACCAAAAAGACGAGTTCAACGCCCGTCAGCCCAAGGACGATGTGGAGCACTACTTGGAGCCGTTGTCCCAGCTGCTGCAAGAACACGGCTACGCGCCGGACGCGGCGCGCGGCAGCCCTAACCCTGCTCCCCGACATCCTCAACTATGACCGCGGCCGCCCGTCCACCTACCCCAACGGTCGCGTCCTGACCGATGACGTCTTCGCCACCCGAACCGCCTACTTGACCAACGGAAAATTCAGCTCCAGTGGCGTCAAACCGCACGCCGACCTCCAGGCGGAGTTCCCGTTCCTCGGCCTGCCGAATCAAGAGCCGACGGCCGTCGCCGGCTGATCGACCCTCGTCGCCATCACCCGCCTGCGATTGACCGCTGACGCCGGCTCTGTTCGGAACAGCGCTCGGCGTCACCGGTCTGTCCGGCTCTGTGGCGGCGCGCGGTAGCCGATGGCCCGGCTGACCATGTCGTTGCCGACGCGCTGGCCGGGCGCGCTGGCCTGATCCTGCTCGGGCCTCGCCGCCGCCTGGGCGCTGCGACTGCTCGGCACCGACCGGCTGCGTGACTTCGACGTGGCGGAGTCGCGCTCGACGCCTCCCCTGAAATTGTCTGAGGCGCAACCGGACCTGGGGGCCGCTAACCGGGCGCGAAATCAATGTGCCGCGATTCGCAGTTGCCTGCGCGAACTGACGCCCAGCTTGGTGAAGACCTTTCCGAGATGCCACTCGACCGTGCGCGGACTGAGGAAGAGTCGAGTGCCGATCTCTGCGTTGGACAGGCCGTCGCGGGCGAAGCCGCGCTATGTGGAACTCCTGGAGGGTCAGCTCCTGGAAGGTCTCGACGACTGCAGTCCAGGCGCCTTGTCACCGACCAGGGCGAGTTCTCGCCGGGCTCGTTCGGCGAACGCGGCTACCCCCATCGTGGACGAGCATGTCGTGAGCGGTGCGCAGCTGTTCCCGGGCCTTTATGCGCTGGCCGGCGCGGCGCAGCCACTCGCCGTACAGGAGGTGGCCTCGGGCCAGCTCCAGGCGAAGCCCCGCTCGGTCCAGGTGCTGGATCGACTCGCGGTATGCAGCTTCCGCTTCTTCACCACCCAGCATCGCCCGGAGCCGGGCTTCGATTCCCAACGCCCAGTCGGTGGGTGTGGCTCGAGCGCGCTCTGACATCCGCTGGACTGCTGCCGCTACCAGCGCTGTGTCGCCGGTGCGTGAGGCAGCCTCGGCGAGCTCGGAGACCACCATCATCTGGTATCCGCCCACGGCATCGCGGTCGAAGGCCTCGCGCGCAGCGAGCGCCTGCGACGTCGTGACGCGCGAGGCCGTTGTTGAGCACGGCGCTGGCGTAGTCGGCGTAGTTGACGATGCGGCCTTGGCCCAGTGACCATGCTTCGTCTCGGGCCGCCGTAATCAGCCTCGATGCCGCATCGTCGGCGCCGCGTAGGAGCGGCGAGGAGCGTCGTGGCGTAGCCGACCGGCGGATTGCCGGTGATGTCGGCGACCATTCTGTCCTCCTCGATCAGCGCGGCGGCATCGGTCAAGTTCCCGGCGAACAATTCGTTGACCGCGAGCGCGTGGAGGGCGAACTGCAACTGGACGAGCGCGCCGGCGTCGCGGGCTCGCTGGACCTGGAGCTCGGCCATTGCGCGTGCCGCCTGAAAATCCCACAGCTCAGTGGCGATGTATCCCGAGAACGGCCTGCCGCCCAGCCAGAGGAGGCGAGCAACGTCCTCGGCGCCGTAGTCAATGCTCGAAAGGTTCGTGAGGGCTCGGCGCGAGGGCCGGGGCGGCCGCTGCGTGGCCCTCCACGAATCGCGTAGCCAGTGCGTCGAGGATGAGGTCAGTGGCCCGCGCCTGACCCCGGGGCCGGGGTGCGGCCCGCGCCGCCGCCGCCACGTCGCGCGCCGCATCGTCAGTCGCGCTGGACAGGATCGCGGCGCCGAGCGCATCCAGATACGTCTCACGTGCCAGCTCGCAGTCGAGCGGCTCGAGATGCCGGGCGGCATCGAGCAGGAGTCGAGCGGCTTCGACAGCGCGACGCTGGTCGGTATGCGATCTGTCCCCGCAAGTGCTGCGCCTCCGCGGCTCGCATCGCATCCTCCGGGCCGGCCTCGACCGCGGCGAGGAGCGCGAGAGCAGCATCGAGGGCGCCACCATCACACTTCCGCCACGCTGCGGCGAGTTGGCGTTCAGCGCGCCGAGCCGGGTCCGGCGTGAGACTCGCCGCCCGCTCCAGCAGAGCTGCGGCAGCGAGCAGGCCACCGCGATATTGCGCTCGGGCGGCCGACTGTTCGAGCTCGGCAGCGATCGCCTCGTCGGGCAACAGCGCTGCCTGCGCGCGGTGCCAGGCGCGTCGATCGGGATCGACATCGCCGTCGGTCACCTCCGCGAGTGCCCGGTGCACTTCCTGCCGCTCGTCAGCAGACGCAGAGCGATAGGCGGCCGCCCGCACCAAGGGATGGCGGAACCGGACCTGGGCACCAAACTTGATCAATCCCGCCGCCTCGGCCGCGTGCGCGGAATTTGCGCCGAGCCCGAGCACAGCGGCCGCCCGCCACAGCAGGGTTGCGTCGCCGAGGGGTTCGGCCGCCGCGGCAACGAGCAGGCGCCGGGTCTCGCTGCGGCAGCGTCGATAGCCGACGGACAAAGCCCTCCTCGATGCGACTGGCCAACGGGACCAGGTCCGATTGCTCGAACCCTTCGGCGAGCTCCGCCGCCGTAAAGGCGCGCGGCAACTCGAGCAGCGCAAGCGGGTTGCCGCGGGTCTCGGCGATGATCCGGTCGCGGACGCGAGGGTCCACAGGCCCCTTGATCACCGAGTCCAGCAGCCGGCCGGCGTCCGCCTCGATCAGGCCACTTGATCATGAGCTCGGGCAAGCCAGCGAAGTCGATCAGATCGCCTTGCTCCCGCATCGCCACGACAAGCACGATCCGCTCTGCCAACAGCCGCCGGGCAACGAAGGCAACCGTCTGCGCGGAGACGCGATCGAGCCATTGCGCGTCGTCGATGAGGCAGATCAGCGGTCGCTGCTCAGCGCGGTCGGCCAGCAGGTCCAGCACCGCGAGTCCAACCAGGAAACGATCCGGCGCTTCCCCACCGGTCAAGCCGAAGGCGGTACCGAGGGCGCTACGTTGCGGATCGGGCAGGCGGTTAAGTCGATCCAGGAACGGAGCGCAGAGCTGATGCAATCCTGCGTAGGCGAGCTCCATCTCGGCCTCGACGCCGGCCAACCGCACGATATGGCAACCGACAGCGCGCGTTTCGAGGTATTCGAGCAACGCTGTCTTGCCGATTCCGGCTTCGCCTCGCAGCACGAGCACCTGACTCTGCCCAGCCCGCGCGCCAGCCACGAGACCGTCGAGGACGGCTAACTCGCTCTGCCTGCCGAACATCGCAGCGTGACCATCATGCCGCTTACGCATGGGCCCTCTCCGGAGAGAACCGCTGGGCGCACCACCAACCAGCGCAACATGAAGCCTGACGAGCTGCGCTCCTAGAGCGCCGCACAGGTCGGCCAGACGACAATGCCGCCGGTGCAGGCCGAATCAACGTCGACAACACGACAACGGACCTACTACGAACCAGCGAGGCCGACGGCGCCTGGTGTGCTCCACGCATGAGCGTGCGCCCTCAATAGGTTGGGCTGCAGGGTAATTCGGGCTATCTATCCCGATCGTAGCAATCAGGCGTACTCGTGGTGAAGGGCGGGCGCTTGGGCCATATTTTCAGGCGTGCCCGAGCCCCAGCGCCGAGAACCCGTCTCCAGCCACAGCCGTCGTCCGTACGGCGAGCGGCTCTGCTATACCGTTGACCAGCTGAGGATCCACCTGCCCGCGCCCACTCCATGCAATTGAACTCATTCTTCGAACAGCTTTCGCGGTCCACCAAAGATCGACACAGACTCTGACTGCATCCTCAGAACACAGTGATCGTTGATCAACGAATCAGGTCAGCGGCCAGCAGTCATGATACCCCTCACCCAATGCGATCAACAGCTCATGACGAGACTGTTCTGAGGAGGTCGCGATCGGTGAAACCGGCAGATCGCAGTCGGGCTCGCCTCCACCGGCTGACGAAGAAGGGAGCCCAGGTAGCGCTACCAGATCGCAGCCGAGGGCTGCTGAGTCGTCATGAGGCACGGATCTACATCTTCGGGCCGAGACTGCGCCCCGACAACACAAGGGCCGCCAAGACGCTCCTCAGCTTCTTGTATGGGGCTAACGAGGCCTACCTCACCGAGCTCGAAGGCAACATGACTCCGCACTTGGACCTGTTCCCGATACGGTTAACGGTGGGCGTAACTAACTGGCGCAAGTCGAACACGGCCAGGACTGGAGATCGGGCGATGATCAGCAGGCCGCATATGCCTGCGCGGAGGTGTCGATCATGAAGTCAGGTAAGCAGAGTCTATCGCCCACTAAGCCCGGGTCAGCTACTGACGCGACGAGGTCATCGCTCGACTTCTCAAGGGGGCTGTCACGGTCACCTGTAGTCATTGCGATGCTGCCACGACGGTGGTGTGCCGGTGGCTCTGGTTCGGCGGAAGTGGGCGGTGGATGGTCTCGCTGCGGTGCACTTCGGCGGTACGCGGGTGGCCGAAGTTCGGCTGATCGCCGAACTCAGCTTCTACCACTTTGCTCCAGTCCGACCGGCACGCGTTAGCGCCCAAAGGCGTGTCCACAAACGTCTTTGGCCTGTTGGCTGCGATCACTGGTCTAGGGGCAGGTCGTGCGTCCGCAGCACGTCGGCCGGCGTGAGCTCGGCGAAGCAGTGCGGATACGGGCCGTGGCCGAGATCCTCGACCAGGATCGGCAACCGGTCGCGGTCCATTTCCAGCACGACGAGTTCGGACGGATCGAGATCGGCGTAGTGGTTCATAACGATGCCGGGGACCTGGTCGGCGAACGAGCAGTGCACAAAGCCTTCACGCTCATAGCCCAGGCCGCGGCTCGACCATGGGTAGCGGCCGGTAGCCTCGGCCTCCGCCCACGCCGACCGCTCCGCAAGGTGGAACACCGGCTCGGGAATCGGCTGAGGCGCGGCGAGCAGGCCGAGCCCGACCAGATCAGCGCGTAGCCGCTCGGCGTCGGTGAAGTTCAGCGCAGCCATGCCGAGGGTAGCGGCGGCGGCCACATTGGCTGGGATGTCGTCGATGAAGACCGTCGAGTCGGCGGACAGGCCGTGCCGATCGAGGGCCAGTTGGTAGAGCGCCGGCTCGGGCTTGAGCAGCCCTTCGGTGCCGGAGACGACGATGGCCTCGAAGCGGCGCAGGATGCCGAAGCGCTCGGTCGCCAAGCGGGAAGGTCTCGGCGGACCAGTTGGTCAGCGCGATCAACCGGACGCCCGCCTGCCCCAGTTCGGCGAGGAGTCCGCTCGTCCCGGGCACCATGCCGGTCAACGTCGCGTCGAAGTGGACGCGGTAGCCGAGGATGGCCTCCCGGTCATCCGGGAAGCGAGCGATGAGCTCCTGCTCCGCCTCCTCGAACGAACGGCCGCCGTCGTTCAGCCGGTTCCAGCCGGCGAAGTCGACTCGTTCCAGGAAAGTCGCGACCTCCTCGGCCGGCAGCACGCGCTCGTACGCTCCACGCGGATCCCAGGACACCACCACGCCGCCTAGATCAAAGATGACCGCATCGCTCGGCATCACGTCTCCTCCGGATCAAACCACAACAGCAGACTATGGTCATACGAACACCGAGCTGCCGGCCATCGCGGCGGCGATCATCAGGAAGCCGAGCGCATGCTAGACCAGACTGCTGAGTGACCAACTGAGTGACTACGGGGTCGACGTCCCGTACATTCAGGCACACGTTGACGGACCCGATTCGACGCTCAGTTCACGACCCTTGACGACTTACCGACCGTGCTTCGGGACGAAGAGGTCGCAGGTTCAAATCCTGTCACTCTGACCAGTGAATTACCTAGTCAGAGCTAGTTTCAGCAAGATCAAATAGGCTTCCCCTAGATCGTGCCCTGATCCGGGTCGCGCGCCCTCTCCTCGGACGACGTGCACCCGCCCACGTTGACTGCTGACCGTTTCCAGAGCTTGTCGACCAACGACTGCGTCCGGTGCTGGGAACTGCCCACAAGCGACATACGCGGTCACCGTGGACGGTTTGACGCCCAAGTATGCGGCGATATCCCTGGTCGTCATGTAGGCCGACAGAGGCTCGCTCACGCGCCGCAGGTTACCGCTCCAGGGCGGCTCAGCTATTGACTCATCGGTGTCTTGACATTACAGCGTTCTGCTGTACAGCATTTTCCTGTAATAGCGAACAAGTGCCGCCCAGTGCTGACACACCTGAGCGGCCAGAGCAATCAACTGCATAGGAGTTGATCACCCATGACTAACCGTACTCAATTGGCATCCGGTGAGATCCTCAACGGCACTCGCCGCCTGAGTAGCTGGCGTGGCTGCGGCCAGCCTGACAACGGGCGCGAGTCCGTGGTCGATCATGTGGCCGGAGCAGCCGACATCGGTAGAGTCCGCCGTCACCATAGCGGACCTGGCTGCGACGAGTGCTGCCGATTGGTCGCCAACATGCCAGCACCGAGTTAGCCGCGATCAAAAGGCGATCGGAGTGACGTCCACCACGGCCTCACGGGACCGAATCGAGTCGGCTACTCGTCGACGTATCCCTCAGGATCCCCAGAGGTGTTCGGCAGGGTCGTCGCTGTCGACATATGTCCTGCATGTGACGTGGTGACGCCGGCCGAGCGCAGCACTCGAAGCAGCCAACATCGACGACCTGTGCTGGGACCTGGCGCTGTTGGCCCCGATCAAGAAAAAGAACGCGACACCTGCCCACGATCGTCGCTGCATTCGCCAGCATCCTCGAACAACCAGCCCAGCGCGTCTGGCGGCATCCCATGATGTACGCGAACGGGTTCGATTCTCGTCATCCTTCGTTCGTGACCGACCAGTGGACACCGTACGGCGACGTGCCTCCGATGCAGAACCAGCCCCGGCAGTGAAGCCGGGC